>OATQ01000015.1_pt1 | contig 199725 bp, 189 predicted proteins | sample 1495061 | NCBI WGS metagenome assembly OATQ01 (sample SAMEA2579979, study PRJEB22360) | human gut metagenome
TTGGTCCTCTCCAGGTTGTAACTTTTCATCAACCCACTACAGTTGACAAGGAGCCCAAATTTGGTGCGTAATGTTAACCTAGTCCATATCTACCCATTTGTCATTGTCCATGATAAAGGGTTTGGCTAGACCTGGTCCGGTATAGTCCTTGTACTTGCTTGTCAGATACTTGTAGCAATCCTTCTTACTAGAAAATTTAATGGCTTGGTAGGGCTCTTCAAAGGTCAACTTTTCAACAAATAAGTAGCCATCCGTCGCAGGCACCAAGACTCCGACGTGACCGACAAAAAGGGAATCGCCATCCAAATTATCGTGGACTACAACTGACAGCATGCGTGCCTTGTCATCAAAGGTGAACTGTTTATAGTAATCCTCCATATGCTTGGCGTGAACCTTGACATCTTGCGTAGCTTCAGTCTTGACCCTTGAAAAAAGAATGTCAAAGTTTGCTTGGTCCTTGGCATTAAAGAGCTTGCCCTTGTCAATGGCGTCCTTGTCTTGGAAAAGGAGCTCAGTATCACTCTTGACTTGTGGAATCTTGATTTTGCCTTTCAGTAGCGTGTAGGTGTTGATACGACAGTTGGTACCGATAAAGTCACCATGCTTGGCTGTCCACAGGCTACTGATTTTTTCCACATCATAGTCGGTTTTAGTAAATGGCGCAAAACTCCCAGAAAGACCTACAGAACCCACGGTGTCATTGTAATCAGTAACGAGATTGATAAAGTTACCTACACTCCCCTTGTCTAAATGTTTCGAGAGAATGGAACGTACCTCATTAAGACTGGCCTTACTATTAAGGTTGGAGTAACTTGGTTTTTCCTCCTTTTTGTGGAGATGTGCAAAAGCTGCTAAACCGACAAGTAGCAGGCTAGAGATAGATAAAAGAAATAGCGTCTGTTTTTTTAGATGTTTCATAGGCGCCTCCTTGGCTTCATTATACCAGATTTTGTGAACTACTCCTTCTCAAGATGCTTTTCCACAAGAAAAAAGCCTTGTCGCCAAGACTTTAGATTAAAGACAAAGACTTTTGCTTAAGACTTTCCGACAAACCTTTACTTGCCATTCACAATATTGGCGAAGACTTCTTGGATGTCCTTATTATTGGTTGGATACATGTAATACATGTTTTCAGGATTACCTTGATTTTGCAGAGAAACTAGCACCACCGGTTGCCCATTATGGATGGTGAAATGATAAAGAATCATGGCAGAACCTGAATAACCGTAACTGTCCACGATGAGATAGTCGGCTGTTCCTGTACCATCGTCTGAAAAAGCAACGTCTACCTTTTGTTGGTTGGTCATAGGGGCATTTTGTTCGGTCTTTTCACCTACAGTGATGCGGTTATTTTTGGCAAAAGACATGGCACCATAGAAATCGTCACTTCCGTTAGGGGTTAGTCTTTTATAACTTTCTTGATTCATCTTATGACCAAACTCAACCATGTAACTAGCAAGCTTGGCGGCCTTGTCACTATTCCAAAGAGCAGTCGTTTGGGTTTGGCTGGTTTGACTCTTACTCCCAACTCTGTAATAAGACGTGTAAACGACTCCTGGTCCTGAAAATTCTGGAATTTGAACCAAACGATCCCTATCTTGGACAGAATTGTCCGGAGCGGGTGCTGCTTGGTTAGCTGGCACTGGAACAAAGGGACTAACTCCGTGCCCTGGACCATTGTCCGCAAAATAGAACATGGGTTGACCGTTGAAATCCTTAATCACAGTCTTGCCATCAGTGCTGCCCGTCTCCTCAGACTTTGTGAGGCCAGACTTTGTAATCGTCACAACATGACCACTGTCAGAAACCCAATCTCCTTCGATGCTCGAAAAATCTCCCTTTCGAATAGCCTCCACATCCATAGCTGGCGTTTTGACCTCTGATGAGGAACTTTTATTTTGAGAACTAGAGCTTGAAGATGACTCAGAAGTTTTAGAACTTGATTGTTTAGACTTGTCTGAAGAAGACGTCTGGCTGTTAGATGAAGCTACCGCGAGGGATGGTGTCTGTTGGGTTTGTGAGTTGTGAGAATGCCAGGCAAAGATGGCTCCACCACCTAGAAGCGTCATACAAGAAATTGCAAGGACTGACGCTGCGACCTTATGAGTCACCACAAATTGACTTAAGCTTTCCCAAAAGCCCTTTTTAGATGTTGGCAACAAGGCTTCAACTTCTGCTCGATTGGCCAAGAGACTGCCATTTTGTATCGCCTCGTCAACCTCTGTCATCTTTGGGCAACGTCCATAAATTTTCATAAAATAGGTTAACCATTCTTCTGCTTTCATTGCATCTCCTTTTTGAAGCGTAATAGTTTCATTGTAGCATAAAATAGGGATTCTAGTTGACTTGTAGAAAAGAAAAAAACTGCAAGCAAGTTGCTGCAGTTAGTGTTATAGACTTAGTCACTATTTCTGAGTATGGCCAAGACTCTTAAGATAAGTATAGCCCAAATAGAAAAAGAAAAGCGCTAAAAGAATAAAGAACCCCATGACGAGTTTGGTCCCACCTAATTGATAGGCAACGTAAACAAAACTATTAATCTTGAGCTGACCGCCCGTTTTTCCAATAGCGAAAGGCTCTGTGAGTAATAGTGACCAAGCCAAATAGCTCCTAGCCCTAATAACGGATAAATAATGACACCCAAGATAGGGTTCTTTTTTAACAAATTATCTAACTTACATCCCCCAATTTTTTATTGCTATAGCAATAGCTTACCAAAGACTTCCTAGAAAAGCAAAGTGACTTTTTCAGTCCACAAGAAAGCTAAAAGGGACCGAGCCAAAAGGGAATTGCCTATCTCAGATAAGCACTGATTAGAACAACTTTGTCGCTTTCTTTTTATACATCCATAATACTATAGTAAATGATAACAACTGCTACAGAAGAATTCTCAGATAAGAAAGTTTCATCCGTCCTAATATAGAAATATTCGGTTAGTCTCGCTACTAAGCAAATAATAAATATAATTGAACAACTTAAAATAGGGGTTTTCAAAAGTCTGTTTAGCATCTCTTCCTTTCAAATAAGTCTTTTATAAAAGTTCATTTCAATATTTTACTCAGTCCAATTCCTTCTCTAGTTCTTTTAGAAAGGTGATTAAAAATTGATGGCGACTTTCTGCCATTTGTTTGGCAGCCTCCGTGTTCATTTCATCTTTTAAGAGAAGCAACTTGTCATGGAAATGTTGGACAGTATCAGTAAGGGGCCTCCCTTTGTGACCACCATAGGAAAAAGTTCGCGCAATTCCTAAAGCTCCTATCGCATCCAGGCGGTCTGCATCCTGAACAATCTTGCCTTCTAACGTTTCTGGATGTTTCCCACGATTTTTGCTGAAAGAAACAGCATTGATAACCCGACAAATCTGCTCGATTTGGTTTTTAGGAGTACCAATCTCTTCTAGAAACATGCGAGCATTCGCATTATTCTCTGTTTGAAACAATTTATAATCATCAGCATCGTGAAGAAGAGCTGACAAGCCCACTATCTCCAGATCACATGGACCTTCTGCTTGTGCGATTCTCATAGCATTAGTATAGACGCGGAGGGTATGCGCCACATCATGGCCATCCGCTCGATCAGCAAATAAGGTTTTAACATACTGCTTAGCAGCAAGAATTCGTTCTTCGATCATCTTTCATGTCCTCTGTATCATCTATGCACAGATCTATCTATTCATTTGAACTAGTTATGGAGGTGCAGTTTACTTAGAAACCACCTCTCAGTGGTTACTACTTCTTCTTTTGTGGAAAAAGGGGCAGGCCGAGCTTGGCAATCTTTTCAGCTGGGGTTTTCATGCCATCCTTGACCCATTTGGAAATCACTGAAACAATAGCCGAGCTCCAGAAGGAATTGAGGTAACTACCAGCACCATTTGATGAGCTCCCATTTCGTTTTTCCAAAAAATCATAAACAGCCTTGGTCAATACTTGCTCAAAATTGTAATCAATGGCAAGACTGATGATTTTGGCTTCTTTTTTGACTTCCTTAAGGAGATAAACCCAGACTTGGTAAAGATCCGTCTTGAGATTATACCCATCTAAAGATTTGGTTATCTTTGCAATACTAGACTCAAAAATGGACTTCAAAATCTCTTCCTTGGAACCATAATTGCGATAAAAGGCAGCTCGGGATACACCTGCACGCTCAACCAGTTCCGATATGGTAATCTTTTTAAAGTCTTTTTTCTCCAACAATTGCAGGAGAGAAATTTCGATGGATTCTCGTGTAATTGCCTTGTTTTCTTGGTTAAATCGTTTCAGATTTTCCAAGGATTTCTCTGAGATTTTTCTTTCTGCCATAACATTCACTTTCTATCTGTCACACCTGATGAGATCTGCTTTGATAGCAAAGCACTTCATGATAAAATTGTAAAAGAAGACAAATAACTTGTCAATGTACATTATGCAGATATGAGGTGTAACCTATGAAATGGAAAATTATTGCGGATTCAGGCTGTGACTACCGTTCTTTGGACAATCTGGCACCAGATACGGAGTTTGTCAGTGTTCCTTTGACTATCCAAGTGGGCGAGACCATTTACAGGGATGATATCCAACTCAATATTGATCAAATGATGGAGGAAATGTATGCGACTACGACTGCTTCTAAGTCTGCCTGTCCGAGTCCTGATGATTATATGAAATCCTTTGAAGGAGCGGACAATATCGTCGTCGTGACGATCACTGGAACCCTTTCTGGTAGCTACAATAGTGCTGAAATCGCTAAGAAAATTTATCTGGAAGAGCGTCCTGATACTAAGATTCACGTGATTGATAGCCTGTCAGCTGGTGGTGAGGTCGACCTTATCGTTCGTAAACTCAATCACTTAGTCGCTGAAGGCCTTGATTTTGACCAAGTCGTTAATGCTATCACAAGCTACAAGTCTAAAACCAAGTTGCTCTTTGTCTTGGCAAAGGTCGATAATTTGGTGAAGAATGGTCGTCTAAGTAAACTAGTTGGCACCGTTGTTGGACTCCTCAATATCCGTATGGTCGGTGAAGCTAGTAAGACAGGTACTCTTGAGTTGCTTCAAAAAGCCAGAGGTCAAAAGAAAGCTATCAAAGCTGCCTTTGATGAACTCCTCAAGGCTGGTTATGCTGGAGGCCACATTACGATTGCCCACCGCAACAATGAAAAATTTATCGAGCAATTCTCTGAATTGGTTCGTGAAAAATTTGCCCAAGCAAGCATCGAAGTCCTTCCTACTTCTGGACTCTGTAGTTTTTATGCTGAAGAAGGCGGACTCCTTATGGGGTATGAAATTTAAGAAGACATTGAAAAGAGGCTGGACTACATGTTCGGTCTTTTAAAAATCAGATTATGCTATTTGATAATCAGCAGAATAGGATTTTAAAACTAAAAATTCTTTCTTGATAATCCAACGTAATCGCTTTCACCACCCACTTCATTTATGGTAAGATGGAAGTGACGCATTAGTATCATATGCTTATCAATTTAAATACCCTTATTAAACATGGAGATAGTTTATGAAACAGAAACATTCACATTTTCTAATCCCTGGAATCCTTCTTCTAGGGATCGTTTTGCGGGCTCCGTTCACAACCTTGTCCACTGTCTTATCAGACATTGCTTCTGGTCTAGGAGTTGAGGTCAGTTCACTCGGTCTCTTGACAAGTCTACCTCTCTTGACCTTTGCAATATTCTCGCCTTTTGCGGCTAGCTGGGCCAAACGCTTTGGTATTGAAAGACTCTTTCTCGGTGTTTTAATTGTGATGACCCTTGGTTCTGCTCTTCGTACCATCAACCTTCCTCTTCTTTATGTGGGAACGCTTTTAGTCGGAGCTGGAATTGCCTTCATCAATGTCCTTCTCCCAAGCCTAATTCAGGCTAATGAGCCAAATCAGTTAGGATTCTTAACCACACTCTACATCACAGCCATGGGCTTGTCCACAGCTGTGGCTTCATCGGTAGCCGTTCCAATCACTAAGGCAACCTCATGGCAAGGCTTGGTCTGGGTATTGACAGCAGTCTGTGCCTTGGCTCTTGTGGTTTGGCTTCCTAATGTCCGTCACAATCATTATTTAGAACAAGATACTTCTACTAGCGAAAACTCAGTCAGTTGGTATAAGAGCGGCAAAGTCTGGGCCATCATGATTTTCGGTGGATTACAGTCACTCTTCTTCTACACCACTATCACTTGGCTTCCAACAATGGCCACTCAAGCTGGTGTCGGCGAAGCCAATGCCGGAATTCTAGCTTCCGTTTTCACACTGACAAGTATTCCATTCTCTATGATCGTTCCTAGCCTAATCACTAAACTTTCTGATCGTAACCGCCATTTGATGCTAGTGATTACCGTCCTAGCAGGATTCATCGGAGTTGCCATGCTTCTAGTCAATACAGACAGCTTTGTGTATTGGTTGGTCCTTAACCTCTTAATCGGAAGTTCAGCTAGTGTCCTATTCCCTTACATGATGGTTGCCTTTTCAATGAAGGCTAGCACCCCTGAAAAAACAGCCCAACTATCAGGTTTAGCCCAAACTGGAGGCTATATCTTTGCGGCCCTTGGACCAGTCCTGTTTGGTTCAAGCAAACAACTCTTTAACTCTTGGACCCCTGCCGTTTTAATTCTTCTCATCTTGACCCTAATCATGGGAATAGCCCTCTATAAAGTTGAAAAAACAGACCTTATTTTATAAGTGAAAAAATAATATAAGAAAATGCCCCACAAGTTGTAGCTTGTGGGGTGTTATTTTGCGTGCGGCGAATGAATGTAACTTTTAAATACAAAGGTCGAAGTATTCGTATTTGTCTTTCGACAAGTTCCCTTAACCACAGAACCCTATTTCTCTAGCCAAAAGAACGCTTGGTTTAACATCTCTTTTGCTTGTCCAAGCATACACGGTCCATGAGAAATAATAATATTCTTAGGTTTCCATTTCTTTATTTTGTGATAACTCCTCAAAGCTTGTTTTTTGCCAAATAAGAAACTTATTCTTAAATCTCTTGGTGTTTTACCATTTGGATGGTGATTATCACCTATTTTAAAAAGTAGCTTTTCAAAAAGCGATAATTTCTCAGTTTCTATGTTTTCAATAAGATCCGTTAAAATTAGAGTTGAACTTTCAGTATGGAAAAAAACAACCTCTTTCACGTAAAAACTTCCCTCAAATGTTGTAAAACAAATTTCCTCGTTCCAATTGGCTTTCTCTAGTTCATGACCATAATATAAATTCATTCCCGATTTTCCGGCACGCTTTTGAACACCACTAGCTAGCCATACTTCTGCTTCCGGAAATAGTTCGTGCCACTCATTTATATAACTATAATGTAAGACATTGGGTGCAATAAGGTGTTTTACCTCACCTAATTGCTTGATTTCAAAAAGTAAATTATCACTAGGCTTAATCGGCGAATGCACCCAAAGACCACCATTCTGCAGACGGATAACTGTCATTCTAGTTGAAAAAGGCACTTTGAAGAGTTTGAAATTCATCAGTACTTCTTCCCCATCTACAATCCAGAGGTTATCTGCTATCTTTTTTAAGGAATTGAGCGGACTATATTTTTTGACTTCCATGAAACTCTGCTTTCTAAATTAATAAAGTATAATCAATCGTTATTCTCCAAAAATGGTATCACCAAATCAACCCACTCTTGAGGCAGGTAAGCTGATAAATAGCCGTGGTTATAGCTCTTAGCTTCATACAAAATCGTATTTGGATGCAGTTGTTGAAATAGTTTCGCTGATGCTTTCACACAGTTCAATTCTTTTTCACCATAAATATACAGAACCTGCGCCTTACTAGCAGAAATCGTGTCCTTGAGCTTGTAACGCCCCATATAGGTTTTGTAAATGGTCACCAATGTTTTGATAGGTGTCCTTGGCAAATCCTCCAAATAATAAGCTTTTATTTCCTCTGGATAAGCCAGTTTAGGATAGAGTTTGTTCATCATGCTTAATTGAAGTTTGCAAGAGAATTTACTGAACATCAATTTACCAAATAGAGCTACTAGAAAGATGCTGATTTTAGCCAACCTTGGTTGAGGAATACAGAGGCTTCCATCTATGATGGCCTTCTCAGCTATCTCGCTGTCTAAGGACAAAAGTTCCATGGCAATTTGACCACCAAGAGAAACGCCACCGATCGCAAATAACTTCCCACCACAGTTTGCTTTGATATAGTCTAGGATCTCCAAAGCGGAATCTTCCGAAGAAACATAATCGAGTTGATATTCTTCGCCGTGACCATTCAAAGTGGGTAGAATAACACGGTAATCTTCTGACAAAATCCGTGCTTGACGAAGATAATTCCACCAAGAACTGCCACCGCCATGTATCAGTAAGATAGGAGGCAAATTCTTATCACCAAATTCATGGAATTTCATATTTAAACTCCTTACTGTAGGACTTTCACTAGATAAATATTTGTTCAATCAGTTTGAACAAGTAGAGTGGGCTAACTTAATTTGTATGCTATTCTTATATACAAAAAATAGGACACCGTCGTAACGTTGCCCCGTCAAAAATTGATTACAATTTTTAGTTAATAAAGTAATTCTACCATCACTCTGGTATTTTGTCAAATTTTTATTTACTTTATAGTATCATTTACAATCTTTTGAATGAATGTGTAAGTACTATTAATCAATTGATTATTTTTGAAAAAACCATCTTTTTCTTTCATCCTTTTATTGAATAAATCGTCCAGTTCTTTGAATCGATGCTTTTTGACCTTTCCTGAGACAATCTGGTCATAAACATAAATCAATGCAACAAATTCCAGAATAGCGCGAGATGACAACCTTTTCCTTCTGCTAGACGTTGTTATACCAGGAATTCCTTTAACAAATTTTATAATCTCTTGAGGGGGTACAGTTGTTCCAGGATTCAAGTCATATAAGATACAATTGTTGTGAGCAGCGGCATTTCTTAAGCTTCGTACTAGATTTAAAATCTGACTTTGAATATGAGGGTATTTTTTACTGGTGTAGTAGTCTAAATAAAAATTTATAATAGATCCAAAACTCAATAATTCCATCAAAACCCATACTGGGCAATCCTCATAGTTTGTAATCTCATAACAGACTGAACGATTTTTTGTTGTTTGCTTGATGGTGAAATATTTCTTTAAAAGATCTCCAGTATGTGGTGATAAGATTGTTCCTTGAATTTTTTTAATTTCTCGAGGGTGTTTTTTTAAAAACTGTTTTACTAAATCATAGCCATCTGTTGTTACATCTTTCTCCACGTCATGAATCAAGTTGACACACATACTATGTTCAATATCAGAACACATTTTTTGTACTAAAAATCTATAATGCATGTCCAGTATACTCATCTCAACCAAATAAGAAAAATCAAGTTGTATGTACTTACCTTGTTTTGCTCCTTTTTGATATTTTTGATAATTTTTTCTATATGAAGCCGTTCGTAGATAGTTATTAATATTAGATAAATAATTGGCAGCTACAGATTCATCAATATAATTAAATGTAATGCCTCTATTATTTTTCATTTCTAAAATTAATTGGGAAACTAACTTCTTAGGTTTTTTAACTTTATTTGCCATAACCTCTCCCTAAATAGATTTGTTGAAAAGAATCCAAATACAGTAAGCGAAAATCTATAATTAAGATATTTAACAACGTTTTACTAACAAACTTATACACTCCACGTATCGTGATAGCAAACTTCTATATTATAGAACGAAAGTGATAGAATGTTTTATAAAATTATACTATAAAATGAAAGAGAATTATACACTCAACTCAAACAACTTATAAAACTCACCTCTTCTATCCATCAAGTCACTAAAAGAGCCATCTTCAACAATGATGCCATCTTTCATAAAGAGAATTCTATCGTATTTTTTCAAAATGTTCTTATTCAACTTGTGGGTTACTACAAGTGCAGTCAAATTTTGAATATCCAAGATTGAATTTTCAATTTCAGTAGTTACTTGATTATCCAAAGAAGAGGTGGCCTCATCCAATAATAAGATTGGTGTTTTTCGAATCAAGGCACGCGCAATACTAAGTCTTTGTTTTTGTCCACCAGATAGATTTGATCCATTCTCTCCACATAAAGTTTGTAAGCCAGATTCATTTTCTAAAACATAACTTTCTAAACCTGACTGATGTACAGCTTGCTTTATTTCCTCATCAGTGAAGGATTGATTAAGAGTAATATTCGCTCTTAAAGTATCATCAAAAATATAAACGTCTTGCTGAACAATAGTCATTAAGTTATAAAGACTCTCTGCTGAAATAGCTTGTATATCTTGATTATCAATTGAAATATGTCCACTTGTTACATCATAAAAACGTAGCAATAGATTGAGCAAAGTTGATTTTCCACTCCCTGACATTCCTACAATTGCAATTTTTTCCCCTTTTTGAATCTTCAAAGATAAATGATTAAAAATCTTTTCTTCAGTATTAGGATAAGAAAAATCTATATTTGAAAAAGAAATAACATCATCGAAATATTCTTTCATTTTACCAGTTTGAAGTTCGATTACATCTTTTACCTCAAATGCATCTAGTGTTGCCTGACCTTCACGGAATTTACTCATTCCCATACCAACTTCTTTTAGTGGCATTACTACAAAATTGACCAGTTGAACAATAGCTGTTACACTTCCAATTGTGGTAGAGCCATTAAAAACAAGATACATTCCTCCACCAAAGGCTACTAAAAAAACAATCATCCCTGAAAGCTGCGAAATAACATTTGCTAAGACATCAAATTTTCCTTTCATAAAATATATCTCATCCAATTTTTCGCTTTCATTTCTGTAATCTTGACGGATAGCCTCTTTCACATTAAAACTTTTTATAACTAGAAACCCTGATAAAATATCTTTAACCTTAGCTAAATACTTCTGATCGGCAATCATGGCACTCTTTTGAAGATAAGCTGATTTTTGTCCAATGAATCCAGAAATCATCATTGGAATAATGCTAGCAATGATAACCAATAAGGTCAAATACCAATTACCTATAAACATAGCTAGGAGCGAAAAAATCATTAAGGAAAGGTTTTTTGAAATATTAAAATACTGGTGTAGATAATCTTGTTCAATTTTCTTCATATTTTCGGTTAATACAGAAATAAATTTCCCTGATTTTTCTTTAGAAAAGTCTCTATAATCCCTATCTAAAATAGATTGGAACACCTTATTTTTGTATCTTGACATGATTTGCCTAACAAGTCTATTTTTCAATCGAAGAGATATAAAGTTGAGCCCTGCATATATGAAAATAACACCAGCTCCTACTAGTACCGCTTGAGTTAAGGCATCTTCATTTTGGGACATACCACTATCAATAATACCTTTAATAGAATAAGCAAAAGCAATATTAGTTAAAGGGACCAGTATATTAAATATCATGAAAGCATAAAAAGCCTTCTGATGATTCTTTATCAATTGTTTCATCCTTAATCTACCTCATAATTCTTAATTTCATTTAGAAAATGAGACATAAAATATTCTTCTAAGTTAATATTCTCTCTCCTAATCTCTTTCATAGAGACCTGTTCTACAATTTCTCCATTTTTGATAAAACCAATTTTATCTGCTATCTGTGAAATTTCCGATAATATATGACTCGATATTAGTATTGTAATTCCATGCTCCTTAGAAAGCGACAACAAAAGATTTCGAATTTCTTGAATTCCTATTGGATCTAAACCATTGATTGGCTCATCTAAAATTAACAATTTAGGTTTTGTTAGAAAGGCACGAGCTAAACCAAGCCTTTGCCTCATTCCTAACGAAAAATCTTTTACTTTTTTAGTCGTATTCTTTAATCCGACCATTCTTAAGGCTCTTATTATATCTGATTCAATAATATTTTTCCCCATATACTGAGCGTGAATTTCCAAAATTTCTTTTGCAGTGTAATTATCATAAAAAATTGGTGATTCAATGATACTTCCAATCTGACTTAATATTTCTTCTCTGTGTTCTTGTAGATTTTTCCCAAAAATTTCAATACTACCTGATGTAATTGTTGATAAGGATAACATACATTTCATTAACGTTGTTTTTCCAGCACCATTCGGTCCTAAAAAACCATAGATTTCTCCTTCAGCAATTTGAAGGTTGATACCACTTAAAATTTCTTCTTTATCAATTGTTTTAAAAACTTCTTTTATTTCAACAATATTTCTCATTTCTATCTCTCTTTCTTTATCCAGTTTTAAATGCAAGAATTTTTCTCCCAGAGCATAAATACTAATTTATACAGTCTCTTTTTTTATAGAAATCATTAAGGAATTATCACTTTCCTTCAATTAAACTTAGGTATGCTACTTGATACTAATATCTTGTCTTGAAATATTAAAAATTGAAAATGAAGTAATCATTAAACTTATGAAACTTGCAAATATCAAAAAGAATAAGTTATCAGCAATATTATTAGATAAACTTCCTGGACTTACATTTGAAAGTAATGCTGCTAAACCAAGTCCTGAAAGCATTGTTATAGCTGTTGAATGTTTAATCATACCTAAAACAAATGGTAGTAATCCTATTAGTACTGTTGCAAACGTTATTCCAGCTAAGTTAATTAATTGACTAGCTACAGGGATATAACTAGATTCAGTTACAACAGCCATGAATCTAATGAATAATTGAATAACTAAATGTGCAGTAAAATGAGCAATAAATGATATCAGAATTACTGTAAGCACTTTTCCCCATAGTAACTTTATTTTAGAAACAGGGTAGGAAAACAGCTGAAAAATTGTTCTTCGTTTAAATTCATCAATAATAATCGTAGACAATAAATAAGATTCAAAAATCAAAAATGCTGCTTTAGTAAATAAAGATCCAAACAATGATGTTGCAATTGCCCAACCTTCCCATTTACCAGTAACTCTAATAACATTAGAATCCTGACCAGCGAATTCTCCTAGTTTATTGTCAGTACCTAAACCCATAATAATGATTGCTGTAATACCTAACACTATAAAAATAGTACACAACCAGGCTAAAAATAATTTAGATTTAGAAACTTTATTTAATTCAATTTTAATAAGCGACAACATAGATTCTTTCCTCCAAAAATTTTGTTAATATTAATTACACTATTCAAAAAGTACTTTACATACTTCCGGTATGTAAAACACAAAAAACAAACATACTAATGGTATGTATGATAGAATTTTTAATACCATATCTACAATATGGTATTTTTTGAAATATCCAATACGTAAAATTTATTTGGCACTTTTTAAGTGATCAAATAAGTTGAAAATCACCTCCATCATTTCATCAGAAATTAACTGTACCCCTAGACCTTCAAAAGTAAGTTTAATGAAATTCATTTTACGCTTTAATTCTACTAATGAAAAAACGGAAATTTGAAAACCAATCCAAATATTCAGAGTTAAAACAATTAAATCTGCTAGCTCTTCTGGATATTCTGTTTTAATAGACCCATCTTCAACACCTTCGTAAACTTTTTCTCTAATTTCGGGTAAAAAATCAGAAAATAGACCTAGATACTGCTCTCCTAACAAACGTGGACTTCTTAGCATGATTGAGGCAGAGTATACGAGCCTTTGGTGTTCAAAATTAGAGAAAGAGTCCATCAAAGAATTTTGTATCTTTTCTAATCCAGTATTTCCTCTCCAATTATAATTTAAAATTTCTTGATTATTTTCGCTAATGATTGTTTGAAGTATATCATATTTAGACTCAAAATGATGATAGATAACACCTTTTGTTAATCCTCCTAAGCCATCTATGATATCTTGTATTGACGTATTATCAAATCCTTTTTCTAAAAATAAATTTTTTGAGACCTCTAGTATTTTTTTTCTAGTTTCATGTGAGTTTCTATTCCTTGCCATTTCAGTCCCTTTCTATCATACCGATGGTATGTAATTCTATTGTAGTGGATGTAACTAATAATGTCAAGTTCTTTATTGGAAAATGCAAAAAAGCCTTAAAATCACGGCTTTTCATTAAACAGTTCGTCTACACTTTAGTCACCTAGATCAAGATTTAGATAATGAAAACTAGTCAATTTTCTCTGTGATGTTTCCAAGTTTATCCAATACAAGACATGAATGATCATTTAGTGGAATTATGGGAACATTAACGAGTTCTTCAGCTCTATCCTTATTAGCTTTATCATTCCAGGAATCATAATGAACACTAATTAAAAACTGACTAAAGAGTCCTAATCCATTTTTTATCTTTATCTGATGATCTGAATTATCATTAGGTGAAACATAGACTTTTTCTCCTAATAATAGGGCTCCTGCAGAAAATCCAATAACTTTCGCCCCTTTATTCAGCATACGATCGATATAATTTTTGAACTGCTGATTGACGTAAGTAGCTAAATACTTTTCCGTATTTCCACCACCGATAATAATTAGATCAGCATCTAGATAGCTATCAAAATTAATCTGCTCAGTGTCCAAGAGTAAGTAATCAGTGTTTAGATTAGGAAGTTGACTTTGGAAAACTTCCGTGTACTTATTCATATACGGTTCCCAATTTTCTCGATAAACTGTAAAAATGACAATTCTTTCGATCTTCCTTGATGACACAATTTTATGAACAATCGTATGGTTCTTTATAGGCGGATTTCCACCCATCAAAAAAATTTGTTCGTCCAATCTTTCACACTTTCTAAAGATGCATAAATTTTGACCACGTTCTGAAATTATAATTCCTTCTTAAAATGAATAATTCTATTTGCCTCCTGAAATCCAATATTGAGATGAAATCTTATAGAATCCGTATTCGTTAAAGTACAGTCACTTGCAAATTCCTTACATCCTTTATTTTTCGCCCATTCCTCACATTTTGTACAGAGATTTTTAGCAATATCCTTTAAACGATATTCCTCGTCGACAATAATCCCTTCTAAGAATCCAACAGGACTATATTTACAACCTTCAACATAATCAAATCTGAGTGAACATAGTGCTAGACCTACAATTGTCTCACCTTCAACTTCAGTAAAGATTGCAGTATTTTTGCCATTCGTATATCTTTTTACTTCATCAATAGCTTCTTTATCGGTCAATTGGGGCCATAATTGTTTCATTAATTTAGCCGTTTTTATAGAATCTTTTGTTATTCCATCCATATTGATGTTCCTCCGCGAATTACAAGTAAATATTACGAATCATGCTGTTACTTTGTTACTCATTGATTGATACCAATACCATCCCCTTCTACTTTTCGACTGTCTCAGATCGGAAGAGCAGTGATACTGCCTCAACATGTGCTGAGAGCTTTCTTCTATACTAATAGACGAAAGGGTGTGAAAATGATTTTTAAATGATACTGTGGAACGGAACAGTAGCCCTAGTATTGACTACTGTCGTTTCTATTCATATTGGCTATTCTAGGACTGAGATGAAAAAATCTATAAATACTCAGAATAAAATTGAACCCGCAAATCTCCCCAAAACAATGGTGAGTCATGTACTTGTATTATTCCGAAAAAATACACCTCTGGTGCAGTGAGACAAATTGGTGTATCTTATAGTGGCTTCGTAGATGAAAGCTATACTCTACTATCACTCTTTGATGATGTAGAACAAATTGAAAAAGATAATAGACTTCAGACAGCTATTGATGTTGTCAGAGAACAGTTTGGTTTTTTAGCCATACAAAAAGGAACCGTCCTAACTGAAGGTTCCAGAAATATTGAACGCAGTAAACTTATCGGTGGTCATTCCGCGGGTGGATTGGAGGGATTAAAATGAAACAAGAAAAAAATACAGTACAATTTTCAGAAATCCGTAGCAAAGGATGTAATGATATTGAAATGCTTGAAAGATTTTTACATGGAATCGTTGAAACAGCAACTTCAAAACTTCGTCAGAGAAAACTCAAAACAACTGAAATATCGATACGACTAGTACATGCTAAATCTGAAAACCGATTACCATTGGAATTTACATTTAGCATTAAGCCAACAAGCTCATCTGTGATAATCTATACTGAGGTAATCAATCGCTTTAAAGAATGTTACACAGGTGGGGGAATTCAAGGTTTTACGATTCAATTTGATAAAAATACCCTTGCCTCTGCATAGAAAGGATTTGATATGATTGACCGTTCATATTTACCATTTCAATCAGCAAGAGAGTACCAGGATACAAAGATGCAAAAATGGATGGGCTTTTTCCTATCTGAACATGCATCAGCACTCTCTGATGATACAAACAAAGTAACGTACATGTCTGACTTATCACTAGAGAAGAAATTATTACTCCTCAGTCAAGTATACGCCGGGCAGCTACGCACACGCATTCAAGTGATTGAAAAAAACAAGCGTGTTTCCTACACTGGAACAATACCAAGTCTGACCAAAGATTTCATTTTGATAAAAACTACAACAGGTCACATCAATTTGAAATTAAAAGACATTATTAGTATTGAACTTGTCGAGGAGGTGCTCTATGAATCAGCTTGAGTTTCAGCGTAATCACCTACAAATGGACTATTATAGCGAGAGCTACCAAGATTTTGAACGTGACTTCTACCGCTACTCTAACATGAATATTCCATTGACCTTCCTAACTGATGATATCCTAAAAACAATGGCGACTTCACGTAAGAATTACTTTGTCCTCAATAAGGAAAAGTCCAGAGATAACCGCGATCACTTCTTCATATTTGAAGTAAGTACCGTAGATGAGAATCCGCTAATCTATCATTATACATATAAGAAAACTACAATATATTTAGCAGAAAAATAGGAGCAGTTCAATTGACTGTTCCTATTTTTAATATTCATAAAATCTAAAGTCTTTATACTCTTTAACAATGGAGTCGCCAACCAGAACAGACTATACTGACCAGCGACTACCTTAAATTTAATGTTTCAGATTTATTTTCTTATCTCTAATTTCATAAACTACATCTGCTACATTTTCGAGTAATCGTTTATCGTGGGTGATAAACACGATAGTTCCGGTGTACTCCTTCATTAGTATTTCCAAAGCCTCTAAACTTGGTATGTCAAGGAAGTTACTGGGTTCATCCATTATTAGGATGTTATATCTACCCATGAGCATTTTAGCAAGCAACAATTTTATAATTTCTCCACCGCTTAAAACAGATAAACTTTTTCCAATATCGTTCTGTTTGAACCCCATAGATGCTAGCACTGAACGAATTTCTGATATATTGTAGTCACAATCCTTCTGCATAAACTCCATAACATTCTGATTACTGTTGTACTTGTAACCATTCTGTGCAAAGTAACCTATTTTTGCCTTAGGCGAAATAGAAATTCCTTCTTCATGGTTTAAGATCATTTGGATTAAAGTTGTTTTTCCGATTCCATTACCACCAGTTAACGCCACTTTTGCTCCTAACGGAATTTGAAAAGATGCATTTTCAAACAGAGCCTTATCCCCAAATACTTTATTAATTTCTGCACCGACTATAGGGTATGGATTATGGAGCTCCAATGCTTTACTTTGCCTGAAACGAATTCTGCGAATGCCTTCCGGAGCTTCTACTTTTCCTAAGGCCGCAATCCTGTGCTCTAGGGTTTTAGCAGCATTATACATCTTTTTTTCCTTACTTCCTATTGATTTTTGATGAGCTAAACGCCCTCCGTCTTCAGTACTTTTTTTCTTTGAAGAACCTTTTGCCTTCTGTTCTATTTTACGAGCCTGTTTTCGCTTTTCCTCCGCAGCCCTTTCCAATCGGGCACGTTCCGCAATAAATTGTTCGTATTCTGCAGCTTGGCTCTTACGTTCTTCCTCTTTCTGACGAAGATAATCAGAATAGTTTCCCCAATACTCAGTGATTTTGCCATCTTTCAGTTCCCATATTTTATCTACTATTTCATCAAGAAAATAGCGGTCATGGCTAATAACTAACAGTGCACCTGTAAAATATTTTAGCTGTCCTATTAGAAAATCAATTCCTTCACGGTCTAAATGGCTCGTAGGTTCATCCGCTAAAATACCATGAACCTGTGCCGATAAGGCCTGTGCTATTTTAAGCCTTGTTTCTTCACCACCGCTCATAGTCTGTATATTTAATTGCTCAACACCTAGCTTGCCTACAAGTGCAAAATCTTTTTCCTCCTGCAGAGTTACTTCGTCCAACTGGGGAATATAGGCAAGTTCACCCAGACGATTCATTTTACATCCTGGGGGAGTTAATTCTCCTAAAAGTACTCTGAGTAAAGTGCTTTTTCCAGCACCATTTGCTCCTACTAAACCAATACGGTCATAATCATATACTTCTAATTCATTTATATCTAAAACATCGCGTCCTTTGAATTCCACACGAATGTCTTTTGCTTTTAATATTAATTCCATAACATTTCCTCCTGTCTATAATCGCATGCTTTCATTTGCTTGTATGCAGGGAAAACCCTGCGATTTTAGCAGGAAGAGTTACATGAAAATAAGATACATAAATATTCCTCCAATATTGTTTATTTTAAATCTAATTTTCTAACCTCAGTTATCATTTGGCAAACTATAGCAATGCCAATAATTAAAATACCTGATAGTAAAAACCAATGATTTACACCGATTTTATCAGCAAAGAATCCAGAAAGAATTAACCCAATTGGCATAGCAAGTGACATGATACTTCCGATCAAAGAAAATACACGTCCTAAATATTCAGGCTTAATTTTCTCCTGAAAAAGAGCTGTTTGCACACCGCTATAAAATGGCACCGAAAGCCCCATTATTGCACAGCAAACTACGAATATTACAAATCCATTTGGAGGAAGTATTCCCGAAACGGCTAAACTGGTCCCCATTATAAAAAATGAACTTGTTATTAGTAATACATGCTTTTCGAAGCCCCCTAATCTTCCTAATAATAAGCCTCCTGCTAGCATCCCAAATGCAAAGGAAATTTCCGTAATAGAAATATGCACAGGCGTTCCATTAAAGTGTTCCATGCTTATTAAAGGAAATAGTGCATTGATTGGCATATAAACAAAAGTATATAGTGTTCCTAAGAGTAATAAGGCAAACAATCCTTTGTTTTGTCTCAGAACCACAACTCCTTCTTTCATCTCCCTTATGAAATTTGGTTCTAAACTTTGCACTTGATTACCCAGCTTAGGTATACGTACAATTGCTACCGTAATAGATGCAATCACAGCACCCAATACGTCGATGGCAATAATAGCATTTAAATCCCAAACGGAGTATAAGAGTGCTGCAACTGCCGGACTAACAATATAGCTTATAGACTGCAAAGACTGACTATAGCCTGCGCATTTCGTTAGCTGTTCTTCTGGTACTAAAAGTGGTGTAACCGCATTGAGTGCTGGGGTATGAAAAGCTGTTCCAATGCTACGGATAAACAATACTATCATAATCATCCAGACAGGTAGCTCCATACAGAATGCAACAATAGCAAGCACTGCACCAGCTGCTGCGATAATTAAATCGGCACCAATCATTATCTTCTTCCTATCATGACGATCCACTAGCACACCAATGGCAGGTCCCAAAATCGCATAGGGTAAAAAACCTACTAATGAAGCCATAGACAAGACCATCGCAGATCCTGTTTTTTCTGTAAGGTAAAAAATAATCGCCATTTGCAGGATGGCACTAGTGATTAATGATACTGCTTGCCCTGCCCATATTGCATAAAATTTTCGTTTCCAATTGTTGTATTTTTCCATTTATATTATCTCCTGCATATTATTTTGCTTGAATTTCTATTTTGAATAGCATTCTAGGCAATAAAAAATGCAGGCCAAACCCCACAATGTGGCTTTTGGTCTGCATACATACAATTTGGAAACATTCATATTAAAGACATAGTTAAATAAAGGTATAGTTAAATAACCAATATCCTCACCGTAACTAATGAATGCTCAATATCGTATAAATAAGCACAACAAAAAAGCCTATCATCGGGTATAGATTCTGCTTTTTTTATTGCCAGCTTATCTTAAACGCATTGAGGCTGTCATAGTTTCGGTTCCTCCTACATCTTTGTTTATATCAATTTATAGTATAACACAACAAGATGATATGTTCAATATAAAAGTTATGGAATGAGACTCATACTTCCAATTCGATGCCAGATTTAAAGGATATGACGAAGTTTTCTTCATAGACTGTAACGCTCTGGATTATCTTCCTTAGTAGCAAGCGATTAGCTTTCACAAAATCTTCTGTTTGTAGTTTTAAAAATTCATCAGGATTTTCTAACTCAACCTCAAAATATTTCATTTTACATTCCCTCATTTCATTTATTGATAAATTGAGTTTGCAAAAAAGAGTGGACAATTTTTGTCTACTCTTAACCTTTAAAATAGTTTTTTTTAATCGATTTGAAGTTGCCTAAATTATTACTTATTCGGTAAAATGAAGTATTGCTTTCAACAGATTTCCTTCAACTACACTTCACTTGATTCAAACAAGGTGGGTACATTTCTATTCCCACAAACTCCTTGTCAATGGAAACAAACACGTACCCACAGGGTAAATGGAAATAGAAACTGATAATTTCTAGCTATCACTTCTACTCATTCCAAAAATTTTCTCACTCTGATACTTACCCACCATAAAGCAAAAAGCCTTGCAATCAAGGCTTTCATTATCCCTTTCGTTCAAAGGTTTCTAAGCTTTTACGAGCAGAGCGACACACTCAGCGGTTCGCTATCTCCGTTCTGTCTGCGTGCTAGCACTTGTCAATCACGGACAGCTATCGCATGGGCGGAAGTAAATGCTAATCTTCGTCGTTTTACTCCTTGACTAGCAAACTTACCGCCTCAACATGTGGAGTTAGTCAACATCTATATTATATAACGAAAGTGATAGAGTTGTTGTTTAAAATTAAACTTTAGAATGAAAATATTTAAAAAAAGTAGATCACTTTTAGAAGTGTCCTACTTGTATTATTTTTATTTAAAAAGGGATAAATCCTTAACAAAAGGGGTGTACTCCCGCGCCTTCGGGAAGGAAAAAAAGAAATGGCGCAAAATCAAGGTTTTATTTTTGAAATTTACCAGAAAATACCCTTAATGAAAGTAACGTAGTTCTTGTTGATGGTCATAGTGTGTTCTATTGATGCACGTTCAACGGTTACTAGATTTAGGTTAAAATCGTTAAAGCCCATATCATAGTTTAAAAAAGCGATTATACAAAAACTTGTATATCGCTCTGTTTGTTCACTTACTTTGACAAAGTGGAGGTATCTATCCTCAAGGTCCTCAATGCATTCCATACTGCCAGTAGCGTTACACCAACATCTGCAAAGATTGCCTCCCACATATTAGAAATTCCCAATCCACTTAGAACCAAGAAAATTAGTTTAACTACAATAGCCAAGGTCATGTTTTGCCGAGCTATTCTGACTGTCTTTTTAGCCAGTCGAATGACTTGAGGAAGTTTTCCAAGGTCATCATCCATCAGTACAACATCTGCTGATTCAATGGCTGCGTCCGAACCTAGCCCTCCCATAGCAATACCAACATCTGCCCTAGCAAGAACCGGTGCATCATTCACTCCATCTCCAACAAAGGCAACAGCCTGCTGAGACTGAGTCAGAATTTCCTCAAATGTACTCACCTTATCCTGAGGCAAGCAATCTCCAAATGCATCATTAAAGGCAAATTGCTGTGCAAATTCATCAACCACTGCCTGACGATCGCCTGAAAGGAGAACCGTCTTTTTAATTCCGACTGCCTGTAAATCCTTCAAGGCCTCGATGCTCGTCTCCTTCACTTGGTCTGTGATAAGGAAATAGCCTAGAAAATGACTGTCCTCTGCCAAATAGAGAACTGTTCCTGTGCTGTCAATAGCTGGATAAGCAATCCCTTGAACTTCCATTAATCTAGCATTCCCAAGATAGAGCTGTCTGCCATCTACCCTACCGGACATGCCCTGCCCTGGTAGCTCGGTAATCTGACTCACCCTATTCTCGTCCACTTCCTGTCCATAGGCTGTTCGAATAGAGTTTGCGATTGGATGATTGGAATAGCTTTCCAGATGGGCAGCGAGGTACAGAATATCATCCTCGACACCTTCTGCGTTGACAACGGTATCCACCGCAAAGATACCTTTTGTAATTGTCCCCGTCTTATCAAATACGACCGTATCCAACTTGGCAAGAGCCTCTAAATAATTCCCACCTTTCACTAAGACACCTAATTTAGATGCTCCCCCTAGCCCGCCAAAGAAACTCATTGGTACCGAAACCGCAAGAGCACAAGGGCAAGAAATGACTAAAAAGGTAAGTGCCCGATAAAGCCAAGTCGACCACTCCCCTAAACCAAGCAAGGGAGGCAGGCTTGCAAGCAGAAAAGCGATTCCGACAACCACTGGTGTATACACACGCGAAAAACGTGTGATCATCCGTTCCGTCTCCGCTTTTTTATTGCTTGCATTTTCAACTAATTCCAAAATTTTGTTGACCGTTGATTGCGAAAAAGTCTTACTCACTTCAATTACCAATGGACTAGTCAAATTGATCACACCACTTGTAATGTCCTCACCAACGCCAATTTCCCTAGGCAGTGATTCTCCTGTCAAGGCTGACGTATCCAGAATAGAACGACCTTCTCTGACCAGACCATCTAGGGGCACCTTCTCCCCAGGCTTAACTAAAATATGGTCCGCAACCCTTACTGTTTCAGGGTCTACTTGAACGGTTTCTCCCCCCTCTAGTCTCCAAGCCTTATCCGACCGAATATCCATCAATCGTGCAATGGACTGACGAGATTGAGAGGTGGCCTTATCTTGGAAATACTCCCCAATCTGATAAAAAAGCATGACGGCTACTGCCTCTGGAAATTCTCCCAAGAGAAAGGCTCCTAAGGTCGCGATACTCATCAAAAAGTTTTCATCAAAAAGATTACCACGTTGAATATTTTGAACCATCTTGATAAGAACCTTATGGCCGATAATGATATATAGGGTCAGATAATAGACCAGACGAATCCAGAAATACTCCTCTGGCAGGAAAAAGCCGAAGGCAAATAGAATCATAACAGCAAGTAGCAGCTCTTTCGCCCAATCTCGTTTTTCTGGAAGTGCCTCTTCCTTTTTCTCACTGATAACTTCGATTCCAGGTTCAATAGCATCCACCAAGTCAATAATTTCCTTATCTATCCCATCTTCGCTTTTTGTTTCCAAAATCAGCTTTTGAGCTATCAGATTGACAGTGGCAGATTCTACCTGCTCCAATTGATTGACAGCACGTTCAATCTTAGCAGCACAATTGCCACAGTCAATTCCTCGAAGTTCATACTCTTTCTTCATGTTTTTCCTCTTTCAAATGTTTCAGTGTCAAAGACAAGACTGCTGCGACATGATCGTCCGCAAGTTCATAATAGGTCATCCTTCCTTTTTTCTCCCCCTTGACCAATTGGCAGTCCCGCAGATAGCGTAGTTGGTGAGAAATAGCAGACTTGGTCATCTGTAACGCAATCGCTAAGTCTCCGACACAAATTGGATTTTGCCGTACTGCTTGTAAAATCCGCAAACGAGTTGGGTCAGAAATCGCCTTAAAAAAATTGGACATATTTAGCAATGTAACGGTATCAAACTCCGTCTCATGGACCCCTTGAATTAAATCTGGATTACAAGCTGTTAAACACTGTGACATATTTTCTATTCCTCCTATACTAAAGTTGTATCAAGTAACATCATGATTAGAAATCCGGCCATAACCCCACCTGTCGCAATATCGGTATTCTTGTGCTCTTGAGCACCTGGCACAAGTTCTTCCACTGCAACATAAATCATGGCTCCCGCCGCAAATAAGAGAGCATAAGGTAGTAGCTGGGTCATAGACATAACAGCATAGGCCCCTAAAACAGCTGCAATCGACTCAACAATCGCTGACATGGCGCCATAGTAGAAAGCTGATTTCCTACTTCGCCCTTCTACCCGTAGTGGCAAGGACAAGGCAGAGCCTTCTCGAATATTTTGGATGCCAATTCCCAAGGCCAATCCAAGGGCACTCATTCACGTAAAGGAAAGTCTAGTTGCGAGATTTGCCACACTAGCAAATGCCACACCAACTGCTAAGCCCTCTGGTATATTATGAAACACTACCGCCAGATAAAGCAGCATGGTCTTTGATAAGGGTCTTTTGGGATTCAAAATCCCTTCCTTATCACTCATCTGATGATTCAAATGTAGGTCGGGAACCAAATAATTAATAAAGCGGATAAATAAGCCCCCGACAATAGAACCAACAGCCGTCGTCAACCAGTAAAATCTGTTCGTAGCTATTGACTGGCTATAGTCCAAAGAAGGGACAAGCAAAGGCCAGACTGCCGCTGCCGTCATAATGCCCGCTGCCAAGCCCATCATCATATCCATGAATTTTTGATGAATGGTTTTGACAAAAAAGACCAAACTAGCACCGATAAGGGTACAAAACCAGTTGAATAAGCCAGCTAATAAAGCTTGCATTACTGGTGATAGAGAAGAAAAATTACATCTCATACCTCAATAATCGATGATTCAGTTGAACACTCGCTCAATTGTCAAGGAAGAAAGTAAAAAAGCTATGAGAAATCCCCATAACTTTGTAAATTATTGAAGCAATCTCGTGTTCTTAGAGAATATCACAATGCCATAAAAAGCCCAAAGGGCTATTTGGAATTATCATATCATATAACGCTTCGACACAATTTAACGATTACTATATTGAGAAACAAACTTTACTCCTCAAGAAAGTTAGATGTTCCCAATGCTATCCGTAAGAGTACTTAAAACCTTGAAACATACTGATTTCAAGGTTTTTATAACGTGTTATTGTATCACCTAATTTCTACTGATTTCCATAGATCAAACCTTTCGTGATTTTTTCATATAGGTGGGTACGTTTCTATTCCCTCAAACTCCTTGTCAATGGAAATAAAAACGTACCCACAGTGTAAATGGAAATAGAATTTGAGAATTCCTAACTATCACTTCCACTCACTCCAAAAATTACTTACTCTAATACTTCCCCACCATAAAGCAAAAAGCCTTGCAATCAAGGCTTTTCATTATCCCTTTCGTTCAAAGGTTCTAGGCTTTTACGAGCAAAGCTACACACTCCACATGATGCGTTTGTGGGAGTTCAAAGCTCCAGTGGAGCTTTGAAGCATCTCGCCTTGAAATATAAAAGCGAGATGTTTAACTACGTTTCACTAACAAACTCACACACTCGACATGGTGCGTCTGTGGAAATAAATCAACCGGTTGTACTTTCTTCAATTCATATCCCAATTCTTGGTAGAGTTTGATATCACGCGCCATTGTTGCTGGGTTACATGAGACATAGGTAATCTTCTCAGGTTGCATGGCGACGCTGGCTTTGATGAAGCTTTCCGTCAAGCCCTTGCGTGGTGGATCTACAATGATGACGTCTGGTTTGATGCCATCCTTGCTCCATTTGGCCATGGCATTCTCAGCTGAATCAGCCACATAGTGGGCATTGGTAATGCCGTTACGTTCTGCATTTTTCTTGGCATCTTCAACGGCTGTTTCGATAACTTCAACGCCGTAGACTTCCTTGACCTGTTTTGCAAATGACAAACCGATTGTCCCGATTCCTGAATAGGCATCAATAACAATGCTGCCACTGGTTAGATCTGAGAAGTCAATAGCTGTTTGATAGAGTTTTTCGGCCATCTCGGTGTTAACCTGATAGAAAGACTGGGCAGAAATCTCATAGTCATTGCCCAACATACTGTCCGTGATGGTGTCTTGACAATAAAGAGTTCGGAACTCCTTACCAAAGATGGCGTTAGTATTCTTATCGTTGATGTTTTGGATGATAGAAACAACATTTGGGAAGGCTTCCGTAATCTTAGCAATGATTTGATCAATACGGAAAATTTTTGGTCTAGTCGTTACAAAGACCAACATCATCTGACCTGAATAATGGCCACGACGGACCACCAAATGACGAATTAACCCTGTCTGCTCCTTCTCATCATAAGGTTTGAGGTCATAGCGGCGAAGAAGATCACGGACAAAGACAATGAGTTTATCAATTTCCTTGTCTTGGATGAGGAAATCTTCAATTGGAATCAAGTCGTGAGAATTCTTGCGGTAGAAACCTGTTTCAAGCTGACCTTTAACACGGCGAACGGGCACTTGCGCCTTATTACGGTAGGCGTAAGGCGTCTCCATCCCCAATGTTTCAGCGACCTCTACGTCTGAGATACCTGCTGTCTTATAGAGGTTGTCCACAACTTGTTTACGCTTGAACTTGAGCTGCTCCTCGTAGGTCATATGGCCAAAATCAGCAATCCCTGAACGGAGGTAGGTCGCATCAATATCCTGATTACGATTTGGTGAAAGGGTCACATAATCCTCAACCTTACCAAAGCCGATATTTTTCTTGAGCTTAAGCACGCGCATCTTGATGACTTCACCTGGGAGGGCATTATCCACGAAAAAGACAAAGCCATCCACCTTGGCAACGCCTGCTCCTTCATGTGTCAAATCGACAATTTCAACTTCTACAATATCGTTTTTATTTAACATAATTCAACTTTCTTTACTCTTATAGGGCTTAAACATATCTTCTAAAGCCTTTTACTACCCTCCATTATAGCACATATAAATTAAATTTATGGCTGGCCATAAATAATATAGATTTTTCAGAAAAGTCATACAGTGCTATCATAGGTCCATGACAAAAAATTAAACGATTCAGCTACTTGCTAGATGTCGTTTCTATCTAAAGGAGAATAATCATGCCAGATATTACCATTCATACAATCGAAACTGCACCAGAAGAAGTCAAAGACGTCCTTCAAACAGTCAAAGATGCCAATGGGGGATACATTCCAAACTTGATTGGTCTCCTTGCTAATGCGCCAACTGCGCTTGAAACTTACCGTACTGTCGGTGAAATCAACCGTCGCAATTCATTGACACCAACTGAACGTGAGGTTGTTCAAATTACAGCTGCTGTTACTAACGGATGTGCCTTCTGTGTGGCAGGTCACACAGCCTTTTCAATCAAGCAAATCCAAATGACACCTCAACTTTTGGAAGCCCTTCGTAACCGTACACCAATCGAAGATGATCCAAAACTTGATACCCTTGCGAAATTCACTATTGCCGTGATTAATACCAAAGGTGCTGTTGGTGACGAAGCCTACAATGACTTCTTGGAAGCTGGTTATACTGCTCAAAATGCCCTTGACGTTATCTTGGGTGTCAGCCTTGCTAGCTTGTGTAACTACGCTAACAATCTCGCACAAACACCGATTAACCCTGAACTTCAAGAATTCGCTTAATTCAAAACCAAAGGATAAACTAGAGGAGGACCTAAGCCTATGTCACATTTTTCAAAAGAATTCCTTACTTGGTTGGATACCAACGCTGACCATATTGACCAAGAGTCTGGACCAATTGCGGACCAACTTCTTGAAAAAATTGCTGAAAACGACGTCTTTAAAATCGGCGTGCCTGCTGAGTTTGATGGCCTAGGTGGTGGTCCTACTCAAGTCGTTGATGTGCTTGATGAATTGGCACAACACTCTTTGACAGCTTCCTTTATTTCTTGGGGACACCGTACTTTCATCGAGTATATCCTTGCGAGTGACAATGCTTACCCTCGTGAAACATGGTTGAAAGAATTGTATACCGGTGAGCGTGCTGGTGGCACTGGCTTGTCAAATGCGGTCAAATTCTTGTCAGATATTGAAGAATTGAATGTTACCATCAGTCAAGAAGGTGATGACTACTATCTCGATGGCCGTTTGCCTTGGGTAACTAACCTTCGTTCTGATAAATTCGCTGCTCTCTTTGCTGCTGACTTTAAAGACGGTAGCCAACCTTGGATTATCACCATTCCATCTGAAGCTGGGGGCCTCAGCCGTTCTGAAGATTTGGAATTTGTTTCCCTTCAAGGTGCTAACACTGCCTCTCTTACTTTTGATCACGTTAAGTTAGATCCTAATTGGGTCCTTTCAAAAGAAGGTACAGACTATATTGCCAAAACACGTCCGAACTTCCTTGGCTTCCAGTTTGGTCTTGCCTTTGGTTTGGCACAACGTTCTCTTGATGAGGTTGAAGCTAGTCTAAACAGTAACCGTAGCGTTCTTCGTGAGGAATTTGAAGCAACACGTGGAAATCTTCTTGCTATTCAAGACCAACTCTTTGCGGGTCTTAATGATGCTAATTATTTCATTGAAAAACCACGTGAACTTTTCCAATTGCGTATCGATATTGTCGACGTCGTAGCCAACAGCCTGCTCCTCGAACTTCAGGCTAGTGGTGGTCGTGGCTATTTGAAAGAATCAGAGTCAAGCTTTATCCGTCGTTGGAATGAAGGCGTCTTCCTTCCAATTGTATCTCCGAGTGCGGTACAGCTTCGTCACATTCTTGCAGCTAGCTAGAAAGGCCGGTGGACCAATGAAGGTATTTTTTAAGAAAATTCCCTTGGCCCTATCTAGTCTAGTTCTTGCCCTCTTTAGTTTATCCAATCAAATAAACCACTATGCCCTGATTGCTCAGGGCATTTGGCTTATAGCCGTTTTTGGCTTTTTCCTAGTGCTAGGACGCCTAATCATCGGCTATAGACAAACTCAAGAAGATTTGCACAATCCAGTCATAGCTTCGGCCTTCCCCAGCTTCTTTATGGCTGCCTTTCTCTTTGCCAGTCGTCTTCCGCTTGATCAACTTGGCTTAAGTGTGACTTGGATTGGGCTCCTTGGACTATATATTGCCTATATCATCTTTTTCAGTCTGCGTTTTCTCCGCCCTCTAGCCTTAGATCAAGTCTATCCGAGTTGGTTTGTGGTTTATGTAGGCCCTGCGATTAGTCTTGTAACTGTACCAGATAGTATTCCAAATAGTATCAAGGGGCTTATCCTAGGGCTAACGGGACTGGCGACTCTGGTCCTCTTTCCACTTATTTTATGGAGAATTAAACGTTTAACCATTCCCCAGCCAGTTCTTCCTATACTTGCCATTTTAGCAGCTCCATTGGCCCTTCTCATTACAAGCTCAATCAAGAGTGGTCAAAGGCCTGAAACTATCCTCTTAGTCGGCCTGCTTATCTTCTCCCAAATTTTCTTTTTCTTCGCCTTGGGACTCTTTGCCAAGCTTGTCAAAAAAGGTTTTATCCCACTCTTTGCAGCTTTTAGCTTCCCCTTGGTTAACAGCGCCAATGCTTTCAAGGCAGCTACCACTAGCCTTAAGCTCATGAATCCGATGACCCATCTGATTTATCTAGCCGAGCTCTTACCAGTTCTTGCCATTATGGTATATTTGCTCTATCATTTTCTAAAGCTTTTGTATCATGCTCTTGTAGCGGACGCACACTAAAAACAAGCCTGTTCACACTGAACAAGCTTGTTTTTTTCTTATCTAAATCCTAATTTCTTTAACTTAGCCTGATAACTGTCAAAATCAATTTCAATACCTTGACCGCCGTAGAGGTCATAGTTATCTACCCAATCACCATCTGATGGAATAGTTTGAGAACTGATACCATTTTTGAAACTACCGGCATTTGAAAGACCCAAATCCAACATTTCTGTCATGCTCATATTGGTTGAAGTCAGAGAGTAAACCTTCCCTAAAGCCTCAGGTCCCTTGAAAAGACTAAGCGGATTTTTAACTTGCTTCATCATAGCTTGAATGACTTGTTGTTGACGCTTGGTACGGCCATAATCCCCTTCATCATCCTTACGAAAACGGGCATAGTTCAGAAGGGTGCGCCCATCCATATTTTGTTCACCAATTTTGATGGTTTGATTTGGCACATGACCATTCTTGTCCATTCTCAAATCATCTGGAACTTTGACTGAGGACACTTTTTTACCATCAACAGTGGAGAATTTGGCATTGATTTCCACACCATTCGGAAATAAGGTATCAATCCCCGTCGCAAAGGTCTCAAAGTCAAACATAGCGTAATACTTAATATCTATGTCAAAATTCCGCTTGAGCGTCTCACGCATGAGTTCTGCCCCTTGATGGTTATTTTGCTCACCAATATTGAAGGCTGAATTGAGTTTCAAGTCTTGAGAATACTCTGATTCTGAAGCGCCTTTGATATTAACCAAGGTATCACGCATAAAGCTGACCATCTTGATTTTACCTTCCTTATTGCCCACATTGATGACCATGATGGAGTCCGTTCTAGCATCTGTAGATTCCTGACTCACACGTTGGTCCGAACCAAGGATAAGGATATTAACCCCATCTCTAGTATCCTTGCCGTTAAAGGTCTCAACTAAGGCAGGCTGGTAGGATTTACCGTTATTTCCGGCTGCAGATAGGTCTGTCCCCTTGTAAAATTGATAGGCCATAGCCAGCACCAAAAAGACAACACCAAGACTTAAGCAACTAAGCACTAGCTTAACGACTTTCTTGAGTCTTCGCTTTTTCTTTGGTCGCTTCTTCTTAGCTGGTTGAGGGCTTGGTTTAGAAGCAGTTTTTGAGATAGGACGTCCTTTTTTAGGAACTTTTTTTCGCTCAGGTCTGCTTTGAGGGGTCTCCTCTTGATAAATGGGGAGTCCTTCGTCTGTCAGCTGATGAACATTCTCATAATCAGGCTCCTGATAGCTTTCCCGACGATTGTCATAAGGCTGTCGCCAAGCGGCTTGATAGTCATCCTCTCTTTGCTCCTGATACCTTCCATAGGAGCGCTCCGCTTCATAAGCATCCAACTTACTTTGCAGATAATTGAATTCCGAAGCCTGCTGCCCATTGAGGTAAGCAAGATTTTTTAAAAGATAGCTGTAACGTAACCGTTCATGATGCGTAAACGGCCCATTGTTAGATTTGGTCATAAGATTTCCCTTTAAATTTCATATACCTGGTAAGCACCCAAGATTTTATATCCAATTCCAACTGCAGTTAACTCTTCAAGAGCAAACTGAGCCAACTTCTCCTGTGTATAATCACAATCAATGATAAAGAAATATTCGCCAAGCACAGTCTTCAAAGGACGACTTTCAATCTTAGTCAAGTCAATGCCTCGCCAAGCAAAGGTAGACAGAGCTTTATAAAGCGCACCCGGCATATTGTCAGGCAAGGTCAAGGCCAGCGTTAATTTACAATCAATCTGATGAAGAGGAATCTCAGGAACAGAGTTTCCAAGCACCCAAAAACGGGTATAATTCTTCTCAATTTCTTGGATATCCTTGGCTAAAATTTCAAGACCATATTCCTCAGCAGCAGCACTAGGTGCGATGGCTGCATAAGGTTGATCAGGATTTTCAGCGACAAAGCGAGCGGCAAAGGCTGTACTGGCTGTTGTTTCAATCTTAGCCTTGGGAAAGTGCTGTTTAATGTACTTCTTCCCTTGAGCAATTGCCTGAGGGTGTGAAAAGATTTTCTCAATCTGTGCATGGTCCTTAACCGCCATCAACTGTTGCTTGATAGGCTGAACAATCTCCGCCACAGCACGAATATCTGCCTGGTGAAAAAGATAGTCTAAACTCTCATGAACAGAGCCCTCGATAGAATTTTCTACCGGAATAACCGCATAATTCACACGTCCTTCTTCATAAGACTTGATAACTTCAGTAATGGTTCCCAGTGAAACCAAGTCTGCCTTAGGAAAAGCTTTTAGGGCTGCATTATGCGTAAACGACCCGATCGGGCCCAAATAACCTACATACATTTGATAAACCTTGCTACTTCTTCTGGTGTACGGTTATCGACTGTGACAACCAAGTCTGCTAAACCTTGATAGAGGGCCATGCGACCATCGTAAATGGCTTTGAACTCCTCTTTAGAATGGTTGAGAAAGAGGGGACGTTGATTTTTAGTATCCCTTTTAATGCGATCATAGACCACATCGAAAGAAGCATGGAGCCAAACGTTATGCTTACGATTCTTCTCCAAGAGTTGACGATTTTGCTCGGTCACAACGACACCACCTCCAGTAGAAATGATGACATCATCTCCCTCTTGCAAGAGGTCTTCCAAAGTCTCAGACTCAATCTGACGAAAAGCTGCTTCACCTTCCTTGGCAAAAAAATCAGAAATGGACATACCGATTTTTTCTTCGATGACCTGATCCATATCTACAAAACGGCCATCCAAGTAAGGAGCGACAGAACTCTTTCCAACCCCCATAAAGCCCAATAGAACCTTAGCCATGAATCAATCCTTCCAAATCACTAAAGAAGCTCGGGTAGCTAGTATTGATGGCTTCTGCACGTTGCAAGTCAACTTCGCCATCTTGTACCAAGAGAGCCGCAATGGCTGTCATCATACCGATACGGTGGTCACCAAATGTATTGATCTCTGCCCCATGAAGAGCTGTCTTACCAGAAATAATCATCCCATCTTCGGTTGGAACAATATCAGCACCCATAGCATTCAAGGCATCAGCGACCACCTGAATACGGTCTGTTTCTTTGACCTTGAGTTCTTCAGCATCACGAATCACTGTCTTGCCTTGGGCTTGTGTCGCCAAGAGTGTGATAATCGGGAGTTCGTCAATCAAACGTGGAATAATATCCCCGCCAATCTCAGTTCCTTTAAGTTCGGAAGTTTCAACAGTAATGGTCGCAGATTTAGCAACCTGGTCAATATCTGAAAGGGTTATCTTACCACCCATATCTTTGATAACATCAATAATACCAGTACGAGTTTCATTGATGCCGACATTTTCCAAGACAATCTTAGAGTTAGGCACCACGAGTCCAGCTACCAACCAAAAGGCCGCTGAAGAAATATCCCCTGGAACCACAACTTCTCGAGCAGTAAAGCTTTGGCCACCAGAGATACGAATCTCCTTACCATCTACCTGAAGCTGACCACCAAACTGCTGAATCATATCTTCTGTATGATTACGTGTTTTTTCCTTTTCAATAATAACAGACTCGCCATCAGCTTGAAGGGCTGCAAAAATAAGGGCAGACTTAACCTGAGCAGAGGCCACTGGCAATTGGTAATGAATGGGTTTAAGGGACTTGCTGCCGTGCATTTTCAATGGTGGCAAATCACGATCCGTTTGACCTGATACTTCTACTCCCATCTGACGTAAAGGAATAGTGACACGGTCCATAGGACGTTTTGAAAGAGAATCATCTCCAAACATCTCTACCTCAAAATCTTGACCGGCAAGCACACCTGAAATCAAACGAATCGATGTCCCAGAGTTTCCCATATCCAATTTATTTTGTGGAGCCTTGAGACCGTCAAAACCAACACCATGAATGCGTACCATATCACCGTCATCTTCAATAGTCACACCCAAATCACGAAAGACCTGCATGGTTGAGAGGACGTCTTCACCTCGTAAAATATCACGAACAGTAGTCACACCTTTGGCAAGACTTCCGAACATAATCGAACGGTGACTGATTGACTTGTCACCAGGGATGCGCAAGCTACCATGAAGACCTTGGGCCTTGGTTTCTAGTTTCATAGGTTACTCCTAAAAATTTTTATAGTTACTCCATTATACCATATTTGAAGGCCTAGCCATAGACTGAATTGTCAAAATATTCACTCGTTTGTATTAGAATACTTATTATTTAGGTAAGCAAAAGACTCTTCAACACGATTCCTTATCAAAGTAGCTGATTCTTCCAAAAGGTGATTTTCCTCTGCTGTCAAAGACAAGTGAACAGGAGCTGCTACCCCTTGACGGCCTAGGATAACAGGATAGCCAAGATAGGTCTGGTAAGCTTCCTGATAGCTAGAGACTGCTACTTCTTCTAAACCATCTGAGAGGACAATTGCCGCCAATCGAAGAGCTGCACTGGCAATTCCATAAGAGGTATAGCCCTTACCATAAAAGACCTTGTGGCCACCCTTCATGGAAGCCATAAATAGTGCTTGACGTTCTTCTTGGCTGGTTAAAGCTGTAATATCTTGGCCTTTCACCTTAACCTGACTCCAGGCTGTGAACTGAGAATTACCGTGTTCTCCAAGATTATAGCCTGAAACTGATTTAGGATTAACATTAAGATCATCTGCCACTGCTGCCTTCATACGGGATGTATCAAGCAACGTTCCTGTTCCAATGACACGTTCCTTTGGCCAACCAGTGAATTTTTGGTAAAGAGCTGATACGGCATCAACAGGATTTGAAATAACCACAAGGACACCTTTAAAATCCAACTTTTTGAGTTCTTGAGAAACTTGATAGACTGCTTCTCGGGTAAATGGAAATTCAGCAAAACGATCTTCACCGGCATTATGCTGCAATTGAATATTACCTAGCGATGAAATAATCACATCAGCATCTTCAAGGGCTGCATAATCATTGACAACAATCTTAGCATAGCTAGGCAGATTGGCCATGGCATCCTTAAAATCCTGAGCATCTGCTTCAGCCTTTTTATCATTGATATCAATAAAGACATAACTATCGGCTAATCCTTGAGCGATTGCCCCATGAGCTACCGCAGCACCAACATTTCCCATTCCAATAATTCCAATTTTACGAGCCATAATTTACCTCCTTTAATGCAGAAAGAGCCCTGTCAATCGACAAAGCTTCACTTATTAACTATTCAATTCTTGCAAAGGTTTGAAGATGATACCTTCAATATCATTCAAATAAACTGACAAACCTTGTTGTGCAGCCAAGTATTCTTTCAAAAGGGCGTTAGCTTCCACTTTTTGTCCGAGTTCTTGAACAGCTGCTTGTTCTTCAGCCGTTGGCATTTTGCCAGCTTGCATTTTGGCATAGAAATCCTCTTGGAAGTCAGTGAACTCTTTGAAAAGCGCACTAGCTTCAGCATCAGCTGCAATGGCTTCTTTTTTCTCTACCAAAGTTTTGTACTCAGGAAGGGCACGAATGCCACGTTCCAACTCATTTGCTAAATCATAAATATTTGTCATTGTATTCTCCTAGGCGATCACCACATGATAGTCTGTATTGGCTTCAATAACAGTCTTAGCATGCGTGCGATCTTTTTCATTTTTAAAAGTAATTTGAAGGATACCGTGAATATCTTCACGATTTTCTTCATTGATACGAAGGTTAACCAAAGACGTTCCCCGCAACAATTCCATAATGCTGAGGATAACGTCCTCACGGTCAGGCACATCCACAAAAATATCGAAGGCACTTTCCACGCCACCCTTTTTGTGGATTTCCATCTCTTTGCGTTTCTTGCGACCGTTGTCAAAGAACTCCCAAATAGCATTCTCATCCTCAGCCTTAATCAAATCAGCCACATGGTCCAAACGCTTTTTGAAATCTTCAATACGATCCAAAACGGCAGGCCCATTAGTCATGAGAATGGAAGCCCACATACCAGGTTCACTCTCAGCAATACGGGTCATATCTCGGAAGCCCCCTGCCGCAAAGTGATTGGTCATCTCATGACCCTGAGCATAATCAGCCGCCTGTTCCATGAGACCTGAGGCTAAGAGATGTGGAAAATGACTGATTTGACTGGTTACACGATCGTGTTCAGCTGCATCAATCTCAACATAACGTGACTTCAGCCCAGACAAAATGCCCTTCAGTTCAGGAATGGTTGTCTCTTTAGTTAAACGTGTCGGTGTGAAAATGTAATAGGCATTCTCAAAAAGGGTCACATCGGCTGCAATGGCACCTGATTTGTGAGAACCAGCCATAGGATGGGAACCGACAAACTGAACATTTTTTCCTGCTAGATAATGATCAGCTGCCTCAACAATATCAAGCTTGGTCGAGCCGGCGTCTGTGATGATGACATTATCTTTCAAGTTCAAGTTGGCCAACTCTTTCAAGTAGGACACCGTTTGCTTGATAGGCACAGCCAAGATAATCACATCCGCCAACGGAGCAAACTCCTTGAAATCATTTGTTGCTCGGTCAACAATCCCACGCTCCAGCGCAATATTTCGAGAATAGTCAGAGCGATTATATCCAAGAATCTCATAATCAGGATGATCTCTTTTAATTCCGAGACCCAAAGAACCTCCAATCAGACCCAAGCCTGCGATATAAATCGTTTTCTTACTCATTACTACTCCCATCTTTTCATTGATGCTGCTTAAAAGTTTTTCACATAATCACGGTGACGTGCCACCGCTTCTTTCAATTCTTCCAAATTATCAGAAGAAAATTTTTCCAAGATTTCATTGGCTACGATTGTAGCAACCACCGATTCCATAACGACACCCGCTGCCGGTAGGGCCGTAGGATCTGAACGTTCAACAGTTGCCTTATATGGCTCGTGAGTTTCGATATCCACAGACATCAATGGCTTGTAGAGGGTTGGAATTGGCTTCATAACCCCACGGACTACAATTGGTTGGCCATTGGTCATACCACCTTCAAACCCACCAAGGTTGTTGGTGCGACGCGTATAGCCGTCTTCTTCATTCCAGAGAATCTCATCCATTACTTGAGAACCCTTGAGGTAGCCATCCTTGAAACCAAGTCCAAACTCGACACCCTTGAAGGCATTGATAGAAACAACTGCTTGGGCAATCTTGGCATCAAGTTTTGTATCCCATTGCACATAAGAGCCAAGACCCACAGGGACACCCCCAACGACCGTTTCAACGACACCACCAATGGTATCACCTTCTTTTTTGATTTGGTCAATGTAATCTTTAATTTCTTGTTCACGCTCTTGGTTAACGACTGAAATCTCTGATTGTTGAGCCAATTCCTTGATTTGAGCTACCGTCAAATTCTCAGGCACATCAATTTCCTTACCACCAAAGACTACCACATGGTTGGCAATTTCAATATCAAGCTCAGCCAAGATACGTTTAGCGACAGCACCAACCGCCACACGCATAGTTGTTTCACGCGCACTAGAACGCTCCAAAGAATTACGTAAATCATCGAAACGGTATTTCATACCACCAACCAAGTCAGCATGGCCAGGACGTGGGTGAGTGATTTTACGTTTGGTTTTCAAACGGTCCTCAATGTCTTCCACAGCCATGATATCCAACCATTTTTGATGGTCCTTATTGATGACATGGAGGGTAATTGGAGCCCCTGTAGTTTTCCCATGACGAACACCAGAAGTGATTTCAACCTTATCAGACTCAATTTTCATTCGGCCACCACGACCATAACCACCTTGGCGGCGTTTCAAATCACCATTGATATCTTCAGCCGTCAAGGGAAGACCAGCTGGAACACCTTCGATAATTGCCGTTAGACGTGGTCCGTGAGACTCACCTGCTGTTAAATATCTCATTTATTTCTCCAAGTATTCTTTCATTTCAACCAAAGGAATCTGATTGATAGCTGCCTTACCGATTTCTGGAACGATAACAGTCTTAATACTATTACCACGAGCCTTTTTATCATGTGTGAGAGCAGTATAGAGCTCCTCAACACGCCATGGCTCATAATCCACTGGCAAACCAAATTTGGCACACATCTCGGCAATTTGACGAGTGATACCCTGAGGCATTAGTCCTTTTTCCTCAGCCACACGTGAAATCTGAACCATTCCGATAGCCACCGCTTCACCATGCATGACCTTACCGTAACCAGCGGTTTGTTCAACAGCGTGCCCAATCGTATGACCAAAGTTAAGGTACATACGAACCCCACCTTCAAACTCGTCTTCAACGACAATTTTACGCTTCACATTACATGAACGGTAAATGATAGTTTCTGAGTTTTCTAAAATACTGTGAACCGAACCATCAATGCTCTCAAGGAGGTGCCAAAGTTCAGGATCGTCAATCAAACCGTATTTGACAACCTCACCCATACCTTCAATCAATTCACGTTTACCAAGTGTCTCAAGGACATTAGGATCAATCAAGACCCCATCAGGCTGAGCAAAGGTTCCCACAATATTCTTAGCGAAAGGCGTGTTCACACCTGTCTTACCACCAATAGATGAATCCACCTGGGCAGTTAGACTAGTTGGGACCTGAACAAAATGAATCCCACGCATATAAGTTGAAGCGACAAATCCTGCTAGGTCGCCAACAACGCCACCACCAAGAGCGACAATCCCATCACTACGTGTCATGCCATTCTTAATCAAAAATTCATAAGCCTTGTTAGCAGTCCTAAGATTTTTACTTGCTTCACCTTCTAGGAAATCAAAAACGACAACCTCAAAGCCCTCATGCTCCAAGCTAAGCTTAACTCTTTCAGCGTATAAACCACCCACATGGTTGTCTGTAATAAGCGCAATCTTTTGTGGTTCCCAAAGTGACTTGACCCATTGACCTACCATCTTAAGAGCTCCCTTTTCAATGATAATGTCATAAGGGTTATGTGTTAAATTTACCTCTAGTTTCATCGCTGTCCCCTCCTAGCTATTGTATATCTTTTCTAATTCCTGCCAAATAGCATCTGTTGGCATGTCCTTACCCGTCCATAGTTTAAAGGCACCTGCTGCTTGATGCAGTAACATGCCCAAACCATTTACGGCTTCCAGCCCCTGTTGTCTAGCCAAGGCCAAGAAAGGCGTTTCAAAAGGCTGATAAATAATATCCGCAATCAAAAGCCCCTTAGGAAATATAGTATCTTTGGCGATTGGCAAGGATTTCCCATCCATACCTACACTTGTCGCATTCACCAATAAATCGGCCTGGCCTAGTTCTTCTTGAAAATAGTCAACGTCACTTAAAGCATGAAATTCCAAGTGACCATCCGTTTGGTCCATCAAGGTCTTAAAACTGTTTTTTGCCTTATCCAATGACTGGGGACGAACATAGATACTGACCTTTTTAGCACCGTCAAGAACAGCTTGCGTCACAATAGCCTTAGCTGCTCCACCAGCACCCAAAATCATTAGATGAGCACCTTTAGGACTGAAATTCTTGAGGCTGGCAAAAAAACCAAAACCATCTGTATTATGACCAATCAAATGGCCATCACGATTAACAACCGTATTAACCGCACCAATCAATTGTGCTGCAGGACTAAGCTCATCCAAAAAAGGAATAACCTTCTGCTTATAGGGCATAGACAGATTGATACCGAACATATCATAACGTCTAATATTTTCAACAGTCTCAGCCAGATCTGACTCTGGAATTTCCCAAGCAAGATAGACACCATTCACTTGTGTCTTTTCAAAAGCTAAATTATGAATAAAAGGAGAAATGGAATGTTTGATTGGATTGGCAACGACAGCAGCTAAGCGTGTATATCCATCAATCTGCATTCAAAACCTCCCTAACCTTTCGCATATCTGCCAAACTAACTTGGCCCGGTGCACTGGCATTATCAAGACTAGCAAAGGTCCATGATGACCCTACCAAATCACCCGCCAAGCGAGACAAACGACCGAGTTTACCCATTGACATGGTAGCAAACTCCTGATTAGGATTGTAGGCCTTAAAACCACGTGTGAAATTCAGAAGGTCAAGAACATCTTGCTCATGTTGTGGCATAACAGCCACTTTAACGACGCGTGGCGTCAAATTCGTCATTTCAGACAGGAGCTCCATAAGATTTTCTGGGGTCTCGTTGAAATTATGATAAGACAACACCAAATTTGAATACCCAAGCATCTGATCAAAGACCGCCTTGTGTGTAAAGTACTCAAAATCAATATAGTCTGGCGAATAGATAGCAGACACATCATTGATAAGCGCCACATACTCTGCATCGGTCAATTCAATGTTTCCACCTTCACGTGTTGTACGAATGGTAAAGATAATTTCAAAACCGGCAAATTTCTCGAAAATGGCCGGTGCAACCGTTAAAATACTATCCTTATCCAAAAAATCTGCACGCCATTCAATGATATCTGCCCCAGCAAAACGAGACAATTCAAGCGCTTGTGCCTCCTCTAAGCTAGTAGGCATAATTGGAACTACAATTTTCATTTATTTACCCTTATTGTATATACTTTCAAATAGTTTGATGCCGGATCATTAGGATTGACGGTGAAATCCGCTGGCAATTGTTGCAGGTTAACAAAATCTGCCGAAACATCACCCAGACCCTTACGCAGTTGCTTTTTAAACTGTTGCACAGTCATATTAGCTGCATTAGTACTTGCGATGATTGTTCCACGCTCTGTCAGGATATCAAGACTCTGCGCAATCAACTTATGATAATCCTTACTTGCTGAGAAGGTGCGTTTCTTGTTACGAGCAAAACTTGGTGGATCAATAACGATAAGATCATAGGTCAAACCTTTTTTCTTGGCATATTTGAAATAATCAAAAACATCCATTACGACGAGGCGATGATTGTCCATACTAAAACCATTAGCCTTAAAATGTGCTGTGGACAATTCACGTGACCGCTTTGCTAAATCGACTGAAGTGGTCTCAATTGCACCTCCCATAGCAGCAGCAACTGAAAAAGCTGCCGTATAAGAAAACATATTTAAGACAGATTTGCCAAGAGCCAAACCATTAACTAAACCATCACGAACTTCATGCTGATCAAGGAAAATCCCTGTCATCAACCCATCGTTGAGGAAAACTTCATAAGTTACTCCATTTTCCAAAATGGTAAAAGTATCAGTCGCCTCTTTTCCAAAAAGATGGTCCGATTCAAAATCAAGACCCTTAAAACGGATTTTTTCATAGCCTCCCAAAACCTCAGGAAAGACCGTTTGAAAAGCCTCTACAATAACATCCTTCAAGGAATAAACAAAGGCATTGTACCATGAAAAGAGGGCATAATCTCCATATAAATCAATGGTGAGGCCACCAAAGTCATCTCCATCTTGATTAAAGAGACGAAAAGCCGTCGTCAACTCATTGTCATAGTAAGTCTGGCGTTTAAGCTTAGCCTGTTCAAAAAGCCTCTGAAAATAAGCCAGAGTCAATTTTTGCTTTTTATTAGAGAGAAACCAACCTATACCTTTATTTTGGCTAGACAAATAGCCCGTTCCTAAAAAAGTCTTAGACTGGTTATAAAGATAAATCAACTGATTGTTTTCACTTACATTTGGAAAATCTTCAGCTAAAAGCAATTGCTTTCCTTGTTTGATTTTTTTCTCCGCAATGGGACTTACCGTCAATATACTCATGTTACTATTATACCAAAAAAATCCTCGTATTTCTGTTTCATAACTAGATTTTACCAATTATATGTCAAGGAATATCACACCAGATGGCAGTAAATTTTTGAGAGTCATTTTGTTATTTGGTATAATAGTTAGGATAATATAGAATCAAAGGAAGTATTGCTTTGAAAAAATTAATTGACGCCTTTTGGAAAGGAGTGTCATCAAGACTTGGATTCATCCTCTTGTTGCTCTTTTTCTACTGGCTAAAAACCATATTCGCTTATTACGTCAATATTAATCTTGAGTTGGAAAGCAAGTATCAGGTTATGCTTTCGCTGATTAATCCCATTCCGCTAGGGTTAATGCTTCTAGGATTGGGGCTTTACTTCAAGAAACGACGATTCTTTTATAGCATCACGATTGCTATTTATGTCATCCTTAACCTTCTGCTCATTGCCAATGTGGTCTACTTTGGAGAGTTTACGGACTTCATCACGGTAAATACCATACTAGCGAGCTCCAGCTCAGCAGCAGGACTTGGAGACTCAGCCAAGAACCTTTTTGAACCAAGTTATATCTTTTACTTAATTGATATTCCTTTCTTCATTTACGCTGGTTTTAGAAAGAAACTCAAAACAGACAGTAAGCCCTTTAATAAACGAGCTAGCTTTGCCGTTACAGCACTGGCGACACTCCTTCTATCGGTTAACCTTTTCTTAGCAGAAGTTAACCGGGGTGAGTTGCTAACACGTGGTTTCTCAAACAACTATATTGTTCGTGCAATGGGTATTCCCTTCTTTACCGCTTATTCTGGTAACCTGACTTATCAGGCTTCGCAAGCTCGTTCTTCTGCAACAGCGGAGGATATGAAAAAGGTTCAAGCCTATGTCAAAGAACACTACGCTGCACCAGATCCTAAGTATTTCGGAATTGCAAAGGGAAAAAATGTCATTGTCATTCACTTGGAAAGCTTCCAACAGTTCCTGATTGATTACAAGCTCCAAGTCGATGGTAAGTCTTATGAAGTTACCCCATTCCTCAATTCCATTTATCATTCAAACGAGACCCTTGCCTTTTCAAACTTCTTCCACCAAGTCAAGTCAGGGAAAACCTCTGATGCTGAAACCTTGATGGAAACGTCTCTCTTTGGACTAAGTACAGGGTCATATATGGTAAACTATGGTGGTACAAACACTGCCTATGCTGCTCCGTCTATTCTTGCTCAAACAGGTGGTTATACATCCGCTGTATTCCATGGAAACACCGGTTCCTTCTGGAATCGAAATAACACCTACAAACAGTGGGGTTATAACTATTTCTTCGATTCCTCAGCCTTCACTGAGAAAACCGAGGAAAACTCCTTCCAATATGGCCTAAACGATAAGTATATGTTCCCAGGTTCTATCAAATACTTGGAACAAATGCAACAACCTTTCTACGTTAAATACCTAACCGTATCTAACCATTACCCATACACTTCCTTGTCAGGCGATGAAAAGGAACAAGGTTTCCCACTTGCTGAAACAAAAGATGAAACTGTTAACGGATATTTTGCAACAGCTAATTACCTTGACTCAGCTGTCAAGGACTTCTTCGATTACCTCAAGGCTACTGGTCTTTATGATAACTCCATTATTGTGATGTACGGTGACCACTACGGTATCTCTGATACACGAAGCAGTAATCTAGCTGATCTTCTTGGAAAAAATTCTGAAACATGGTCTAACTATGACAAAGCCATGCTTCAACGTGTCCCTTATATGATCCATATTCCTGGATATACCGGTGGTGGCATCTCTAACACCTTTGGTGGCGAAGTGGATGCCCTGCCAACACTTCTTCATATTCTCGGTGTCGACACTAGCTCATACATTCAGATGGGGCAAGACCTCTTATCACCTGATAATAAGCAAACCGTCGCATTTAGAACATCTGGGCAGTATGTGACTCCTCTATACACTAGCTATTCTGGTAGACTTTATAACACTCAAACAGGTGAGGAAATCACCAATCCTGATGAGACGACAAGGAAAAACAACGAAGCCATTCGAAAGGCAGTGGCAACTCAGCTTTCTATGAGTGACGCTGTCCAGACCGGTGACCTCCTTCGTTTCTACACACCTAATGGCTTAAAACATACTGACCCAAGCACCATCTCTTATACCAAACAAATGGAACAACTAAGAGAGATCAATAAAAAACTGAAAGATAAATCAACTAGCCTTTATAAAGAAAAAGGCAATCACTCAACAGCTGACCTATTCAAGACACCGTCTTACAAAGAGCTTCACCCAACAGAACCCGAAGATTCTGGTTCAAGTTCTAGTTCTTCCGAACAAAGCTCATCCACTGTACAAGAATAGGCCCTTAAGGCAGTCCAATGGGACTGCCTTTTTTAGTTTACCAACACTTAGATGAAATGCTGATTCTTTAGATAATCCCCTCAGACATATTTCTTGCTAGTTTTCTACAAGAATGATTAAATAGGATTTATAAGAAAACTTTTAGAGGAGAACAGACATGAATCCAATGGAATTATTTAACCAAGTGAAAGAAATGATAGAGAAAAAAGATTTCGAAGCTGCCAAAACATTTGTCGAGGACAATAAAGATAATTTAGGCGAGTACTTCGACCAAGCAAAAGCTCTTGTTTCTGGGAACGAAATGATTAGCGGTACTTTAGACAAGATTAAAGGCTTATTCTAAGCCTAAATCCCCTCAATCACATTAGGGTTGAGGGGATTTTTTTATTCAGAAGACTTATTGAAAAGTGTTGGATATCTGACGTTTTATGAGTTGTCAACCTTGCCCCTTCTTGACCCTCAGATAGCAAAAAAGAACCCTAGTTTTAACCTAGAGTCCTTAGAAACGTTGTTATATCAACGTTTTATTTTTTCAAGTTGTAGAATGATTTCAAACCACGGTATTCTGCAACTTCACCAAGTTGATCTTCGATACGAAGCAATTGATTGTATTTAGCAATACGGTCAGTACGTGACAATGAACCTGTCTTGATTTGACCAGCGTTAGTTGCAACTGCGATGTCAGCGATTGTTGAATCTTCAGTTTCACCTGAACGGTGTGATACTACTGCAGTGTATCCAGCTTCTTTCGCCATTTCGATAGCGTCGAAAGTTTCAGTCAAAGTACCGATTTGGTTAACTTTGATAAGGATTGAGTTAGCAGCGTGTTCTGCAATACCTTTTTCAAGGTAAGCTGTGTTAGTTACGAAGAAGTCGTCACCAACCAATTGAACTTTACCACCAAGACGTTCAGTAAGAGCTTTCCAACCGTCCCAGTCGTTTTCATCCATAGCATCTTCGATTGTGATAATTGGGTATTTGTTAACCAATTCTTCAATGTAATCGATTTGTTCTGCGGCAGTACGTTTAGCTCCACCTTCACCTTCGAATTTAGTGTAGTCATATACACCGTTTTCGTAGAACTCAGATGATGCACAGTCGAAACCAAGGAATACATCTTCACCTGGTTTGTAACCAGCAGTTTCGATAGCTTTGATGATAGTTTCAACAGCATCTTCAGTACCGTCAAATGCTGGTGCGAAACCACCTTCGTCACCTACGGCTGTTTCAAGACCACGTTCTTTAAGGATTTTCTTAAGAGTGTGGAAGATTTCAGCACCCCAACGAAGAGCTTCTTTGAATGTTGGTGCACCAGCAGGTACAATCATGAATTCTTGGAAAGCGATTGGAGCATCTGAGTGAGAACCACCGTTGATGATGTTCATCATTGGAGTTGGAAGAACTTTAGTGTTGAATCCGCCAAGGTAGCTGTAAAGTGGAACTTCAAGGTAGTCAGCAGCTGCGCGTGCTACAGCGATAGACACACCAAGAATAGCGTTGGCACCAAGTTTACCTTTGTTTGGAGTACCGTCAAGAGCGATCATGGCGCGGTCAATACCTTGTTGATCACGTACGTCGAATCCGATGATGTGTTCAGCAATAACGTTGTTTACGTTATCAACTGCTTTTTGAGTACCAAGACCACCGTAACGAGCTTTGTCACCATCACGAAGTTCTACTGCTTCGTGTTCACCAGTTGAAGCTCCTGAAGGAACCATACCGCGTCCGAATGCACCAGATTCAGTGTAAACTTCTACTTCAAGTGTTGGGTTACCGCGTGAGTCAAGGACTTCGCGAGCGTAAACATCAGTAATAATTGACATTACAATACTCTCCTTATGAGTTAAATTTTTTTACACCCTTATAGTACCACAATATCAAGGGTTAAGCAAATTAAAACCAGAATTTTCTAGCGATTTTCTATTTTTTAATATTTTCAATTAATTTTGAAAATATCAGAAAAAGATCTTGATGAAAAGGAATTCAAAATATTGTATAATACTAGCAAGAAAACAAACGGGAGAACTCTATGACTTCACGTGAAAAAAAGGTGCTCCAATGCGCTAGTGGTGAGAAGCGCTTAAGACCTGATGAATTACGTCACTATTTTGGAACCTATGCAGAACGTGTCGTCTTAGCTATTCTATTGGAAAATGCTGAAAAGAAAACTGTAATGGAGGAGTTTCCAAAGATTTTAAAAGATCTTTCATTAGCTTACCCTCATCTAAGTCTCAAGCTTTCACCCAATCTAGCCGACCAGACACAATTCACCTATATTAAAACTGCTCAAGCACTCAATATTTCCGCTACTATTGTGGATGAAGCCAAAGCTCACTCACCATATGGAATCATCGTGCATAGTGATAAGGCAGAAAATCTTGATAAGGTCCTCTTCTCGGAGATTCATCCCGATATTCTTGCTCCTCAAAAAACAGAGCAAGCTATTACCAAAAAAGGATTTTTTGCTAAACTTTTTGGAAAATAAAAGCTGACACAAGGTCGGCTTTTTTCTTATGTCACAAGGTTTGACTCAACTTGATGAGGTTTCCAATATTGAGTCCTGTTCGATAGAGATTCTCCTTGGCTGAAGCTAGGACTTGGTCTAAAGCTGCTACTTGTCCAATAATAGGGAATGCAGCTGAAATCCCAGCTACTGGAAAATCAGGTAAGTCATCTTTAAGACTGCCACAGATTGCGATGACAGGGATACCTGATGGTGTTCGTTTAGCTACACCAACTGGTGCCTTACCAGATAGAGACTGTCTGTCCATACGCCCTTCTCCTACGATGACCAAATCGGCTGACTTGACCCGTTGGTTAAAATTAACACAATCAAGTACAAAGTTAATACCTGATTTAATTTCAGCATCAGCAAAGGCCACTAAACCTGCAGCCATACCCCCTCCGGCACCTGAACCAGCAAGCTGTAAGACTTCAGGAGCAAAGGCCTTGTAGAATTGTTTCATAGACTGATCAACTCTTTCAAATTGCAAAGGATCTAACCCCTTTTGCCCACCAAAAATATAGGTGGCCCCATTCAGTCCACACAAAGGGTTATCTACGTCAGTGATTAGACGAATGGTCGTGGCTGACAAATCAATCTTGCCTTGCGACGATACCCTTTTGATAAGGCTAAGATTAGCACCTAGAGGCTCAACACTCTGCCCTTCAGAGTCATAAAAGCGATAGCCCAATCCGTAGGCCATTCCAATACCACCATCATTGGTAGCGGAGCCTCCTACACCTATAATAATATCACGTATGCCAGACTGAACCAGATGAACGATCAGTTCACCTACCCCCTGTGTTGTCAGACTAAGAGGATTTCGTTTTCCCTTAGGAATTTGTTCCAAGCCACAAATTTCGGCCATCTCAAAGATAGCAGTCTGTCCATCACTGGCGTAGGTGACCGAACCATCACTCGTATAGGCATGGGGAAGCCTAATCCTTCTCTTTTCAAGATTTAAATTTTCAACAAGAGCATCCAAGGTTCCTTCACCACCGTCACCAATAGGGACAAGGTCAAATTCGGCATCAGGCAAGGCTTTCGAAAAGCCAGATTTAAGAGCTAGGGCAACCTCTTTTGCCGATAAACTTTCCTTAAATGAATCAGGTGCAATCAAAATTCGCATGATTTTCTCCTTTCATTTTCCTTTCAAGTAAGGAGACATAGCTTGGACCAGTTCATCCGTCATATGGCGTGGTCCTCGAACTGTTTTAATTCCAAAGTTCTTTAAAATCTCACTGTTAAAGTCCTTATCCATAAAAGTGTGCAACAGTTTGATTCGCATCAATGCCTTAATACTCTCCTCCTCACGGTAACCCTGATTGGGTATATTAGCCTCCAAGACTTGACAGAGATAACGGATAGCTTTGGTAGGTGCCGTAATATAGATGGCAACGAAATCTCCCTTTTGCATACTCGCTTTCTGGGTCCACAGAATCTCCTTATTTGCTGAAAATTCCGCTCCAATATCATAATATTTCAGATTAGCTGGTATAAGCCAATAATGAGGCTCTGAAGTTTTGCGAAGATGTTTAGGAGCCACTAGGGAACGACTCCTAGCAACAAGCTTAAAAACCACCTCATCTGGTAGCGTTTCATCTAAGACAAGACTAATCCAACTTTTCTTAGACATGTGATAACTAGGAAAAATTCCTTCCATTTTCATGAGTTGTTCCATATCTTTGGGGTCAACCTTAAGATTAACCACATCATAAATCTGGTCTGCCTTTTCACTATCAAGCCCCAGTTTCCCTCCTTTGAGAGGAAATAGCAAGGCGTACCACTTACCAGCAATTCGATATGAAAGATAGTCTGGATATTTCTCAAATGGATGATCTGCCTGGTCCGAAAATTCTTGAGTCAAGAAGTTTTCCAGACGATTAGCCTGTGGGGATGAGAACAATTGATCCTCATAGCAAGATTCAGCCACTTGCGAAAGGAGTGCTCCATAGGCTTGTCTGACTTGACCCACATAGGTTCCCCTTGCTTGGGGACTACGAAAGGTATCATAAGGCTCATTAAGGTCAATGTCTAGAACCTGTCCTCTTAGATTACCTTCTTCATCAATGAGTAATTTAGCTTCAAGTTCTTGGTCAATGAGGGGCTTTCTTAATTCCCATCCTTTATCAGTGGCTCTAAATCCGAAGGCCTCCAGGCTCTCAGGGTTTAACCGTTTCTTCTTAAAATAGGCATCCTCAAAAGTCATTATTCCTCCTTTTTTCAAAGGAAAAGTTGAGACAAAATCATGCCCCAACACCTTTTTTATTTCGTTGACTGACGTAAGGTAAGACCGTGATTCAGAATAACGTCTTTTTCTTCTAGTTCTTCCTTATTCATAATTTTAGTCAACATACGCATGCTAACTGCCCCTAAATCATAGAGAGGGAGACTGATACTTGTTAGATTTGGACGGGTGTAACTTGTAATCGGTGAATCATTGCTGGTAATGATTTCAAAATCTTCAGGAACTGATTTACCTGCTACAAAGAGACCATTTAGGAGACCTGCAGCCAATTCGTCTTCTCCCACATAGGCAGCCGTAGCCCCAGAATTCAAGACACGTTGTGCCAAATCAAAACCATCTTTGTAGCTATACTTAGCTTCGAAGACAAGTCCCTCGTTGTAGCGCATATTATTTTTTTCAAGTCCTGCCTTATAACCAACCAAACGAAGCTTACCATTAATATCATCAATCAGTGGTCCTGATACAAAGGCAACCTTTTCATTGTTTTTAGCAAGCTGTGTAATAGCATCTTCAACGGAAGCCTTATAATCAATGTTAACACTTGGTAATTGATTTTCAAGGTCAACTGTACCTGCTAAAACGATTGGTGTACGGGTACGAGAGAATTCTGCACGGATTTTTTCTGTCAGATGGTACCCCATGAAAATGATACCATCCACTTGTTTAGCAAATAGAGAATTAATGACTGCAACTTCATGATCGTCATTTTCATCACTAGAAGCAAGAACAATATTATACTTGTACATAGAGGCGATGTCATCGATACCTTTTGCCAGAGTCGCAAAATAGCTATTAGCAATATTTGGAATAACAACTCCTACAGTAGTGGTTTTCTTACTCGCCAAGCCACGCGCAACTGCATTTGGACGATAATCCAGGCGATCAATGACTTCGAGCACTTTTTTTCGAGTGTTTTCTTTTACATTTTTATTTCCATTTACAACACGAGAGACCGTTGCCATAGACACACCAGCTTCGCGGGCAACATCGTAAATAGTAATCGTTTCATCAGTATTCATAAAAACACATCCTTTCTAACATAACGCTCACTTATCCAAGATAATTGTAGCAAATTTTGAAAACACTTTCAATTATTTTGACTGATTTTTTACAAAAAAATGAAAGGGTTTGCCTCTTCTCAACCATAAGGAAGTAAGCCATTTCAAAAAATATTGTTTTCCGTTAGCCTTTTCATTGCGATTCCGAGCTTACAGAGAAAACCATTAAAATGCTTTTATGAAAGAAAATGATTTAATGAAAAGCCAAAAAAACAGCTTGCATTTTCCTTATAAAAGTGACAGAATGAGTGTAAGAAATACAAAGGAGTTTTTTTCTATGTCTAAACTTGATCGCATTCGTCATTTTTTGAATGAAAATAAAGCAGGGCTAGCTATTGTTTCAGATCCTGTAACTGTCAATTATCTTACTGGTTTTGATTGTGACCCCCATGAACGCCAAATGTTCCTCTTCGTCTACGAAAATCGTGAGCCTGCCCTCTTTGTACCTGCTCTTGAGGTTGCACGTGCCTCTGCTGTACTCAACTTCCCAGTATTTGGTTATGTAGACTCTGAAAATCCATGGCAAAAAATCAAGGCTGGCCTAGCAAGTACAGACAGCCCTATTATTTATGCAGAGTTTGACAATCTCAATGTGACTAAGTTCCAAGGATTGCAAACGGTCTTTGATGGTCGCTTTGAAAACTTGACACCATTCATTCAAAAAATGCGCGTTATCAAGTCAGCTGATGAAATTCAAAAAATGATTGTTGCCGGTGATTATGCTGATAAAGCTGTTAATATTGGTTTCGACAATATTTCTCTCGACGTTACTGAAACAGACATCATTGCTCAAATCGAATTTGGCATCAAACGCTTGGGCTATGAAATGAGCTTTGAAACTATGGTCTTGACTGGTAACAATGCAGCCAACCCACACGGCATTCCTGGAAGCAACAAAATTGAAAAAGATGCTCTTCTTCTCTTCGACTTGGGCTGTATGGTGAATGGCTATGCTTCAGATATGACGCGAACAGTCGCTGTTGGAAAACCCGATGATTTCAAAAAAGAAATCTACCACTTGACTTTAGAAGCTCAACAGGCTGCCCTAGATATGATTAAACCAGGTGTAACTGCCAGCGAAGTCGATGCTGCAGCACGTAATGTTATTGAAAAAGCTGGTTACGGCGAATACTTCAACCACCGCCTCGGACACGGTATCGGAATGGATGTGCATGAATTCCCTTCTATCATGGAAGGAAATGACATGGTCATTGAGGAAGGCATGTGCTTCTCTGTGGAACCTGGTATCTATATTCCTGAAAGAGTCGGTGTCCGTATCGAGGACTGTGGTTATGTTACAAAAGACGGCTTTGAAGTCTTCACACACACACCAAAAGAATTGCTCTATTTTGATGTTTAATGAAAACACAAGGGTCTTCAATTAAGTTGAGGACCTTTTCGTTTGCACTCAAATTCAAAAGCCATATAAAAAGCTGACTCATCGTGAGTCAGCTTTTGCTATTTCTCCTCATGCTCTTGTCTAAGATAGTCAAGGCCTTCTTCAATCCATTCTGGCATGGCTGCAGCTAAGGGCTTAAAACCATAGTTCAATCGACTATCTGAGAAACGGTGGCGATGAGGAATTTTATTTTTTTCTTCTTCAAGTGTTCTCAAAGAAAGACTAGCCTTTTGTGTAAACTCATCAAAATCAACGACCTGAACCAAGACATCTTGGTCTACCTTTAGGGTATTGTAGATGTTGTCAATATAACCTGTCTTAATCTCTGAGATGTGAATCAAGCCTGTGGTACCATTTTCCAAGGAAACAAAGGCTCCATAAGGCTTGATGCCTGTGATAACACCCTTAAGCTTGTCTCCAATTTTCATCTTAGTCTGCTACCTCAACTGTTTCAATGACAACATCTTCAAGTGGCTTATCTTGAGCCCCAACTTCGACACTCGCAATCTCATCAAGTACCTTATAAGAAGCTTCATCTACCAATTGACCAAAAACTGTGTGGCGATGATCAAGGTGAGGTGTTCCCCCATTTTCAGCATAAGCTTCAGCGATTGGTGCTGGCCAACCACCTCGCTCCAATTCTTTTTTAGAATATGGGATTTCTGGTGTTTGAACGATAAAGAATTGACTACCATTAGTATCTGGTCCAGCATTGGCCATAGAGAGCGCCCCACGAAGGTTGTAGAGTTCTTTAGAGAATTCATCCTGGAAGCTACCACCGAAGCTCGATTCGCCACCCATACCAGTACCAGTTGGATCACCACCTTGAATCATAAAGTTCTTGATGATACGGTGGAAGATTACACCATCATAGTAACCACTTTTAGCCAAATTGACAAAGTTAGTAACGGTTAGTGGCGCATGGTCAGGGAAAAGTTTGATGACCAAATCGCCGTGATTTGTTTTAATCGTTGCGACTGGCCCTTCTACTGAATCCAAGTCAAGTTGTGGGAAATGAAGTTCTTTTTCTACCAATCCGAGTTCCTCCAAGGCATGGAAAATGCCATCTTCTTCTACTGTTCCTGTAACGTAATCTGCTTTTTCTTTCAGTTCTGGTGTGGCATTACCCATGGCAATCTTAAGACCAACATAGTCAAAGATTTCCATATCATTTGGACCATCACCAAACATCATAGCATTTTCTGGTTTAAGATTTTCATGTTCCAAGACATGACCAACACCAGAAGCTTTTGAGATACCATTGGCCACCACATCTGATGAGTGTTCGTGCCAAGGTACCATACGGACATGGGATGCCAGTTCTTCAGGTAATTCAAGGTCACCATCATTTTCCGCAAAAGTCCACATATGGTAAACATCATTCGACAAGTGAAAGTCTGGCTCCACATCACAAAGACCATAGACTGGTTTCATAGCATTATCAATCAAATCTGAACGCTCTGAAACAACTGGCTTATCCTTACCTGCAAACCCCCAGGCAATCCCAATCTCTTTGCACCATGCAACGAAGGCTTCTGTAATCTCACGTGGAAGGGGATGATTGTAGATTTCATCGCCTTTACGGTTAATCACATAGGTTCCATTAATGGTTACAAAATAATCTGGCTCTAGGTCACGAATTTCCTCAACCACACCATAATAGCCACGTCCTGTCGCAATCCCTGTCAAGATTCCTTTTTCTTTAAGACCCTTAAAAACAGCTTTTATAGATTCAGGAATGTAACCTGTCTTCTTGACACGAAGCGTATCATCAATATCAAAGAAAACAATCTTCGTTTTCTTTGCCTTGTATTTTGTTTTTGCATTTACTGGCATCGCTAATCTCCTTACATAAGATCAAGTCTATCGTTAGGTGCTCATCAAAAGACACCCTAACAAAAAGACCATACGGCATTTCCATTATATCATTTCTTAAAGCTAAAAAGCAAAAAATCATCTAAGACTTGAATGGTCCTAGATGATCGCTGTCTTAACGGTTAACGCTCTTGATAACACGTTTGATATCACGCTCTTGTTCACGGCGTTTGATAGATTCACGTTTATCGTAGTCGTGCTTCCCTTTGGCAATACCAAGCAAGACCTTGGCAAAACCATTTTTTAGGTAAACCTTAAGAGGAACCAAGGTCATCCCTGTTCCCTTAAGGTCGTTTGCAAGTTTAGTGATTTGCTTTTTCTTAAGCAATAATTTTCGGATACGGTCTGGATCCTGGTTCCAAATATTTCCTTGTTCGAAAGGAGCAATATGGACATTGAGTAACCAGGCCTCACCATTTTTGATTTGGGCATAGCCATCTTTTAACTGGATACGAGCCGCACGAACAGACTTAATTTCCGTTCCTGTTAGCACGATTCCTGCTTCAATAGTATCAACGATACTATAGTCATATCTCGCCTTTTTATTCTGAGCAACAACATTGCCTTCACCCTTTGGCATAGCAGTCCCTCCATTCTCATCCTATTTTCGTTTTTTAGCTACATCCTTGTAAAAAGGTTTGTTGCCTTTTTTCTTACGACGACCACTCTCACGTCCCTTATTATCATTATGAGGACGGTTTTGATTCTTACGTTTGTCTGGCTTCTTAGATGACTTACGTTTATCGTCATAAGACCCTTTACGGCCATTATTATCTTGACGGTTACGATTATCGCCACCCTTACCACGACGATTGAAATCCCCAATTTGGCGGTCACGACGAGGGCCTCTATGACGGAAGGCTTTAGCCTTTTCTTCACGTTCTTGACGGGCCTTATGATCCACTTTTTCGATGATATCATACTCACTTGGAAGGTATTGAAAATCAATATCTCCAGTTTCCTTGTCCGCACGTGTCAATTTAACACGGATAGGTTGTCCAACACGGAAAGTCTTACCTGTTTTCTCTCCTTGAAGCGTCATGGTACGTTCATTATAATTGTAAAATTCTGGCAAGGTCGTGATGTGAACCAAACCTTCGATGGTGTTTGGCAATTCCACAAACATACCGAATTTAACCACACTTCCGACAATACCGTCGAATTCTTGTCCAACATACTCTTCCATGTATTCCGCTTTTTTCATCGCTTCAACGACACGTTCGGCATCAATGGCACGGCGTTCAAGGGTTGAAGATGATGTCGCTAACTCAGGAATTACCTCATCAAAATGTTCACGTGTTTCTTGAGACAAATTGTTGGTGTATTCACGAATCATTCGGTGAACCAAGAGGTCCGGGTAACGACGGATTGGACTAGTAAAGTGAGTATAATATTGAGCTGCCAAGCCATAGTGCCCGTGGTTGTGTTCTGAATAACGGGCCTGTTGCATTGAACGAAGCAACATCATGTTCATGACTTCTGCCCCAGGTTTACCCTGCACTCGAGCCATGAACTCTTGCAAGTCTAGCTGATCCATCTTATTGGCAGTTCCCTTGATTTGAACACCAAAGATAGAGGCGTAGTCCATGAAACGTTGCAATTTCTCGGCTTTAGGTTCCTCGTGGATACGGTAGATAAATGGTAACTTGGCTTTAGCGAAATGCTCAGCTACACATTCATTGGCAGCCAACATGAAGGATTCAATCATTCGCTCGGCTGTTCCACGTTCACGCACCACGATATCTACTGGCATTCCCTTTTCATTAACCAAGATACGAGCTTCAGATGTATCAAAGTTAAGGGCACCACGACGCTCACGCATGTCTTCTAAAATCTTATGCAGTTCTGCCATAGCTGATACAGAGTCCATGATTGGCTTAAACTGCTCAATTTTTTCTGGATTTCCAGCCAACATGTCATTGACATCGCTATAGGTCATACGGAAGGTTGTGTTAATAACAGATTGACAAATCTTATGATTAACCACCTTACCTTTTGGAGTAATCTCCATAATGGCTGACTGAGTCAAACGATCAACATTGGGATTTAGTGAACAAATACCATTTGACAGACGCTCCGGCAACATTGGAACCACGCGGTCTGTCACATAAACCGAAGTCCCACGTGCTACGGCCTCACGGTTAAGAGCTGAACCTTCAGTGACATAGTAGGACACATCGGCAATGTGGACACCGAGTTCAAAGTTACCATTGGGTAAGCGTTTGATATGGACCGCATCGTCCAAGTCCTTGGCATCGGCTCCATCAATAGTGAAGGTCACTTCTTGACGAAGGTCAACACGACCAACTAGGTCTTCCTGACTAGGTGCATCTGGCACAGCTTCTGCTTCAGCCATGACATCCTCTGGAAACTCTGAAACAATATCCATTGATTCCAAGACTTCCAAGACATCAATACCGGTATCTCCTTGGTGACCAATAATGTCACGAACACTTCCTACAAAATAATCGTAGTGACGGTTAGGGTATTTTTCAATATCAACCTTAATAATTTCGGTCCCATCAAGGGCAACCGGTTCTTTCTTGATATAGATTGGTTGCTGAATCTTTTGGTTCTTAGACTTAATGTAACCAGCATAAGGTTCTTTCTCGTCGCTAAGGATAAATTTCCCTACAACAGTCTTGAGCGAGCGTTCTACAATTTCAACAACACGTGCTTCGGCTGCTGTCCCACGCAAACGGTCTGCTGGCTTTTTAATGACTACAGCAACAGTGTCACCGTCAATGGCATGGCCAACATCATTACGTCCGATGAACATATCATCTTCATTGTCATCAACATGTAGGAAGCCAAAACCATTTTTATTGGCACGAAAAACACCCTCGACAGTAACTTGATTGGGATGCTCTTTCTTTGGTCGCAAGGACACCGAACCGTCTTTGTTAAAACGCAACTGGCCCTTACTTTCCATGGCTGAAATAGCCTTGATGAGCTGTGGAAACTTTTCTCCCCCAGCCTGATTAAGAGCATGGGCAATGTCATTAACACTGGATTTTCCATGCTCTTTCAAGTAATTTATAATAGTTTCTTTCATGATTTCCTTTTTTCTAGTGACTATAACGCAAAAAATGAGCCAACCTCAGTCAGCTCATTACTTACTTGAGAGAATGGAAAGGACGATTGCATCTACAATCCATAGAAAAACCAAGATTCCTGTAAAGCGTTGCATAAAGGCTTCGAAACCACGTGGTTTACTACGTTCAAATAGTGCTTCTGACCCACCACCATCAAAGACATTGCTACTTGGGTTTTTTTGTGGCTGCATGAAAATCGCAATCACAATAATAGCTGACATCACCAAGAGCAGCGTTAATAATAAGTCGTACATAGTTATTCCTCCGAAAATGTCCTTATTATTCTACCATAGAACCCTTTAAGATTCAACATGTAAGGTTACTTTTCTATCCTTTGGACAGAATTTTGGAACCTGAATTTTTTCAGGATGATTCTGTTTATTTTTACTTGTGAGGTAATTGATACTCCCACACTCACTACACTTTAAATTGATTTTAACTCTCACCTATATTCTTAACTCCTAGCGATTTTCTAAAGATGATTAAGGACCAAACAAAATTTCCAAAGACGATGGCTGCTGTCACAAAGAAAACCCAACGATAGCCCAGTCCTGTAGCAACCGCTGAACCCACAAAGGGACCTAAAACTTGTCCAATGTATGAAAAACTTTGATTAAAGCTAAAGATTCTTGAAATTCCTTCTTTGGGGGTCATCTTGGTCAATAAAGAATTGACACTCGGCATCAGGGCACCTACACCAAAACCATAGGCAAAGCGTAAAAGGCCCAGTTGCAAGGCTGAACCTGCAAAACCACAAAGGAAATACAAGAGAAAACTATAAAATAACCCCATCAAGAGCAAACGATGATTTCCAATGCGATCACCCAGTCGGCCTAAATAAGGAGTGCTTAAAAGGCTTGAAAAGCCCATAGCGGACACAATTAACCCTGAGTAAAAGAGGATATTATCACTTTGACCCAAATAACGAATGTAAAGCGCCAAGATTGGGGCAATTGATTGGGCAGAAATCTGGATAATCATACTAGTCACAAAGAGCCCAATTAAAAGTGATTTGCTTGGAATTTTAGCAAATACTTGCGAAAGACTCATCATCTCTCCCTTTTCAATCGGTTGGAAGTCCTCGCGCAAACCAAAGATAGTCAAGAGGCAGCAAATAAACAAAATGAGTCCAACCAATAAAAAGGTCCCCCTCATTCCAAAGGCCTCAGATAAGGCACCCCCTAGCAAGGGACCGATCAAGACTCCTGCCGTGAGACCCGTGGACAAGGTCCCCAGGGCATAGCCAGAACGTTGCTGAGGAGCCTGACTAGCAATCAAGGCTGTTGCATTTGGCACATAACCTGCAAACAAACCATTCAAGATTCTCAAGAAAAGCATCCAGAAGACATTAGGCACAAAGGCTAAGCCTCCCATTGTAAAGGTCATGACCATACTGGCTCTTATCATCATGGGTTTTCGGCCATAACGGTCCGCCAAGCGTCCCCAAACTGGTGAAACCAAGGCTGAAGCTAGGGCAGACAGAGCGACAGATAAACCAGCATACCATTCTACCATAGCGCCTTTAACCCCTAATTCTTCAACATAGAGAGCCATGAAAGGCATGACAATAGAAAAGCTAGCCCCAGTAAAAAAAGTTCCTATCCAAGCAATTTTAAGATTTCGTTGCCAATCAGCGGTTTTAAGCTCTTTTTGGCGCAAATCATCATCTTCTTTCTAAAATTCACTATCCATTATAACACAATGACTAACTATAGGAGGTTAGCTAAATCTTTGATGGTACTCTTCACCTTTTCCTTCAAATCATCAATGCTCCCGTTGTTATTAATAACTAAACTAGCATACGGCAGTTTTTCGGATAAAGGCATTTGACTAGCAATACGCATGTCTGCTTCCTCAGCACTTAAGTGATTCCTTTTCATCAAGCGTTGGCGCTGGACCTCAGGAGACACCGCCACCAACCAAATCTGGTCAAACCAATCCTGATAATCATTTTCAATCAGTAAGGGAATATCCATAAAAAAGACGTCCTCTTCCTTGGCCAAGCAATCTCTTTTGGCTGCCAACTCTTCTCGGATAATTTTTCCCTGAATTTCAGCAGATTGATGCCGCATCTCTTCACTTGAAAAGATTAATTGCCCTAACTTAGGACGATTTAATTCTCCATCAGAAAGAAGGATAGCCTCTCCCAACCAATCAAGCAAGGCTTGATACAACCTGCCCCCTTTGGTCTGCATGTCGTGCACCAGTTGATCGGCATCAATGACCTTGTAACCTGCCTCTTTAATCATTTCAACAACGGTTGATTTTCCTGAAGCAATGCCTCCTGTTAATCCTATAATCATCGTTTTTGACAATGAGGACACAAATGCGTTCCTCTTCCTCCTAACTTGATTTTCTCAATCGTGCTTGCGCAACGTGGACAAGGTTGCCCTGTCTTTCCGTAAACCTGCAAATAATCCTGCATGGTCCCGTCTTCACCGAGGGCATTACGATAGGTCCTTATAGTGGAACCACCTTTTTCAATCCCCAACTGTAATATGGCAATCGTTTGATCGTGAACTCGTTTCATGGCTGCCTTGCTGAGTTCCTTTGCTGGCGTCTCTGGATGAACCTTGGCTGCCCAAAGCACCTCATCAACGTAGATATTTCCTAGCCCAGCCACTAATTTCTGGTCCAAGAGCAAGGGCTTAATAGGCTTGTCGGAACGCATTAAAGCTCTCTCAAACGATGCATATTTAAAGGCCTTCTTAGTAGGTTCAGGACCAAGCTTTTTCTTCGTAAAATAAGCTTCCTCTTGATTTTTAGATAGTAAATCAAAAGTCCCAAACTTGCGAACATCCTGATAGACAAGTGTAGAGCCATCATCTAACTTAAAAAATAAGTGAAAGTGTTTGTTGGTAGGAACCTGGTCTGTAAACAGCAGGTATTTTCCCTCCATGCGCAAATGGGAAATCATAATCAACTGACCAAAATCAAAAATGAGATACTTTCCCCTACGTCGCATGGCTTGAATCCTTTGACCAGGTAATTCATTTAGAAAGCTTTGATAGGACGTTTTTACCATCTTTGGGACCTTGACCTCAACCGATAAAATAGTTCGCCCTAGGACCAGTCTTTCTAAACCACGTCTAACCGTTTCTACTTCAGGCAACTCAGGCATCTCTTCCTCCTTCTAGCAAGAAAGCCGAGCAAGTGCCCAGCTTTTTCTCAATATTCTTTTTCATTATAACCAAAATCGGCCAAATCAAGTTTTTTATCCCGCCAATTTTTCTTAACCTTAACCCAAGTTTCGAGAAAGACCTTATCCCCAAGCATGAGTTCAATATCTTTGCGAGCAAGGGTACCAATTTTCTTGAGCATGGCACCTTTTTTACCGATGACAATACCTTTTTGGCTATCACGCTCAACCATGATCGTCGCACGAATATGAACCTTATCCGTCTCTTCATCACGCTTCATAGAATCAATAACAACAGCAACTGAGTGCGGAATTTCTTCACGAGTCAATAGTAGCACTTTTTCACGAATCATTTCAGACACCAAGAAACGTTCTGGGTGATCTGTAATCTGATCTGATGGAAAATATTGGAAACCTTCTTCAAGATTGTCACTCAAAACATCCACAAGGTGAGAGACATTGTTTCCTTGAAGGGCTGAGATTGGAATAATCTCCTTGAAATCCATTTGGGTACGGAAATCGTCAATCTGCTCAAGGAGTTGGTCGGGATGGACCTTGTCAATCTTATTAACCACCAAAATAACGGGTACCTTGGCTTGCTTAAGGCGTTCGATAATCATATCATCACCCTTACCACGAGGTTCATCGGCTGGAACCATAAAAAGGACCGTATCCACTTCACGAAGGGTTGAATAAGCAGATTCTACCATGAAATCCCCTAAAGCCGTCTTAGGCTTGTGGATACCCGGTGTATCTATAAAGACAATCTGTTCCTTGTCTGTTGTGTAAATTCCCATAATTTTATTACGGGTTGTTTGAGCTTTATCGCTCATGATTGCAATTTTTTGCCCCATAACATGGTTCAAAAAGGTAGATTTTCCTACATTAGGACGGCCAAGAATGGCCACAAAACCTGATTTAAATGTCATTTACTTTCTTTCTCTTTAGTTCTAGTTAAAAATTAAGTTCCAAATTTTAGGTATGAAAACAATCATACCAGTGATGAGTGCGTAACAAGATACGACAAGGACAGCTCCCGCTGCCATGTCTTTAGCATTTTTGGCTAACATAGAAAAGTGATAATTACTAGCCAAATCAACCACATTTTCAATGGCAGAATTGACAATTTCAAGAGCAATTACTAGAAAAACCGCCTGCAGGAGAAAAAGCCATTCTATCGCAGATACACGAAAAATCAAGCCAGCTAGTACCACTAAAACAGCAGAAACCAAATGCTTGCGCATGTTACGTTCTTCTTTAATAGCCGTAATTATACCTGTCAGAGCAAACTCAAAACTTGCCGTAAATTCTCTATTTTTCCACTTTTTCTGTGGATTATTGTCGCGTAAGTCCATAAGCAGTTAAAATTTCTTCCTGTAATCCAAACATTTCCGCTTCTTCTTCAGGGGTGTAATGGTCATACCCATTGATGTGAAGAAAGCCATGAACAGCTAAGAAGCCCATCTCACGCTCATAACTATGTCCATATTCTTCAGCCTGTTCGTGAGCCTTATCAACGGAAATAAAGAGTTCACCGATATAACTATCAAATTCTCCCATCATTTCAGCCAATTCTGGATTTTCCGCTAAATCTTCCTCATCAAAAGTGATATCTACCTCTGGCTTATACTCCAAACTAATCACATCAGTGGGGCGGTCCGTATCACGATACTCTAAATTCAATTCGTGACTACGTTCGTTAGTTACAAAAGTAACTGCCATCTCCTTGTCTTCCTTACCAAGTTTTTGCGCTGCAAAATCAAGCAACTCCAAGGTTTGTTTTTTTATTTCTTCAGAGACCTGTCCAGTCTCGTCAATCATTTCAACGTACATAGCATATCTTTCCGAACGATTGATTCCAGTTTTAGGACAGAACCGTTCGTTTCCTTTCACTAACAAATTAGCTTTTTATTACAAATACTTAATCACAGTTAATATCGCCCCAGATTAACTCCAGTCCAATATCAATCACTTCATTATATCACAAGGATACAGAAAAAGCAGACTTAAGCCTAATTGTCTGCTTCTTTTATTAAGAATATGATATAGCAAGCCTTTATCGATTTAGACCATGAGAAAAAACGATTTTTCAAAGAACTCTTTAACTTCTTTGTCCCTAAATTTCTGCATCAGCACCTTACTATTAAAAACTTTCAGTATCAAAATCCGACAAATAGCGAAAAAAAGCCATCGTTAAATGACTTTTTAAAGTTCTGTACGATTCTCAATTGCTCGCAACAAGGTCACCTCATCAGCATATTCAATGTCAGAACCAACAGCCAAACCACGTGCTAAACGGGTTACCTTAATGCCGGCTGGTTTGAGGACACGGGAAATATACATGGCTGTTGCTTCACCATCGGCTGTAGCATTGGTTGCAATAATGACTTCTTCAACCTCACTATCCATCAAACGAGTAATCAAACTCTTCAAATTAATATCATCAGGCCCTATACCGTTCATAGGTGAAATAAGACCTTGAAGCACATGGTAAAGGCCATGATATTCCTGAATCTTTTCCATAGCTGAAACATCTTTTGAGTCCTCGACAACCAAAATCTTAGTACGGTCTCTAGTCTCATCGGTACAGATATTACAGGGATCGTCATCCGTTAAACGCCCACAAACTGAGCAATAAGTCAATTCACGCTTAGCAGCCAAAAGGTTTTTGGCAAAATCATTGACATCCTCATCAGACATGCTAATGGTATAAAAAGCCAATCGTGTCGCCGTTTTAGCCCCAATTCCAGGGAGTTTTGAAAAACTATCAATCAGTTTAGCAATCGGAGTAGGATAAAGCATGAAGGCCTCCATTTCTTTTTATTCTTAATCTATTTCTAACTTTTTATCTTATGACATGATAACCGTTGCCCCAAGGACAAACACCCAAACACTATATCATAGAAAAATCTCTCATGCAAGGCACAAGAGATTTTAGACTTTAGTGAGTGTTTTGGTAAAGTTCCATAATGGCCTTGACTGCACCTTGATGGGCCTTACTCTTCCCGTCAAGCGCATGTGGGTACATAATTCCAACAGCTAATTTGGTTCCATCTTTGGCTGTCGCATAAGCTACAGCATTAAGATTAACTGTGGTTACAGAATTACCAGAACTATCTGTCGCATAGGTTTCGGCTGTTCCTGTTTTCCCACTAATCGGAATGATAGAACTTGCCATTCCTTTACCTGTTGCAAGGCTAGAACCTGAATTGACAACGTCATTGAACCCTTGTTGGACAAGACCAAGTTGCTCAGAATCTAAAGAAAGGGTATTGAGCACACGGGTATCAACCGTTGAAGAGAGGGTACCTAGACTACCATTTGCACCAGCATCGTAAATGCCTCCGACAATATGGGGAGCCACACGTTTACCACCATTAGCAATTGATGCAACATACTGAGCTAGTTGAATGGTTGTATAGGAGTCATACTGACCAAAGGCTTCTGTCAGCACATTGGCAACATTGTATTTCTTGGAAATATAGCCTTCAGATTCTCCAGGTAAATCAAGACCAGTCGAAACTCCCATACCAAACTCTCCATAAGTATCACGGAGAGTTTTCATAGCCTTATCCATATTATCCGTTGACAAAGCCATACCTGGATAATATTGTTGGCCGAGGAGTTTGATTGCAATCTGAACCATATAAGTATTTGATGAATACTCTAAGGCCTGAGTAGCCGTAATGGCACGACTACCTTGATCCGTAAACCAAGATGTAATAGGAGCTGAACCAGCAATATTAATAGGCTGGTCAGTCAAAACTTGGTTACCGTAGATGACACCCGAACGCCAACCTGCCGTCAAGGTAGCCCCCTTAACAACAGATCCTGGAATGAAGACATCCGTAATCGTTCCTAGGGCATCCGCCTTAAAATCTGGTGCCCCTTTCTCATGCTTTTGTCCTGCCATTGCAAGTACAGCACCGGTGTCTGCATTTAGTACCACCGCATACATTCCCTCAGAATAAGTCGCCTTATTCTCAGCAATTTCTGAAGAAAGTTGTTGACTTAGGATGTCTTCAACACCCTTTTGAAAATTGAGGTCAATAGTTAACTGCAGGTTGTTACCCTTGCTACCTTTTTGCGTGATTTTATCACTGTCGACCTTTCCTTCTTTATCTACAGTAATTTCACGAACCGTATGTTTTCCTTGTAGTTTTTCCTCATATTCTTTTTCTAGATAAGAGGTTCCTACACGGTCATTGAGGGCATAGCCTTTTTTAAGGTATTCCTTGGCATCTTCCTGAGGTAAGCCTGCTTCTGAGCTTGAAACCTTACCAATCAGAGGAGATAAGGCCGAATCAGCTGTATGACGTTCCCAGTCCTTAGCAACCGTGATACCATTAAGTTCCTTTTGTTTAGCCGCTACAATCGCAATCTGATCAGGTGTTAATTCCCCTGTCTTTAATGTGACTGTTGAGAAATTAGACACAGCATTCATCTGAGAGTAGATATAGACAATCTTAAGTTCATTCTCAGAATAATCAACGGCTTCATCAGGCACTGCATCAACAGCATTATTATAAATAGTGGCTTCGGCAAGTTTGTTACCAAATTTGTCTGTTTTCTTGTCATTTGGAAGATTATTGACCACACGCTTATAGGTTGCAGAATCCGCAAGGTAAAAATCACGTTTTTGACGGGCAGTTACCTTAGTTTCAGTAAGAGTTACCATGGTTGCCAACTTCTCTGCAACCTTTTTCATGGTATCAGATGAAACCAGATTACTACGTGTAAAGGTAATAACATCCTTACTTTGGTTGGTCGTCAGAGCAACCCCCTTAGCATCAAAAATTTGTCCTCGCTCGCTAGCAATTCTAACAGTATACTTGGAATTATCCTCTAATTTCTTAGCATAAAAGGATTTGTTAGAAATTTGCATATAAGCAAGGCGTGCAAAAAGTAATAAAAAAAGAACAAGAACGACACCAAAAAGCAAGTAAACACGACGTGAGATATTAACTGGCTTCTTAGGTTTATTGGCTCGTTTGTCTTTTTGTTTTTGGCGCCATTTTTTCCAATTTTGATTGAGTTTTTTTGAAAATGATGTCACTTTTTTTCCTCTATGTTCTCATAAAAATTCTCTTTTATTTTATCATAAATCAGCCTAGTCAAACTTAAAAAAATGTCGAAATCTAAAAAAACTTGCCTCAATCTGAGACATGTTTTTTAGATTATAATGACAATTTTCTCATCCAACTTGGAATGGCTTTACTGATGCGTGTCGGCAAAACCACATAGGCATTTTTAGCGAGGTCATCAGCGATAGCTGAGTGAAGCCAACTGGCAACCGTAACAGCTTTATAGCGGTCATTTGAAGCAAATTGAGCAAGAAAACCCGTTACCATACCGGCCAAGGTATCTCCCATGCCACCTGTTGCCTGATAGGGACCACCAACCTCTAAATGAGCTACTTCTTTACTCTGGTAGACAGCCGTTCGGTGGCTCTTAGCTACTAGTATGGTTTCAGCCGGAAAGTCTGCCAGAGCTTTCTGTGTATTAGAAACAGTCTGCTCCAAAATAGCTAAGCCAGATAGGCGTTCCCATTCTTTCTGATGAGGGGTAAGAATGAGGTGACACTCTGGCAAATCCGCCTTATTTTGCTTAGCAAGAAGGTTAAGGGCCGATCCATCAACAACTAGGTTCTGATCAGGTCTAATATTTGCCAGGACCAAATCCAAGACCTGACGAGCTGCATCACTCTCACCTAGACCTGAGCCAATTAAAACCACATTTGCAGCCCTAAGATTGTCAAGAAGCCTGTCCCTTTCTCCAAAATCAAAAGCCATAGCCTCAGGAAGATGGGCATGAAGTGCTGTGATATTGTCACGATCAGTCGCTACCGTAACCAAGCCTGCCCCACTATTGACACAGGCAATAGCAGCCATAATGATGGCACCACCATATGGATAGAGGCCACCAATTAAAAGCACCCGACCGTAAGATCCCTTATGAGACTCTCTCAAACGAGGTCTAATCACTTGCCTAGCTAAATCGCCATCTACTTTCATAAGCTATCCTTTCGCACTACGAAGAGCAGCTTGATAGGTCTGTTCCATAAGCATGGTAATAGTCATAGGGCCTACACCACCTGGAACAGGCGTGATCATGCCAACTTTATCTTTCACACCTTCAAAATCAACATCGCCACAAAGTTTGCCTTCTTCATCACGGTTAATTCCCACATCAATGACAACGGCACCCTCTTTGACAAAGTCTTCTGTGACAAATTTTGCACGTCCAATGGCCACAATCAAGACGTCTGCTTTGTTACAAACATTCGCCAAATGTGGTGTCCTTGAGTGGGTCAAAGTTACTGTGGCATTTTTTTCCAAAAGAAGCTGAGCCATGGGCTTGCCGACGATATTACTACGTCCAATAATAACTGCTGTCTTGCCTTCCAATTCAACATTGTACTCACGCAGAATTTCCATAATACCTGCAGGAGTACAAGGCACCATTTGAGGACGTCCATTCCAAAGATTCCCCGTATTCATAGGGTGGAATCCATCAACATCCTTTTTAGGATCAATTGCCAAGAGAATACGCATTTCATTGATATGGTTAGGTAGTGGTAATTGTACCAAGATACCATGGAAAAGCGGATCTTGATTGTACTTTTCAATGACCTCAATCAATTCTTCTTCACTTATTCTCTCTGAAAGATTGACCGTCTTGCTATGGAAACCTGCCTTAATAGCCGCACGTTCCTTATTACGGACATAAACCTGACTAGCAGGATTGTCGCCAACCATAATAACGACCAATCCTGGTACAATCCATTCACTTTCTTTAAGACGAGCTACCTTTTCTTGCAATTGATTTTGCATTTTAAGAGCTAGGGCTTTACCGTCCATCATTATCACCATGTGTGTTCTCCAATACATACTTTTTTTCAATTATACCATAGTGAGAGCTCTTTGTGACTAAATTTTCTAAATTTTCAAAAAAACAGTTCACATTTGAGTACTAAAAAAGCCGAAACACTGTTTCAACTTTTTTGATTCGTTTTCGCTATTAATTGACAAAACTATTTTGCTGGCTCCACCCTTTAATGGCACATAAGGTCTTTTGTTGGAATTTGCCACTCTCATACATATGATCAGCACCAGTTAGTGAAATAAGCACCGAATCATGGTAGTTCTTTGCCGTTCTTCTTGCAATATTAGGGTGAGTCATCTTGTCCCTGGTTCCAGAAATCACGAGAACAGGACAGGATATTTGGCTAAAGTCCACGTAAGCTGCCTTCGTTTTATCAAACCAAGGAAGAGCCATCTGGGTGTAAACCTTGCCTGATTCTGGAACTAATGTCGCAAAAACTTCTTCTTTCAAGTACTCTTCTTGTTCATTCATACAATACTTGAAAAACTCCTTTTTATAAGGAGGCATAGCCTTTTTCCAAAAGCCCCAGCGTAGAAAATGCTTACCAAAACAAGCCAGCATGGTTGGGTAAAAGGCAAAAATATCTGCTGTAGGTGCTGGTCCCATAAGAATCATACCAGCTACTTCCGTCTTTTCGGCAACCATCTGTGCCACCAAACATCCTAAAGAGTGTCCCAAAATAAGTGGCGGTTGATCTAGACTTTCAATCAAGTCCACCAAATCATCTCGGTAATTCTGCAAGGTCACTGTCCCAACCTTTGCTAGACAATCTTGGTAGGGTAAATCATGATAACGAAAGCTAGGTGTATGCACCTTATATCCCATTTGACGCAAACCTGAAGCGAATTCTCCCCAAACATTACCGTCACACCAGGTACCGTGAATTAGGACAATCTCTCTGTTCAATGCCATTCCTTTCATTTCTCCTTTGTTAAATCAAGCTAGATTTTTTCAATGTCATCATATCACACTTTCTCTTAGGCAATCTTTATACATCCCTTACAATTGTAAGTAAAAATGACCTCTTATCTAAATAAGAGATCATTTTCTTATATTCTATTAATGATCAGCTTTATGCATTTCTTCTTTGACCGCGCAAGAGCACTCACAATCACCACAAGATCCTTTTCCTTTGATATAGTGACGGATGCCTAAACCAGCCAAAGCGAAAATAATAAAGGCAATAATAAATGTAGACATAACAACTTCTCCTAACTATTAGCTTCTTGAAGATTTTCCAAGGTAATAATCTTATCCTTAATTTGACGTGGTTTACGAACAACGAAGTAAATCATAGTCACTAAAAGCAAGACTGCTACAAGTGTCCAAGAAGTTATCGGCTTACCATAAAGGAGAACTTGACCAAATTGATATAGAATCAAGCTGACACAATAGGCCAAACCTGTTTGAAAACCAATCGCTCCAACCGTCCATCTCAGATTAGCCATTTCACGTTTGATAGCCCCAATAGCTGCAAAACATGGTGCACAAAGCAGGTTAAAAATCAAGAAAGAATAAGCAGCTAGAGCTGAATAATCTGCTTGCAGGGCCGTAGCCAAACCAGCTTCACTACTGTTATGATAGAGAATTCCGAAGGTAGCCACCACGGTCTCCTTGGCTGCTAAACCTGTGAGAGCAGCAACCGTTGCCTTCCAATTTCCAAAGCCCAGAGGTGTAAAAATCCAAGACAAGCCTTTACCTAAAGTAGCTAAGATACTCACTTCCGTATCAACGGTCTGTAACATAAAGTTATAGTTGGACATGAACCAAATCAGGACAGTTAAACTGAAAATAATGGTTCCTGCACGTTTCACAAAACTCATAGCTTTACCAAAGGCATAACGCAAGACCGACATAGCCTTAGGCCAATGATAAGAAGGTAACTCCATAATGAAAGGACTGGTCAAGCCACCCAAAAAGCTCGTCTTTTTAAGGGCAATACCTGATAAAATGATGGCAGCCATCCCAATAAAATAAGTACTTGGAGCCACCAGAGGATTGTGAGGAAAGAAGGCCCCAGCAATCAAAGCGATAATTTCCAATTTAGCCGAGCAAGGCATAAAGGTTGCCGTCATAATAGTAATCCGACGATCTCTTTCATTTTCAATAGTCCGGCTAGACATAACTGCTGGGACACCACATCCTGTTGAAATCAACATCGGAATAAAAGATTTCCCTGAGAGTCCGAAACGACGGAAAATGCGATCCATAACAAAGGCGATACGACTCATATAACCAATATCTTCAAGCACACCTAAGCAGATAAATAGCACGAAGATTTGGGGAAGGAAGCCAAGTACCGTCCCGATCCCAGCCACAACGCCATCAACAATCAAAGACTTAAGCCAATCTTGGACATGAAGATAGGTGAGCCCAGAGGTCATCAAATCAGGAACATACTTGCCAAAGAGGACATCACTGGCCCAGTCAGTCCACATCTTTCCCTGAAGAGAAAAATAATAGACCAAATACATAACTACCGCAAAAATTGGGAGAGCCAAAATACGGTTGGTTACTATTTTATCAATCTTGTCTGACAAGGTTAAGGCAAAATCTTTTGTCTGACTCTGAGCCATCTTACAAACACGTTCAATAAAGGCGTAACGCTCATTAATGACAATAGATTCGGCATCCTCTGTGAAAACTTCCTCTGTGATACGTATGATGTCTTTGATTTCTTTACGTTGGAAAGCTGACAAGTCTAGCTCAGCCTCAACCAAAGCATCGTGTTCAAAAAGCTTAATGGCATAAAAACGTGCGGACCTTTGTGGCACAGAATTTCCCAAAACATCCAAAATTTGTGAGATGGCAGCTTCTAATTTATCATCATAAATTGGAAAAGCGATGTCTCCTACAGTAGCACTTGTAGTGTGAGCCGCCTTTTTCACAACCTTATCTACACCAGTCTGTTTGAGAGCGCTAGTCGCAACCACCGGGACACCCAGATGATAAGACAATTTATCAATATTAATTGTTTTTCCCTGAGCTTCTAAAACATCACTCATGTTAAGAGCCAAGGTCACAGGAATACCTGTTTCAATCAACTGTGTTGTCAGATAAAGGTTACGTTCCAAGTTTGTCGCATCAACCACATTTAAGATGCTATCAGCCCTTTTGCTGAGCAAATAGTCACGCGCCACCTTTTCCTCAGGACTATAGGGAGACATAGAGTAAATCCCAGGTAAATCCTGAATTTCGATATCTTTATGCTTTTTAACCAGACCACTTTTTCGTTCAACTGTAACACCTGGCCAGTTACCAACACGCTGATTATGCCCTGTCATCAAGTTGAATAAGCTAGTCTTACCACTATTAGGATTACCAATTAAAGCAACTTCTATCATTTTTCCTCTCCCTCATCCAGCATGACTACACTAATCATTTGCGCTTCCGACTTTCGTAGCGTTAATTCATAACCTCTCAAACTAATTTCTAAAGGGTCTCCTAAGGGAGCTACTTTACGTAATAAAACCCGTGTGCGCTTTGTAATTCCCATATCCATGAGACGACGCTTGGTTTCATTAGCTGCGAAAATATCAGTGACGATGGCAGAACGCCCAACTGGTAGTTCAGAGAGAGGTATTTTCTCCTCATTTTCCTCAGCAGGTTTCAAATCAATCTTATCTAGAATTGATGCATCAAAGGCTAAGCGACTCCCTTTCACTATAATAATAGCACTGTTTTTGGTCTTAGTTACCACCTCAATGGTTTCACCAGGAGCTAACCCTAAGTTAGATAGGTGCAAAAGACTATCTTTAGGAAGGTTAATTCCAAGAATCCTATAAGGGGTTTTTAAGGCCGTGTCATATATAAGCATATTTCTTGACCTTCTATATTATTTTTGGTATGGCATCATTATAGCATAATTATCCATTGTTTCCGTAAAATCGCCCTAAACAAGAATGATTCTAGAAAAGTAAAACAGCAAAAAAGACTGGAATAATTCCAGCCTTCACAAACAAGATTTAATCTCTGTCTTACAATACCTTACTCAAGAAATCCTTTGTACGTTCTTCTTTCGTATGGTCAAAAATCTCTTGTGGTGTCCCTTCTTCTACGATAACACCACCATCCATGAAGATAACACGGTCGGCCACTTCATAGGCAAAGCCCATTTCATGCGTAACGATAGCCATAGTCATCCCAGACTTGGCAAGGTCCTGCATAACCGCAAGTACTTCACCAACCATCTCAGGGTCAAGGGCAGAAGTTGGTTCGTCAAACAAGAGAACATCTGGATCCATAGCCAAACCACGCGCAATCGCAATACGTTGCTGCTGACCACCTGATAGGCTACTTGGATAAGCATCCGCCTTTTCTCTCAAGCCAACCTTATCTAGAAGTTCCAAGGCTTTAGCTTCAGCATCAGCTTTAGAAATCCCCTTAGTTTTAATCGGCGAGAGGGTAATATTTTCTTTAACCGTCATATTTGGGAAGAGGTTAAACTGTTGGAAAACCATTCCCATTTTTTCACGCATTTTGAAAATATCGTTATTCTTGTCTGTAATATCCACACCTTCAAAGGAAATTACACCTTTTGTAGGCGTTTCAAGCAAGTTCATTGAGCGTAGGAAGGTTGATTTACCAGATCCTGAAGGACCAATGATAACCACTACCTCACCTTTTTTAATATCTAAATCAATCCCCTTGAGAACTTCGTTTTTACCAAAATACTTGTGAAGATTTTTAATCTCAATAATTGTTTTTGCCATTATTTACTTCCCTCCCCAAGTCGTTTTTCCATTTGTTTCAAAAGCGCTGTCATAGCCGTTGTCACAATCAAATAGTAGAAGGCTGCGAACAGAAGCGGTGTCAAGGTCAAGTAAGTTGTTGTCGCAACAGTCTGTGCACCATTCCACAATTCCATAACGCCGATGGTTTGCAAGAGCGAACTATCTTTGATAATCGTTACGAACTCGTTACCCAAGGCCGGCAAAATATTTTTAATAGCCTGAGGCAAGACCACATAACGCATGGTATTCCATGGACGAATACCAAGTGAATAGGCTGCTTCGACCTGTCCTTTCGGAATAGACTCGATCCCTGCACGCACACTTTCAGAGATATAGGCACCACTATTTAAAGAAAGGACAATAATACCAGGAACGATACGTGACAAATCAAGGTTCAAAATTCCGAACTGAACCGTTGGAAGGTTCATATGAATGAGGTTGAAAGCAATCATGATTTGCACAACCATAGGTGTTCCACGGAAAACCCAAACATAAAGGCTTACGAGCCACTCTAATGGCTTGATTCCAGAACGCTTAATCAGGGATACCAAAACCCCAAGAATGGTCCCAAAGAAGACCACACAGACTGAAATCATAATTGTTACTAAGACACCATAGTTAAAGTAAGACCAGAACTGTGGCAAAAATGAAAAGTTCATCAAGATACTCCTTATTAATATTCCTCATTATTATATCAGAAGGATGCATAATAATAAAGTATTTTCTTATAAATGCGATATTTCAGTATAAAAAGTAGCTTAAAGACATAAAAATCAAAAAAAGAGTGAGTAAGAACAATTTTACATGCTCTTTCCCACTCCCATTAACGATTTTGAAACCCCTAGTCTAAAAAGAGTCGGTTTCAAGTTATTGATTAGTAAAGCAAGTCGTAGATTTCCATTGCAATCAAGTCAATGCTATCAAATGAATAAGATTCACGAGCTTCAACGTCACGCAATGTGAAAACTGGACCATTTTCTGGATCATTGCTGAATGATACTTCGGCAACAACCACTCCTTCACGTTCAAAATTACGTTTTAAATTACCACCATCAGCCGCCATCATTTCAAGACGGTTAATGATTCTCACCAAATGTGATTCCATGTTATTTCTCCTATTAATTGTGTATTTCTTACTTATTTTATCACACTTACGGAAAAAATGGGGGAATTTTAAATATTTTTCAAGGAATTGTACATGATAGCCTTGATAGAATGCATACGGTTCTCAGCTTCTTGGAAGATGATGTCACTGTATTTTTGGAAGACCTCATCTGTAATTTCTAACTCTGCCAAACCATATTTGTCATACATTTCCTGTCCAATTTGAGTATTAAGGTCATGGAAGGCTGGAAGGCAATGCATAACGATGACATCTGGATTTTCCGTTTTGGCAAGTAAGTCTGCATTTATCTGATAAGGTAGAAGCAAATCAATACGAGATTTAAAGTCCACTTCTTCTCCCATAGAAACCCAGACATCAGTGTAGAGCATATCCACTCCCTTAACTTCTGAAATATCATCTGTAATGGTTAAATCAGCACCATTATTATGTTTATGAGCTAGGGCAACAATATCATCCTCAGGCTGCAAACCCTCTGGAGCGATAATCTTAACATTAACGCCCAAGATAGCCGATGTCACCAAAAGTGAATTTGCCATATTATTACGACCATCTCCAATATAAGCAATGGTCAAGCCCTCTAGACTACCAAAGTGCTCCTTCAAGGTCATGAAATCCGCAATCATCTGAGTCGGATGCCAAGTATCTGTCAAACCATTCCAGACCGGAACACCAGAGTATTTAGCCAGGTCTTCAACATCCTCTTGTTTAAAACCACGGTACTCAATCCCGTCAAACATTGATCCAAGCACCTTAGCTGTATCAATTACAGATTCCTTCTTACCAAGCTGAATATCACCTGCACCAAGGTAGGTCACATTCATCCCTAGATCCTGACCAGCTACAGTAAAGGCTGAACGTGTTCTTGTTGATGTCTTTTCGAAAAGTAGGGCAATATTTAACCCTTCTAGATACTTATGAGGAATTCTATTTTTCTTCAACTCTTTAAATTTAAGAGATAGCGCAATTAATTCTTCCAGTTCCTGTTTAGTGAAGTCAATTTCTTTCAAAAAGGATGTTGCTAATGTCATAGGGCTCTCACTTTCATTCTGAATAATATAAAAGGTATTATAGTCTATTTTTGTATAATATGCAAGTATTTTTGTATTTTAATTCAAAATTAGCACTTGATTATACAGAGTGCCAAACCCTAATGCTTTTTGCTTGCAATATTACTACTGCATGCTATAATGGAGACATAGATTTGACCTTTTTTGACCAAGCTATCTTCAAAAAAAGAGTCCTTTCGAATCCAGATAGAAAGAGGTACTGATATGCTCTGCCAAAACTGTAACCTAAATGAAGCTAGTATCCATTTGTATACCAACGTAAATGGTAATCAGCAACAAGTTGACCTCTGTCAAAATTGTTATAAAATCATGAAATCTGACCCTGAGAACCCACTCAATCAATTCAATCAAACAGGGGGTTCCAACTTCTTTGATGATTTCTTCAGCGACCTAAACAACTTCCGTTCTTCAAACGGAGACCTTCCAAATACACCACCAACACAGGAAGGTGGAAACCGAGGAAACGGTGGCAATACACAGGGTCCAGGACGTCCAGGAGGACCTCGCCAACAGGCGCCTCAACAACCACAAGGTTTACTTGAGGAATTTGGAATTAATATCACAGACATTGCCCGTCGTGGAGATATTGACCCTGTCATTGGTCGTGATGAAGAAATCATTCGTGTTATAGAAATTCTTAACCGACGTACCAAGAACAACCCTGTCCTTATTGGTGAACCTGGTGTTGGTAAAACGGCCGTTGTTGAAGGTCTTGCTCAAAAAATCGTTGATGGTAGTGTACCTCAAAAACTCCAAGGCAGACAAGTTATCCGTCTTGATGTCGTCAGCCTAGTCCAAGGTACTGGTATCCGTGGTCAATTCGAAGAACGCATGCAAAAACTCATGGAAGAAATTCGTCAACGTCAGGATGTTATCCTCTTTATCGATGAAATCCATGAAATTGTAGGAGCTGGTAATGCTGGTGATGGCAATATGGACGCTGGAAATATCCTAAAACCTGCTCTTGCTCGTGGCGAGCTTCAACTTGTCGGAGCAACAACCCTTAACGAATATCGCATTATCGAAAAGGATGCTGCCCTCGAACGCCGTATGCAACCGGTTAAGGTTGATGAACCAACCGTTGAAGAAACCATTACAATTTTGCATGGTATTCAACCTAAATACCAAGACTACCACCATGTCAAATATACGGACGAAGCTATCACGGCAGCTGCAGAATTGTCCAATCGATACATTCAAGACCGCTTCTTGCCAGACAAGGCCATTGACCTTCTTGATGAAGCTGGTTCTAAGATGAACTTGACCCTTAACTTTGTTGATCCTAAAGATATTGATAAACGTTTGATTGAAGCGGAAAATCTCAAAGCTCAAGCCACTCGTGACGAAGACTTTGAAAAGGCTGCTTATTTCCGTGATCAAATTGCCAAATACAAGGAAATGCAAAAACAAACCATCAGTGACCAAGATATGCCTGTCATCACTGAAAAACATATCGAAGCCATTGTGGAACAAAAAACAAACATTCCTGTCGGTGACCTTAAAGAAAAAGAACAATCACAACTTCTTAGCCTTGCTGATGACCTTAAGTCACATGTTATTGGACAAGATGCTGCAGTTGATAAGATTGCCAAAGCTATCCGTCGTAACCGTGTTGGTCTTGGCGCACCAAATCGCCCAATTGGTAGTTTCCTCTTCGTAGGTCCTACTGGGGTCGGTAAAACTGAGCTCTCTAAACAATTGGCCATTGAGCTCTTTGGATCAGCAGATAGTATGATTCGATTCGACATGTCCGAATACATGGAGAAACACGCTGTTGCTAAGTTGGTCGGTGCCCCTCCAGGATATGTAGGTTATGACGAAGCTGGTCAGTTAACTGAAAAAGTCCGCCGTAACCCTTATTCCCTCATTCTTCTTGATGAGGTTGAAAAAGCTCACCCAGACGTGCTTCACATGTTCCTTCAAGTTCTTGATGATGGTCGTTTGACTGATGGACAAGGTCGCACTGTAAGCTTCAAAGATACCATTATTATCATGACATCAAATGCCGGTACTGGTAAAGTTGAAGCTAGTGTTGGTTTTGGAGCTGCTCGTGAGAATCGCACTAACTCTGTGTTGAACCAACTCGGAGACTTCTTTAGTCCTGAATTTATGAACCGTTTTGACGGTATTGTTGAATTTTCTGCCCTCAGTAAGGAAAACCTCCTAACTATTGTGGACCTCATGCTTGATAGCGTCAACCAGCGCTTGGCCAATAACGGTATCCACTTTAGTGTGACTGAAAAAGTCAAAGAAAAATTGGTTGACCTTGGTTACGACCCTAAGATGGGTGCTCGACCACTTCGCCGTACCATCCAAGATTATATTGAGGATGCCATTACCGACTTCTACCTTGAAAATCCAAATGAAAAAGATCTCAAGGCAGTCATGACATCCAAGGGTCATATCACTATTAAATCTGCTAAAAAAGTTGAAAAAACTGCACAAGAAACTGAAACGACCAAAGAATCTGACTAAATCGTCTAGAAGTAGGACAAGGTGCTATAATTTTCAAATCAGAAAAACTCAAGGTATGGGGTAACATTTTCCATATCTACTATCTCAAACAGGCTTCTAGGCTTGTTTGACCCTAAGGGGAGTAAGACAGAAGAAATGTCATTTAAAATTTCTTCTGTCTTACTCCTTTTTTCACACTTTTCAATTTTCCATTTTCAAAATTCTCTGTAATTCTGCCTAAATCAATAGGAAAATGAGGATTTTTTTAGTATAATATAGGCAAATAAACCTAAGGAGCAACTTATGAATCCAACATTTGGTGATAAGGTTGAGGGAGCTCATTATCAGACACGTTACGGTGTTTATGCTGTGATTCCTAACCAAGACAAGACGAAGATTATTTTAGTTCAGGCTCCTAACGGGGCTTGGTTTCTCCCAGGTGGAGAAATCGAAGCAGGCGAGGATCACTTTAGTGCCTTAAAACGCGAGTTAATTGAAGAACTTGGGTATACAGCCACTTTAGGACAGTACTATGGACAGGCTGACGAATACTTCTATTCAAGCCACCGTGACACTTACTTTTACAATCCAGCCTACATTTATGAAGTTGTAGATTTTTCAGAAATTGGTAACCCCCTAGAAGATTTCAACAAGCTGGCATGGTTCCCAATTGATGAAGCGATTTCCAAGCTTAAACGCGGCAGCCATAAGTGGGGAATCGAACAATGGAAAGCTAGCCATACAAGAACTGCCAAATCCTAGGAGGTAACTATGAAACTTATTAACACGACGCAAACACACCAAGAACTTGTACAAAACCAACTTGATAATACAGATGCCTTCCTCGTAGAAACCTATTCTGCTGGAAATACAGATGTTGTCTTTACACAAGCACCTAAACATTACGAACTATTGATTTCAAATAAACACCGTGCTGTTAAGGATAACGAATTAGAAATCATCCGTGAATTCTTCCTCAAACGCAAAATTGACAAAGATATCGTTTTGATGGACAAACTCCAAACAGTACACACCGAAAAATTGATTGAGATTTCATTCCCAACAACTGTATAAATCCAAAACAAGCAATGGCTAATGCCACTGCTTGTTTTTTAGTATCTTACAAAACTTTAGAGGCCTGATCTAGAACTTCCATAACCTGACGACTATGTTCCAACTGCTTGGCAACACTGTCAATATCATTGGTAGCTACCATTTTCTCAAATGCTACAAATTCATCGTACATACGATGATGCGGACTATTAAGATTAGTCACAGTCTCTTCTTGACCATTAAGAGTAAGACCAATTTCAGGAAGAGTGTTGGTAGCACCCAAAATGGTGATAGCTCCCTTATCTCCTTGAATGGTTGAACGAATGTCAGCACTACAGTCTTTAGCTCCAATGGCAACAGCCTTAAAGTTACCATAGTCCAAAACTAGAATTCCTGACGTATCCACTCCTCTCTCCACATTAGGTAGGTATTCCACACGATTAGGCTTTCCAAAAAGTCCGACCAAAAGATGGATATTGTAGATATTCAGATCTCTAAGCGCTCCCCCACCCATTTCAGGGTTAAAGGCAGGAGCAATCTCACCACGTTTAAAGGCATCGTAGCGTGATGAATACTGAGAATAATTGATATTCACAATCTTGATATCACCGATTTCTGCTAGAGAATTCTTAATCGCTGTGAAATTAGCCAGATATTGATTGGTTATAGCTTCTATCAAGAGAAGCTTTTTTTCTTGGGCAAGCTTAGCCAGCTCTTCAAACTCTTCCAAATGTAAGGTAAAAGGTTTCTCACAGATGACATGCTTGCCAGCTAGAAGTGCTTGTTTGGCATAGTCATAGTGGGTATGATTAGGTGTTCCAACATAAATGGTATCAACATCTGGATTGGACAAGATTGCTTCATAATCACTTGTCGCCTGAGTTAGACCATATTGCTTAGCTAAAGCTTCAGCCTTATCAAGTGATCGTGGTGTCGACATTATAGCCTTCAGCTCAATTCCCTCAATAGTTACCAAAACAGGCAAAACCTCTGTAACAATCATTCCTGTCCCTAATAATGCAAGTTTCATCAACCTACCTCCTTCTTCCTCTAAACTCTCTTATATATGTTGTAATTCCAAAAACAGAATTATAATGAAAGAGGACTACAATAGAAGCCCTCTACATCTTAAGAACGTCCAAGCAGTTTCTTAATTCCTTGAATGGCCTTATATTTAAACGGTTGTGGATAATAACGGAAAGTTCCCATTTTACGAACGATATAGCCATTAAAGTTTTGTTTAAAACGCAAAACCCCATCTGAACCATCAAAAATGCCCATGATACCAAGGAAGTTATAGAAACTGATACCACGTTTAATAGCCTGTGTCATCACATACTCTTGCAAGAGTGCTGGAGCATAAAACTTATTAAATTCAGGATAAGAACCACTAAAAAGATAGACTGCTTCTTGAGGGGTGTAAACGAAGAGACTTCCGGCTAGAACAATGTCTTCCTGGCCGTACTTGTCAATAAAGGCTGTTGCTTCCCCCTTGCGAACATCAAAAGTTTCAAACTGACTTGATAGCTCTCGCAATTGGTTTTGTTTTTTCTCAGACTTAGGATTAGTTTCCAAATCAGCTTGCAATTTGACAATTCTAGCTCCCAATTTAGCCTGATCCTTCTCTAAATGTTCAAGGTAATCTTGGAAATTCAAAGTAGCAACCATAAAATCAGCATTATCACCAAAGGCATCATAAAAATCTTGGTAGTAATCCAGCGATTTATCACTATATTCTCGACGATCAGAAGTCGCTGAAGTGATTTCTTTAAAAATGGATAACTCGTCACGCTTCAGTTTTTTCAGCTTGATACCAAAGGTTTTAGCTTTTTTAACTAATGGTTTCCCTTTTTTGCTGAAAGACTTAATCAAATCTTTTTCTGTAATCCCTGATAAATCCTTCACATAATGCCAGTCAGGCTCACCACCAGGATAACCTGTTTGCAGACCATCAAAGCTATAACCTAAGTTAGTCAATTGGCTAATCAGCTGCTTTTGCTCATCACCAGTTGGCTCCCCATTACTATCAAAGGTTTGATAAGTATCATAAGGTTTGATTAACAGCTCAAGCGCACCATTTGCTTTAGCGTAGTCCTTCAATCCTTGGTAAAAGTCGCTCTGATGCGTCGTATTGGAGTGAATAGGTCCACAATTCACTTCCATACGAAGCCCACCAGTCATAGGCATACTATAAACAATTGCTGAGATTTCTAGCTGATTGCCTTCTTTCCAAGCGACATAGCTAATGATAAATCCACGTTTTTCAAGAAGCTTAGCCATTTCCTCTGTTTGCATAAAAGAACGCTCTGAAACCTGTTGAGCATGTGTGTTAAATTCTTCCTTAGTTACTTGAATGAAGCTCATTTTTTTCCTTCCTAAAATGGATAACGTAAATTACGAGTGAGATAAACAACAAAAGGGCAAGTATTGCCACTAATGGTATTCGAATTGGGCGACTATTTAGCAACAAATCCCCACTGACGGCATAAACAATCGAAATCGGAGCAACTCCTATAAGAGTCGCTAAAACTCTGGTCTTGCTTGGTTACTTCATCTGAATACACGCATAATTGACCAAAGCCGATGGGATAAAGGGAATAGAGAAAGCCAGAGAAATGCCAATAAAACGATGCTTAAAGTTTTCAATATAGGTTAGGAGTTTCTCCATACGTTTAGACCTCTCGGGCTTTTCGAGTCTTCTTAGGATTTCAAAACTAGTTAAATTTCCAAAAGTATTCCCAAGGATATTCATAGGAATGGCCAAGAAGGGACCGTAAAGCAGACCAACGAAAATACAAAAAAACGAACTTGAAACTCCAAGAATAGCTGATGATAAAATCATTAGACTCATAAGGATAAGAGCATTCTGGACATTTGCTTGTTTAAAAGCTTCTCTTAAGAAGTCTTGGTCATGCTTAGCATTGGCCCAAAACCTGATTAAAGGGAAAATGTTATGTAAGAGAGGTAATAAAAATAGCAGAATTAATACAGTAATTCCGACAAAAAAATCCTTTTCCGGGTCATTGCATCTCCATCGTTTTAATCACTCTTTTTATTATAACAAAAAAATGCCTTCATTGATTTAGAAAGGCATCATTTCCTATTATTACTTGTTAATCAAATTTGCTTGAGATTTGTTTTCCAAGGCACCATTCTTGAAGTTAAGAGTAAGACTACCTGTTTCACCCTTTTTAGCAACAAGATTTGATGACCAAAGAGCCTGTGTCATTGTAGCATCAGAAGATACTGCAATAGAGTAAACATCTGGTGTACCAAGTGTTTTAACGGCATCATCATAGCTCGTTCCATTTTTAAGGTTTTCATACATTTTCAAGGTGATTTTAGGATCACGAACAAAAGAAAAGTTTGAGAGTGACTTAACAACAGTACTATTATTAAAAAGTTTAGCCGTAACAACGACATTATCAAACTGCCAATTGTAGACATCCAGTTTAGCATCTCCTGCCTGCTCTTGGCTAGTCGATGACGGTTCCCCAAACAAACCTTTCAAAGTATCAAGATTTGATCCCCCTGAAAATTCCTGAGAGGCATTTGCCATGGAAATTTTATCAAAGTTCTGACGAACATTGCCATGTTTAACAGTTAGAATCTTTGAAGCTTCATTATCCACAGACCCCTTCGTCTCAGTCTTAGACGAAGAATGTCCACAAGCAGCTAAGGTAAAAAGTGAAAGACCTAAAACGGCCAAAGACAAAAGTTTTTTCATAATAAATTCCTATATACAAATAAAAGGCTGACGCCTCAAGTATTTATGGAGCCGGTGGGAGTCGAACCCACGTCCAAACACCTGCCAACATATTCGTCTACAACCATAGGTTATGTCTTTCATTTAACAGATAGGCGACACATAACTCAAGCCTTCTATATGCGAGCCTATAAATCTCTTTTCGACCAGCTAGGCAATGGTCAAACGTAGCTTATAAATCAATAAAACCTCTAAGCAAACATAAGCAATCTGCTAGAAGTCACGCGAGCAGGTGTTTAGGCTGCTACAGCGTAAGAATTTGTATTTTTTGCAGTTATATTTAACTGAGCGTTTACGTCGCCACACGAGTCGCGGAATATGCCTCATAATGCCTGTCGAATCCGTAACGACCCCAATATGAGATATTGAGTATTATAGCAAAATTTTTAATAAATAGCAAAATATTACCTACTGTAAACATCATAAGCTCAAAGTCTACAAATCTTATGGCACCTAAATATGACTCAGATTAAAAAACGTTGAAAGAATAAATCTCTCAACGCTCTTGTCTTTTTGCACCCTAAGGGAATCGAACCCCTATCTCAAGAACCGGAATCTTACGTGATATCCATTACACTAAGGGTGCTAACAGTATACTATTATAGCATACTCTAAAATATAAAAAAAGACATGTTTCCATGCCTCTTTTCTATATTACAATTCGATATCTCCGAAAAGATCCGCCATTGAGAATCCAGATTGAGTTTCTGGAAGTTCGTAGTCACGTTTTTCTTGACGTTTAGGACGACGTGGACGTGATTGACGTTTTTCGTTGTTTTCACCTTCAGCATTAGCTGGGCGTTCTTCAAGAGCTTTGATAGAAAGTGATACACGTTCTGCATCAGCGTTTACTTCAAGAACTTTAACAGTAACGTCTTGACCTACTGAAAGAACATCTTTTGGATTTTCAACACGTTTGTGTGAGATTTGTGAGATGTGAACGAGGCCATCGATACCTGGCAATACTTCAACGAAAGCACCGAAGTCAGTCAAGCGTTTAACTTTACCTTCGATAACATCACCAGCAGCAAGTTTTTGTTCAACGCCATCCCATGGTCCAGGTGTTGTGGCTTTAAGTGAAAGTGATACACGACCTGCTTCTTCGTCGATAGCAAGAACTTTAACATCAACTTCGTCACCAACAGAAACAACTGATTTAGGTGAAACATTACGTTCGTGAGACAATTCAGTCACGTGAACAAGTCCATCAACACCACCAAGGTCGATGAAAGCACCGAAGCTTGTCAAACGAGCAACTTTACCAGTTACGATTGAACCAACTTCAAGTTTAGAGAAGACTTCTTTACGAGCTTCTGCAGCTTCTGCTTCAACAACTTCACGACGTGAAAGGATGAAACGGTTTTCAGCTGGATCAACTTCTTTGATTTTAGCGTCAAATTCTTGACCTACAAATTGTTCAGTGTTACGAACAAAACGAGTATCGATCATTGAAGCTGGAATAAATCCACGAAGACCTTCAAATTCAACTGAAAGTCCACCTTTAACAGCGCGTGTTCCTTTAACAGTAACAACTTCTTCTTCACGACCAACAAGTTTATCCCAAGCTTTGCGAGCTTCCAAGCGTTTTTTAGATACAAGGTAAGTTACAGTATCAGTATCTTTACCAACAACTTGACGAAGAACAAGCACTTCAAGTGTTTCACCAACTTTAACAAGGTCTGCAACGTTTGCGTCACGGTCGTTTGTCAATTCACGACGTGTCAAAACACCTTCGATACCAGTTCCTTCGATAACAACATTTGCTTGATCATTATCTACTGAGATAACTTCAGCTGTTACAACGTCACCTGTGTTAACTTCGCTAACACTGTTTAGCAATTCTTCAAATTCGTTCATTCTAAAAAGATCCTCCAACAAGAGACAGCCAATTCTGACTCTTGATAACAATATATTTTTCAAGGTACCCGCAAAGACAATTGTTGACATAGGCGGTGCCGAAGCACCCGATACCTTTGACTGGGGTAGCTGGATTCGAACCAACGCATGAGGGAGTCAAAGTCCCTTGCCTTACCGCTTGGCTATACCCCAATAGCAAAATGCCATAAAAAAACATCTAAGTACTTGACATCGACTATTCGACTCAGTCTCTTAGATATGGAGAGAGAGGGATTCGAACCCCCGAACCCGAAGGAGCGGATTTACAGTCCGCCGCGTTTAGCCTCTTCGCTATCTCTCCTTTTAAGAACAAGAAATAGTATATCACAGTTTCTTGACCAAAGCAAGCCTTTACTTTGGATTTTAATGATTAAGATTATAGGCTTCAATAATGGCAGCTACTGCTTGATCCATTTTCTTGTGGAAGCCTGCGACGTTTTCTTTATCAACAACGGCAAATTTACCATCAATTTCTACAATTTGGCCGATAACTTTTTTACCAACAACAAGCTCAAACCCTTCAATGATTGCCTTGTTAACAGTTACTTTGGCATCTTTAACTTGAATTTCAATTTTTTTGTCTTTTTTACTCATAGATTTACACTTGAGACTTGGCTCAAGTCATCCTTTCTTAATGTATCTCTTTAATTTTACCGAAAAAGAAAAAAGCTTGCAAGAGCAAGCCTTAAAATAAGCGTTAATTTCTTATGATTTAGTCAACTTTGAAAATCCATCCTTCTGGCGCTTCAACATCACCAAATTGAATACCAGTCAACTCATCATAAAGTTTATGTGTAACAGGTCCTACTTCTGTTTCTGAATAGAAGACATGGAAGTCGTCACCGTGTTGTACACCACCAATTGGTGAGATAACAGCAGCTGTACCACAGGCACCAGCTTCAACAAATTTGTCCAACTCAGCAATCTTAACATCACCTTGAATAGCTTTCATGCCAAAGCGTTTTTCGGCCAAATAAAGCAAAGAGAATTTCGTAATTGATGGCAAGATGGATGGGCTAAGTGGAGTGATGAACTCGTTATCAGCTGTAATACCAAAGAAGTTTGCAGAACCAACCTCTTCAATTTTAGTGTGAGTTGCAGGATCAAGATAGATAACATCTGAGAATTTACGGTCATGTGCAATCTTACCTGGCAACATACTTGCTGCATAGTTACCACCAACTTTAGCAGCACCCGTACCATGTGGAGCAGCACGGTCGTATTCGTCTTGAATAAGGAAGTTTGTTGGAGCCAAACCACCTTTGAAATAGTTCCCTACTGGCATGGCAAAAATAGTAAAGACGTATTCATCAGCAGGGTGAACACCAATAATATCTCCTACCCCAATCAAAAGTGGGCGAAGATAGAGTGTTGCGCCTGTTCCATATGGTGGAACATATTCTTCATTGGCACGGACTACTTGTTTACAAGCATCTACGAATTTGTCAACGGGAACCTGTGGCATCAAAAGACGATCGGCTGTACGTTGCAAACGTTTGGCATTTTCATCTGGACGAAACAATTGAACTGAACCATCTTTGGTACGGTAAGCCTTGAGTCCTTCGAAAGCTTCTTGACCATAGTGAAGAGCTGGGGATGCTTCTGAGATGTGCAAAGTCGCATCCTCAGTCAAATGACCTTCATCCCATTTTCCGTCTTTGTAATGTGAAATATAACGGAATGGAAGTTTATGGTAATTAAATCCTAAATTTTCCCAGTCTAAATCAACTGTCATGTGTATGTCCTCTTTTCTGTTACTATGTGCTTTATAGTATAGTCCTTTTCATTGAAAATTTCAAGTTTATGTTGCAAAATTCTGACAATTCTTTTTGGGAGGATTGAACGATAAAAAAACTCTGTTCTCAAATAAGAGAACAAAGCTTTCTTATCTTTATTTTTCAATAATCTTGGCAGCGAAGACTTCCTTGTCTGCTAGTCCTTCAATGAAACTTCCATTGCTAGTACGCTCTGAAAGATTAAGAAGGGACAAATCAACTTCTGCTTTTTCACCAGTCGTAGCTGTGACAAGCAAGGTCTGAGGGGCCTCTTCCGCTGGTGTTGCTAGAAGATCTATCTCACCACCAGAATTTTCTGTAAAGACTGGACCAGCCGTAAAGACACGGTGCGGTTTAGTCTTAAGCTCACGAAGAACTTGGAGACCTCGACCAGCTCGCTTAGCCTGTGGAATATCTGCTGTAGCTACCCTTTTGAGACTAGCTCTTTGTGTAAGAAGATAGAAACTTTGGGTATTTGCCACAAAAACGGCCTGAACGGTATCATCATCCTTAAGGTTGATTGCCTTAACACCTGCTGCCTTGGCACCAACAACTGGTACCTCGTCAGCATTGAAACGGAGGGCATAGCCTTTTTGCGTGATAATCATGACATCATCCATCTGAATTGGGGTGACTGTGACAACACAATCACTAGCATCCTTAAGTTTAGCGTATTTAACCGACTTAGACTTGTAGGTACGCCATGGGGTAAATTCCTTGCGTTCGAAACGTTTAATCTGACCAAGTTTAGTGGCTGCTAGATAAGTACCAGCTTCAAAATCATCCAGAATTTCAGCATAAAGCACTTCTTCATCCTTAGATAAATTAGTGATGGTTTGTGATAAATGCTCTCCCAAATCCTTCCAACGAATATCTGGCAACTCATGAATTGGACGATAAATCACATTGGCCTGATTGGTAAAAATCAAGAGATGTTGTGTCGTCTTAGCCTGCTGAACCAGAATCAAGTCATCATCATCACGTTTTCCGACTTCATCAATCGTTGAAGCATTGAAAGAACGTGGGCTTGTACGTTTGACATAACCACCACGAGTGATGCTGACATAGGTTTCTTCTTCAACAATCAAACTTGCGGTATCAATTTCAATGGTCTTGGTTTCTGCTTGCAACTCTGAACGACGGTCATTTCCAAATTTCTTCTTAATGTCACGGAGCTCACGCTTCATGACATTAAACATGGTGCGCTCGTCACCGATGATTGCAGCCAAGGTCGCAATTTGCTCACGTAAATCGGCTTCCTCATTTTGGAGAGTAACGATATCCGTATTGGTCAAACGATAGAGTTGCAAGGTCACGATAGCTTCAGCTTGTTCTTCTGAAAAATCATAGCTGACTTTAAGATTTTCCTTAGCATCAGCTTTATTTTCAGAAGCTCGGATAAGGGCAATAACCTCATCCAAAATAGAGATGACACGGATGAGTCCTTCCACAATATGAAGACGTTTTTCAGCCTTATCCTTGTCAAATTTTGAACGAGCAACGATAATATCGCGACGGTGGGCAATGTAGCTAGACAAAATCTTTTGCAAGCCCACTTGACGTGGGGTGAAATTGTCGATAGCCACCATGTTGAAATTATAGTTGACCTGAAGATCCGTATATTTCAAAAGATAGTTAAGAATGGTTTGACTGTCAGCATCCTTCTTAAGTTCAATAGCAATACGCAGACCAGTACGGTCAGACTCGTCACGAACTTCCGCAATGCCTGGAACCTTGTTATTGACTCGAACATCATCAATTTTTTTAACCAAGACAGCCTTATTGACATCGTAAGGAATCTCAGTAACGATGATTTGTTCCTTGCCACCTTTGAGTTGTTCGATTTCAGTACGTGAACGCACAACTACACGGCCCTTACCGGTTTCGTAGGCCTTGCGAATCTCGTCTTTGCCCTGGATGATAGCCCCTGTTGGAAAATCTGGGCCAGGCAAGAATTCCATCAATTTATCCAGTTTAGCAGATGGGTGATCAATCATGTAGACAACAGCATCAATGACCTCTGCCAGATTATGTGGTGGAATGTCTGTGGCATAACCAGCAGAAATCCCTGTAGCCCCATTAACCAAGAGGTTTGGAAAGGCGGCGGGTAAAACGGTTGGTTCCTTCTCTGTATCATCAAAATTCCAAGCCCATGGGACTGTGTTTTTATCGATATCTTGAAGAAGGTAGCCCGCAATCTCTGACAAGCGTGCCTCTGTATAACGCATGGCCGCTGGTGGATCACCGTCCATAGAACCGTTGTTACCGTGCATCTCAACCAAGATTTCACGATTCTTCCAATCCTGAGACATACGGACCATGGCATCATAAATGGAACTGTCACCATGGGGGTGGAAATTACCCATAATGTTACCCACCGACTTGGCAGATTTACGATAGCCCTTGTCATACGTATTGCCATCCTTATTCATGGAATAAAGAATACGACGTTGAACGGGTTTCAGACCGTCACGAATATCAGGAAGCGCACGCTCCTGAATAATGTATTTGGAGTAGCGACCAAAACGCTCCCCCATGATGTCCTCAAGGGACATGTTTTGAATATTAGACATAAGATTTCTCTTTATTTTTTAGTTTAAGTAATGATTTGAAATAATATAAAAGACAAATAGTAGACCCCCTACTTCACTGCAACACCTCTAATTACAATGTTGTTCCTTGACTTTGTAACTGTAGAAGAATGGTTTTCACCTTCCTAGTTTCTATTTCACCAATCACAAATTGAACCACTGTACTTATCGCAATTAAAATGAAAAGTACACAAGATAGAGTCAATGAAGTAGAAAGTTCCCCAAAGAATAAGATAAAGTTTAAAAGTGTTAAACAAGTCATTATAGAGGCGTTGATTACGAGAACAGTAGCTAGCGGGATACGAAATAACCTATAATGATAGATACTTTTTAAAAGTGATGTGATACTACAAGCAACACTTAGGGGAGAAAAAACATAGATATAGTAGAAAGCCAATAACAACCCCGTGTAGTTCCTCTGTGAGAAGGGATTATCTATCAAAGATAGAAGGAAGGTCACAAATACGACTATTGGAAAGGTCACAAAGCGTGTTTTTATTGGTCTCTTTCTATAAACACTTAAATAAGCTATTGCTCCTCCACAAACAGGAAAAACTACTTGAGGATAGTAAAGTAAAAAACTTAATATCTTAGAGAACATAGGTTTACCTCACACTGTCTTTTCCTGACTTAGCAATATAGTCTTTATTTTTTTCATTTTCCTTTCCTCCTATTATATTTTGAACAATACCAATGATCGCTAGGAGAAGAAAAATAAGGTACATAGATGAAGCAGGGAGAAATCCCAAAGACCCTTGTAAAAAGAGCAGGTTGAGGAAAGCCAGTAATGTGGCAAAGAAACTATTAATAACTAGTAAGATTGAATATTTGGTTTGAAAGCGTATTAAATGTAGAAGACTTTTTATAAAAGCTATTAGCGAGAATGGCACATAAAACACTGAAAAGACCATCATATAGTAAAAAACAAATAATAAACCTGAGAATGTACTACCAAAATAAGAATAGAGGGGATTATCCACCACGAAGATTAGGAGGGAAACTATAGATAAGAGAAAAAGGATAAAAAAGCGTGTTTTTATAGGTCGTATGCCATAAAAAATTAAGTATATGGTAGAAACAATAACCATAAGAATAATAGCAGGAAAAGCTACATCTGCATGGTAAAGTAGGTAATCGATAACATTAAAATTCATTTTTCTACCTCCATTGATTTCTAGTCAATGACACTGCAAATAGTTAATAAACTATGTAGAAAATAATTAACTTATTTCTTTATAAACTCAGGTATCTAATGATAGTAAGCGCTCTCCCTGATTCTATCTTATAATTTTCCCTTCTGGCTTGCAACCTAAAATACGCCACTTTCCTCAAGTGTAAATTTAACGTTATCTTCAATCCATTGACGGCGTGGTGCTGGTTTATCTCCCATAAGGACTGAGACACGACGTTCAGCACGCGCTAGGTCGTCAATCGTCACTCGGATAAGGGTTCTTGTCTCTGGATCCATGGTTGTTTCCCACAGTTGGTCCGCATTCATTTCACCAAGCCCCTTGTACCGTTGAAGAAGAGCGCCACGACCAAATTTTTGACGAAGTTCCTCAAGTTCGCCGTCCGTCCAAGCGTATTCGACAACTTCCTTTTTACCTTTTCCTTTGGACATCTTGTAAAGAGGAGGCAGAGCGATATAAACGTGTCCTGCTTCCACTAGTGGACGCATATAACGATAGAAGAAAGTAAGAAGCAAGGTTTGGATGTGAGCCCCATCGGTATCGGCATCGGTCATGATGATAATCTTGTCGTAGTTGATATCATCAAGGTTAAAATCAGCTCCAACTCCTGCACCGATAGTATAAATCATGGTATTGATTTCTTCGTTTTTGAGAATGTCTGCCATTTTGGCTTTCTCAGTGTTGAGGACCTTCCCTCGAAGAGGAAGAATGGCCTGGAATTTACGATCACGGCCTTGTTTGGCTGAACCGCCGGCAGAATCCCCTTCGACCAGATAAAGCTCATTTTTCTTAGCATTTTTAGACTGGGCTGGCGTCAATTTTCCTGACAAGAGTCCCTTGTCTTTTTTATTTTTCTTGCCATTTCGACTGGCATCACGAGCTTTTCTGGCAGCTTCACGGGCATCACGGGCCTTGATAGCCTTACGCACCAAGTTCGAAGCCAAATCTCCATTTTCCATAAGGAAGTAGGTCAAATGCTCTGAAACGATGCTATCCACAATAGGACGAGCTAAAGGAGATCCAAGTTTGTCCTTGGTTTGTCCTTCAAACTGAAGGTGTTCTTCAGGAACCAAGAGCGAGATAACTGCTGACAAGCCCTCACGGTAATCTGACCCTTCAAGATTTTTATCTTTTTCTTTGAGAAGGCCTGTCTTACGGGCATAATCGTTAAAGGCCTTGGTAATCGCAGATTTAAAGCCTGTCTCGTGAGTACCGCCATCCTTAGTACGGACATTATTGACAAAGGAAAGGATATTATCAGAGTAACCGTCATTGTACTGAAGGGCTACTTCTAGGTGAAATTCCTGCTGGTCTCCATCAATATAGATGACTGGTGTCAGCGTTTCCTTGTCCTCATTCAAGTAAGTTACAAAGTCTTGAACCCCATTTTCATAGTGGAATTCTTCACGAACTTCTTCGCCACGCAAGTCTGTCAATGTCATAGTGACATTCTTAAGAAGGAAGGCTGATTCTTTGAGACGTTCTGAAATGGTGTTAAATTTGAAGTCAGTCGTTGAAAAGATACTAGCATCAGGCATAAAGGTAACTTTTGTACCTGTCTTAGATTTAGGTGCCTTGCCGATTTTTTCAAGTCCTGTTACAGGGTGACCCCCATTTTCAAAACGCTGACGATAGATGCTACCATCACGGGTAATTTCTACCTCAAGCCAGCTAGACAGTGCATTAACAACTGAGGAACCCACACCGTGAAGACCTCCAGAAGTCTTATAACCACCTTGTCCAAATTTACCACCTGCGTGGAGGACGGTGAAAATAACTTCGACTGTTGGTTTACCCATGGCATGCATCCCTGTCGGCATCCCACGTCCAGAATCAGAAACAGAAACGGAACCATCCTTATTTAGGGTGACAGCGATGACATCACCAAAGCCTGAGAGAGCTTCGTCGACGGCATTATCGACAATCTCCCAAACTAGGTGATGAAGACCTGTCCCATCCGTTGAGCCAATGTACATTCCTGGGCGCTTGCGAACTGCATCTAACCCTTCCAGTACCTGAATGGCATCATCATTATAATTATTTACATTTATTTCTTTTTTAGCCAAGAGTGACCTCCAAAATTTTCATCCTTATTATTTTATAGGTTTTCAGAAGAATTTGCAAAGGAAATCAGGAAAGCTGTTAGCTTATCTTAGAACTGACCAACTTTGTCAATTACTAAGCTGTATGCTATAATTATCTCATGAAAATCTTATTATTAATTCTTATCGCCTACCTGCTAGGTTCCATTCAGACTGGTCTCTGGATTGGAAAAGTTTTCTTTCATACGAATCTTCGGGAGCACGGATCTGGAAATACTGGAACAACTAATACCTTCCGTGTTCTTGGTAAGACGGCTGGCACAATCACTTTCTTAGTGGACATGCTTAAGGGGACTTTGGCAGTGCTCCTACCTGTTTGGTTGGGTGTCACAGCTGTATCTCCTCTAATCATTGGTTTCTTTGCCATCATTGGACATGTTTTCCCAATCTTCGCTAGTTTTAAGGGTGGAAAGGCAGTTGCAACAAGCGCTGGGGTACTTCTTGGTTTTGCCCCCCTCTACTGCGTCTTCCTGCTCTTGGTCTTTGCTTTAACGCTCTATCTAACCAGCATGATTTCATTTTCAAGTGTCACTGCCGCAGTTGTTGGGCTGATTACCCTGGCTACTTTCCCGGCTATCCATTTTTTACTAGATGGGTATGACCCAATCTTTAGTGCTGTTCTTATCATCATGGCTTTAGTGATTATTTTCCGTCACACGGAGAATATGGCCCGTATTCGCAAGCATCAAGAAAACTTGGTCCCTTTTGGACTTAATTTAACCAAACAAAATCCAAAGAAATAAATAATTCAGATCTATCAACCACTAGCAAAAAGCTAGTGGTTTTCTGTTCTGACAATCACCAAAATAGCTAATAAGGCAAACAATAAAGATCCGAAGTTTTCACCTCGGATCTTTTTAAGGATTAGGCTTTAAAGCTGACACCATTTTCTTTCAACTTTTTAACAGTTGCAGGTCCTACACCTTTAAGGGCTAGGACTTCTTCTTCAGTCACACCTGCAAAGGCTGCTGCTGACGTCAAGCCTTCATTGTAAAGAGTCTCTACAAGGTTTGAACGAAGACCTTCCACTTCTGGAAGTTCTGAAAAGGCTTCAAGACTAAGATCTTTAGCGACCACTTCCTCTTTAGCAACTGGCTGCGTTTCAGCAACCGCTTGTGGGGCTACTGGTGGAACTGGGGCTTTCAGATTATTGAAAAGTCCTTGTTTTTTCAAACGATGTTTAAAAGCCTTCTTTTTATTTTTTACTTTTGCCATGTGTTTTTTCTCCCATTTTGAAAGACGACTTCTTCCTATAGAAGGTCGTCGCTCATTTCTTTATTATTTTCTATTAATAGTGACGTTCCCCGAACAAGCCTTCTGGCATATCATGGAAACCTTTACCGGCACGATAATTGGTAAACTTACCAATTAGGAAATTGTAAGCATCTAATTTAGCTTCATAACGGAAACTTGCGTCACGGGCACGTTCATCACCATCTTCTTCCCAAATTTTCTTACTAGCGGCTAAGGCTTTTTCGTTTACTTTAACTTGGGTAACAACCCATGCTTCAAAGTCTTTTAGAAATTCTTGTTCGTAGGTCATATTTTCCTCTTCATTTTAAAAACCAGCTTAACGCTGGATTTATTTTTACAGATAGTATGTAGGCCGTTTGGCCTTACAATCACATATTATAACAAATAATTAGAAATTTGACTAGGTTCTAAATTCTTGATATAAGGCCTTGATGTCATTTGGACGTGTACGACAGCACCCCCCTAAAATCTGAACCCCAAAATGAGCATGCCAATCTTTACTATGTTCGAGCAGGGTGAGGGCATCCTTGTCTTTAGGCTTCCAAGTTTGACTGTCACCATCATAAACTTCACCCGAATTAGGGTAAGTAATAAGGGCCTTGCCTGCCTTCTTAAGAACAGGTAGAGCTTGTTCATAAAGAATCGGCGAACTGCAATTGATTCCCACTGCCAAGATTTGATTAGACTGAGAAACAAGCTTGGCAATTTCATCTAGAGAAGTCCCATCGCTGATGGCATCTGGAACTTGAATGGTAAAACTGATATAAGCTTCTACCTCAGGAAATTCTTCAGCCAAGAGCTCAACCAAGGCTTGTGCTTCCAGATGATTAGGAATGGTTTCCAAAGCCAACAAATCGACACCCTGATCTAGGAGAACATGAATTCGAGGGCGATGAAAATCCTTAAGAGTTTCAACTGTAATCTGACCATAATCACCACTATACTCAGAACCATTGGCCAAATAGGCTGCGTAAGGACCAACATCTCCAGAAATCAAAGGATAGGGGCGTTTGGCTTTCTCAGTCTCATCCAAGGTTACCCATACCTTATCACGTGCGGCCTTTGCTAACTGGACCGTTAGGGCAATAATCTGCTCCGCTTCTTTCTCAGTAAGTCCAGCCTCCATCAAGCCCGGTAAGGTCGCTTGATAAGATGATGTGGTAATCAAGTCAGCCCCAGCAGCTACATAGGTTTCGTGAATTTCTTGAATAACTTCTGGCTTCTCAAGAAGGTACTTGGCTGACCAGAGCTTGCCTGATATATCATAACCCAAGGCCTCCATCTCTGTTCCTAGAGCACCATGAAGAATGAGAGGAGATTTATTTTCCAAATAATCTTTAAATATTGCCATGAAAGGCCTCCTTACCATTTTTTAAAGCGAAGGTAGTGATAGAGGTAACAGAAAATCATGAAAGGAATACCAAAGTAGAGCCCCGCACGTTGTGAACTATCCCAAGCAATCCCAAGCACAGAAATAGCCAATAGAACGATTGTGATATAAGGAAGGACAGGATTAAACGGTGTCTTATAGTCTAACTCGTCCTCAGAATGTTCTAGCTTCCACTGTTTACGGAAATTAAGCTGTGCCATAGGAATAGAAAGCCAAACAACTACAACTGCAAAACCAGCGATTGATACCAAAGCTAGATAAACCGTATCTGCAGCATAGATACTTGAAAAGAGTGATAAAACTGCTCCAGCCATGGAAATCAAAAGAGCTGTCATTGGAACACCGTGCTTATTGATTTTCACTAACTTTTTATTAAGCATTCCCTCATTGGCCAAAGACCAAAGCATACGGCTTGAAGCGTAGAGTCCCGAATTCCCAGCAGAAAGGATAGCAGTTAAAATAACAAAGTTCATGATGTCTGCCGCAAATGGAATCCCCATCTTATCAAAAACATCAACGAAAGGGGCTGAGGATACCCCTGCTTCTTTCATGGGAAGAAGCGAAGCCAAGACCACAATGGTCAAAACAAAGAAGATAACCAAGCGTCCAATGGTCGTTTTAATAGCACGTGGAACAGCTTCTTTAGGATTGTCTGTTTCACCAGCTGCAATACCGATTAACTCTGTTCCCGAAAAGGCATAATTAACAGCCAACATGACTGACACAATGGCAAGACCACCATTTGGAAAGAGACCATTAGCCGTCAAATGCTTAAACATAATAGCCTCATGGTGACCATCAAAACTCACCAAACCAAACATTGCTCCAAGACCGAGAATGATGAAGACCAAGATAGCAATGACTTTTATTGACGAGAAGAAGGATTCCGCTTCTGCAAAAGACCTCACGCTCAAAGCATTAATCCCAAAAATCACTAAGGCAAAGAAGGCTGCAAAAATCCAAGCTGGAACTGATGGAAACCAACGTTGCATCAACATGGCAGCACCCAAAAATTCTGTTCCCAAGGCAACCGTCCAACAAATCCAATAAAGCCAGGCTACCGTAAAGCCGGTTCCCGGACTAATAAACTTAGTAGCATAGGTGTGGAAGGACCCCGTCACTGGCATAGCTACTGCTAACTCCCCCAATGAAAGCATGACCAAGTAAACAACGATAGCTCCCACAAGATAAGATAGGATAGCACCGAGGGGACCCGCTTGTGCAATCGTATAGCCTGAGCTCAAGAAGAGACCAGTACCAATGACACCACCCAACGATAGCATAAAGAGGTGGCGTGAGGTCATCTTCCGTTGGAATTGACCTTCATTTTCATAATTATGGTTTTCCATAAATTCCTCCAAAAATGTAATAAAACAAGCTTATCACAATATCATCTCCTTGGATAATAGGTGGAACCTATCAAAGAGATAGACACAAACTATCACAAAAAAAACTCGGATTTCTCCGAGCTCTTCTTACAATTCTGACAAAATCGTATCCCATGCTTCATCATAACCGTCACTTGTGACAGATGAAAAGACGATGAAATGGTCATTTTTATCGAAATTAAGTTTTTTCTTTATGACGGATTCGTGCTTGTTCCATTTTCCGCGAGGAATCTTGTCAGCCTTAGTCGCTACGACAATAACTGGAATTTCATAATACTTGAGAAATTCATACATTTGGATATCGTCCTGGGTTGGTTCATGTCGAAGGTCAACCAAGCTAACAACCACACGAAGATTGTCTCGAGTCACAAGGTATTCCTCAATCATTTTCCCCCATTTGGCACGTTCTTTTTTGGACACACGGGCATAACCGTAGCCTGGAACATCCACAAAGCGTAACTTGTCGTCAATATTGTAGAAATTGAGCAATTGTGTTTTTCCAGGTTTTCCAGAAGTACGGGCAAGGTTTTTACGACCAAGAAGTGTGTTGATAAAGCTTGATTTACCAACATTTGAACGTCCTGCAAGGGCAACTTCAGGCAGGTCATCTTGCGGGTAATGGCTCTTATTTGCTGCACTGAGAAGAATCTCAGCATTATGGGTATTTAGGACTTGTTCTTCAGCCATACATCCCCCTTTACACCGTTTCCATAATCGGTGAAGCAGTGCCATCAACAGCTTCTTTGGTGATGCGAACCTTTGTGACATCTTCCTGACTCGGAATTTCAAACATGACATCCATCATGACTTCTTCAATGATAGAGCGAAGTCCACGAGCACCTGTCTTACGTTCGATTGCCTTGCTTGCAATAGCCCCAAGCGCCTCCTGATCAAACTCAAGTTCAACACCATCATAAGACAAGAGAGTTTGATACTGTTTAACTAAGGCATTTCTTGGCTCTGTCAAGATACGAACCAAGTCATCAACGGTCAACTGTTCAAGGGCAGCTAGGACTGGCAAACGTCCGATAAACTCAGGGATAAGGCCGAATTTTTGGATATCTTCAGCGACGATTTCTTGCATATAGGATGAATCATCATTAATTGCCTTATTATTTTGACCAAAACCAATGATTTTCTCACCCAGACGTTGCTTAACGATATCTTCGATACCATCAAAAGCACCACCCACGATGAAGAGAATATTCTTCGTATCGATTTGAATCATCTCTTGGTTAGGGTGTTTACGACCACCTTGAGGGGGAACGCTGGCCACTGTTCCTTCAATAATTTTCAAGAGGGCTTGTTGAACCCCTTCACCTGAAACGTCACGAGTGATGGAAACATTCTCACCTTTTTTGGCAATTTTATCAATCTCATCGACATAGATGATACCACGTTCCGCACGTTCAATATTGAAATCTGCGGCTTGAATGAGTTTGAGGAGGATATTTTCCACATCCTCACCCACATAACCTGCCTCTGTCAATGAAGTGGCATCAGCAATTGCAAAAGGTACATTCAAACTACGAGCCAAGGTCTGAGCTAAGAAAGTCTTCCCTGAACCTGTTGGTCCAATCATAAGAATATTTGATTTTTGCAGTTCCACTTCGTTGTCTTCACGACTTTCGGTGAAGTTGATACGTTTATAGTGGTTGTAAACAGCTACTGCCAAGGCACGTTTAGCACGATCTTGCCCTACGACATAGTTGTTCAAAATATCCAAAAGTTCTTTTGGCTTTGGTGTTTCAGCCAAGTCAGCCAAAACTTCCTCTGCCATTTCTTCACGAATAATTTCTTGTGACAAGGCCACACATTCATTACAGATGAAAACGCCATTGCCGGCGATAATTTTCTTTACTTCTTCTTGGTTTTTGCCGCAAAACGAACAATAAACCATTTCTTCATTACGATTTCCAGCCATTTATTCCTCACTCTTTTCTAAAATAGGGTGCCATAGAAGGCGTGAATAGTATTGACAAGGTTAGTAAAAGCATTTAATAAGAGAAAAACTGCTAAACCATAACGTTTCTTACGAAAGGCAGGGATGGCGGACAATACACATAGTACTCCCAATAATGCAGTAAATAATCCAAAAACACTACGTTGCATGAACCTAGTCTCCTTCTTTTTCATAGCGACTTACGCTAAAATCATAGGCATTTTTATCATCCTTAACCACTAGATGTCGTGATACCTCTTTAAATGCCTTCATATCTAGTTGTGGAAAATACGTGTCTCCCTCTAAATCAGCCTCGATAGTTGTCTTAACGAGTGCATCATAGTGACCATCAAAAGCCTTGTAGACACCAGCACCGCCAGCAATATAGAGGTCCTTATCTTGCTGTTCAAACCAAGATAGAGCTTCCTCAACACTAGTCACCACTCTCACACCCTCACAGCTAAAGTCCTTGTCTCGTGTCAAAATCAAGGTTTCACGTCCTGGTAGACAACGGCGATTCATACCATCAAAGGTCACACGCCCCATAAGAATAGCTGAACCCATGGTTGTTTTTTTGAAATGTGCCAGTTCAGCAGGTAAATGCCAAGGCATGGTGTGATTCTTCCCAATAACATGGTTATGAGCTTCCGCCCAAATAGCAATGAGTTGTTTAGACACAGTATTTCCTTTTCTTTTTACGTTTACAATCCATTCTAACAAAAAAAGAGAAAAAGAGCTTGGAAAAACTTTGCCAGCTCTTTATGGGCTTAAATCATAAGCATTTATTAAATTGCTAAGTCAAATTTGAGTTGGGGTTTAACAGGATCATAGTCCACCAATTCAAAATCTTCTGGTTTGATATCGAAAAAATTAGTTCCATCAGGAACATTAAGGATCAAGCGTGGTTGGCAGTCAGACGGTTGACGCTTGAGAAGTTCCTCGGCTTGCTCAAATTGATTGTCATAAACATGGAGGTTATTGACAAAATAAAAGAACTTACCAACTTTCCAGCCAAAATGCTTGGCAATCATCATCTGAAGAGCCACATACTGCATGGCATTAATGTGATGGGCCACCAACATATCATTGGAGCGCTGTGTCAAGGTCGCATCCAAATAAATGTCCTCACCCACACGACGAACGTCAAACATGGTCTGAAAGGCACAAGGCTGAAGCCCCGCCGTCTCCTCGAAGGCTTCATAATCCCAAAGAGAAATGACATTACGGCGATTCCAAGGATTGGCCTCTAACTGGGCTAGTAAACGATTAATGATGTCGTGTTTCTTAACAACCGCCCCATAACGCTGACCAATTGAACGCTTGTCCCCATTATTAGCAGGCACGTCTTCAACTTCCCAATCATTCCAATAGTGGACATTATACTTATCTTCAAGGACATCTAAGCTGTTTGTCTGGTCTTGATAAATCCAGAACACTTCTTTGATGGCAGATTTGATAGCGATTGGACGAAGAGTCGTAATTGGAAACTCTCCCTTACTTAAATCATATTCTGCAAAAGAACCTGTGATGTATTTGGAATTGGCCGTAGTACCATCCTTGTATTTGGGACGTGCTTGCTCCGACCAAACACCTTCTTCCATGATTTTTGTGATATTTTCTTTAAAAATAGTATCTGCTTTTGTCATGATTTCCTCTTTAATTCTATTTAAAAACAAAGTATTTTTTGAGACTTTCCTTAAGTGTTTACGGAAGTCTACGAACTTCTTCGAAGTTCCAAGACTAATTTTTGAGCCTATGGTCTCAAAAATTCCGAGTGTCTGTAAACAAAACACTTTATTTACAGACACTGCTCTCACAGCGGAAAGTCTCACTTAACGTTCGCAATGATTTCAATCTCTAACAACAATTTTACTTTTCTAACATAGCTAAAAAAATAGTAGAGTACCATTTCAATTTTACCTTATTCTGCTTCAAATGAGAAACAAAAGGGTCATGCTCCCCCAAGGAAAATCTTGTAAAATCCTCTAGCCCTTATCAAAAAATAAGATATTACTAACTATCAAAGTTTTTTCAAGGCGAAAGCGCTCTTTTATGGTAAAATCACTATAGATTAGTATCCTCTGGATGCTCTACAATGAAGAAAAAAGGAAACATCATATGTCTATTGGAATTGACAAGATTGGTTTTGCGACCAGTCAATATGTTCTAAACATGGCGGATTTAGCTCTTGCCCGTGGGGCAGAGCCGGAAAAATTCAGCAAGGGGTTGATGCTTGATGCAACTAGCATTACGCCGATTACAGAAGATATCGTGACACTTGCTTCTGATGCAGCCGCTGACATTTTAAGTGACAAAGACAAGAAAGCCATTGATATGGTCATTGTGGCGACCGAGTCTTCCATTGACCAATCAAAGGCTGCTGCTGTCTATGTTCACAGTCTTCTCAACATTCAACCTTTTGCCCGTTCTTTTGAAATGAAGGAAGCCTGCTATGCGGCAACTGCCGGACTGAACTATGCTAAATTACATGTAGCAGCCCATCCGGATAGCAAGGTTCTGGTTATCGCTAGTGACATTGCCCGTTATGGTGTAGGTTCCTCTGGAGAGTCTACTCAGGGGGCTGGGGCTGTAGCTATGCTAGTCAGTCAGGATCCTCGTATCTTGGAGCTTGCTGATGACAATGTCGCACAAACTCGTGATGTCATGGACTTTTGGCGTCCCAACTACAGTTCAACGCCTTATGTTCAAGGCATTTATTCAACCAAACAGTACCTTGACAGTTTGAAAACCACTTGGTCAGCTTATCAGGAACGTCATCAGGCTGACCTTGCTGATTTTACAGCTTTTTGTCTCCACCTTCCTTATCCTAAGTTAGCTCTTAAGGGACTTAATAAAATCATTCCCAAAGATTTGAATCCCGAGAATAAAGAGCGTCTCACAAGTAACTTCGAAGCTTCTATTACCTATAGTCGTCAAATCGGGAATATCTATACAGGGTCACTTTATCTTGGATTTCTTTCCTTGCTTGAACAGTCGCAAGACCTTAAAGCTGGAGACAAGATTGGCTTCTTCTCTTATGGTTCTGGAGCTGTCTCCGAAATTTTCTCAGGACGTCTGGTTGAGGGCTACAAAGACCTGCTTCGTTCAGATCGTCTAGATACCTTTGCCAAACGTCAAAAGTTAAGTGTTGCCGACTATGAAAAACTTTTCTATGAAGAAGCTCAGTTAGATAACACTGGTTCTACCCAATTCGCTGAATATCAAACTGGCCCTTTCCGACTGACTGAAATCTCTGAACACCAACGTATCTATAAAGGAAATTAATATGACTAAACTCTCTTGGACAGGTTTTTCCAAGAAGACACCGCAAGAACGCAAAGAGCATTTGAAAAATAATGCTCTTTTGTCTCAGGAAAATCAAAATCTTCTGGATAATGATCACCAACTTTCTCTTGAAACCGCCAATCAAATGGCTGAAAATGTCATTGGTCGCTTTACACTTCCCTTTGCCATTTGCCCAGATGTGTTGGTTGATGGCGTGACCTATCAGGTTCCCATGGTTACTGAGGAGCCTTCTGTTGTAGCTGCTGCTTCTTATGCCAATAAGCTCATTAAGCGCTCTGGCGGTTTCACAACAACGATTCATGACCGTCAGATGATTGGGCAAGTCGCCCTCTTTGATGTCCCCGATAAAGCCACTGCTTCAAGTAAAATTCATGCAGCTAGTCAAGAGCTTATAGAGATTGCTAAAGAAGCCCACCCTTCTATCGTTAAACGTGGGGGAGGGCCACGCAAACTCTGGACTGATACCAAGGGAGACTTCCTCATTATCTATCTAGCCGTTGATACCCAAGAAGCCATGGGAGCCAATATGGTCAACACCATGATGGAAGCGCTGGTACCAGAATTGGAAAATCTCTCCCAAGGTCAAAGCCTCATGGCCATTCTCTCAAATCTAGCTACCGAAAGCCTTGTGACAGCGACTTGCCGTCTTAGCACACGCTTCCTCAGTCGAAATAAGGAAGAAGCCCATGACCTAGCCAAGAAGATGAAACTGGCCAGCCAACTGGCTCAGGTGGACCCTTACCGAGCAGCTACCCATAATAAGGGAATTTTCAATGGTATCGATGCCCTAGTTATCGCAACTGGAAATGATTGGCGAGCAGTTGAGGCGGGAAGCCATGCCTATGCTAGCAAGGATGGTAGCTACCGTGGCCTGTCTACATGGACCTATGATCAGGAGGCTAAGGAACTGGTGGGAGAATTAACCCTACCCATGCCTATTGCAACCCGTGGTGGTTCTATTGGACTTAATCCGAGTGTATCTATTGCCCATGACTTGTTGAACCACCCAGATGCCAGAACCCTTGCCAGTATCATCGTCTCTCTTGGATTGGCCCAAAATCTAGCTGCCCTGAAAGCATTGACCTCAACAGGAATCCAAGCAGGACATATGAAACTCCAAGCTAAATCTCTGGCCCTACTGGCTGGTGCAAGTACCGAAGAGACACCCCAAGTCTTGGCTGAACTTCTCAAAGCCAAACATATGAATCAAGCAACCGCCCAAGCAATTTTGGAGAAACTTAGAAACTCATCAAAGTGATAGAAGAACAGTCCAAAAAATCACATAATCTTATTGAATAACAAATAAAGATGTTGGATATATTATTTCAACATCTTTTTTATGTCTCACGAGTTCTGACTTGACTTGAATTTCTATAATGTTATAATCTAGTTATGGAAACTAGATAAAGAGGTTTTTATAATTTGACAACACAACACTACCCTCTCTGGGAGGAATTACCAGAGATTGAACTCTATTTGGATCAGGTTTTGCTCTATGTCAATCAGGTCACCCAGAGCACTTTGGGACCAAACGACAAGGGGCTAACCGCCTCTATGGTCAATAATTATGTCAAGCATGGCCATGTCGCAAAACCTATCAAGAAAAAATACAATGCTGCTCAAGTAGCCAGACTTATTGTGATTACGAGTCTAAAGACCGTTTTTGAGATTTCTGAGATTGCGAAAACCTTGGAAATTCTACGAACAGATGCTGAAAGCCAGAAGGCCTACTACAATGACTTTGTCGCCTGCATGAATGGTCAAATTCCCCAGGATGCACCGCAAGTCATCTTATCGGCCTGTCAGACCCTACAGTGCTACCGAGCTACCCATCAACTTTTGAACGACCTTGAAGGAGGAAACAATGTCTAATACTGCTACTTTTAATACTTCTCCCAACCTCAAACTCAGTAAAAAACTTAGCTTTGGTGAGGAAGTGGCTAATAGCGTGACTCATGCTGTCGGAGCTATAGCCATGCTGGTCCTATTGCCAATCACTGCCGTCCATGCCAACAACGGTTATGGCATGACTGCTGCTGTAGGAATGTCTGTTTTCGTCATCAGCCTCTTCCTCATGTTTTTGTGCTCAGCCATCTACCATGCCATGGATTACAACTCACCCCACAAAATGGTCCTACGTATCATTGACCACAGCATGATTTACATTGCCATTGCTGGGAGCTATACGCCTGTTGCCCTCTCGCTAGTTGGCGGTTGGCTAGGTTACAGCATCATCATCCTCCAATGGGGAACAACGATTTTTGGTATTCTCTACAAAATCTTTGCCAAAAAAATCAATGAAAAGTTCTCTCTCTTCCTCTATTTGATGATGGGTTGGTTGGTAATCTTCATTATCCCTGCTATCATCACTAAGACAGGACCCGCTTTTTGGGGACTCATGCTTGCTGGAGGATTGTCATACACGGTTGGCGCGGCTTTCTATGCTAAGAAAAAGCCATACTTCCACATGATTTGGCACCTCTTTATCATGTTGGCTTCAGCTCTCCAATACATGGGAATCGTCTATTTCATGCTTCCTTAAAACTAATACTAGGATTCAAATAGTTATGATATAATAAGGCCATACGGAGGTAAATCATATGAAAAAAGAACTCAGACGAGATCCAAACAACAAGATCATCGCCGGTGTTTGTTCTGGTATCGCCAATTATCTTGACATTGACCCTGTCATTATTCGCCTCATCTGGGCCGCAGCGATTTTCTTATTCGGAACAGGTTTTCTTTTCTACATCATTTGCTGGATTATTATCCCAGAAGAAAGCAAGTGGTAAGCTATAATTAAATATACAAAATAAGACAGACCTGAATTATTGTGTATTCAGGTCTGTCTTATTTTTTATTTTTTCAAGCGGAAAATCAGATAGCTGATATTAACAAGGAGTAAGACACTCCAAAGAATGAGGAAGGGAATATTTCCTCGGACAGCATTGTGCCAAATACCTAAGGCGTATAAGGCCATAAAGACTAGCGATCCTAGGACCGCCGTTCCCTTATTATTTTGGGGTTCTTTAGACATATTAAACTCCTTTGATTACTTTGTATGGAACGGTTTGAAGCCATAAACCATAGCGAGAAAAGCTCTGGCTTGGCGTTTGACATCATTTGCCAAAGACCTATGAGATTGGGCATAGATACCTTTTGGATTGTAGAAAGATTTATCAAACTGTTCGGGTGCTTTCCGTCCCCACTTCTTTCTCAATTTGTTAGGAGATCGAAAGCCCTTTGTCATCCGATTACGATAGTTAGGATCATGTGGTTGGACTGGTTCCACATCCAGTTGCCAATGGCGCTTATAATTGCCATAGTTGAAACTGGCGCCATTAACCACGCCACTCTCCGTCACCTTCTCAGCATCGACCTCATTGAGAAAATTTCCCTGACTATCCAAAATAAACTCTATGCGATTATAAAGGAGAATCTTGAGATTGATACTTGGAATCCCATCAGGATAAACCACCTTCCCATCACGGACAGCAATCTTCTGGTGCAAACGCCCCTGATCGAACATGGTAAATGGCTTCCATCTGAGATAGGCAGCCAAAGCCTCTTTGTCCGTCATCCCTGGCTTTTTATAATGCCTCCGCACATACTGGGCCTGTTGACTCGAAATCAGGTAACGTAGCTGATGAATTTGGCGCTCTACAAGGCCTTCCTGAGACAAGCTATCACCAGGAAAAGCCAAATCTACTAACCTAACAATAGCCTTCCAAAAGGAATCATGAGGCGCCAAGTCAGGATCAAAATAAGATAATAAGTCTTGGGTTTCTTTAAGTTCCCCAGATAGGTCTTCTGGCATCTCTATATAAGCCAGCAATAACTGAAGTACTTGCAATGGTTGGTGTTCTTCCTGCCATTCCTTCCATAAGCAATTAAAGGCTTTTGAACCAATGAGCATCACATCTCTCCTCAATCATTTAATCAGTTGTCTCTTGTATGAAATCCTCTATGCTTCTAATCACTTCTTTGGTCTGATAGTGGTAGAAATAATGAGGAGCATCATAAAACGCCAGTTCGATATTTTCCTGATTCTTCGCAAAACTGATCGCATAGTGTCGCCACTGCTCCTGACTGAATACTGTCCCTTTTCCATTAGAGACCATGAGTAGCACGGGCATTTGTGACTTGATGCTAGTGGAGTTCACCTTCTTAGCATTTTCTTTAACACACAGGCTCTCATTTAACATAGCTTGCGACAAGAGTTGTCTGTAAGCTATTTCTTGATAGAGACGGCGGTCACTATCACTTAGATTCTCATTAGGCATATATAATTGTCTCGGCAGTAATCTTAGCAGACCTAATTGACTTCCCCAACGGGCCAGACGCAACATCTGAGGATGCCTCTTCAAATGGGAATAACTTTCTGGAAAGGCCCAATCAAGACCAACCACAGCTTTTACTTCACTCGGGTAGTTTTCCTGCCAGAGGAGCGTCTCTAATGAGGCCATCGAATGAGAGATCACGATATAGGGACCTGACACATGAGCTTTTGCAAGTGCTTGACGTGTTTCTGAAAGGACCACAGCAACATCCCTTGACTGAGACGTATCCTCACTGTAACCATAACCAGCTCTTTCAACAAGGACTATTCTATACTTGTCTGAAAGCCCATCATACACATCTTTAAAATCTAAGATTGGTGAAGCCGTCCCAGCACCAGAGAGAAAAACTAGGGTTTGCGGACCGTTTCCTTTTACCAAGACGCTCATTTTGTGTCCATTGACAGCTACCAGTTGACCTTTAGGTGTTAGAGAGGCCTTTTCTCTTTGCAAGGCTAATCTATGATAGGTAAAGCTAGTTAGTAATAAGACTAGGAATGCCCCCAGCAGAAATAAAAGTCTTTTCATAAAAACAGGCATGGTTTATCCTACTAAAAAGTCAGTTAGCTTAGCTAACCGACCCTTTATTTATTCGGCATCTGGGCGTGATTTGCGAGCGATATCAGCAAGGATATTCTCTACAAATTCTGAAACAGTCTCAGTGTGTGTTTGTTTTTGACCATAACGACGAACGTTAACAGTTCCGTCTTCCATTTCCTTGTCACCAACAATCAATTGGTAAGGAATTTTTTGCGTTTGAGAAGCACGAATCTTGAACTGCATTTTTTCATTACGTTCATCCACTTCGGCACGGACACCACGATCACGAAGTTTCTTAGCCACTTTCCATGCGTAGTCCACGTGTTTTTCATTAGATACTGGAATAAGGGTTACTTGGTGAGGGGCAAGCCATGTTGGGAAAGCACCCTTGTAATTTTCAATCAGAATAGCTGTGAAGCGTTCCATAGTTGAGATAACCCCACGGTGAATCATGACTGGACGGTGTTCTTCACCATCAGCTCCGATGTAGTGAAGGTCAAAACGTTCTGGAAGCAAGAAGTCCAACTGAATAGTAGAAAGAGTTTCTTCCTTACCAAGAGCAGTTTTAACTTGGATATCCAATTTTGGTCCATAGAAGGCTGCTTCTCCTTCGGCTTCATAGTACTCAACACCCATATCATCAACAGCCGCTTTCAACATGCGTTGCGCATTTTCCCACATTTCATCATTGTCAAAGTATTTGTGCTTATCTGCAGGGTCACGATAAGACAAACGGAAACGGTAATCCGTCAAGTTAAAGTCTTCATAAACATCGATGATCAATTGAAGAATTTTCTTGAATTCATCTTCGATTTGTTCTGGAGCAACGAAAGTATGTCCATCGTTAAGTGACATTTCACGAACACGTTGAAGACCTGTCAAAGCACCTGATTTTTCGTAACGGTGCATCATACCGATTTCAGCGATACGGATTGGCAATTCACGATAAGAGTGAACATGGTGTTTGTAAACTTCGATGTGGTGTGGGCAGTTCATTGGACGAAGGACAAATTCTTCCCCATCTCCCATATCCATTGGAGGGAACATGTCTTCACGGTAATGATCCCAGTGACCGGAAGTCTTATACAATTCCACAGAAGCAATTGGTGGCGTATAAACGTGTTGGTAGCCCGCAGCGACTTCTTTATCAACGATATAACGTTCCAACTCACGACGGATAGTCGCACCATTTGGCAACCAGAATGGAAGCCCTTGACCGACTTCTTGAGAAATCATGAACAAATCAAGTTCTTTACCAAGTTTACGGTGGTCACGTTCTTTAGCTTCTTCGAGACGTTTAAGATATGTTTTAAGATCTTTTTTGTCAAACCAAGCTGTACCATAGATACGTTGCATCATGGCATTGTCACTATTTCCACGCCAGTAAGCACCTGCAACATTCAAGAGGTGGAAGATTTGGATACGACCAGTTGATGGCACGTGAGGGCCACGGCAAAGGTCAACGTATTCACCTTGACGGTAGATAGTCAAACCACCTTCGTCTTCTGAGTGTTCTTCAATCAATTCCAATTTGTAAGGATCGTTTTTGAAGATTTCACGCGCTTCATCCTTAGTCACTTCTTCACGAATTGATGGGAAGTTTTCTTTAACGATTTTCTTCATTTCTTCTTCGATACGAGGAAGGTCTTCGTTAGAGATTTGACCCGCTTGATTGTCCGTATCGTAGTAGAAACCATCTTCGATGGCTGGGCCGACACCCAAATGGATATCTGGGAAGAGACGACGAGCTGCTTGGGCAAACAAGTGAGCCGCTGAGTGACGCAAGATTGGAAGGGCATCTTCATGATCAGGTGTCACGATTTCGATACTTCCGTCTTCAGTGATGGCACGAGTTGTGTCAATCAATTTGCCGTTGAATTTACCAGCAAGAGCTTTTTTAGCTAGGGAATTGCTGATAGATTGTGCAATGTCAAAAGTTGTAACGCCAGATTCGAATTCACGAACAGCGCCATCTGGGAAAGTAATGTTAATCATAATTTAGATGTCAGGGCTCTATAGGATGAGCCCCTTCGTCCTTTCTATTAATTATTTTTGTTGTAGTAGTTTGTTTCTAGGATGCTTTGCAATTCCGTATTATGCCAACCCGCTCCAATCAATATCTTGTTGACATTAAAGTCCATCTCCTTACCATCAGTTAGAAATAGGCGAAGTTTGTAACCAATAAACAAGCGTTTTTTTAACTGATAAGACATAATCGTCTCTTCAGGAAATTTGGCGATAATATCTCCTAATTTTCCTAAAAGAGTAATAGAAATAATCAAACCCTCTGTTTCTGTAAAAACAATTAGGAAATTAGCAAAGGTTGACCTACCGATTCTCCTAGTAGCATAGATAGCGTGCATGGTCTCAGCAAGACTAGCATCCACACCGTGGTCAATCAAGTAGGCCTTGATAGCTTCAAATTTGAACCCCATCATATTCTCCTTCAACTAAAAAGATAGTATCACCTTGTGCTCTAGATAGCTCTGGCAGTAATCAAAGAGAGAGCATGAGTCACAAAGTAAAAATTCCTAGCTAAACTAGACCGTCTAAAATTGTTAAAGCACCCTCATACAACATAAAAACGACATCCTCGAAAGGACGTCGCAACGTGGTTCCACCTTAGTTCGTGTACGACAAAAAACGAGTTTGTCCTACACCTCTGATTGGCTCTAACGTGGCCACCGTTTTATGTTTGCATAAAAAGTTATCGAGTAGTCCCAATCATGTCCTCTGCGTGATTTCCAGCACCACACGCTCTCTAAAAGATTTCTCATGACTGATATGTCTCTATGCGTTATTATAGCATGAAACTGTAATTTTTCAAGCTAATTATCTCTTTTATGAAGCAATTCTCAGATTTTTGTAAAACGATGAAAAGCTAAGCACTTACTTAATCCAAAAGTCTTGTAATATTGCGGATTTTCTTGACCTGCTTGGCGGACCCTTTGAGGATGCGAACAGAGCCGTTAACAGGCAGGGTGATAGCCTTCGTAGGTAGATAGGTCACCATGCGAGTCAAGCGTTTCATAGTACTATCTTCACCATTCAAATCATTGTGGAAATCCTTAGAAATGGTCAAATCCAAATAGTACTCATAAACACGTTTTCCAAAGTTTTCTGCAGAAATCTCATAGAGCTTTTTAGACCACTTATTCTCATCTTTTTGAGGTGTTGCAATGGCTGCTTCCAAAATAGCACCCGCCAAGTCATTATCATGATAATAAAGTGTTCCAAACATTTGGTCTGTAATCACATTATCCAAATAAAGATTACCATGCGCAATAACTGGGGTACCACTTGCCAAGGCTTCCAGATAGGTCAAGCCCTGAGTCTCACTGGTTGATGCTGAAATAAAGAAGTCAGCAGCCTTATAATAAAGTGCCGTCTCACTAGGCGCAATCATACCAGTGAAAATCACCTTGTCCTCAATACCAAGTTTAGCAGTCTGCGACTTAAGGTCTTCCAGATAAGGCCCAGCACCGGCAACAACCAGACGAACCTTTTCTTCCTCCTTTAAGACAGATGGTAATGCTGCTAGTATTGCCTGAATATTTTTCTCATAAGAAATACGGGAAAGACTCAGCAACATAATCTCATCAGAAGCAATACCAAGTTTGGCTCTCAAGTCCGCCTTATCCTCTTCGGTGATTTCTGGGCGTTGGAATTTTTCAAGTTCAATACCAGTTGGAATAACACGTTTCTCAGCTGCTATCTTATACTTAAGGAGAAGGTCGTAAACAATTTCACTTGGACAAATGACCCCATCCAAATCACTCATAAAGCCACGAACAATGTACTTAACCATGCTTGGTCGAATCACCATTCCCTTGGCAATGTAGCGAACGTAGTCCTCGTATTGCGTATGATAGGTATGCACGACAGGAATCTTGAGTTCACGCGCAATCGCAATTCCAAGGAGACCCAAAGAAAATTCAGTCTGCGTATGAATAATATCTAGCTTGTATTGCTTGGCAATCTCCAGTGCCTTAGAAAAGCCACGATAAGCCACACGTCGGTCCTTAAAGGCAAAGAAAGGCACACTAGGAATACGGACAATCTGCCAATCCTCATAGCGATCAACATCCTTATCAGTTGTTGTAAAGATAAAGACCGTATGCCCCATTTTTTCCAACTGCGTCTTCAATGTGCGAATGCTCGTCGCAACACCGGATACCTGTGGAAAATAGGTATCTGTAAACAATCCGATACGCATTTAAATCTCCAATACTTCTTTGTAGGCTTCTACAAGTTTCTGAGCCACATCATCAATCGAGCGACTTTCCGCAACCTTGTACCCTGCTTCACGTTTGTCCACTTTACCATCAATAACATCTTGCAAGGCCACTACAAATTCATCCACATTATGTCCAAATGTGGCAGCCGTGTCGTCAACCCAGCCCTCATAAACTGGAATGTCACGCAAGACCACATGCTGATAACTAGCAAAGGCTTCAAGTACCACAATTCCTTCTGTTTCCTCGTAAGATGGGAAAAAGAAAGCACTGGCGCCACTCATAGCCCCCTGAAAAACCGCTCCCTTAAAATAACCTGGGAAGCTGACATTATCAGGATGCTTACCATTGACAATGTCTCGAATTTTCTTAGGAATCAACCACTTACTGATACTGCCTAACCAGATGAATCGAACATGAGGCAACTTCTCAGCAACCTTGACAAAGTCTTCGATCCCCTTACGTTGAAAATAAAGGCCAGCACAAATCACAACTGGCTGTCCTTCCTTAATGCCAAAATAGTCACGGAAGACTTTTTCCTTGTGTGGGTCCTTGCCGTATTTTTTCAAATCAATACCATTTGAAACAGCAATAATCGGCGTAGTCACCCCGTAAGACTGAATCAACTTTTTGGAATACTCAGATGGCGTAATCACGTAGTCAGCCTTTTGATACATGTGGGCCAAGTATTTCCCAAAAAGAGGGGCCATCAAGTTGGAGCCGATGAATGAATTTTCAAAGTCCTCACGAGTTGAATGACCATGCATGATGACTTTTTTGCCACGACGTTTTGCGGCATGCAACAACATCAAACTACGTGGTCCGTAAGTATTGATATGAACAACATCGTAATCACCCAAGATGTCTGTTGTATAGGGAATCCCCGCCAAGTCCAAGGCATGCATCTGATGGTGGAGAGCCCGACCAATTCCTGATTTTTCAAGAACCGATTTTCCTTCAAGATAAAGTAGAACTTTCATATTAACAATTATAGCCTAATTTGGACGAAATTTCATCTGGAAGCTGGCTCCTCAAGTCTTAAAAAGCTCTCAAAATCAAGGAAAAAACACTAAACTCATGATGATAAAAGATATAAAGAGACAGAAAATCAATTTCTGCCTCTTTAATTTATAATATCGTAGTGATAGTCATTTACTTTCTTAATATATAGTAAGAGCTCTCTCTTAACCATCAGAGAGAGGTAGACGACTTTCTTGTTTTTAGGATAATGTACCAGATAACTTGACCTATGAGAAATGGCAAGTATAAGAAGGCAATCAAACCAAGACTGATTAGCTGCATAGTCAGGCTATTATCAACACCTGTTGCATCTGCTGGTCTAAGCAAGATAAAGGCTACCAAAAGGGCAAACACAAGCAATTCCACCACCGTCACAACTCGCCAAACCAACATCAGCATTACCTTCTTTCCTTTGTATTATAGTTATATTAAGCCTCAAGAACGATGCAATCAATAGTAAAAACATGACGTCCTGTCAATGACCTTTCCCAAAAAAAGTTATCTCTAAATCTGTAACTGCTACAACTAAGCCTAATCTCCAACCTACTCTTTCTCATAGGAAATTCTCAATTTATCGGATAGATAGACCTCACAAATTTACACGGTGTCAGCTTTTTCTCCCTCTTTTACTAGTATGACTATTGATTTTGAAAAGCATTTCAATATAATAAAATTATAAAAGACTAAGGAGATTCTTATGCCTAAAGGAACAAGAGAAAATATTATCAATGCCTTCTTCTCGCTCGCTTCTAAACACCCTTCTAGTACTCACTTTACCTTAACCCAAATAGCTAAGGAGGCAGGCATATCTAGGCAGTCTATTTATCAAAATCATTTTAACAATTATAATGAATTAATTCAGTATATTCATGAAATGATTGATGCCGATATCCATTCTCATATCGAACAGGATCTAACCACTAAAGATCCAATCACACTCTTTTGCGATAATATTATTCCCTTACTTTACTCTAAAAGAACCTGGCTAAGATGTCTTTACACGACCGCAGCTGATCCAAGTTGGCGAAGCTTCTTGCAAATCACTTATGGAAAATGGCTCAAAGAAAATATAAGTCCAACAGAGGTAGACCTTCAAATGCCAAAGCCTTTCTTACAAGAATTATTTCTCCTCAATATCCTTAACATCATCCAACTATGGATTTCTCAAGAATTTCCAACACCACCTGACATCTTCAAAAAACAGTTTATTTTACTCCTTAAGACTCCCTATATTGAGTTCGTATCCTAGTATAACAATTGCAAATTTGAAAAAGCAAAAACAACTTGAAACAAAAGTTTCAAGCTGTTTTTTAGTTATCACCTTAAATGTCTTTACGACGGCGGTTATAGGCTATACCCATGACTGCAGCTACTTCTGCTGCCACTCCAAGAGCAAGCAAGGCTTTATCACTGGCTTGACCAGTTTCTGGAAGTTGAGGTCCTGATTTCACAGAAGATTGAACTGGCTTAGCTGGTTGTGGGTTCACTGATGAAGTTGTAGAAACCACTGATGGTTTTTGTGGAACATGTGGTGGTCTTGTTGGAGTTGGTGGTGTTTGTGGTTTTGGAGATTTTGGTGGAATGTAACTATTGTTAAATTCTGTATCCAAAGGAAGGACAACTGCTGCTACGAGCAAGTTTTCCTTATCACCAACACTCTTAGTAACCGTCACTTTAAGTTTAGCTACCATGCTGTCATAAACCACATTAGATTCGTAACCTTTGACTTCTTCGACAGTGTAGTAATAAACACCTGGTTTATCATAGTTAATACTGTCAAAGTTGATGTTACCTTTAGCATCGTTAGTCACAGTTTGGACAATATTACCTTTTTCATCTTTGAGGACGAAGCTAAACTCACCATCTTGAAGTTGACGACCTGCAAGAACTTTAGTCAATACGAATTTAGCTTTAGCTGGTTTCAATTCTTTGACATAGTTATTGAAGATAGTGTCTTTTGGATTTGTAACGGTTGATACTAGGGCTTCTCCGTCACGTGTCACGGTAATTGATACCTTTGCTTTCATACCATCATAGATGATGTCTTCGTTATTACCTTTGACTTCTTCAACAGTATAAGTGTAGGTACCTGGTTTTTCAAAGCTAAGGTTACTAAAGGCAACACGACCATCTGCTGTATTACCTACAGTTTGAACAACATTACCTTTTTCATCCTTGAGGACAAATTGGAATTCATCAGCAGTCAAGGCTTGGTTAACACCTGCTTTGCTCAATTCCTTACTGAACTGGATAGAGGCTTGAGCTGGAGTCGCAAACTTGTTGTTAAAGATAGTATCTTTTGGATTAACAACTGTTGAAACAAGAGCATCCCCATCACGTGTCACAGTGATAGAAACAGCAGCTTTCATCGTATCATAGACGATAGCGTCATCCTTACCTGCAACTTCTTCAACGGTATAGTTGTAAGTACCAACCTTGTCGAAAGTCAATTCGCTAAAGTTAACATGACCGTCTGCTGTATTACCTACAGTTTGGACAACATTACCAGCGCTATCCTTGAGGACAAATTGGAATTCATTAGCAGTCAAAGCTTGATTTACACCTGACTTGCTCAATTCCTTGCTAAATTGAATCTTAGCTTTGGCTGGTGTGACCAATTTATTGTTGAAGATAACGTCATCTGGATAAACCACTTTGGCCACTAATTTTTCTCGGCCATCTGTGGTTTCTCTAGCCACTTGGACAGTCACATCAGCTTGAAGCTTATCATAAACGACATCACTATCATTACCAGGAACTTCTGTCACACGATAGTGGTAGGTACCAGGTTGGTTAAGAACAAGATTTGAGAAGACAATTTTACCAGTGGCATCATTGGTTGTTTCACCAAGATCAACCATCTTATTATCTGTCATATCAACCAATTTGAAGGTGAATTCCTTATCTTTCAAGGCTCTACCTGCCAACTCTTTGGCTAATTCAAGATTGAAACGTACTTCTTGTTCACCGCCGACATTTCCAAGGCCCCCAACCAAACGTACTTCAGAAGTATATGTTTTTGACTCAACATCTGCATGAAGGTCAACTTTATTGGTAGGATTATTAGAATCTGATGCTGGGTTGGTCAATCGTGTCTGATACCAAACATAAACCATACGGTCCAAACGACCAAGATTTAACTCAAATTTAGTATCGTCGTGAGAGAAACTCTTAATCAATTCCATGGCTGAACCCTTATCAACCCATGGCTCAGCAGAATCAATGTAACGCAACTCTAAAGAATTATCAACAAATCTTTGATTATCAGACCAAGTATCGATCAATTGAAGATTATTCAACACACGTCTTGCATAATTGAGACGCATTCCCCAGTTAATTAGGGTTGGATCATTCTTGTCCTGACTACCCCATTTAGCAATGACTTCGTCACCAGGGATAGGATTTGCAGAACCAACTGTCACATTAACGACATGACCATTGAAATTGAGGTGCAATTTTTCGCCACCTTTGAGAGCTTCTGAATAGAGTGTATCTAACTCTAAATTCATATATTTCCCAATAGGGTGATCTTCGAAATAATGATTAAATGTGGTTACAACGCTGTTATTCTTAGGATCTACCTGAGCAATACCAACAACTTCGTTATTAGGGTTGTAAACATTTACACTATAGCTTGTCTTAAATTGCAATTCACTTGGAAGAGTGAAGACAACTTTGTCACCTGAATTAATAGCTATATCGTTAGGGAATAAAATATCATGATAAACAACCTTACTTCTTGAGTAAATACTATTTCCGTCTGGAAATTGAAGCTCAACATTAGGGTTTTGAACATGAATTTCAGTTCCCGTTTTGGTTATTTGAGTATCAGAAGTACTAGTAGGAGTACTACTATTCGTCAATTTCTTAGCCTCTACAGGTGCTTCATGTTCAGCTGAATTGTGATCAGCAACACTTGCTGAATCACTAGCTGAACGCTCACTAGTTACACCAGTGGCATTTGAAGCTGTAGAGCTATTTGATGCTTCGCTACTCACATTTCCATGTGGAGCTTCAACCTGTTCTGAACTGACAGATGAAGCTACTGGACTGTCTACTTTACCACTCTTAGGAACATCAACTGATGTACCTGTATTTTCAGTACTTACTGCTGTAGTTGGTACTGATGGCACTGTAACCTCTGATGATGACTGATTTGCTGAGACATTCACCACATCTGTAGCGGGTTGACTAGAAACCTCTGTCACCTGATCGGCTTGTGCTGTACCAATACCAAAAATTGCAGTTGAAATCAAAACGGATGCAATACCGACTGAAAATTTACGGATGGAAAAGCGTTGCTTCGAATCACTAAATAACCTATTCATAATATCCTCCATTTACAAAACATTTTTATCTTTCCCAACCAGCATTATACTCCTATTCTAATTTTTTGCAAGATGTAAGTCACAATTAATTAACATTTTTGTAAATTGTGCAACACTTTTTCCTGTTTTGTAAGAAAAAAGCACTAAATTTTACTAAAATTTTTCTAAAACACACAAAAAACACTAACAATAAAGCTTTTAAACTCAATTGCTAGTGTTTTCGTGATATTATAAAATATTTTCAAAAATATTCAATTATGAGAAGAAAATAATTAATAATTGTCAAATAGTTTCTAATTTACCTAAAACCCAGGTTAAATTTCTGTAGCTTTTAGGGATTGTGTGATAACAATTTAGTCAAGTTCTTCCAAAAAGTCTATCAAGATGGCAGCAGATTGTTTCCCTGCCTGAATAATAAATTCGTCAAAGGTAAGATTGGCATCGTGAGCTGCTGTATCACTCATGGCACGCACAACGATAAAAGGTTTCTTGACACTGTGAGCTGCCTGAGCAATAGCCGCCCCTTCCATTTCAACAGCCAAAACCTCTGGGAAATGCCCCTTAATGGCATCAATCTTGCCCTGACCAGCAATAAAGCTATCACCAGTAGCGATAAGACCAATCTTACTGTCAATTGACGCTTGAGCCAAAACCTTCTCAAAGGTCGTCACGAAGCTTGCATCACTCTCGAAATATAGTGGCTGCATAGACATTTGGCCGTAATCATAGCCAAAGGCTGTCAAATCAACATCGTGATAAGCCAACTTTGAAGCCACGACCACATCACCAATCTTTAGACCAGGCGCTACTGCCCCTGCAGAGCCAGTATTAATGAGGGCCTCAACTTCAAAGTGGTCCGCCAAAACAGCCACAGACATGGCTGACATGACCTTACCAACACCTGATTGGACCAAAACCACATCGTGTTTGCCCAAACGCCCTGTGTAGTAGGTATTTCCAAGAACGGTTTCCTCAACCTTATTTTCCAATTGCTCCACTAGAAGCACCAATTCCTGCTCCATGGCAGCGATAATTCCAATTTTCATATAGTTCCTTTTTAGCTTGTAATCTTGCGTGAATCACTTGTCATAAGAGAATTAGGCCTAACTAGCCTAGACTATTATTAGAAATAAAAGACAGCGATGAAGAGGATAATCAAGAGGACGACTACCCAAAAGAGAATACGATTGAGTTTGTGCTGAAACTGGTTGCGTTTCGCATTTTCAATCCGACGACTCTTGTAGGTAGAAGGCTCATAATCAGCATCAAAGGCCTCATCATAAAAGTCTTCATCGTAGCCCTGATAAGAAGGGTGGTCAGTTAAATCAATTTCCCCACGCTTGGCCTGCTCAATGATATCGTCAGTTAACAGCGGTCTCCCCATAACTTATTTTCCCCCAAAGTGGAGTGCATAGTACTGGAGTGCAAGAATAGTTTTAGCATCTTTAATCTCACCTGATTTCACCAACTCCATACACTCGTCATAGGTCAACTCAAAAATTTCAAGGAATTCATCATCATCAAGTGGACGAGGATTCTCAACAGGTTTTAGATTAGTCGCCACATAGAGTTTAATTTTCTCATTACAAAAACCAATGGCAGTGTAAAATTCATAAATCAACTCTAAATCACCCTGATATTGGGTTTCCTCTTCAAGTTCACGTGCTGCCGCATCCTTTTCATCACCAGCCTCGCCAACTTCCAATTTACCCGCAGGGATTTCATACGATACATCTTCAATAGCCTTGCGGTATTGCTTAACAATAACAAGTTTACCTTCTGGAGTAACCGCTAAAACGGCCACAGCTCCCCTATGGAAAATGAGCTCACGACGAGACGTCTTACCATCTGGTAAAAGGACCTCGTCTACAGCTACCTCAAAAATATTTCCTTTAAATTTTGAGTCGCGTGTTAATGTTTTTTCTTCGTATTTCATGGCTTTCCTCCTTTTTTCTTACCACTTAATTGATGTGATGCCTAAAAAGTCGCCATTAGGTGACCTTCATAAAGCCTTATCGCTGACTTGGGTGATGAGGTTTCTTCACCGCATAACCCTCTTTATTGACTTGACGACCACGCCCAATGGCTACACAGTCAGCTGGTACATTTTCAGTGATGGTCGAACCGGCCGCTGTGAGGGCACTATCTCCGATTTCAAGCGGAGCAATCAAGGTTGAATTACTTCCGATAAAGACGTTATCGGCAATTTGTGTCTTGAACTTATGTTGACCATCGTAATTGACTGTTATAGTACCTGCACCAAAGTTAACATTAGAGCCGACTTCCGCATTGCCAATATAAGTTAAGTGTCCAGCCTTGGTATTTTCACCGATAGTTGATCCCTTAACCTCAACAAAGTTCCCAATGTGAACGTCTTTCTTAAGCGTAGAGTCAGGGCGAACATGAGCAAATGGTCCAATAGTAACACCATCTTCAACCACTGAATGCTCAATCATAGAGTGGGTGATGACTGTGTGGGCACCGATTGTAGAGTCAACAATGTAGGTACCATTGGTAAGCACTGACTCTGCACCAATCTTTGTTTGACCTTTTAGTGTCACATTTGCTTCAACCACAACGTCCGGTTCAATTTCCACATCTACATCAATGTATGTGGCATTTGGATTTTGGAAGGTTACACCATTGACCATGTGAGCCTTGTTGATACGACGACGCATGACATCTTCCGCTGTTGCCAGGGCAACACGGTCGTTAACCCCAAGACTTTCTTCAAAGTCACGAAGAGTGAAGGCACCTACTTTTTCACCATTTTCTCGGAAAATAGAAATGACGTCTGTCAAATAATATTCTCCTTGCGCATTGTTAGTGTTGATATTTTTTAACGCTTCAAAGAGACGTTTATTGTCAAAAACATAAGTCCCTGTGTTGATTTCTTTGACTTGTTGTTCGAACTTGTTGGCATCTTTTTGCTCTACAATCTTAGTCACTTCGCCATTTTCATTACGGATGATACGACCATAGCCAAATGGATTGTCCGCTGTCGCTGTCAGGATAGTGGCAACATTTTTATGATTAACGTGGAAGTCAATAAGATTTTTGAGGCTTTCACCTGTAATCAAAGGCGTATCCCCAGCAATGACAAGCGTTTGCCCTTCAAGTCCAGCCAACTCATCTTCAGCCATCATTACTGCGTGACCAGTCCCCAACTGCTCTGTTTGCATTGTAAAGGCAGATTGACCCTCCAAAACCTCACGAACAAGCTCAGCCTTATGACCAATAACAGTAACGTTTTTAACTGGATCGATGGCTGAAACTGCACGGAAAACATGCTCAAGCATGGTGATACCTGAAACCTTGTGCAATACTTTTGGAAGATCTGATTTCATGCGAGTTCCTTTACCCGCAGCAAGGATAATAGCGTAATTACTCATGTGTTTATTCCCTCTTAATTGTGAATTTTAGTACTTTTCTCCTACTACCCCATGTAATAAAGAAAGCACTCTTTACAGTTTCTCCTAAGCAAGAGAAACTCCCCCATTTTCTATTGATTCTGTTCAATGAGACCCTTTTTCAACATTCTAAATTAGAGTTTCTCACCATCCATAATCGTCTTATTATACCATAAATGAAAAGGTTTTGGCAGAATGAAAGGTAATGAAAAAAGAGCTGACGCTCTTTTTCTAAGTATAGTTATCCTATAACCATTCTTTGTATTTCTTAATATAGATATGCTTCACAAAGGTAACACTAAGCATATACAAAGTAATGATGATAAACAAGAGAATGAAATAGAGACCGTTTAGATGGCTGAGTTTTAAGAGACCAGCCAATGGACTGTATGGAAGAGAAGTCACAAAGAAAGCAGCAAATAAGGTTGTCACAACAACTGATAGTGCTGGGTGACTTTGAATAAATGGTAGTTTTGGTGAACGTAACATGTGGATAACCATGGTTTGAGACCACATAGATTCGATAAACCAACCTGTTTGGAAAATAATGATAAAGGCTGCTGCTTCTGGTGAACCATGAACATAGCCATGCCCCAAAATCATTGGCACAATGATGAAATAGAGCAAGATATATGTCAAAATATCAAATACGGACGAAATAGGTCCTATCCAAGCCATGAAACGCATGATTGATTTGGCTTCCCAGATATGTGGCTCTTTAAGAAATTCCTTGTCCACATTGTCAAATGGAAGGGCGATACAAGAGATATCATAGACAAGATTTAGGACAATCAAATGCACAGGTGCCATTGGTAGAAATGGTAAGAAAATGCTGGCAAAGAGGAGAGAAAAGATATTCCCGAAATTTGAAGAAACGGTCATCTTGATATATTTAGTCATATTAGCATAGACCTTCCGTCCTTCAACCAAACCTTTTTCCAAGACCATTAAATCCTTATCAAGCAAGATAGCATCTGCAGTTTCTTTGGCGATATCAACAGCTGTATCCACAGAAATCCCCACATCTGACACCTTCATGGATGGGGCATCGTTGATACCATCACCCATATAGCCTACCTTATGCCCATTTTCCTTAAGGCTTAGGATAATTCGTGCCTTTTGGTCTGGAGATAACTTAGCAAAGACTGTTGTCGTTTCCACAGCCTTAGCCAAATCTTGATCTGACATGGTATCAAGATCACTTCCAAGTAGAATGTGCGTCACATCTAGACCAACTTTTTCACAGACAGCCTGTGTCACCTTATCATTGTCTCCAGTCAAAATTTTTGTGGTCACACCATATTCCGCCAAAGCCTTGATAGCAGGTGCTGCTGATGGCTTTGGTGGGTCAAGGAAGGCAAGATATCCCGTCAAAATCATATCACTTTCATCTTCGACACTAAAGACGTCATTTTCATTAAGCTGTGATTTGTAGCTAACACCGAGAACACGCAAACCTTGTTCATTCAACTGTGCAACTTCCGCAAGGACTTCCTCACGAACATCGTCAGTTAATGGGATAATGTCTCCCTTGTATTCCACATAGTTAGAAACAGAGAGCATTTCTTCAAGGGCACCTTTTGTCACCATGCTAACAGATCCATCAGTGTCTTGAACAATGACACTCATGCGACGACGTTCAAAATCAAAAGGTAGCTCATCAATCTTTTGGAAGGTCTGGTCAAGGTCACGAACGATGTCATGTTTCTTAGCTTCTCTTTCAGTTCGGCTAATAATGGCACGGTCCATAAGATTTTTTAAGCCAGTTTGGAAATAAGAATTAAGATAGGCTCTCCGAAGTACTGATAGGTCAAGGTCACCATGGATATCAAGAGGGTACTCAAGAACGATTTCATCCTGAGTCAGGGTTCCTGTCTTATCCGTACAAAGGATGTCGATAGCCCCTAGGTCTTGAATAGCATTAAGCTTTTTGATGACCACCTTTTCCTTGGCCATAATGATAGAACCCTTGGCAAGACTGGCTGTGATAATCATCGGCAACATTTCTGGGGTCAAACCGACTCCCACACTAAGGGCAAAGACGCCGGCTTCAAGCCAGTCCCCATCTGTTAAACCGTTAATCACAAAAACAACAGGAACCATAACCAACATGAGTCGAATCAAGAGCCAAGAAATGGAATTCATCTCACGTTCAAATGAAGTTGGTTCGTCATAAGTATTGATGGTCTGCTCAATTGCTCCCATCATGGTTTCATCACCAACAACTAAAACCAAGGCTGTTGCACGACCAGAGATAACATTAGTTCCCATGAAAGCAAGGCTCTCACTTTCAAGCAGGCTCTCTAGATTTTGACCATCTGCTTTAGCCAGACAAGCTTTTTCCACAGCATCGCTTTCACCTGTCAAGCCAGACTGTTGAACAAAGAAATCACGAGAATCTAGTAAGACCACATCAGCCGGAATCATATCTCCCGCACTTAGTTTGACCACATCTCCAACCACAATTTCATCAATTGGGATTTCTTGCTCACTGCCATCTCGAAGTACTGTTGCTGTATTGACAATCATGCGAGACAAATTACTGGCAGCCTTGTCGCTACGAAGTTCTTGAATAAAACGGATACCACCAGATATCAAAACTAGAGTGACAATGATGATAGAAGTCGTTGGGTCTTCTTCACCCGGTTTAGCAAGCCAGACATTGGTGATAAAGGAAACCAGAGCAATGACTAAGAGAATAACAGTAAAGGGATTGATGATAGATTCATAAATCTTTTTGATGATAGAATCCTCTTGTCCTTTGGTTATGACATTTTCCCCATAAAGGTCACGGTTTTCTTCTACTTGGTCTTCCTTCAAGCCATCCAAATGAGTCTTGTAGCGAGTAAGGGTTGTTTCAAGTGGCTCTTGAAGAGCAGCAATAAGTCTTTCTTTATTTGTTGACATTGGAATCTCCTTATTTAATCAGGAGCCAATCACTTATAGAGTCCCTAAGACACTAATCAGCGATTGACTGGTTAGGTGCGGTTCGGGGTGATCGTCGATTAGTCTCATAGGTTTCTCCTTTCATTTTTTTACATAGTGGGTGGACCTCAGACAAAAGAAAAGAGTCCTACCCATATACAGGTAAGACTCTATAAACTCGAGGTTGATTTTTTAATAGATTCTGTCAAAAAATGGACCGTTCAAGCTTTAGCTCCGCAAGGCGATGAAATGAGCTTAGTCTTGACCTTGGCGATCAGGACTGTTGACCAACGAGTAGTGTCTCCACTGCTTTGCGGTAGTCATCCGTATCCTTGTGGTAGCCTCACCTACCGTATTTCACTGAAAATAATACTCCTAAGGCGGTAACTTGTCAAGGGGAAAAGTTACTTTTTGCTTGAGTGGGTAATAAAAAAAGAGCTTCCGCTCTTTTTTGTAAGATATTCTTTTGTAAAATGTATTTTTTTAGACTTTCCTTAAGTGAGTACGGACGTCAGAGAACTTCTTCGAAGCTCCATGACTAATTTTTGAGCCTCTTCACTTTTTAATTTCTAGGCTCAGGCTAAAACAGTTCCCCAAACTGTTTTACTCTCAAAAATTCCGAGTTCTAGAAATACAAGTATTTCTAGAACTTTTCTCACAGCGGAAAGTCTCGTTAAGTGCTCGCTTTGCTCGCTAGAAACAAGTCAAATCAAGAATGTCATTATTATCCTTGACCGGTGTTAAAATGATGTCTCCATAATATCATCGCCTAGAGAAATTGTTTTACCATCTTTAAAAATTAAAAAATAGCACTTGGCTCTTTCCTACTTCTCTTGTTTGATATAAGTCCCTTGTAGCTTACCATGTAAGATGTAATCCACAGATTTGAGCTCATCAACAGTCCGACAATCAAGGGCACACATGATGAGACGAAGGTCGTCTTTCCAGCCATTAACGACAGCCACAACCTTATCCACAGGGTAACGTTCTACCAATTCAAGGACTGTTCGTGAGAGGCCTACACCTTTTGCTCCTAGAACCAGACATTTAACCATATCAAGTGGATTGCGCACGCCACCAGAGGCTAAGATTTCCACAGCTTCACGAAGGTCTTGGGTTTGCAAGAGGGTCTGAACCGTACTTTGTCCCCAGTCATTGAGGTAATCACGGTTGCCGCCTCGACTATTTTCAATATAGGCGAAGCTAGTCCCACCACGACCTGAGATATCCACAGTTTTGATGCCCTGAGACATGGCGTAACGAATGGTTTCCACATCCATACCAAAGCCGACCTCCTTGAGGACAAGTGGGCAGTCTATTTTCTGTGCATAAGCCGCCACATTTTCCTTCCAGGTATGGAAAATACGCTCTCCTTCAGGCATGAGGAGCTCCTGCATAAGATTAACATGGAGCTGTAAAAAGACTGGGTTCATAGCTTCCACCGTCTTAATGCCCAGGTCCACAGACTTATCCACACCGATATTGGTCGCAAGGTCTAAGTCTGGAAACTCTTGACGATAGTCAAAGGATTCTGGTGTCTCTCCCTTTAGAGCAGCACTATAGGAACCCGTTACCATGAGAATACCCGTTCGGCTGGCCACCTCAGCTAGTTTTCGATTGACAGCGCCACCCTTGGCAGAACCACCTGTCATGGCATTGATATAAAAAGGAAAATCCCAATCCCATCCCGCAAAATGTGTGGACAAGTCAATCTGATCTAAATCATAAGTCGGTAGAGACTTGTGGATAAGTTCCATATCGTCAAAACTATTGTAGGGCGACTGGTACTTGAGGGCATAACGGATGTGATCGTCTTTACGATTTGTCATAGGTTATTTCTTTACTTTCTTGCGTGATAATGTCTACTAAGCTGACCCCTAAACCTCATATAAAAGCTCTATACCTTCCTGCTGCCAGCGCTCAACTAAGGTATCTCGGCTTGCTTGGTCAACGGCAAAGGCGATACCACAGTCACCACCACCTGCTCCAGAAGACTTAGCAATAGCATCAAGTCCTTGTTCAGCTTCTTTGAGTTTTTTCAGCTTGTCCACATAAATATCCGGACTAAGTGATTCCAACTGGTCACTGACAGCTTGGAGGCTGCTCTTAAGTAAGGTCTTATCTCCTGTTTCCAGAGCCTTGATGGCATCTTGGACGGCAACTTCGGTTTCAGTTAGATACTGGCTTGATATGCGAGATTTGGCCATCTTAACCATGTCTTTTGAAATAGCAGCTTGCTTGGTCCACCCCACCAAAAAATGAGCCTTGAGAGCTGGTACTATAGGTCTGATACGATATCCCCAGTCTTTTTCCAAAAGCTCTGATAAGGTCACTTGATTTATTAGCTCTGCTATTTTTGCACGGTCAAAGGAACGATAGGCAACCAAATCCTCGTATACGATACAAGCTAGGTCCCCCATAGAACCATTGTCTCCTTGCTTGAGGAGGGTGTAGCTAGCTAGCTTAAAGAGAATGTCTTTAGATAAGTCTTTCTGAAGGACTGCTGCCAAGGCCTTGAGGGTCAATACCACAACAGAACCCGAAGAACCGATACCAAATTTAACCCCATCACGTTCCAACTTTCCTGTGATGGAAAGGTCTAGATTAGGTAATTCCTCACCACAATATGCCTCAAAAGTATTCAAGGCCTCTTGAATGAGAGCATAATTTGCGTCTGGCTCTCGACCAACACTGTAGTCAAACATATCTGAAGACAGCTGTGTGCTTGGAGCTTCCTTGACCTCTGCTGACATGAAAATAGGAATAAATTGGATTAGGGCCGTTTGACCATGTGTTAAGACTGAATATTCTCCAGCAATGTAGAGTTTCCCACCTGTTTTTACGCTGGCCTGAATGACTGAGGGCTTAGGCATCTGGCAACTCCTTGGTGCGTGAAACAATGACCTGATAGTCCTTACGGAAGTGGTCTGCTAGGCGGTCTAGGTCTTCTTCCAGACAGAGCACCTTAACGTTTGGCCCCGCATCCATAGTGAAGTAACACTGTTCACCAGAGGCACGGAGGGCCTTAACCTTATCCATAGCCTGATAGGAAGCATCCGTCAGATATGAAAATGGAGGGTTGGCCGTACTTGTGGTTTGATGCATACGAAGGGCATTAGCTTCAGTGAGCTCGCCGACCGCTTGGAAATCATTTGTTTTGAGATAGGCCAACATATCCTTGTAATCTAGCACAGACTGTTTAATCCACTCTGGGAAGGAGGTCGATGTTTCGGTACACAATTTCATACCATCACGACTTGATACGGGTTTCTTTTGATCTGTTAAAACTAGCATAATCATGGCTAATTTGAGGTCTGTTTCAACTTGGTAAACCTCACCACTATCTTTGTCCCAGGCTGCCAATGGTCCAAAGAAAGAACGTGATGATGATCCTGAAGCAAACTTGGCAATTTGAGCCAATTCAGACTGCGTTTTTCCGACTTGAAAGAGCTCGTTTGCTGCCTTAACTAGGGCAGAAAGTCCTGAGGAACTTGATGATAGACCCGCAGCTGTTGGCATATTGTTCCAAGTTTCAATCTTGACATGCTGGTTGGGATTAGTACGGAAGAAATCTAAAACCTTGCTGGCCTTGGTTGTTTCTTTTTCCCCTTGGAGCTCGTCATCAATATACATAACATCACCGGTCGCATCCTCAGGCAGAAAGGACAACTTGGTTTCCGTATACATATTTTCCAAAGTCAGTGAAATACTACTAGTTGAAGGAATCATACGCTTGGTATCCGCCTTACCCCAGTATTTGACAATAGCAATATTTGCGTACGATTTGACGCTTACAGGCTTTCTATCCACGTGTTTACCGCTCCTTTTTCTTGAAGTTTTTTAGCAATCGTTTGGGCTTGATTCTTAGTACTTGTCAGGGCAATAATACAGCCACCCAGTCCTCCACCTGACATCTTGGCCCCGAGCGCACCCTGTTCCAGAGCAGTCGCTATGAGCAGGTCAGACAAATCGCAGGACACACCTAAAGATTTAAGGTGATTATGGGCTTGCGACATAAGCTGCCCAAGAAGCTCTTGATCCTTGGCCTTGAGGGCTCCTTCCGCCCTCTGACTTAATTCGCCTAGCTGATTTAGGTCTGATAAAGCATCTAGTCCGATAGCCTCAACCTTTTCCACGGCCTCACGGGTGTTTCCATGAATGCCCGTGTCTGCGATAACTAGATAGGCACCTAGATCAACCTCGATTTCCTTGAAGCCAATATTACGGGTAAAGCTGATAGCTCGGTCACTCAGACAAGTCTTGGCATCTAAACCGCTGGGCTTACTGTGGGCAATGGTCTCCGCCTGATGGACCAGCATTTCCAAGGTCTCTCGGCTAAGCTCCTGTTCAAAATAATCAAAAACCGCACGAATCGCTGCAATGGCAACCGCTGCAGACGATCCCATGCCACGCTTTTCAGGGACGCTAGACTTAATAGCATAGCTAATAGGCTGATTCTTGATTTCCAGATAATTAAGCGCTGAAAAAATCGCTGTCGTCAAGGGATCCTGAGCCTTGAGCGTCAAAGGAGTATCAGCCGCCTGAATCTGACAGACAACCTCAATGTCCTTGAGAGGGAGAGCAAGGGCAGGATGACCATAAACGACCGAGTGCTCACCCATCAAAATAATCTTACTGTGGGCCTTACCCACTCCTACTTTCTTAGTCATAAGTTACACACACTCACAGACCAACTGGCAAGCGAGTGTCTTTCTACGTTTTTCATACGTTTTTTAGTGGTGACTCAAGGTCTATCAATCATTCAATGCAGACAAAGAGCACCAATCTAAAGAATTTTCTTATAGCACTTCTATCTTATCATCAAAGCGCAAAAAAAGCGACATCTAACCTAGAGTGTCGCTTTGTATTAGAGTGATGTTTTCAAAAAAGAGCCTCTCGGCTCTTTTCATCTTATATCGCAAACAAATCATTTAGGTTCTCAGCCATAGTTGGGTGAGTAAAGATTTGTTTAGCCAAATCTGTATATGGAATGTGATGGTTCATCGCTAGGGTAATTAGATTGATAATTTCATGAGATTCTTGACCAAAGAGGGTCACACCCAAGATTTCCTTAGTTTCAGGATTTACCACAGCTTTGAAGGCACCACGCAAATCACCGTTTACATGACCACGAGGCATGCCAGCAACTGGAAGTTCCTTGACAGCAACTGGTCCACCTGCTGCTCTGGCTTGGTCTTCAGTAAGACCAACTTGTGCCAAAGGTGGGTTGAGGAACATGGCAGTTGGAACTACTCCACGTGTTTCAAGGTTATAGCTACCATCCCCTGTCAAGTAATTAAAGACAATACGGAAATCATCTAATGAAATATAAGTGAATTGAAGGCCACCATTAACATCACCCACTGCAAAGACACCCGGAACACTTGTTTCCAAATGCTTATTAACCTGGATACCACCACGCTCAGTCAAGGCAATATCGGTGTTTTCCAAGTGAAGGGGTTCAATATTAGGCTTGCGTCCTGTCGCATAAAGGAGCGCATCAAAACGGAAGTCTCCTTTATCAGTAACAACGACAACTTCATCACCGTCATTCTTAACTTCAGAAGTTTTAACACCTTGCTCAAAGACAATGCCGTCCTCTTCCATGTATTCCTTGGCCAACTTAGCAATAGATGGCTCCACACGTGGCAAGAAGCTAGTCGCTGCATCCAAGACAGTCACTTGGCTTCCCAAACGGTTATAAAGGCCAGCAAATTCAAGCCCGATATTACCACCACCTAGGACACCCAAGCGTTTAGGCAAGGCTTCAAGGGTTTGAATACCAGTTGAATCGTAGACATGCTCAGCTGTTGTCAAGCCAGGAATAGGCAAGACATTAGACACAGCACCTGTATTGATGACAATAGTCTCAGCTGTAAGCTCTTGGCGGTCATCACCTGCCACTACTTCAATAACCTTATTTGACACAAAATGTGCCTCTGCATCAATGACATCAACGCCATTATCGGCCAACATTTTATAATTCTTAGCGTTAAGACGACCAGTCACCGCACCACGTTCTTTCATGGTATCGTCAAATGACCAGCCCTTTTCGGCCGCTACAATCATAGTCTTGGTTGGGATACAAGCAATATTAATGCAAGTACCGCCATACATGGCTTTGCTGCGTTCGATGACAGCAACTTTCTTACCAGCTGCATTCATCTTAGCAGCCAGAGTTTTACCGGCTTTACCGAAACCGATAACAATCAAATCATAGTTCAACATTTCTGTATCCTCCTATCTATTGCCATTCTATCATTTAATTTTTCAGACTGCACATATCTGAACTGGAAAATAAAAAGGCTACAGCTTTTGCCATAACCGTTTTCATATCTTATATCACTGGAGATATAAAGACTCTTTAAAAATGAGTTTTCTGAGTGATTTATTGCAGGAATTCTAACAAAACTTGGTTGAAGCGTCTGCTTTCAATATAAGCCGCATGCCCCAATTTGTCAAATTCATAATAAGAAGCATTTGGAATCCCATTTGCCAGCTCCCTGGCGCCATCCACACCCAGAACTAAATCGTATTTGGCTCCCAGAACAAGGGTCGGACAAGTAATTTTATCAAGCGAACTATAGCAATCAAAGGCTAGAATTGACTTGGCTAAACAAACAAAGCGATGGCGTTTTTCTGTACTTACAGACTTCAAAAATAATCTGTTAATCACATATAATTTCTTTAACACAGGTGACGAAAATGATTTACTCACGGAATCCTTATTGAGCTGGTCCATTTCTCCATTTTCTGCCATCTCTATCCACCCTCCGACGGTTTCTCTACTGATGGTATTATTACGAGAGAGTGTCAGCGCTAATACTAGCTTTTTCACCTTTTGAGAATACTTGATAGCAAATAACTGAGCAATCATACCTCCCTGTGATATGCCTATGATAGAGGCATTAGCAATATGCAATACTTCCAAAGAATGATAGAGGTCATCAGCCATATTCTCAATAGTAATGTCTTCTTCGATATGGTCCCTTCTATCAAAAATATAGACCTTGTACTCCTTAGCATATTGATAAAACAAGGCGTAAGTGGCAAGATTGGACAGTTCACTTAAACGTTGCAAACTTAATCCCGTAATAATAATGAGAGTTTTGTCTCCCTTACCAAAAGTGACATAATCTACACCTGGGTCTGACAAATGATTTCTTTGGATGGTGAACATTATCTACAGTCTTTCATTGAAATGTCTAGGTTTTAGGTCTTATCGAGATAATGGCATATCATTTGAAGCCATGATGACATCACTCACCAAGACGACAAAGAAAAGCTGCCAGGTGATGAAAGCCATGAAGTCTTCACTTTTGAAGAAAATCGGTGCAACCCCTAATAGAATTAAAAAGGCAGCATTTTTTCGAAGGACCTTTTTAAACGTCTGCCAAAACACTCTGAAAGAAATGTTTGCTCCAATCTTACGAGCTATCACCATATGATAAACAATCTCGAGAAAAGCAACCACACCTACCGTAGTTAGAACCTTAGTAAATGGTAGAGCCATCTGAAGTCCTAGATAAAGGACAATCAGCTGAGCCAAAACAATCGACACCATAACACGAATATGATTAGCCATGATAAAAACCTCCTAATAAATTGCATGCCAAAGCAAGAACAAATAAGCATTTTTAGTAGTCATTACTATAGTATTTACCTACTCATTATACCATAAAACAAATCTATAATTAGGAGTCATTCTACCATTATCAAGCTTAGTAGCTATAGCCATATCAAACGGTAAAACACTGAATATCAAAAAGGAGTCCCACCAAATCATGGCGTGGCTCCTCTGTTATTAGGATAGATTGATCCTTATAGCAATTCGTCAATTGACGTGTAATTTCTGTTTAATCCTTCGGCAACTGGTTGGCTAGTGATGTGTCCTTGGTAGGTTGTTACACCTTGACGAAGACCTTCATCATTTTGAATTGCCTGTTTGAAGCCTAGTCCTGCCAGAGCTTCAATATAAGGAAGGGTAACGTTGGTAAGGGCAATGGTTGATGTACGTGCCACGGCTCCTGGAATATTGGCAACGGCATAGTGAAGGACACCGTGTTTTTCATAAACTGGTTCATCATGAGTCGTTACACGATCCGCTGTTTCAATAACCCCACCTTGGTCAACCGCTACATCCACAATAACAGAACCAGGACGCATCTGTTTAACCATTTGTTCAGTAACTAGTTTAGGCGCTTTAGCACCTGGAATAAGGACCGCTCCAATAACCACGTCAGCATCACGGACACTTGCTTCAATATTGAAAGGATTTGACATCAGTGTTTGAATTTGACTACCAAAGACATCTTCAAGGACTGACAAACGTTTGGCGCTAATATCAAGAATCGTTACTTGGGCTCCGAGTCCAAGCGCAATACGGGCTGCATGTGTCCCTACGACACCCCCTCCGATAATGGTAACCTTACCTTTAGGAACACCAGGCACTCCTCCTAGAAGCACACCAGAACCACCCTCTTGCTTAGTCAAGAAGTGGGCACCAATTTGTACAGCCATGCGTCCTGCAACTTCACTCATTGGAACCAAAAGTGGCAAGTGGCCTTCTTGATCACGAACCGTTTCATAGGCCACACCTGTTGTCTTGGCATTAACCATTGCATCTGCCAAACCCGGAGCTGCTGCCATGTGCAAGTAGGTAAAGAGTAAAAGATCTTCACGAAGGAAGCCATATTCTTCAGCAAGTGGCTCCTTAACTTTAACAACCAGTTCTGCTGCCCATGCTTCTGCAGCAGTCGCAACGATTTTAGCACCTTGATTGGCATAATCTGCATCCGCAAAACCAGAGCCAAGGCCTGCATTTGTTTCGATTAACACGACATGTCCCTTAGCCACAAGACTTTGGACACCAGCAGGTGTTAGCGCCACACGATTTTCATTATTTTTGATTTCTTTTGGGATACCAATTAACATATTTTCTCCTTACTTGGAAGTCATAAGGCAAAGGATTCCTATAAAATACTTGACCACTTCCTAACTTATTTTTAAAATGATAACGCTTTCATTTTATCGAAAAACAAAAGAAAAAGCAAGAAAAAGGAAATCTCACTTTCTCATCACCAAATTCATCATGAAACAAGAATAGCACCCAACCAATCGGCTGGATGCTTCAATGGTATACCCTCTAAGGATTAGTGGTTATCCTTAAAATAATCAAGTAGGAAGAGGGCGTTTTCCACATAGTAATTAACAGCTGCAGGTAAGGCTTCGTCTTTCACAAGGAAATCATCATGGTGCCAGTCGGCAGCATCATCGTCACCATTAGAACCAATGAAGGCAAAAACACCTGGGATTGACTTCTGATAGGTCGCAAAATCTTCGCCACCTGTTGATGGCAAGGTTTCAATCACTTCTGCGAAAGCCTTAGAATTTTCAAAGATGAGAGGTGTAAGCGTCAAATCATTGTAAGTCACAAAGGGAGAATTGCCCCAAACAATCTCAGCCTGAGCACCAAATTGGTCTGCTGTTGCTTGAACGACCTTTTCAAAACGAGCAATGACATCCTCACGAATCTTAGGATCAAAAGTACGAATTGTTCCCTCAAAAAAGCCTGATGCTGGCAGAACATTCCAAGTATTGCCAACTTCGATATGAGTGACTGACAAAACAGCTGAGTCAAAAGGTGAAATCGTTCGAGCTACGATTTGCTGCAAGTTGTTAATGATGGTCGTAGTAACCAAAACCGTATCCACACCCAAATCAGGGCGAGCCGCATGCGAAGAAACACCCTTGACGTCAACCCTAAACTGCTCCACACCTGCCATAATCGCACCTGAACGAAGACCAATCTGTCCAGGTTTCAAGTGAGGATTGTTGTGGTAACCGATGATAGCTGACACACCGTCAATACCACCCGCTTCAATAATCTGGTAGGCCCCTTGGAAATTTTCCTCAGCTGGTTGGAAAATCAAGCGAACTGTCCCTTTCAGCTCCGCTTCTCTTTCTTTTAAAATCTGTGCTGCTCCAAGGAGAGAGGTTTGGTGAAAATCATGACCACATGCGTGCATGGCTCCATTTTCACTGGCATAAGAAAGTCCAGTATTTTCCTGAATTGGAAGCGCATCGATATCAGCACGTAAAGCAATAATCGGGTGGCCTGACCCAATTTCAGCAATCAGTCCTGTCTTTAAAGGATAATTTAAAGGTTCAATACCTAATTTTCTCAAATACCCTTTCAAAAAAATGGTTGTCTCGTGTTCATCTTCAGAAACTTCTGGATGTTGATGAATTTGCTGACGTGTCTTTGCTAAATCCTCGTAAAATACATCTGTCATAATAGACCTCCCTCTTTCACTGTCCTAAAACAGTACATGAAATTGCACTAACTAAGCTTGCCGATTAAATTACTTCTATCATACCACTGTATTGACCAAATGAATAGTTAAAATTACTTATGGGATGCCATAACTATTACTTATAGTTAGCACTTCCACCGTAACATAACCTAAATAACCAAAAACTAAAATGGCTCAGTTTAAATACCTCTTTAAGATGCTCTTTTCCTCCTCGGTCAATGGACGATAGCTTCCCCTTGGTAACTTTTCGTCCAAGACAAAATCTCCAAAGGAAATACGTTTGAGGTAGGTCACCTTGACCCCATAAGCTAAAAACATCTTTTTCACTTGATGAAACTTTCCTTCTGAAATCGTGATATGAGCACAACTCTTGTCACTAGCTGAACTCAGAATTTTCAGATGAGCCGGTTTACAAACAGTACCATCCTCAAAGACAACACCTGACTCAAAAAATGCAGGTGCCTCAGGCCCAAGAACATCATTGACCTCAACATAATACCTCTTAGCCACATGATAACGTGGGTGAAGCAGGGCAAAGCCCAAGGGTCCATTGTTGGTAATCAGCACCAGACCTTCTGTATCCCTATCCAAACGCCCCACAGGATAAAGCCCTTCTCGCTGATCCTCGGGCTTAATCAAATCAATGACCGTTTGGTGTTCCTTGTCTCTTCGAGCTGATACCACTCCTGATGGCTTATTCATGAGATAGTAAACTTCTGGCGCATGTTCCAGTTCCTTTCCAGAAACCGTTATGGTCTGGAGACTAGCATCCACATTAAGATTATCTCTATCCGCCAAGACACCATCCACATAGACTTGCCGACTGCGAATGAGCTTCTTGACCTGATTGCGAGAACCATAGCCAGCCTGCCCTAATAATTTATCTAAACGCATAGGCCTATTGTACCATGGATAAGTCTGGTCTAGTAGACTAAAAAAGCCTACCTACAAAAGGTAGACTTATCATCTTGTTAACCATTACACATTCACAGGGAAGATATGACCTACTGCAAAGGTCACGAGCATGGTCAAGAGACCTACTGTCAAGTTACGCAACATCGCCTGTTTAACAGGTGCTTTTCCAAGCTTGGCACTAACATAACCAGTCAAGAGCAAGGTAAGTGCAACCACAACCACCGTTACAGGGATACGGTAAGGCTCAGGGAAAAGCAGGATAGCTAATGTTGGTGGCAAAGAACCCACTGAAAAAGCAAAGAAACTAGATACGGCAGCATGCCATGGATTTGTGATTTCTTCTAAATCAACGCCATATTTTTCTTCAACCAAGACCTTGATAGGATTTTTACTAAAGGCTTGATTGACCTTGACTTCTGCTGCTGTTTCGCAATCCCCCTGACTGAGGAAGGTTTGATACAAACTCTCTCTAGCTGCATCAGGTGAACGATCCAAGAGAGCTTGTTCCTTAGCGATGGCAGCTTCTTCGGTGTCTTTTTGCGTTGACACACTGACATATTCGCCACCTGCCATTGAAAAGGCACCGGCAAAAATCGCTGACAAGGCTGAAATCAAGATAAACCAAATGTTTGATGTCGCACTGGCCACACCGATAACCACTCCCGCAATGGAAATGATACCATCATTGGCACCCAAGACACCAGCTCTCAAAATATTTAAACGTTCTGCAAAATTCTTATCTTCCAATTTTATTACTCCTTATTTAGAATTATTCTAAATAGTATTTTAACAGTTATTTAGAATGATTACAAATAAGAAGCTTGAAAAAGCCGAGATTTCTCTCAGCTTCTTCACTCCTTAAACTTAGGCAGGTGTTACATCCAAGCTTTCACCAATTGCCGCAAGACGTGCAACAACTTCTTCTTGGCTCAAACCATTTTCAGTGACATAACGGTTACGTGGGTGAACACGGCATTCGTGTGAGCAGCCACGAAGGTACTTGTCTTCATTTTCCTCTGAAGCAAGGATACGACGATTACAGAATGGGTTACCGCAGTTGACATAGCGTTCGCAAGGTGTGCCATCGAACCAGTCCTTACCGACAACGACAGGATCTACATGGTTGATATCAACGGCAATACGCTCATCAAAGACATACATCTTACCATCCCAAAGCTCCCCTTGAACCTCTGGATCTTTTCCGTAAGTTGCGATACCACCGTGCAATTGGCCAACATCTTTGTAGCCTTCACGGACCATCCAACCTGAGAATTTCTCACAGCGGACACCACCAGTACAGTAAACAACCACGCGCTTGTCCATGAACTCTTCCTTATGGTCGCGGACCCATTGTGGCAATTCACGGAAGTTGCGAATGTCTGGACGAATGGCTCCACGGAAGTGACCAAGGTCATACTCATAGTCGTTACGTGTATCGAGGACAACAGTGTCCTCATCTAAAAGAGCATCTTTAAACTCTTTTGGTGACAAGTAAGCACCTGTAGTTTCAAGTGGATTAATGTCGCTATCAAAGTTGTCATCCTCTAAACCAAGGTGGACGATTTCCTTCTTGTAACGAACAAACATCTTCTTGAAGGCTTGCTCTTCTTCCTCATCAATCTTGAACCAGAGGTCCTCCATCCCTGGAAGGCTGTGAACGTAGTCCATGTATTTTTGAGTGGTTTCATAGTCACCAGAAACCGTTCCATTAATTCCCTCGTCAGCGACTAAGATACGTCCTTTCAAACCGATTGACTTACAGAAAGCCAAGTGATCAGCCGCAAATTGCTCAGCATTTTCGATGGGAAGGTATTTATAATAAAGCAATACTCGAATAGGTTTTGCCATTGTATATCCTCTTTCTTTATGAAATATCTATATCTGTTGTTTGATAGTCAAAGTCAACTTAACTATTATAGCGCTACCAAAGAGGACTAGGCAATTGATTTGTTTGGAGGAGAATTGTCACAAAAGAAAAAGGCTGAGTGCCAGATGCCTCAACCTGAGTTTCGTAAGATTGTTTTCCGACAAGATAGTATTACAACTCTTTCTGTAGTGTCCCTAATATAAGAAACTGTGTAAGAAAAATCCAAAAAATAAGAACTCCTATATCTACAAGCGAAACAGTTCCATGTCTATAAAAGCTAGCTCTAAGAAGATTCGCAGAAGGGACAAATGGAAGTAGATAATAAAGTTGATCTAGCCAATCTGGGAGACGACTTGCTGGATACATGATAGGTGAAAACATAAGACCAATCATTAAAATAAGCTGAGACATTAGCGTGACAATATTTTGGGAAAATATATAAGCAATTGAAAATCCTAGACTAATCATTGTTAGGCAAATAAGCAACATCACAAAAACAGACAAAATTGACAAATTTAATTGTACAGAAAAGCGAAGACAGCCTAATAAAAAAGAGAAGAATACACCTGGTAAAATAGCAATTAACCATATACATAGGTCAGCTAAAGAAATTAGAATCCTAGGAATAGGTAAAGCTCGAATATAGTCCACATGACCTTCTGACTTGGCATTGGCTATGACAGGAGATGAAATCGTACAACCAATAGAAATAACTCCCATTAAAACTGATCCAGAGGCAAGATAGTAGGCAGTTGTTGTATCCATCTTACCAATTACCAACGGATACCCAAAAAGAAGTGAAACGGACAAAAGCACTTGAGCTAATGTGAATAGAATGAATAGATTTTTTTGTCGAAGATAGTTCCAACGAAGTAAATAAAAAAATTGAGTCATATCAGTTAACAAGCTCCTCTTTATAGAGATCGGAAATAGATAATGTTTTCATCTTAACCGAAAGGTTTGAAATAATCCCTTTTTCTAGACCTTCCTTGACTTGAATGAGTATTCGGGTTAATTCACTTTCCTCAATTTCCATCTGACAAACACAACCATTGACTATCGTATAATTTTCGAATAGACTTACAAATTCTTTACTAACAAAATTGAAAGAAATTAGATAATGATTTTTATAAGACATTTGGTGTACTGGACCAGATTTTAATAATTTACCATGGTTAAAAAGAGCAAAATTATCCGCATATTTTTCAACTTCTAGTAGATTGTGGGTAACAATGATAATAGTGTGTCCTTTATAAGCCAGTTTTTGTAATAATCGCCACTGTTTTTCACGACGTACAGGATCAACATCGTTGGTTGGTTCGTCAAGAAGCATGATATCAGCAGAGCCAATTAATGCCATGGCAAAAGATGTAAGCCGTTTTAAGCCTCCTGAAAGATTCTTACCTTTTTTATCACGGTATTCTACTATTTCCAAATCTGCTAGAAGGTGCTCAATTTCTTTTTGGAGTTCTGAGGTACTTAACCCTCTCATTCTTCCAATCATCTCTAAATTTTGCTCAACAGTTAACTTTTCAAGAGGTGCATACTGTTGTGACATATAACTCATCATTGTTCGAGCTTGTTTACGGTTATGTATAAAAGAAATATCTCCGTAGTGAACATCTCCCTGATCAGGCTTAATAAAGCCAATCATTTGCTTTAAAAGGGTTGATTTACCAGCACCATTATGTCCTAAAAAAGCTGTGATTTTTGCAGATTCTAGCTCTAAGAAGATATGGTTATTAGCAAAATGTTGTTTATCAAATGATTTTGTTAAATTTTCAATGGTGAGCGTCTCAAAGGTCATAATTTTATTTCTCCATATTGAAAAGATTTTCCAGCATACTTCATTTTTGATAGGGTTATTGTATAATAACCTTAAGAGAGTCTTATGATTATGTCATAATTGACCATTTTAACGTTATAATTAACATACAGAAATGAGTAAGGAGGTTTTCAATGTTAAAAGTTGCTATTTGTGATGACTCTGATAGAGATGCTACCCAATTAGAACATTATTTACTTTCTTATGATAAATTTCCTCTAGAAACAAAACTTTATACAAATCCACAAAAACTGTTAAATCAGCTAACGCCAGACATCCACTGTGTCTTTTTGGATATTAATATGCCAGAAATCAATGGAATTGACGTAGCACAGAAGATTAGAAAATTTAATCCTTTCATTCCTATTATTTTTGTGACAAGTTATCGTGATTATATGGAGCAAGTCTTCGAAGTTCAGACTTTTGACTATATCGTAAAACCGATAGAACTTCAAAAGTTAACGAAAGTATTGGATCGTATTTTGCGTTTTTTGGATATAGGCCAAGCACTTTTTACCTTCTCATTTGGTAAACACAATTATTCTGTCCCTTCGAGCGATATTGTATTTTTTGAGAAAGATAAACGTTCAGTATTTATATACACAAAGACAGGTACCTACAAGTCTCTACTAAAAACAAAAGAGATTTTGGAAAAACTCCCTAATTATTTTATTCAAATTCATGCTTCCTATATTTTAAACCCCAAATACATCAAAGACTTTGATTCAAAAACAGTTACTATTTTACTAAATGGGACTGAAGAACACCTACTCCCAATTAGTAGAAAGTTTCAGTTTTCTTTTAAAGAAAAGTATTACAGCTATCTAAGTGAAAGGCATTTTTAATGTTAGTAGGATTACGAATAATCAGTATCTTGTACGATTTATTTCTAGCAAGTATGTTATTTTATAGACCATTGTCTAAAATCAATATGAAAAAGAAGCCTTTAGTAGCCCTTTTTTTCATATTGATTTTTCATGGGGAACTCGTGTTCCTATTCTCTGAAAGTCGTATTTTTTTGGTCAGTAATCTCCTTCTAAACATTTTAGAATACTATCTAATCGGCCTCAATTTTGATTATCCTATTCGCCAGTCTTCCTTTTGGATTCTTTTACAAACTAGTCTAAGTTTGTTAGCAGGGGCTGTCCTAAACCAAGGAATCCAACTAATTTTACCTTTAGGGGAACTATCAAAAAATTTAGAAGCTATTAGTTTGTATCTCGGAATAAGTTTCTTCTTATCTACAGGAATAACTCTTATTTTACGAAAGCTTCTCCTATCCCATCAAAAGCTTCGTATTGCTACTTCTAAGGGAAACTGGCTTTATCAGTTTATCGTGCCTCTATTATCTATTTTCTTTGCTTTTACAATATCTGCCATTCAAGGAGGGGTATTTGGAGCAGATTACCTGTCAATCATTTCTCTCTCATCTCTCATTGTATTAACTCTCTCCTCTCTTTATTTTAATCTGTACCTTACTCGTCAACAGCAGCAATATTACCAAAACCAATTGGAAAAAGAACAGTTACAGTTCCAAGTTCGAGAAATACAACAATCTCAAGAAGAATATCAACGTCTCCAAAGCCTTCGGCATGACTTAAAAAATAAACATTTAACTCTTTTATCGCTTTTAGAGAAAAATCCTGAAGAGGCAAAAGATTATCTTTATTCATTAACAGATAGTATAGTAGGTGAACAAACTTTCTACTCTAAAAATCAAACTATTAATTTTTTACTTAATCAAAAACTACATCATTTAAAAGATGAGATAGAAATGGAAATTGATTGCTTTGTACCACAAGAATTATCTATTCAGCCAGATATTTTAGCTGTTATATTAGGAAACTGCCTAGATAATAGTATTGCAGCTTGTCTCAGACTACCAAATAAGGAAAGAAGCTTATCACTTAATATCCGATACTTTCAACAAAATCTTTTTATCAATATTAGAAATAATTTTGATGAGAAAGAAAAATCTACTCGTAAATCCCGTCAAAAAGATGGCTGGGGGTTGCGAAATATTGATGCTCTTGTTCAAGAATATCAAGGTAATATCAAACGCTTTATAAAAGATGGACAATATCAAATAGAGATTTTATTACCAATAAAAATAGGAACTATTCCGACTAAAGAATTTTAGGTAATTGATGAAAAATGAGTAATAATTAGGTAACTTAAATATTTGAAGTCAAAATCTATATTATGTTTATTCATTAATAAACAGGTTGAGTAGCATTAGCTCAACCTGTTTTTTTCTATACTCGTAACTTCTTGACTCATATATTATCTTACAATTTCGCAGCGGCTGCTTCATCCAAGATAAGAGTCACGTCTGGATGATGTTGCAAGACACTGGCCGGTACTTCCTCTGTTACCGGACCCTTTACCATCTTGAAAATGGCGTCTGCCTTCTTGTCACCATAGGCAAACAAGATAATCTTCTTAGCAGCCATAATGGAAGCAATCCCCATTGAAATAGCCTTTGTAGGAACTTGGTCTCGACTGGCGAAGAAACGGCTATTAGATTCAATGGTGCTGTCAGTCAAGTCAACCACATGGGTTTGACTATCAAAAGACGTACCTGGCTCATTAAATCCAATATGCCCATTACTTCCAATTCCTAAGATTTGAAAGTCAATGACATGTTGGGACAAGATATCATCGTAGTCCTTAGCTGCCTGCTCCAAATCTTCAGCCATGCCGTCAGGCAAGAAGCTCTCTTTAAATGGTTTAGCATTAAAAAGATGTTCTTGCATGAAAGCATGGTAGCTCTGCTCATGGTCTGGTGCTAGTCCGACGTATTCATCCAAATTGACGCTGTAAAGTTCTGAAAAATCCACATCACTCTCAATCATCTCTTGGTAAAGGGCAATAGGGGAACTACCTGTAGCCAAGCCCAAAGTTTGAGCACCCGCTGCAAGGCTCTCTTTTAAAAGGTCAAAGGCAACCTTTCCTCCTTCAAGTTGATTTTTTACAATAATCGTTTTCATTTTTCACACCTCGCTAATTGGTATATACCATTTTTCTTTATTATCTCTTTTTTTAACTTTTTTGTCAAGCGCTTTTACTCGACAAGTTTAATGACGGGCGTCCTATATCGTGCTATAATAAAAAGGCTGAACATTTTTAAACGAGGAAACAAATGAATACAAACGATTTTGATTTTGAACTACCAGAGGAACTGATTGCCCAAACACCCTTGAAGCAACGTGATGCCTCTAAACTCTTGGTCATTGACCCTGTAACCAAGGAAATGACTGACACCCACTTCGACCACATCATTGACCAGCTTAATCCTGGCGATGCCTTGGTTATGAACAATACACGTGTGCTTCCAGCCCGTCTCTATGGTGAAAAGCCTGATACCCACGGCCATGTGGAATTTCTCCTTTTGAAAAATACCCAAGGGGATCAATGGGAAGTTTTGGCTAAGCCAGCCAAACGCCTTAAAGTAGGTGCTAAGGTTAGTTTTGGTGATGGGCGCTTGACTGCCACTGTCACTGAGGAACTGGATCACGGTGGTCGAATCGTAGAATTTAGCTACGACGGTATCTTCCTTGAGGTCTTGGAAAGTTTGGGCGAGATGCCATTGCCACCTTATATCCATGAAAAATTGGAAGACCGTGACCGTTACCAAACGGTCTATGCCAAGGAAAATGGCTCTGCCGCTGCACCAACAGCTGGTCTCCATTTCACACCTGAATTGCTTCAAAAGATTGAATCTAAAGGCGTAAAATTGGTCTACCTCACCCTCCACGTTGGGCTGGGAACCTTCCGACCTGTTTCTGTTGAGAATGTCGACGAACATGAGATGCACTCAGAGTTTTACACCCTCAGTCAAGACGCTGCCGATACCCTTAATAGCGTCAAAGCCGCTGGAGGCCGCATTGTTGCTGTTGGAACAACCTCTATCCGAACACTGGAAACAATCGGCAATAAATACGATGGTCAACTCCAAGCCGACTCAGGATGGACCAATATCTTTATCAAACCAGGCTACCAATTCACAGTCGTAGACGCCTTTTCAACCAACTTCCACCTTCCAAAATCAACTCTGGTCATGTTGGTTTCAGCCTTTGCCGGCCGTGAATTCGTCCTAGATGCCTATAAACACGCCGTCCAAGAACGCTACCGCTTCTTCAGTTTCGGAGATGCCATGTTCGTCACACGACGTGCTGAGAAATAAATATTAAAAAGAATAAGGTTAAAAATGTAACAGCATTCTTAACCTTATTTTCATTTACATTTTTCCTATGTTATAATGCTTGGTAAGGAGGGAAAAATGTTACCATTCACAATTAAAAGCACAATGACTAGGGACCTTTACCTTAGATTTTCTTGGAAAATTTTTAGACAACATAAATTTGCAATGGCTTATCTGATTATTATGCCTATTCTGATTCTGATATACTGTGTTGCAAATGGTCTACCAATTTACGGTATTTTCTTAGCATCTCTATTTTTGGTTGCTATGTATTACTTGATTAACATGAAAATGAATCGGACCTATAACAAGAATCCTCTAATGCAGGATCTTGAGTCGACTTTTACCTTTGAAGAAGACCATGTTACCGTCACCACAAAGAGAGGGACATTAACTCTTAATTATGAAGACATTACTGATATTTATGAAACTAAATACGACATTTTCATGATGACTGGAAAAAACTTTGGTAATCCATTTGTTAAGAAGGATCTTACCGAAGAAGAAATCCAATTTATCAGAAGTTTAAAACATAAAAAGTAAACAAAATGCCCACCAGTTAAAACTGGGGGCATTTTCTTGTTTATTTCTCCGCAAACTGGCTATTATACAAATCGTAATAGAAACCTTTATCTGCAAGGAGGGTTTCATGATTCCCTTGTTCGATGATTTGACCATCTTTTAGGACCAAAATCTTGTCTGCTTCTTGAATCGTTGATAAACGGTGAGCGATGACAAAGCTTGTTCGACCTTGCATAAGGGTCTTCATAGCCTTTTGAATCAAGAGTTCCAGACGGGTATCAACTGATGAGGTTGCCTCGTCCAAAATCAAGATTTTAGGGTCAGCCAAAAGCGCACGGGCAATGGTCAAAAGTTGCTTTTGTCCTAGTGAGATGTTGCTAGATTCCTGGTTCATTTCCATGTTGTAACCACCAGGCAGCGTGCGGATAAAGTGGTCCACATTGGCAGCCTTAGCGGCTTCAACGATTTCTTCGTCAGTCGCCTCAAGATTACCAAAGCGAAGATTTTCCTTGATAGTTCCTTCAAAGAGCCAAGCATCCTGAAGCACCATACCAAATTGTTTACGATAATCCTGACGTGACAGGTGACGAATATCATGACCATCCACCGAGATAGAACCAGCCGTCACATCATAGAAACGCATGAGAAGATTGATAATGGTTGATTTTCCAGCACCGGTAGGACCGACAATGGCGACCATTTCACCAGGATTGACTTCAAGATTAAAGTCACGAATCAAAGGTTTATCGGCCACATACTGGAAGTCCACATGCTTAAAGCTAACTTGACCAGTTAAATCTCCCTCTAGCACTTCAGTAGCATCATTAGCCTCATCTGGTTCATCCATCAGTTGGAAAATACGGTCCAAAGAAGATTTAGCACTCTGCAATTGTCCAGCCAACTGACTCAAGTTCTGAATAGGTTGGTTAATCTGCCAAACATACTGAACAAAGGCCTGCATATTACCAATCGTCAGACGACCAGCCAAAACCTGCAAACCACCAAGAACAGCAACTATGAGATAGGTCAAATCAGACAAACCATTAAGGACAGGCATCATGAGTCCTGAAATGAAATTGGCCTTAAAGCCTACCTTCTGAAGGTCTTCCGTAATCTCTTTAAAGTCGTCTAAGGATTTGTCCTCACGACCAAAGAGCTTAAGCACGTTGAAACCAGTTAGATTTTCCTGAACAAAACCGTTAAGGGCACCTAGGGCATCAGCCTGCTGCTTAAAGTAGGGCTGAGACTTACTCATGATAAAACGGGCACCAAAGAAAGTAATCGGAATGGTGATGACAACTATAGCTCCCAATTGAAGATTAAGGTAAAGCACTGTCCCGATAACCAAGGCTAGAGTAAAGACGGCATTAACAACCTGTAAGAATGACTGCTGCAAGGCATTAGATACTGTCTCGACGTCACTGGTAAAGCGACCCAAGAGGTCCCCAAATTGATGCTTATCAAAGTATGACACTGAGGTACGATTGATTTTCTCAGTCATCTCATTACGCATATCCTGAACCGTTGCCTGCACGGCATTGGTCATAAAATAGTTGGAATAGTAAGAAGCCAACTCATAAATGAGACCACGCAAGAGATAAAAGATTAGAACTACACCAACATAGGAAACGTTGATATGGGCACCTTCCACACCCTTGAACATATCCAGTGTATTTTTAGTCAGTTCCGTAATGGCTAAACCAATGACTACGGGCTCAAGGACACTCATGATGACACTAACAATTTTCAAGAAGATAGCTAGGTAAAGTGGCAAACGATAGGCCTGCAAGTAAGACCAAAGACGGCCAAAACTTGAGGAATGATTTGTTTTCATTTTATTTTTCTTCATTTTGACCTCCTTCTAGTCTTCTGTAAGACTTTTTTGATTCAACTGAGAATTGGCAATCTCACGGTAAATCTCATTGGTTTCCATGAGTTCTTCGTGACGGCCACGACCAACGATTTCACCCTTATCCAGAACGATAATCTGGTCTGCATCCATGATAGTTCCCACACGTTGGGCTACAATCAAAACTGTCGCATCCTGAGTCACTTCTTTCAGACGGCGGCGCAAGGTCGCATCTGTCTTGTAGTCCAAGGCAGAGAAGGAATCATCAAAGATGTAGAGGTCAGGACGTTTAACCACTGCACGTGCAATAGACAAACGCTGCTTCTGTCCCCCAGAAAGGTTGCTACCTCCCTCAGCCAAGTGAGAATCATAGCGGTCTTCCTTACTGTCGATGAATTCCTTGGCCTGAGCCACATCCGTGGCTTGATTCAATTCCTCATGACTGGCATTTTCCTTACCATAACGGATATTTTCCCCGATAGTTCCTGTAAAGAGCAAGGCCTTCTGTGGAATAAAGCCAATCTTACGACGAAGCGCCTTAAGATTGTAGTCACGGACATCCACACCATCTACGAGAATACGTCCCAAGGTCACATCATAAAAACGTGGAATCAACTGCACAAGTGATGATTTCCCTGAACCCGTAGATCCGATAAAGGCAATGGTTTCACCAGGTTTAGCCTTGAAGGAAATATTGTGTAGGACAGGACTCTCCGTTTCACCAGGATAGGCAAAGGTTACATTGTCAAACTCCAAATAGCCCTTAGTCTCAGTCTCTGTCACCCCATCTTCATTTGGATTGATAGAAATAGGCATGTCCATAATTTCCTGCAGACGTTCACTAGATACCGCCGTACGAGGATACATGGTAAAAAGATTGGCTAGGAAGAGGAAGGACAAGAGTGCATGGAAGCTATACTCAATAAAGGCAACCAAGTCCCCGATAGCCAACGTCCCAGAACCTAATGGCTCAAGGGCAAACCAAACAATTGCGACAATCATGGCGATGATGATTTGCACAAAAAGTGGCTCGGTTAAACCAGTCAATTTAAAGAGCTTGTTGGAATTATCGGCATAGACAACATTTTCAGAGGCAAACTTTTTCTCTTGGAAATCTTCTCTAGCAAAAGCACGAATGACACGAAGTCCAGTCAGATTTTCACGAGCGTACTGGTTAATCTTGTCGAGAGTTGCCTGTTGCTTTTCTGATAATGGACGAGTCTTTACCGCCACATACCAGACAACTACGGCTAGGAAAGGCAAGGAAATTGCCACAATCCAAGCCAAAGACGGACTTGTCGTCAAAATTAAGAAGACACTGGAAACCATCATCAAAGGCGTGATAACCCCTAGCTTAAGAACCTGATCCGCAAACTGCATAAGCACAAAAGCATCTGATGTAATACGAGTCACCAAAGAGGATACCCCTATCTGCTCATACTCATGGTGGGAATACTCCTGAAGCTTGGCATAAATATCATTACGCATGACCTGCACCATAGTGGTCGTTAACTTACCGACCGCATAGGCCAAGAGCACACGACCAACAATACCCGTTAAAACTACACCAAACATGACCCAAGCATAAGCGTAAAGCTTATCAACATCACCACGGTTTATTCCCTCATCAATCATTCTGGCAAGAACCGTCGGCAAGCCCAAGTTAGCAATAACAAACAAAATGGCCGCCGTAAAATTCATCACCAGCCACTTAGGATAACGTCTGAGATAAGACCAAATATAAGCCATTAATGTCTCCTTTTCTTTTTTATCAATTACCATGCCTTTAGAATTTTTATAGTTATTTACAACCACTAAAGCCGTAAAAGACACAGAAAAAGGGCGTGACAAGCACGCACATCACCTACATTCTAACAAATGAAAATATTAAAAGCAATAGAAAAAACCAGAGCTTATGCCCTGGTTTTCTACCTATTTTGCTATCACTAAATTAATGGGATTGTATAAATTCCAATATATCTTCATAATCTAACTCTGACGCTGCCGCACCAAGACCTAAACTAACAATTTCATCGTCTTCACAATCTAAAATAATCCCATTTAACTCTAAAAAGACAAGCATGGTGAAAACTGCTATACGTTTATTTCCATCTAAAAATGCGTGATTTTTTACCAATGAATAACACAGTCTCGCTGCTTTCTCTTCAATTGTTGGATAGCGCTCAACACCAAAATAAACTTCAAACGCACTAGAAAGCGAAGACTCAACTAGCCCCTTGTCTCTTACGCCACCCAATCCTCCAGTAGTCTTAATAAGCTGACCATGCAACTTTAAAATTTGGTCTGTTGTCAATCGCTTCATTTAGCTAATTCCTTGAAGGCATCTAAATGACGAGACAAAACAGAGTTAGCCACATCGTCAACAGTAGTCTGCTCTGCAACTTCCGTTCCAGCTTGCTCATTTTTAATTAAGGCATCATACTCTACCAATACATACTTAGGCTTGTTATTTTTTAAAATAACTGCAGTTCCTTTGCTGTCGACCATACGAGCAACTTTAGAAAAATTTTGGTTAGCTTCCGAAATAGGAACTAAATTTTCAAGATTAATCTGCATCATAATACCCTCCTCAGACTTATCATAGCATTTTTTTGAGATAAAGTCAGAAATTAGGATACTTTTATCCTAAATAAGTTAAAAGCAACAGAAAAACCAGAGCTTATACCCTGGTTTTCTTTATTAAGCGACTTGAGTCGTTACCTTATTATTTAAGAGTAACTGAAGCTCCAGCTTCTTCAAGTTTAGCTTTAAGTTCTTCAGCTTCAGCTGCAGCAACACCTTCTTTAAGAACTGATGGTGCACCGTCAACGATAGCTTTAGCTTCTTTAAGACCTTCGCCTGTGATTTCACGAACAACTTTGATAACAGCAACTTTCTTGTCGCCTGCAGATGTCAATTCAACGTCGAATGAATCTTTAGCAGCACCAGCGTCAGCAGCACCACCAGCAGCAGCAGCTACAGGAGCAGCAGCTGTTACACCAAATTCTTCTTCGATAGCTTTTACAAGGTCGTTCAATTCAAGGATTGAAGCTTCTTTAATTTCAGCAATAATGTTTTCAATGTTCAATGCCATTGTGATTTCCTCCAAATGTGTTTTTAAAATATAATGTTTTAAACGTAGCTTAGGCTACGAGTTGTGAAGATGGGCTTATGCAGCACCGTCTTCTTTGCTTTCTGCAACCGCTTTGACAGCGTATGCAACGTTGCGCACTGGCGCTTGAAGTACAGAAAGGAGCATAGAAAGCATACCTTCTTTGTTTGGAAGTGATGCAAGAGCGTTGATTTCTTCGACTGAAGTGAACGCACCGTCAACAACACCACCTTTGATTTCAAGAGCTTCTGCATCTTTAGCAAATTCGCTAATAACTTTTGCTGGTGCGATAACATCTTCGTTTGAGAATGCTACTGCAGATGGTCCAACGAAAAGTTCTTTAAGGTCTTCAAGACCTGCTTCTTCAGCTGCACGAGTCAAGATTGAGTTTTTGATAACTTTAAATTCAACGCCTGATTCACGAAGATTACGACGAAGAACTGTATCTTGGTCAACTGTAAGTCCACGAGAGTCAACAACAACGATAGATGATGCTGCTTTCATTTTCTCAGCGACGATGGCAACTTGTTCAGCTTTTTTAGCAATAATAGCTTCACTCATTAGTAGTTTTACCTCCGTTTTTATTTTTGGGCTAGGTACAAAAAAATCGCACCTAAACCTAGACACGAAAGTACAATACGTTACAAAAAAATAGTTACGTTTTGTGCCTCGGTTGGATGTTTATGAGTTTAACTCCCCAACTGTCTTAGGTCAGTTTTTTCAAACCTTATATATAATATCATGACCTAAATCAGACGTCAAGAAAAAAATGTCATTTTTTTATATTTTATGTTTATAGAACATAAAACCTCTTAAAATCCGAAGATTCCAAGAGGTTATTTTTAATCATATCTAAGCGCTTCGATAGGATCGAGCTTTGAAGCTTTATTGGCTGGGAGAAGACCAAAGATAATCCCCACGGCTGCTGAAAAGGCAATGCTTCCTATAGCCACACCGATAGAGACCCTTGCTTTCAGATCCATAGCACTTCCAATTGGTCCAACGACTAGGGCTGCAAAACCAAGTCCAATCAGACCTCCTAAGATTGTCAGAACCATTGATTCAATCAAAAACTGGGTCAGAATCTTACGACGGGTAGCTCCAAGCGCCTTGCGCAGACCAATCTCTCTAGTCCGCTCAGTTACCGAAACCAACATGATATTCATAACGCCGATGCCACCGACTAAGAGTGAAATGCCAGCAATTGCTCCGACAACGGTAGTAATGGTTCCAAAGATTGTGTTCACCTGATTTAAGGTCGCACTCATATCTGCCGCCTTATACTGCCCATTGTCATCCTGAGATAACTGCGTCAATTGCTTGGCAGCCTCCTTGGCAATGCTACTACTATTTTGCACATCGGTCACATGGAAAAAAATCTGGCCAATAGCATCCGTGTTATTTTCAGCCGCTAACTGGGTATTAGCCACAAGAGCTGTTCCAATTTCACCATAGGCACCGATTGCAGTGTCTTTATTTTTGTAGACACCAACCACTCGATAATCATTATTTACTATAGTAATGACTTGGTTAAGGGCATCGTCAGTCGTTTCAAAGAGTTTTTTAGCTACCAGCTGATCGATGACAACAACGCGTGAAAAGGTTTTGTAGTCATTATCTTGCAGAGATCGTCCTGTCAACATTTCTAACTTTTTAGCTTTAAAGTAGCCCTGACTGGCACCTGTGATATTAACATTCTTCACGGTCTTTTTTTGGAGGGAGATCGAGGAAGTTAGGCTGTTGGTCACAAAATAGCTATCCACACCTGGCGTTTGTCTCACCACCTGCTCCAACCAAACTTCTTTGACTGGTTTGGTTGGCTTTGCCAAATCAGCATAGGCAGGGTCTAGTTCCTCCCCTTTAGCCTCATAGTAGACTTGGACAGTATCCTTATCACCTGTCACGCTATCAGTTACACTCTGACGCATTCCGTTTCCTAGCCCCATGATGAGCACGACAGCAGCAACACCAATGATAATACCCAACATGGTCAAAAAGGACCTCATCTTGTGTGACCGAATAGAACTAAGAGCAAATTTCCAATTTTCCATACTTACCTCCTAGTCGATTCGAACGCTATCCGTCGTGTCCTGGGTAATTTCCCCATCACGGATGACAATCTTACGTCGGGCATAGTCTGCAATCTCTGGCTCGTGGGTAACCATAATAATGGTTTTCCCCTCACGATTCAGCTGGGTTAAAAGCTCCATAATCTGCATTCCCGTCTTGGTATCTAGGGCACCCGTTGGTTCATCTGCTAAAATGATTGCTGGATTATTAGACAAGGCACGCGCAATAGCCACCCTCTGCTTTTGTCCACCAGATAACTCCGATGGTAGGTGATGGCTACGGTCAGACAAACCGACTTTTTCCAAAAATTGTTGCGCTTTTTGCTTACGTTCACTCGGAGATTTTCCAGCATAAATTAAGGGAAGCTCCACATTCTTTTGGGCGCTTAGCTTTGGTAGGAGAAAAAACTGTTGAAAGATAAAGCCAATCTGATTATTTCGCACCTTAGCCAAGCGGTTTTCGGAGAGTTCAGCCACATCCTCATTCTCGAGTTGATAGGAACCAGATGTCGGTCGATCAAGGAGTCCAATAATATTCATAAGCGTTGACTTTCCTGAACCAGAAGGACCCATGATAGCCACAAAGTCCCCTTCCTCAACTGATAAGTCAATGCCTTTAAGGACTTGCAGAGTTTCAGGTCCATTTTTGAAGGACTTGGTAATGCCTTTTAAAACCATAAGCGCTGGCTTAGTCACTAGACCTCACCTCTTCTCCACTGGTGTCTTTGGACTTTTTACCCTTAGCATCTGTCACGTCCTTTAGAGTCTCACCATCCTTAAAGGATTTATCGGCCTTGGTGATAACCTTTTGGCCTTCTTTAAGCCCTGATGCAATCTCTTGTTGCTTAGCATCCGCATTGCCAAGCTTGACTTTGACTTGCTTAATCTTCTGACTGTCTTCGTCGTAAACCCAGACATAGTTGTCAGAACCTTTCTTAGTCACAGCAGTTACAGGAACCAATAAAGCATCTTCGTCCTTAGTAACCTCAAGAGACACATTGAAGCCTTGTTTGAGCTTACCGATAGGACTGGTCAATTGAACCTTGTATTCATATTGAGAACTCGTCTGACCTGAATTTCCCGAAGCATTAGCTGACTGGCTGGCATTTTGCTTCGGATAATTGGAGATATAATTGACTTTACCTGTCCAGGTTTGGTCTGGGTATACTTTTGACGTAATCTTGACCTTTTGCCCCACTGAAATATTTGGCATATCATACTCGGTTAAGGTTCCCTGAATTTCGAATTGGCCTTCACTAGTCACGTGAACAAGGGTCTGGCTCTCTTTGGAAGCAGGGTCCACAGAGTCCGCCACTTCTACGACTGTTCCATTCACATCGGAAACAATGACCGTTTGATTAAGTACATCCTGAGCCTTTTCGAGCTCTGAGGCTGCATTAGCAACGGCATCATTATAATCTTGCAAGGTTTGGTAATTACTGGCTTGGGTTTGCTGACGCTGTTGAGCTGTCACTGCAGCTGTCGAATCATCTTCGTCTGTATCCTCGCTAGTTTGCGCTGAAGCTGCAGGAGCTGTTCCATACTGTTGGAAATAATTACGATCACGAACAGCCTTGTTATAGGCACGACTTGCAATATCGTAGGCTGCTTGGGCAGATGTGCTATCATATTGAACCAACTGCTGACCAGCACTCACTTCTTCACCTGTAGAAACAGTTACAGTGGCGTTACGTCCGATAGTATTGTCAAAATAAACGTACTGCTCTGACTGAGCCTTGACCATACCCGTTAGGAGGGTCGAGGAGGCCAGCTGTCCCTTGATGACCTTACTTGCTGTAGGACCTTCAATAGCCTTGTTCCCTTGGCCACCTCCTCCCAACAGGTTAAAAATCAGGATCAATAGGACAAGAATCCCTATGCCTCCAATGATCCAAACTCTTTTCTTATTTTTAAATAGCTTTAGACTGATTCTCTTTCGCATACGTCTCTCTTTCTAATTGTATTGTATAGATGTAACAATTGTAATATTTTTAAGATTCCCTGTCAATGAGTTCCAGTACACCATAGTGTAGCTTTTGATTGGGACGAACCTGACGTTCAAACCCAAGTTCTTCAAAAACGGTATCACGAAAATGTGCCTTGATGATAATTTTTTCCCGTGCAACACGCTTGGCCTCATTTAGCCATTCTTCTGTCAGACGACTGCCATTGGCCAGAGGCTTGATAGCCTCAAGATTTTCCGATTCCTTAATGGTCTCTGAAAACATAGGATCAGCATAGATGATGTCAAAAGAATTGTCAGCTTGAGCCTTCAAAAAAGACAAACTATCGCTCTTAATAGCCTTAATAGAACGCATGGCCTTTTCAAGCTGCTTATCATCCGTCTGATAAGAGGCAAGACCACGAGAAACCACCTGAAAAATCACATCTTGACTCTCAAGGGCAGTCACCTGATTTCCCACTGCTGCCATCACTAAGCTATCAGAAGCCAAACCCATGGTCGTGTCAAGAATAGTCTTGGGAAACTTGCCTAAAAGACTGACTAGAGCGTCATGGGGGGCCTTAATCCTTAGGGCAGCCGTATCTGGATGAAAGGTCAATTCACTAGCATCCCCATTGATAAAAGACAGTCTGTCTTTGTATAGAAGATAGAACGGTCCAAAGCGCTCTAAACATTTCGCCAAAGATAACTTGCGCCGAGGCTGGTAGTCAGCTCCGAGGTCGAGAGCTAAGGCTTGGGCACGGGCAATCAATTCCTCATTTTCACGTAAAGATGTCGTAATAATCATGTTTCTAGTATAGCAGAATTTAAGTAGCCTAAACCATGGTCTTAGCTTTCATTTTTAACTTTCTAGCTTACATTTGTGTAAGAAAAAAGCCCCAGCAAGGCTGAGACTCATTACAGCAATCAACTAGGTTTAAATATGACACAAAAGATAAAACTCTGTAGGGAATATGAAAGAGTTTTTTTGCAAACCTCGTCAGCTTAAACCGAGACTTTTGGCAGTGATGAAAACGTCTGAAACGATTAGTTTCAGGCGTTCGAAAGTTTTGAGACGTTCGGCTCAAAACATAGTCATGGAACTTCAAAGAAGGTCGCTGACGTCCGCCATCACCCAAGGAAAGTCTCAAAAGAAAGTTTTGTCTTCACTAAAAAAGCCCCAGCAAAGCTGAGACTCTCTTTTATAATTAGATAGCTTCTGTTGTAAAGCTACGGCTTTCAAGCACACGCACCATAGCATCTGCTGTATCAAGCGCTGTGAAGAGTGGGATACCTGCTTCAATAGCTGAACTACGGATAGCTGCACCATCCTCGTCATAAGTACGTTTGTTACCAACAGTATTGACAATAGCTTGCGCCTTACCTGAACGAACAAGGGCTGGGATGTCGTTGTCATCATTTTCACCCAACTTGTGCACAAGTGTTGCCTGAACACCATGTTCATTCAAGAACTTAGCTGTGCCTGCAGTAGCATAGATGCCGTAACCGATAGCATCGAAACGACGGGCCAAACCAAGGGCTTCTTCTTTGGTATCGTCATGAATCGTAAAGATAACATTACCAAAGGTTGGCAAGTGAAGGTAAGAAGCTTCAAAGGCTTTGTAGAGGGCCTTCTCAAGCGTTGCATCTGTACCCATAACTTCACCAGTTGATTTCATTTCAGGTCCAAGGAGGCTATCTACCTTAGCCAATTTTGTGAATGAGAAGACTGGTGCCTTGACATGAACGTGTTTGCTTTCAGGATAAAGGCCATCTTTGTAACCTTGCTCTGCCAAAGATTTACCAAGAATCAAGTTTGTAGCCACCTGAGCCATTGGAATATCCGTTACCTTAGACAAGAATGGCACGGTACGGCTGGCACGTGGATTCACCTCGATTACATAAACCGTTTCGCCCTTGATAACGAACTGAATATTCATCATACCAATACAGTTAAGACCGATGGCCAAACGTTTAGTGTAATCAGCAATCGTTTCTTGGATTTTCTTAGAAAGGGTTTGTGGTGGGTAAACTGCCATTGAATCCCCTGAGTGAACCCCTGCACGTTCGATGTGTTCCATGATACCAGGAATCAAGACATCCTTACCATCAGAAATGGCATCTACTTCACACTCACGTCCAATGATATAACTATCGACAAGGACTGGGTGGTCAGGACTCGCCTTAACGGCTGTACGCATGTAAGAGCGAAGGTCGTCTTCATTTTCCACGATTTCCATGGCACGTCCACCCAAAACGTATGACGGACGAACAAGAACTGGGAAGCCAATCTTACGAGCTGCTTCAACCGCTTCTTCTTCATTTGTCGCTGTTTGACCTGGTGGTTGTGGGATGTTGAGGTCAATAAGAGCTTGTTCAAAGAGGTCACGGTCTTCGGCACGGTCCAAATCAGCAACCTGAGTACCCAAGATTTTCACACCTGCTTTAGACAATGGCTCAGCCAAGTTGATAGCTGTTTGACCACCAAACTGCACCACAACACCCTTAGGTTGTTCCAATTCGATGACGTTCATCACGTCTTCAAAGGTCAATGGCTCAAAGTACAATTTATCTGAAACTGAGAAGTCTGTTGAAACTGTTTCAGGGTTAGAGTTCATAATGATAGCTTCGTAACCTGCAGCTTGGATAGCTTTAACAGAGTGAACCGTTGCATAGTCAAACTCAACCCCTTGTCCGATACGGATAGGACCTGAACCAAGAACGATAACAGATTCTTTATCAGACTTGATAGATTCATTTTCCCACTCGTAAGTTGAGTAGAAATATGGTGTTGAAGATTCAAACTCGGCTGCACAAGTATCAACCATCTTGTAAACAGGAACGATATGATTTTCCAAACGAGTGGCACGGACTTGGTCAGCTGTTTGGTTCCAAAGTTCCGCAATCTTACGGTCAGAGAAACCATTGCGTTTGGCTTCTTTCAAAACAGCAATGTCGCCTACGTGAGTAGCCAATTCTTGTTCCAATTCGAAGATATGGAGCAATTTGTCAAGGAAGAAAATATCAATCTTAGTCAACTCTGACAATTCTTCAATAGTGTAACCACGACGGATAGCTTCAGAAAGGTAGAAGAGACGGTCGTCTTGCGCTTTAACAACCTTTTCCACCAAGGCATCATCGCTTACTTCGGCAAGTTCAGGCATTTCATTGTGGTGAACACCGATTTCAAGCGAACGACAAGCCTTAAGAAGAGACTCTTCAATGTTACGACCAATGGCCATAACTTCACCAGTCGCTTTCATCTGAGTACCAAGACGACGTTCCCCATGTTCAAACTTATCAAATGGGAAGCGTGGGATTTTGGCAACCACGTAGTCAAGGGCTGGTTCAAACATTGAGTAGGTTGTACCAGTGACTGGGTTAATCATCTCATCAAGTGTCAAACCAACAGCGATTTTAGCCGCCAATTTAGCGATTGGGTAACCTGTTGCTTTTGAAGCAAGAGCTGATGAACGTGACACACGTGGGTTTACTTCGATAACATAGTACTTGAAGCTATTAGGATCAAGCGCCAACTGCACGTTACAGCCACCCTCAATCTTAAGGGCACGGATAATCTTCAAGCTGGCATCACGAAGCATTTGGTTTTCAATATCTGACAAGGTTTGCGTTGGGGCAAATACGATTGAGTCCCCTGTGTGAATACCAACTGGGTCGAAGTTTTCCATGTTACAAACCACAAGAGCGTTGTCAGCAGCATCACGCATGACTTCGTATTCGATCTCTTTGAAACCAGCGATAGAACGTTCAATCAAACATTGGGTTACTGGTGACAACTTCAAACCATTTTCAGCGATTTCACGAAGTTCTTCTTCATTGGCACACATACCACCACCGGTACCACCAAGGGTAAAGGCAGGACGGACAATAACTGGATAACCAATTTTTGAAGCAAAAGCCACTGCTTCTTCCACCGTATTAACGATTTCAGATTCAGGAATTGGCTGATGCAAATCTTCCATCAATTGCTTAAAGAGATCACGGTCTTCGGCTTGGTCAATGGCAGACAATTTTGTCCCCAATAATTCAACGCCAAGCTCATCAAGAATACCAGCTTTAGACAATTCCATGGCCATGTTGAGACCCGTTTGTCCACCAAGTGTTGGCAAGAGAGCATCAGGACGTTCCTTACGAAGAATACGTGTCACAAACTCAAGTGTGATAGGTTCAATGTAAACCTTGTCTGCGATTTCTTTATCAGTCATGATAGTCGCAGGGTTAGAGTTGACAAGAACAACACTGTAGCCTTCCTCTTTCAAGGCCAAGCAAGCTTGCGTACCAGCATAGTCAAACTCAGCAGCCTGACCAATGATAATAGGACCAGACCCGATAACCATAATTTTTTTAATATCAGAACGTTTAGGCATAATTTATGATACAAAGCCCGTTAAGGACCCAGTGAAAATAGGAAACGTGACTACGACGCCTAAGCGTCTAGTCACCGTTTCTCTTTTTCACACCGTCCTTAGGGCGTGTTCACTTTCGTGAACCTGTATCTTCTCCTTTCTATTTGACAACTCTCTGGTTGTCATTAAATAAGGTAGTAGACTGGGGCAAACAAGAATCGCACCCCATTATAGTCACTAGACAGTTGCAATTAACGACGTGCTTTTTCAGCTTGGAAAGCATCAATCAATTCCAAGAACTCATCAAAGAGATAGCTAGCATCGTGTGGACCAGGTGCTGCATCTGGGTGAAATTGCACTGAAAAGGCAGGGAAGTCACGGTGACGAACACCTTCAACTGACTTATCGTTAATTTCTTCGTGTGTTACCATGAGGCAATCTGGAAGTGTGTCACGGTCAATAGCATAACCATGGTTTTGGCTGGTAAAATCAACACGACCAGTCGCAATTTCACGAACCGCATGGTTAAAGCCACGGTGACCAAACTTCATCTTGTAAGCCTTGGCACCATTCGCCAAACTAAACAACTGGTGACCCATACAAATCCCGAAAATTGGAATTTTACCTTGGATGCCACGAATCATATCAAGTGCATATGGCACATCTTCAGGGTTACCAGGACCATTTGACAACATCACACCATCTGGATTAAGATGGAGAATTTCTTCAGCCGTAATATTGTGAGGGACAACCGTCACATTACAGTCACGTTTTGAAAATTCACGCAAGATAGAGTGTTTAAGTCCAAAGTCAACTAAAACAATGTTTTTACCAACACCAGGTGCTGGGTAAGCTGTTTTAGTAGAGACCTGTTCAATATTATTTGTAGGCAAAACAGTGGCACGTAATTGATCTTGCAAGTGCTCAATACTGTCACCAGGATCAGCCATAGTTGCCTTCATGGTACCGTGTTGACGGATAATCTTAGTCAAGGCACGTGTATCAATACCAGAAATACCAGGGATGTTTTTAGCCTTCAAAAACTCATCCAAAGTCATTTGGTTACGCCAGTTGCTGGCACGACGGCTAGCCTCTGATACCACCACACCCTTAGTTGTAGGTGTGATTGATTCATAGTCATCACGGTTAACCCCATAATTACCAACAAGTGGATAGGTAAAGGTCAAGATTTGACCATTGTAAGACTGGTCAGTGATAGATTCTTGATAACCTGTCATACCAGTATTAAAGACGATTTCACCAGTCACATCCACATCAGCACCGAAGGCCTGACCTTCAAAAATTGTGCCGTCTTCCAAAATAAGTAAACGTTTTGCCATTATAGTAAATTGTTCCTTTCACTAAGATACAAAGGGCGTTAAAAATCTGAATGAAAAGCAAATCTGACAGAGAAACTCAAGCTTCTAGAAAGATTTAGCTATTTTTCGAAGATTTAGCCCGTGTTCATTTTCGTCTGATTCTCTCTGGAATCTGTTAACGTTGTTTACGCTTTGCCATTTAAAATAGCTTCAATAATTGCCATACGGACAAAGACCCCATTTTGCATCTGAGCAACGATACGAGCCTTAGGCGCTTCCACCAAGCTATCAGCAATCTCCACATCACGATTAACCGGAGCAGGGTGCATGATGATAGCATGGTCTGCTAACTTGGCATAACGTTCTTCAGTCAAACCATAGAGAGCATGGTATTCTTCTTTTGAAAATCCCTTATCATCCCCATGACGCTCGTGCTGAACACGAAGCAACATAAGCACATCCAGGTCCTCAATCACATCGTCAATGGCGACATGCTGACCATAGACATCAAATTCATTAGAGTACCAAACCTCAGGACCAGCAAAATACAGCTGAGCACCCAAACGCTTGAGAATCTGCATATTTGACTTAGCCACACGAGAATAAGTGATGTCACCAGCAATACAAACCTTAAGATTTTCAAAAGTTCCAAACTCTTCGTAAATAGTCATCAAATCAAGCAAACACTGACTTGGGTGTTGCCCAGAACCATCACCCCCATTAACAATAGAGGTCTGAATGGTTCTACTATCAATCAACTGCTTATAGTAATCAACTTCCGAGTGACGAACCACACAGATGTCCACACCCAAAGCAGACATGGTCAAAATCGTATCATATAGGGTTTCACCCTTATTCACTGAGCTTGTTCCAGCGTCAAACTCAATCACATCCAAACCAAGTTTCTTCTCAGCCACTTCGAAGGATTTGTGTGTTCGAGTTGAATTTTCAAAAAAGAGATTGGCAGCGAAATACTGTCGATCCAGCTGGAAATCAGCTCTGCCATTTTTAAAATCTCCACCTCGACGAATCAGGCCCAAGACCTCTTCATTCGTGAGGGTTTCCATGGTCACCAAATGCTTGAGTGACACTTTTCCATCTGCAATCGCCATAGTTTTTCCTTTTAAAATGATTAACTAATCCTTGCTACCTTTATTAGGGTCTGGCAAGATTTGGTAAAGCAAGATACCGAGAATAGTCGAACTTGCCACACCAGTAATTTGAAGACCACCAAGGTCAATCATCAAACCACCAATACCTGATACCAAGATAACACTAGCAATCAAGAGATTCTTTTTATTATCAAAATCAATCTTATGTTCAACTAAAATCTTCATACCGCTAGCAGCGATAACCCCAAAGAGAGCAATGGAAATACCACCCAAAACAGCCGTTGGGATGGAACTCAAGAGAGCAGATACCTTACCGATAAAGCTCATCAAGACCGCAATCACTGCTGCGCCTGCAATAACGTAAACTGAGTAGACCTTACTGAGGGCCATAACCCCAATATTTTCACCATAAGAAGTTACCGGAGGAGCTCCAAAGAAACCAGCAATGATTTGTGCCAAACCATCTCCAGACAAGGTATGGTCAAGACCTGGATCTTTGAAGTAATCACGACCAGTCAAACTGTTTAGAACCATGACATGGCCAAAATGTTCCGTCATTGTCACAAAGGCAATCGGAGCCATAGTTAAAATCGCACTTGGATAAAACTTGAAGTCGTAATTCACAAACGGAATATCAAAGCTTGGAACTTGGAACCAATGAGCAGCCGCAACTTTTGAAAATTGAACAAACTCATGTCCCGTTAACCAACCAAAAACCACTGAGAAAATATAACCAACTATCAAGCCCAACAAAATTGGAATAACACCAACAATTTTCTTGCCATACATGTTAAAGAGGATAACCGCAAAGAGAGTCACCATAGAAATTACAAGGCTGAAGACACTATAGGTGTCATTAACCATTGTCGCATCCTTAACAGCATTAGCCGCAAGACTTAAACCGATAACAATGATAATAGGACCGACCACGATTGGCGGAAGGACCTTATCAATCCAGTTATTTCCTGCGTACTTAACAATCAAGGCAACAATCAAGTAGACCAAACCACCAGCCATGGCACCTTGAGCCACCGCCGCAATACCATCAGACTTCATAAGCATCTGCATAGCAGCAATGTAGGCAAAACTAGACCCCATATAAGCTGGAATCTTATACTTAGTCACCGTCAAGTGAGCCAAAGTTCCCAAACCAGATGAGAAAAGAGCAATGGCAGGATCAATCCCAACCAAAATCGGCACAAGCACCGTCGCACCAAACATGGCAAACAAGTGCTGGAATGACAAACCAACCAACAAACCAGGTTTCGGCATATCATTCACATCATATTTTACGTTATTCACGATATCAAAGGACTCCTTAAAACAAGATACAAAGGGCGTATAAAGAGCAAAGTAAAATTAGGAAATCTGACGCCGAAGCTTTAGCTTCTAGGAAGATTTATCTATTTTACACAGCTCTTAGCCCGTGTTCATTTAACAAGATACAAGGGCGTTTCACCCTAACTGTCAGCCAACTCAGCTTGGGTCAATAATGTTGACGCTATCTTTACCATCAACTTCAGAAACCAAAACTTCAATCTGTTCTGACTCACTTGTTGGGATATTCTTACCAACATAATCTGCACGGATTGGCAATTCACGGTGACCACGGTCAACCAAGACAGCCAAACCGACACGCGCCGGACGTCCATGACTAACGATATTATCAATCGCAGCACGAATCGTACGACCTGTGTAGAGCACGTCATCTACAAGGATAACATCCATACCATCAATTTCGATAGGAATAAGGGATGTGTCCTGTTCAGATTTAACATCATCACGGTAAGCCTTAGTATCAAGCTCAATCAATGGCACATCAAGGTTTTCCAACTGTTTCAAGCGCTCTTGAATACGCTGAGCAATATAAACACCACGTGTCTTAATACCAGCCAAGACAATCTTGTCGAGATTCTTGTTTCGCTCAATAATCTCATAAGTGATACGTGTAATGGCACGCTTCATGGTTACGTCATCGACGATTTCTTTTTTCTTCATAAAAGAACCTTTCTAAATACAAAAAAATCCCCTTGAAACAAGGAGATACACAAAAATATGGCACAGTTTACCTGTACACTTCTTATGGCTCCTTGCCTGCCTCTCTGGACAGTGATTAAAGGACTTATTCAATTAGGTAAATTATAGCAAAATTTAGACCCTTTTACAAGGAAAAAACGGATAGCCTCTCCCAAGAAAGACCATCCGTTTGATGATTAGTTACCTTTTCTCAACTTCTCCAAAGTTTCCTTGAAAATAGCAGGTTCTTCTGCTGTAAATTCGACCAATTCTCCAGTCGTAGGATGCGTGAAACCAAGGGTCTTGGCATGTAGAAATTGTCCGTGACCCTTGAGGGTCTTACGAGGCCCATATAGAGGATCTCCCGCCACTGGATGACCAATATAAGCCATGTGCACACGGATTTGATGGGTACGACCTGTTTCTAGCTGCAGCTCCACCAAAGTATAATTGCCAAAGCGTTCCAAAACAGTAAAGCGAGTTACCGCAGGCTTCCCTTTGGCCGTTACCGCTTGCTTCTTGCGGTCCTTGTCTGAACGCCCAATCGGAGCTTCAATCACGCCTCGGTCGTTAGGCAGATTGCCATGCACGATAGCCACATACTTGCGCAGAGACTTCTTGTCCTTAAGCTCAGCCGCCAAAGCATTGTGGGCCTTATCATTCTTAGCAACCATGAGAAGACCAGACGTGTCCTTGTCGATACGGTGGACAATCCCCGGACGCACCACACCGTTGATAGACGATAGGTCCTTGACATGATACATGAGGGCATTGACCAAGGTCCCAGACGTGTGACCAGCTGATGGATGGACCACCATGCCTTGAGGTTTGTTGACGACTGCCACATCCGCATCTTCGTAGATAATATCCAAAGGAATATCTTCAGCCTTGTACTCCAAGACCTCTTCTTCTGGCAATTCATAGGTGATGACGTCACCCTCTTTAACTGCATACTTGGCCTTTGCCGACTTACCATTAACCAAGACCGTTCCAGCCTTGATGGCTTCATTGGCCTGACTGCGTGACAATTCTGTCAAATCTGCCAAGGCCTTATCCAGACGATTACCCGCCTCTTTTATGATGACTTCCATTTTCCTCTTTCCATAAGATTAAAATCAAGAGCAGCACGCCCACCGTTAGATAGGAGTCTGCCATGTTAAATATTGCAAAATCAATAAAATCAAGCTGAACCATATCAACCACATACCCTAGATGCACACGGTCGATAAAGTTTCCAATACCACCTGAGATAATCAAAACCAAAGATAGGACCAACCAGATACTCTTCTGGTAATTCTTAACCAGATAAACCAGAGCCGCACCAATCACCAGAACCGTCAAAATCACAAAGAAAAATTTCTGATCCTGTAAAATCGAAAAGGCAGCACCACGGTTTTGTAGATAGGTCAAACTGAAAAGTCCCGGTATAGCCTTGATGACTTGGTTTAGGGCAATATTTGCCACAACCCAATGCTTGACCCACTGATCCAAACCAATCAGGGCCAGAATAGCCAAAGGAATCACAACCTTACGCATAAGTCCTCCTATGGTTTATAAGTGTCAAAGTAGTCAAACATAACATTGACAAACTTAAGGGCGCAAGACGACAAGCTAATGCCCTTACGACGGACATACACCATCTTGTTGTCCAAATTGTCCTCTAGTGGAATCACCGTAATACCGTTCACACTTTGCGCATCCAGGAAACCAGACCCCGTCGCATAAGCATCCGTACGTTCCAAGATACCGTTCAAGGTCGCACGGTCCGTCACGTTAAACATAAGAGACGAATCTGACGTATCCACAAAGTTCTCAGAATAGTAAAGGTACTCGTCCTTCTCCTGAGTGAAACGCACCGTAGGCAAGGCCGCCAAGTCCTCCATAACCAGACTGTCTTTTTTAGCCAGAGGATGCCCCTTACGGAGATAAATATGCGTCTTAAACGGAATCAAATCAATAGACTCAAGCCCAAGCTTGTCCATATTTTGCTGGATTCCCTTGCTATTTTGACGATTCAAATAGATAATCCCAATCTCACTGTGTCCCTTGGCTACCTCATCCAAAATCTGAATGGTCGTAGACTCAAAGATACGAAAATCCTTGTAATCAGGATAACGCTCTGAAAAAGTCGTAATCAAAGGTGGCAAAAAGTCATAGTGCTGACTGGCAATCGAAAACTGGTTGCCCTTCTCAGAAGCATTGAGATAGCGGTTTTCAAAACTATCAAAACTGCGCACCACCTCAAGCGCACGCTCGTAAAAAGTCATGCCCTGACTGGTCAAGACAGCCCCCGTCGTTGTACGGGTGAAAATTTGAAAATTCAGCTCTTGCTCCAAATCCTTAATCGCCACCGAAAGGCTAGGCTGACTCACAAAGAGCTTGCTGGCAGCCTCACGGAAGGTACCGCTGTTGGCAATAGCTACCACATAACGTAGTTGTTGTATGTTCATGTGTGACACTTCTTTCTTGAAAAATCAATCAGTTCTATTATACCAAATTTTATCTTCTTTTGTTGAGACTAAAAAAGCCCAGGCGACCCTGGGCTTGAGTGACTAACAAAGTAGCCTTATTCATCTGATTTATCTGTTAAGAAGTACTCGTTTTCACGTTTGTCATAGTCAAACGTTAAGTGAACCGTCTTAAGTTTACCACTGTCGGGACTATAATCATAGAAGCTAAGCGATACTTTTTGAGTGAGGTCTCCCTCATCAGTCTGAGTCAGCTCATGCGTACTAAAGCTGGCCTCAGAGTGGTTTGAGACAACATCTGAAAGACGTGTTCCCTTAAGCAAATCTGCTTGCGTACCCACCGTTAGCTTATCATAATCCTCTTTTGTCCAGTTGCTTTGATAGTCACTAACTTCCTTAACCTTATCATAGCCAAAGTCTGCAGAAGCATGCTCTAGAATGTAAGTACCATCTTTAGACTTAAAGGTCAAACGGACAAAGTTATCACTACCCCTTCCCTCTTTTGCATAAGTAAGATCTAGTGTCTGTGTCTCACCATCATTGCCCCACTCGGCATCCGTAGCCTTACCGTGAGCATCTAGGACCTCATCCAAAGTCAAAGAGTCAACCTTCAACTCCTTAAACTGGTCCTCTGTCCAGTCAAATTGATAATCTTTATCAATGTATTCATTTGCTCTGTAACGACTATCAGCCTCAAACTGATCGGCATGTTTAATGATATACTTGACCACTTGATAGCCTGTTCCACTAAGTGACGTCGTAAAGAAGATGATTGACATAACCAGAGCGATGATAGATAAGGCCTTGCGTGTTGACTTCACACTCAGCGCCATAGTCACAATCGCCAAAATGATAAGGAAGAAAGCAAAGAAGGTAAAGATGAAACCGATTGGAAGTGTCCAAGCCAAAACGGCAAATATAAGCCCCAAGACTAGGATAATAGTCGGAAGAACGATGTTGACAAAAGTATTATTTTTGACTTCTTTAGATTTGTAATAAGGGTTTTCCAAAGGCATCTGACTTGCCTTTGGAGCCTCTTTTTCTTGCTCTTTCTCCAGATTCAACTCAGGCATGTGATTAGGAGCTTCCTCCTCTAGCGTGACCTGAGCTTCGTCTGGTTGCGCATCTGCTTCTGAGTCAGCAGACACCTCTTCAGCAGCTTCAGAGCTATCCACCTGCTGATCCTCAACTTTCTCAGACACTTGGGCAGCTTCCTCCTCAGTAGCGATGACAAAATCCTCTTTCTTAGCCTCCATAAACTCCTCAGGACTTGGTTTACGACCATTGACGTCCTCAAAGTGACGCACCCATTCTTCTCTAGTTGCCATAGCTGACTCCTTTATCTCTTTTTCTTTATTTTATCATACTTTAATCTGGTCTTATGAAAATAAGGTCAGATATAAGAGAGAATTTTTTGAGACTGCCTGATGTGCTTAAGTGACAAGCTATCTCATGAAAATGGATGGAAGAATAAAAGAAACTGCCCCCAAAAGTTAGATTTTTTCTGTCTCACTTTTGGGGGCAATTCAGATATTAGTATGACTAGTTTTTTATACTTGTATAGTTAAGTATCTAATCCTTTTTGATTTCCAAACTAAGCTTATAAAAACTATAAAGGCTATAAGATATTGCAATAATTCCCAAGAAACCAAAGTATACATTATCCTTTAAACTCTTCATATAAATGCCAATTATTACAAAGAGAAAGGTATTAATCAAAATGACTAATCTTTTATTTTCTATCTTGCCTATTTTAACTACCAATAGTCTAATAATAAGTATCGATGGAGAGAATAAAACGGCAATTATTGTAAGTAAAATATTTTTTCTGCTAATTAAATTAGCTTTAATGCCTTTTTGAGATTCTTTTTCAATATTCATCTCTTTAAATAATAAATCCAGTGAAACATTATCAGGTTCACTTTTTCCTAATTCCCATTTAGAAATGGTCTGACGAGTAACAAATACTTTATCTGCAAGTTCTTGCTGAGTCATACCTGTTTTAGTTCTATATTCTTTGATCAACGTGGCAATGTCCATTTTAATACCCCTGTCTTATTTTTATTCTTTTATAAAAGGCTCTGCTAGAAAAATCGCCATTACTATTATAAAGAGAGGATTTTTATGGATAAAGTAAACGGCAATAAGTAATAGAAACAGTAAAATTCTCGTAACCCACGGATATTCGTTTGATAAATTAACCAATAAATTAACTAAAGGTCTCAGTATCAGTCCTATTAATCCAAAAATAAGCACCCATATAAAATTAGCTTTGTTTTTCTTAATAAATTGTAACATTAAAAATACCTCCTCAAATTTGTTACATTAAATTTATCAAGACCCATGAGTAAAAGCACGCAACGAATAGTAAAATATGCGCAACTCCCTTAAAAACTAGGGTGCAACGCCCCATTTCATTATGCAACGAGGAGAATATTACCTCTTAAAAGTACGAAATGGTAGTACATTAGAATCTAAAGACAGTAAAATTTTATAATAATTAAGCCGTACTATTTTAAAGTCTATATTTACATAAACTTCTGATTGTCTTCGAGACCAAAACGTTGGACTGCGACCATCATATTTTGAAGTATATACTTTTGTAGTTACACTTTCATTAACTTTGAGTATCCTTTGCTACGTTTCCATCAATCTTATAATTCACTTCAAATCCTGTTGGTCTTCTCGAAGTACCCTAACCCTGCATCCTCCTATACTCCTTCGACTTCTCTCCATACCAGTCCTTAGCTGAGTAGCCGAACTGCTCTCTATATTGCTCAGAGTATTTAAAGAGGTAATAACCTCGTAGGAGATCAATAGAAAAGACATAAGTCGCAAAAACAAATATGGCAGGCATGATAGGTATCAACACCGCATCAATGCTCCCTCTAGTATCACTTCCAGTGGAGCGGTCAAAGAGCACAAGGGCACCTGTAATCCCGGTTCCACCTAAAAAGACTAAACCATCCGAAATCTTTTCAGTCACAAGTGCCACCATGGGGCTAAACTCTGTCTGATTTTGAACGGCTTCTTTCAGTTTACGGGGAACCGTTCGAATCAAATAATAAATGGAAAGAAGAAACATGGCACCCGATAATATACTGACAATATTTCGTCGTGTCATCATCATTATACCAGCACATACCGTAAAGATAGCAAGTAAAATCACCATATAAAAGTAGGTGCAAAATTTCAGCTTCATCGGACTTCTTCTGTACTTAATTGAAAAGAAAAGATAGACCAGATACATGACTACATAGAAAAGAATGATTGGCCACTGAATCCAAGAAAATGTAGGATCTTGTTCAACGGTCAAGCCCTTTATAAACATAGGTGTGGCAATGGAAGAAAAGTAAAGAAGGATTGAAGTGATAAATAAGCCAATAAATCGTTTCCAGCTGCCTTTTTGATTGAGCTTGTCCACTGTCTCCTTAGTAACAATAGACTGACTTTGATCATATGTGTAATTCAAGAATTTCAAAAGTTTTCTCCTTTTATCACGAAAAAACAGGAAGGTCTCCCCTCCTGTTTCCTTAATCAGCTTAATTAATCGCCATCTGGACCTGATTTATAAGTAAGGTAGAATGTATCACCATCTTCTGTAGTGTCAAATGACAAGTAAACGCTCTTAAGTTTACCATCTTCAGCTTTAAAGTCGTTATAAGAAACGCTCAATTCTTTCTTGAACTCACCTTCACGAACTGTTGAGATGGTGTACTCAGCGTTTGAAGCTTTAGGGTGATCCTTAAGGATATCTTCGAGTTTTGTTCCGTTTGATGGATTACTGTAATCTCCCTTATTAAGAGCATCAAACTGTTCTTTCGTCCAGTCAGATTTGTATGAGTCATCAGTTTGTACAGCATCTGTAGGGAAGTTTCCTGAAGCATGTGACAAGATAAAGGTACCATCATACTGTTTCTTAAAGGTTAGGTAAACATGTTCACTATAGTCTTTGCCAGAATAAGTCATGCTCAAGTCATCACCTGACATTTGAGCATCTGATGCTTTACCATAAGTCTTCATAATTGACTTAGCAGAGTCTTTTCCAGCTTTCAATTTCTTGAACTTAGATTCATTCCAGTCAAATTTAGCATTTTTGTCAATGTAATCGTTGACGTCAGTGCTATCACCTTTTGAGTCAGATTTTGAATCAGATTTTGAGTCACCTTTTGAATTAGATTTTGAACTGGATTTTGAATCGCTATCATCATCTTCATCATCTTTGTCAGCAACTTTTGATGTTTTGCTTGAGCCAGCATTGTCATTTGAGTTTTGAGAAATTTGGAAAATCAAACCACCAATAGAGACAAGGAGCATGACTCCAGCTACTGCCGTTGCAATGATAGAGAGCAATTTCTTGCTTGATTTAAGACTGAAGATAAGTGAAACCACCGCCAAAGCTAGGGCAAGGACTGTCAAGATGATGAAGAGCCAAGCAGGACTAACAAACCATGACAAGATGGCAAAGATTACTGAAAGGGCAATCGCAACAATCGGCAAGATAAGGTTGAAAACAGGTTTATCTGCTGATCCAGCTGCTGCTGGATTAGGAACTGCTCCAAATCCTTGAGTTATAGGGATAGATGCCTTTTCAAACATGCTTGAATCAAATTGTGGTGTTGGTTGTTGAGCAGGCGCTTCTGAGAAGGCTGCTGTTCCAAATGGTGACTCATTACTTGCTTGTTCAGCGACAGCATCTTCAGCTGTTTCAGCAACATCAGCGATATCGTCTTCTTGAGCAACTTCCTCAGTATCTGAAACGACTTGTGCTGCAGGTGCTTCTTCAGTAGCAACCTCCTCAGCTGGGGCATCTGTAGATGCCGCTTGAGCAATCAAAGCGCTAGTATCAAAATCAGCTGCTTTAGCATCTAAAAATTCTTGGGGGCTAGGTTTACGCCCATGAACCGACTCAAAGAGTTCAGCCCATTCTGCTTTAGTTGACATAAAAATCTCCTTTTTTCAAGAAATGCAAACAAATGGACCCCTCAGCTTAGTGACGTTTTCCATAAGTAAAACATAGACACACAGCTTGCTTATCCGTGAGCATCCTACGTCTTTCAAAAGTTATGCCTCGCTCGCTGTTTGAGTGAAACAACCTTTCCCTATATCTAGTCCCTGTTCATTTTCTTGTTGATGTTTCTATTTTACCATAATTACAAACCTCTGTTAACCGTTTCCCAAAAGGTTTTTTTCTGCTACAATAATAGGTATAATGCATCAAAGGAGTTATATATGAAAAACATTAAAAAGTACATTCTCTTAGTCCTTGTACTTGTTATTGCTTGCTTAGGATTTGTCTACCGTGAAAATATTGCACGTGCCATTCGTGGAGATGCCTACGTTGACAACAAGATATACACGAAACAATTAGAAAAAGCTCAAAAATCTGGTAAAGACGCCTTTCCTCAATTGTCAGACAAGGTTGGAAAGGACGAGGCTGAAGTTATCCTCCAGACATCGAAGGGCGATATAACTGTTAAGCTTTTCCCTACTCTGGCTCCTAAGGCTTCTGAAAACTTCTTGAAGCATGCCAAGGATAAATACTACGACGGTCTTACCTTCCACCGTGTCATCCAAGACTTTATGATTCAAAGTGGTGATCCTAAAGGTGACGGTACTGGTGGCGAATCTATCTGGAAGAAAGGCTTCGCTCTTGAGCCAACACCATTCCTCTACAACATTCGAGGAGCGCTTGCCATGGCAAATACAGGTGCTAAGGATTCAAATGGTAGCCAATTCTTCATCGTTCAAAACAAGGATGACCAAAGTAAACAACTTTCAAGTGCTGGTTATCCAAAACCTATTATTGACGCCTACAAAAAAGGTGGATACCCAGCCGGTGATACCAAATATACCGTCTTTGGACAAGTCATCAAAGGGATGGATGTCGTTGATACCATTGCCAATCTTGAAGTCGATCAAAACAACAAGCCAAAAGAAACGGTAACGGTTAACGCCATCAAAATTGTGAAAGACTACAAATTCTAGTAAAATAACTTCGGGAAATTTATTCTCGAAGTTTTTTGATGACTTGAAATTTTTTTATTTTTGGAGGTTAATTCTTGACCTCGTTAAGGACTCGTGATAAACTATTGTTAGTTTATAAACTAACAGAAAGAGAGTTACACGATGAAAACAAGAGCAATTATTGAATTTAAAGACACTTACGCCAGCATGGAATGCCATAATCTTGGTTATCAAACCAAGGAAACGGCCCTGGCTATCATGTTACCTACTGGACATATTCTATCAAGTACACCGCTTTTCAGAAAGGCTTATGGTTCAAAAATGACTCACATCGACCAGCTGCCTTTCCATATAGATAACCTCACTATTAAAGCGAGAGGTCTTAGCCAAAAGGCTAAAGCTAATTTGGAAGATTGGATTGCCCATACGATTATTCTTCCCATGGACTACGATAGATATTTTGCTCAACACCAAGAACTACTACACCTCTTGGCTGAATCCCCTGTCGTTGAATCAGTTCAGGCTCTTACCTACAAAACGGTTAAGATTCAATTTTCAGAGTCGCTCAACGATGAACACATTCGTCAGCTTCAGGGATTTATTCTCAGAAAGGCTGGAATTTACAGCTACATTGGCACATCGACAGTCTCTGATCGTAACGCCCACCAGGCGCTTGAATGGGCCAAACTCGATGTTAATGGCCGTTCGCATAACGATCACAGACCTGCTATTTTCCATCGCAACAAAGGGCTATGGGGTGGCTTCTTTCATCAAGAAAGCCTCGCTTAAATAAGCTTTTGGACACAGGACAAGTACCCTGTGTTTTTTTGTGACACAAGAAAACTCACCACAAGGGTGAGTTAAACATGTTTTAGTTGTTGTGTTTCCAGTTACTATAAATACCGAAGATAATAATCCAGATTGTCGCTCCAATCGCACCGATATAAGTAGATTTTTGTAAGAAGAGACAAACAAATACAAACAAGAAGAAAGCAATTGTCACTGGGTTTAAAATCTTATAGGCTGGCATAAGGAAGCCATCTGGTAAGAACTCTTTAGATTGACGGTATCTCCAGTGAGCAAGCATAATCAAAACATAGATAGCAATGTAAACCCCTGATGATGATGCTGTAATCAAAGAGAAGGCATCTGATACACCAGGTAAGATGTTGATGAAGGCTGAGATACATACCACAACTGCTGAAGCAATGATGGCACGAGCAGGAATCCCTGTACGTGACAAGGTATCCAATTTCAACGTCTTCATCACTTTACTATTTGGTGTTTCCTTAGCAAGTTGGAAAAGGTGACGACCTGTTGAGTAAAGCGTTGAGTTCAAAGATGAAGCTGCTGCTGTCAAGACAACGAAGTTAATGAAGGCTGCCGCCCACTTGATACCAACCATCTGGAAGACTGTTACAAATGGTGATTCATTAACTGGAAGTTGTTGCCATGGGAAGATAGCCATGATAGCAATGAGGGCACCCACATAGAAGATGACGATACGTACAGGGATTTCCTTAATGGCTTTAGGCAAGACCTTACGTGGATTTGCGGTTTCAGATGTTGTGACGCCGACAAACTCAATGGCTTGATAAGCAAAGAAGACCATTTGGAAAGTCATTACAAAGCTTACCCATCCTTTAGGGAACATTTGGAAGCCTTGTGTAATGTTGGCCAGACTAGCATGTCCAGCCGGTGTTTTAAAGTCAGTCGCTACCATAAAGATACCAGTAGCAATCAGAGCCAAGATAGTGATGATTTTAATCATCCCAAACCAGAACTCTACTTCTCCGAAGATTTTCACCGCAATCAAGTTAACGGAACTTAAGATCAGTAGGAAGACTAGCTGAATCTCCCAAGCTGGCCAGTGCGGAAACCAATATTGCACATAGGTAGCTACGGCAGTGATTTCTGCCATCCCAAGGAATACCAAGGATACCCAGTAGGACCAACCTGAGAAGAATCCCCAACCCTTACCAAGATATTTGGTAATAAAGTTGATAAAAGTATGTTGGTTAGGGTCCATATAAAGCATCTCACCGATAGCACGCATCATGAAATACATGAAGACGCCTGTCAGCAAATAAACAAAAATAATCGACGGTCCTGTTAAGGAAATGGAACGCCCTGCTCCCAGAAAGAGACCTGTACCAATCGTACCAGCAATGGCAATTAGCTGGACGTGACGGTTTTGAAGACCACGTACCATCCCATTTTCAGTCTGACTGTCGTCTTCTTTGTGATGTTGCTTTTGCGACATGTTTTTTCACTCCAATTCTATTTAACACGATTCATTATCTCGTGTTATTTTCACATAACCTACATTTTACCATTTTTCTAGTAAATTGTCAATTTTTTATTCGGAATATTCAGAATCTTTCGAAGTAGAACAAGAGCTCAGACATCTCCAAGCTCCTATTCTTTTGGTTTTTATGATTTAGGATCATCAAGGCTACGTCCGTGCAGTCCTTTTTCACGTTGTACCTGACGAAGTTTTTCAGGTGTAATATCGTTTCCTTCTTCATCCACAATTTTGATACCTTCGATGTGGTGACGAACGGAACGACGATAACCTTCGATATATTCTTCACGAAGTTTGGCTTGTTCCACTTCTTCTTCTGGAGTCAAACCTTCCGCTTTTTTCTTTCTAGCAAGCTCATTGATACGAGCAATTTTTTCTGGTGTCATGTTAAGTCCTTTCTAGTTACCCCAAGAAAACTTAGGACAAACTCACCTTATTTTGTATTTAATTGGTTAAAGGCTGCAACTTTATTGGCTTTGGCTACTAGACTAGCAAGAATAGCCAAACGGTTATTCTTCAAAGCTTCATCTTCTGCCATGACCATGGTATTGTCAAAGAAGGTATCGATGACTGGGCTAAGGGCAAAGAGTTGAGCCAATTTATCACTAGCTGAGCCTGTCAATTCAAGATTTTCTGCTGCTTGAGCAAGAGCTTTTTCTTGGTCATTTTCAAAGAGACTGGCATCGACTGCTACTGAAGCATCTGCTTTTTCTGCCAAGTTGAAGGCACGAGAGAGTGACTCAACAGCTGCCTTGTAACCGTCAGTCTTAGCAGCTTCTGAGAGGGCATCTGCTGCTTCAAGCATATCCGCAACCACGAAGTTTGAACCAGCAAGCACAGCTTCTTTGATGTCTTTAGAAGTACGTCCCATCATCTTGTCCACACGGGCCTTAATGAAGTTAAGCACTTCAGCTTGATTGTCATAAGAAAGACTGTCAAATGAAAGGGCGTAAAGGCTATGAATCAACTCATCCATAGGAATGTGCCAACCAAAGGCATCCAAGATACGAACAATTCCTTGCGTTGCACGACGAAGCGCATAAGGGTCGTTTGAACCTGATGGAATCAAACCAACTGAGAAGAATGAAAGGAGGGTATCCAATTTATCTGCAAGGGCAAGGATAGCACCAACCTTCGTTTCAGGAAGGGCACCATCTGCTGAATCAGGAAGGTAGTGCTCACGAATAGCTGTCGCAACCGCAGCATCCTCACCAGCGAGAAGGGCATATTTTTCACCCATAATTCCTTGAAGTTCATCGAACTCTCCGACCATACCAGTCAAGAGGTCAAATTTGTAGATTTCCGCTGCACGCGCTACGGCTGCCGTTTCTTCAGCAGTCAAACCAGCTTGTTCAGCCAATGATGCCGCAATAACACCAGCACGGGCCATGTGTTCTGAGAGGGAACCAATTTTTTCATGGAAGGTTACGTTAGCCAATTTAGCCACGAGATCTTCAATCTTGAGTTTTTGGTCTTCACGCCAGAAGAATTCACCGTCTTCAAGACGAGCCACCAAGACTTTTTCGTTTCCTCGGATAACATTTTCCAAGTGCTCAGCGTTACCGTTACGGACTGAGATGAAGTTTGGTTTCAACTTACCATCAAGGTCACGCACGACGAAGTAACGTTGGTGGGTTTCCATTGAAGTCACCAAGACTTCTTCTGGAACTTCCAAATATTTAGTGTCAAAGCTTCCCATGAAGGCAGTTGGGTATTCCACCAAGTTCAAGACTTCATTCAAAAGTCCTTCTTCGATCTGCACTTGAACGCCTTGTTCTGCTTCGATCGCTTTGATCTGCTCACGAATCATGTTTTCACGTTCTTTGCTGTCGGCAATGACGTAAACGGTACGAAGGTCTTCTTCATAAGAATCCGCATTAGTGATTTCCACTTCGTGACCGAGAAAACGGTGTCCACGGCTCACACGACCTGAATGGATATCCAAGAAGTCAAGGTCAAGCGCTTCGTCGCCCAAAAGGACAACCAAAGTGTGGACAGGGCGGATGTATTCAAAGGTGTTGTTAGCCCAGTGCATGCTGACAGGGAAGGTCAATGAAGCAAGCACTCCTGGAACGCCAGCCAAAACTTCTTTGGCAGGTTTTCCAGCTTCATGTTTCGTCACGTAGACGTATTCTTCACCCTTAACTTCACGGAATTCGATGTCATCAACGGTCAAGCCTTTTCCACGGACGAATCCTTGAGACGCTTTTGAGAAGTTTCCATCAGCATCCAAGGCGATTTTCTTAGAAGGTCCTTTAAAATCTTCTGTCAAATCAGATTGTTGATCAGCCAAACCAATGACACGGACTGCCAAACGGCGTGGTGTTGAGAAGGTTTGAATGCTTTCGTATGAAAGACGGTTGTCATCCAAGAAGGCTGCCATTTTTTCGCCGAGTTGTTTTTCACTTGGTGTGACAACGTAGGCTGGCAACTCTTCAAGTCCTAATTCTACTAATAAGTTTTTTGTCATGTTTCTTCCTTTACATCTTCTTTTTTTGATAGGTGCCTTAGGTACTGGGGACGTCGCTAACTAAATTTGTGAGGCTGTAAGGAAATCTTCTGTCTTCTCGACATCGATTTCCAACAGTCTCATCAAAGTGGATTTAGCTAACTGATTTTTGAACCTAAGGTTTCAAAAATCCCCATATACCAGTACGGCGGCGCCTATCCCTTTAGCAAGTCTTCGACTTGCCTCTGGGTAGCCATGTGGGCTCACTAGGTTCGCCCATTTTCCATTCTTGTAACTCTTTTTATTCTTCCTCTTCTGCTAGGAGTTTGGCGCGTGTAGCTTCGTCCAGAAGTGGGTAACCGAGTTTCTTACGTTCTGCGACGAAGGTCTTGGCTACGACACGGGCCAAGTTACGGATGCGGGCAATGTAACCGGCACGTTCTGTAACAGATACTGCTCCACGAGCATCTAGCAAGTTGAAGGTGTGTGAACATTTCAAAACGTAATCATAGGCAGGGTGAACAAGGCCCAATTCCAAAGCACGTCCTGCTTCTTTTTCAAATTTCTCGAAGTTTTCCAGAAGCATGTCTTGGTCAGAAACTTCAAAGCTGTATTTTGAGTGTTCGTATTCTGGTTGAAGGAAGATTTCTCCGTATTTAACGCCTGGAGCCCACTCAATATCGTAAACTGAGTCTACTTCTTGAATGTAAGAAGCCAAACGTTCCAATCCGTAAGTAACTTCAGAAGTTACCGGACCAGTTGCCAATCCACCAACTTGTTGGAAGTAGGTGAACTGAGTGATTTCCATACCGTCAAGCCAAACTTCCCAACCAAGACCAGCCGAACCAGTTGATGGGTTTTCCCAGTTATCTTCAACAAAACGGATATCGTGTTCCAAAGGATTAATCCCCAATTTTTCCAATGACTCAAGGTAGAGCTCTTGGATGTTAGATGGTGATGGTTTCATGACCACTTGGAATTGGTGGTGTTGATAGAGACGATTTGGGTTTTCCCCGTAACGACCATCAGCTGGACGACGAGATGGCTCTACATAAGCCGCATTCCATGGTTCAGGCCCAATGGCACGAAGGAAGGTGTAAGGACTCATAGTTCCCGCACCTTTTTCGTTATCATAAGCCTGCATGAGCATACAACCCTGGTCATTCCAGTATTGTTGCAAAGTAAGGATAATTTCCTGGAAAGTCAATTTTTTAGACATGTTTTACTCCTTTTTCTCTAATTTCTTGCGACACGAGTCTGCCTCGTCGATCATACGAGGCAAGACGAGTTAGTACTGCGTTTAGCTCAGGTACCCTAGTGCTGAGCGTGGGGCAGCCCGACTGTAAGGAGGTCTCTGCCACTGACGCAGTGGAAGGTTAGTTTTTTAGACATTGAATACTCCTTAATTTAATATTATCTTTGTGACTTGGAATACAAAAAGAACCGTGTCTTTGCTCCCAAGTCATATGACCTAGGGGCGTTAGAAACGCGGTTCCACCCTAATTTATTACTTCATTTTATAATTATTTACTCGACTCTTCACCGAGAGAAAGCGCCACTTGCTTACTTTGCTCTACTTGGCTTTCACTATCCCAAGCTCGCTAGAAAAAACGTCATAAGCCTTTCTTTCTTGTCAGTATTATAGCAGAAATAGATAAACTTGTAAAATAGAATTCTAATTCTACTTCTCATCAATCCCCAATTCCTGACGAACATGAGCATGGGAATCCTCACGGAGTATTTGATTGTCAATGATTGAGGCATCTCGAAGTTGTTCTGCCTTTTCCTTGTCCTGAGGCGTTAAATCTTGATCAGGATCATAAGCTTTCTCGACAATAGCTAAAAGATGATTTCGGATTTCTTTTTCCTTGCGAATCTTTGCTTTTTTACGATAACTTGCGACAACCAAGACAACCAACATCAGTAATCCCATATAACCGATAATGGGATACATGACTGCGACCAATTGACGAAAACCCATAAAGGATACAAGGAAACCACTGAGAGAAAAAGCAGTCACAAAAAACTTGAACCGTTTCTCACTACCAGCTGCAAAGCGTTTGCCTAGAGCATAATAGAGACTAAAAACAGTATTGAAAATCAAACCAAAAATCACGAAAGCATAGAGGGTTGCAAAGATAGGATTCACTTCCTTAGCAATAGCCAACATAGGCACATCTGACTTGACAACCTTGTCACTATTAGCAAAAAGAATCAGGGTCGTGATAAAGAAAATCACACCAACCATGAAGCCACCCCAGGCACCACTCTTTTCAGCTTCATTAATTTTGAAAATGGAGCCCCCCATAACGAAGGCCATAGCGATGGCAGACATGACACAAACAGCAAAATAATTGACGACAGACATCCAAACGCTTGGAAATGGGGATTGAATAGTTTGTGAAATCCTATTCATCTCCGCAAAATCCCAGTGGCGCCCTAAAACATTGGTCATAAAGATAACAGCTATCATTACCAAAATCATAGGGGTAAAGACTCCGATAACTCCGATGATTTTTTTGAAATCTAAAAAGCTGACCACAATAGTCAAGGCCGTACAGAGAAAAGCTCCTACCCAAAATGGCATGCCAAATTGTTGATTCAAATTGGCTCCTGCACCAGCCGTCATCACAAAACCAAAGATAAAGCAGGTGATAATGAGCGCAATATCCAAAATGCGATATATAACAGGATGACTAATTTCAGCAAGAACGACCGAATGATCGTCCGATTGATAATAGCTTCCCAGAGCAATCATCAAACGGCCAAAACCAACATGTAGAACTCCTAAGACAATAACACCTATCAGACCCCAGGCTCCAAAGCTGACAAAATACTGCAAGAGGTCCTGTCCTGAAGATACTCCTGCGCCAATCATTACACCGACATAGGCCAGAGCAATGCTCCAAATACGTTTTGACATATTACCTCCTGTAAAAATAAAAAAGTATTTCTATTTTACACCTTTACTGTTACAATTCTGTAAAAAATAAGAAAAAACAGCACCTTTATATAAAAGCACTGCTTAGACCATTACTTTTCCCAAGCTTTACGACCATCGATAAAAGTTGCTTGTAACTCCAAAGAGTCATCTAAAACGATGAAATCGGCTGCTAGGCCAGCTTTAAGACTACCACAAACATTTTCAAGACCAACAGATTTAGCTGGAACATGACTCGCCATTTGTAAAGCTTGAGCAACCGTCACCAGACCCCAATCAACGACGTGCTTGACACCATCTTTAAGTTGTAGGATAGAACCAGCCAGGTTACCACCTTCCTTAAGGCGTGCCGTGCCATTTTCCACAATAACAGGAAGCTCACCCAGCATATAGTCGCCATCAGGACGTCCTCCTGCAGACATACAGTCTGTAATCAGGGCAACATTTTGAGGCGTCTTCTGCTTGATAAGGACGCTACAGGCAGCTGGTAGAACATGGTGCCCATCCGCAATCAATTCACCAATAGTATCTGGACTATCAAAGGCTGCACCAACCATACCAGGCTCACGGTGACTAAAGCCACGCATCCCATTGTAAACGTGAACCCAGACTGAAGCACCAGCTTCCACTGCTGCCACGGCTTCTTCATAAGTAGCATTGGAATGTCCCAAGGCAATTGTCACACCTTGTTTAGTCGCTTCTTTAATAAAACCAGCCACTCCTTCACGCTCAGGAGCCAAGGCCAATTTGATTAACTTTCCTTGAGCCGCTTCTTGCCAGACTTGCAACTGTTCAAGGCTTGGATTGCCCATGTATTTTGGATTTTGAGCACCCTTGTAGGTTTCAGTGAAATAAGGCCCTTCAAAGAAGAGGCCTTGAATTTTTGCGCCTCTTTCCTTACCAGCTGTCTCAGCTGTCGTTTGACAAATAGCCTTCAACTCCTCAAATGGTGCGGTCAAGGCTGTCGGCAAGAAAGAGGTCACGCCTGCTGAAAGTAAGGCCTGACTCATACCTAAGAGGCTTTCCGCCGAATTGTCCATAACATCATAACCCGCAAAGCCGTGAATGTGGGTGTCCACAAGACCAGGAGCAATTTGATAGTCACTGTAATCTAGCACCTCTGCACCTTCTGGCACCTTTTTTGTCCACTCAGCAAAACGACCATCTGTGACTGCCAAGTAGCCACCTTCTTTGACCTTATGATCAAAATAAAATCGTTTGGCTGCAATATAATAAGTCATAGTACTACCTCTCATCAATTTTCTATGTTCTCAATACGCCTTCATTATATCAAAAAAAGCCGAGAAATGTTCTCGACTTTCCATATTAAATCACACCTTCTGTAACCTTTTCAACAAGGTTAATGGCATGGTCTGCAATACGTGTGTAATGCGATAAGTAATCAACATAGTTGATACCTGCCTGCGCAGTACATTCACCATTATTAAGGCGTTTGGTATGAATCTTACGCAATTGTTTTGCAAGTTTTTCCAACTCTTCATGACGGAGGATAACTTGACCAGCAAGTACCTTATCATCGTCCACAACGACACGAATACTGTCAAGTGTAATACGATGAGTGCGGTTATAGACATCCGCAAGTTCCGCCTTGGCTATTTCAGAGAATTCAATTCCCTTGCTATGAATGTGTTGTGAAAGACTAGCACTAGCGACTGCAAGGTCACCAATACGTTCCAAGTCACGAACAGAATCCAGGACACTTGCCAAGATTTCATTTTCAGAAACACTAAGTGACTCGTTAGAAATATCAATCAAGTAAGTTGTCAACTCTTCGTCAATACTATTAACAGCTGTTTCAAATTTTTCAACCTTGTCAAAGTATTTTTCATCTCCCTTATCAAAGAAAGCATATGAAGCTTCCAAAGACTGGATAGCATATGACGCCAAATGCACCAATTCTTTCTTGGCATTACCAAGGGCAATGGCTGGTGCTTGCGTGATGAGCAAACGGTCCAAATAAAGTGCTTTGTACTTATTAACTTCGTCCTCACCAGGGATGATCTTAGTTACCAAGTAAGCTAAAACTCCGATGAATGGGAACTGAACAATAGTATTAGCAATGTTAAAAGTACCGTGGGCAAAGGCAATTGTCATCTCTGGTGTCAAACCAAGTACAGACTTGAACCATTGAATTAAAGCTGTGAATGGCACCAAGAGAATCAAACACAAGACCGTTCCAATGACATTAAAGAGTACGTGAGCTCCTGCTACACGTTTAGCCGCAATGTTGGAACCAAGAGCCGCAAGAACCGCTGTTATAGTTGTTCCGATATTGTCCCCAAAGAGGATTGGAAGGGCACCTTGCAAATCAAGCAAGCCACCTGAATAAAGGCTCTGAAGAATACCAATGGTAGCTGCCGAAGACTGAATCAACATGGTCAAACCAGCACCAATGATGACTCCCATGATTGGGCGGTCACCTAAAGTTGCCAAGTAGTCTTTAAAGGCTGTGACTGACTTCAAAGGCTCTACCGCATCTCCCATCAGGTTAAGGGCAAAGAAGATTCCACCCACACCAAACAAGATACGACCTAGGTTGTTGAGCTTCTTATTACTTGTAAAGAAGAGAAGCGCCGCACCAATGAAAAGCACCGGAAGGGCATAATCACCTAGCTTGAAACCAATCATGAAGGAAGTTACGGTTGTCCCGATATTTGCCCCCATGACAATTCCAATAGCTTGACGAAGACTCAAAAGTCCTGCCGAAACCAGACCTACGACGATAACGGTTACCCCTGAACTTGACTGAATCAAGGCCGTCATGACAATACCAATCAAGACCCCTAAAAAAGGATTACTGGTATACTTATCGATGTAATAGCGTAACTTATCACCGGCTGCCTGTTGAAGACCATCCCCCATGTACTTAATACTGAAAAGGAAGAGTCCCAAACCACCGAGGAAAGAAAACACAATATCTTGCCAATTTACTGACACATTTTTGTCCTCATTATTCAAAAATTTTCGGTAAAACCGACCTTTCTATTGTATCTATTTATTAGGGAATAAACAAGGCTTTTCCTCAAAATAATAGAAAGAAACCAAGAAAATCTGACCTTCTTAGATATCTCATTTAACTCTCATGTTCATGATGTCTAACACCACTATTACTCATATCAGAAATCCATCAAGGCCCGTCTCGAAAATACTGTTTTTTTCTTTGATACTTGTCACCAGGTTTCAAGCAAAGGCAATCGAAAAACATTACTAGCAGTGTTTTGAGAATTCCATAAATGAAAACTACCATAGCAGTACCATCATCCGTTGGCGATGTTTTTTCAGTTATCACTACATCTTTCGAGACTTATAAATAACCGATAAATATTCTTGAAATAAATCCTTCTTTCTTGTGATATAATAAAGGCAAAAATTGGAAGTGACATCATGACAATCTACCTTCTAGCACAAGTATTCTCAGCCATCGGAGCTCTCTGTGTCGCCATATCCTCTTTTGCAAAATCAAAAAATAAGATGCTCGTCTGGCAAATTACCGACTACATTTTCACTGCCACTGCCAACCTCTTATTGGGTGGCTATACTGGGGCTTTAACCATCAGTATTTCCATCATTCGAAATAGCCTGATGGTCAAAAAGAAGATGACCAAGACTATCTTGACCATCCTCATCATTATTCAAATCATCGTAGGATCCTATCTCAATCAGCTTGGACTTATTGGCTATTTGCCGATTATCTCTTCAGTTTCTTATAGTCTAGCCATTGCCATCACACGAAACCTTCAGTGGCTTCGCTGGGTCATTATTGAGAATATGTTACTCTGGCTAATATACGATTTGACCATTAAGGCTTATCCCGCTGCCATCACAGACATCACCATCACGCTAACCACTCTCATTGCCATTATCCGAAATCGAAAAACCTTTAGCAGATAGAAGCTAAAGGTCTTTTTCTTATAAAGCCCAAGTACGAATAGCGTGGGCCACACCTGCCTGGTCATTTGTCAAGGTTACATATTTACTCAAAGACTTGATGTCATCACTAGCATTTCCCATGGCGACGCTCTGACCAACAAATTCAAGCATTTCAATATCATTGGCCGCATCTCCCAAAGCCATAATCTGTTCGGGATCAATCCCCAACTTTTCAGCTAAATGCTTCAGTCCACTAGCCTTGGTTGCTCCTTGTGGCATAATTTCAAAGATATAGTCTTGACTGCGAACCGTACTATAGTGCTGACTAAGACTTTCTTCCATGGCATTTTGGAAGTCATCAAGCGGTTTAGATTCCGCCATATACATGGCTTCAAAAATGACCTGACCTTCCGCAAAAATTTCTTCCAAAGATTTGGCCTCAGCCACCATATAGACTGTCCCAGCATCATAGGCAACTAAATCAGGCACTTCATTACCAACAACATAGTAGGTTTTTTCACCTGTCAAGGTTAGAGTTACATCTGGAAAATCCTTACTCACTTGAAAAAGGTCTTCCAACTCCGTATGAGATAAGCTTTCATGTTGAAGCAGGGTCCAATTTTTAGTTTCATAGGTCGAACAACCGTTGTTCATGATAATATACTCTTCTTCACTAAGACCCAATTTTTCAAAATGGGGAACAATGCCTGAACGTGGACGACCCGTACAAAGGACAATCTTAATACCTGCCGCAGCGGCTTCCTGAATAGCCTGAATGTTTTCTACAGGTATCTCTTTTTGACTATCTAAGAGTGTACCATCCATATCAATGGCAATGAGTTTCACTTGGTTCTGATTCATATTCTTCTTATTCTCCTTTGACTCTAATAAGTGTCATAAATAGTTAACTGATATTGTTCAATGATGCTGTTCAACTTATCACCATAAGTCGTGTCAGTGGCATAAACGCCTGTTAGGGCCGCTGTTGCATCTTTATAACTTCTCGTTTTGGAGCGGTGTACTCCCACATAGTAGCTTCCCTCGAGAAAGTCCACATAGTCCTGCAGCGAATTCTCAACGGAGCCATAGGAACGAAAGGCAGCATCGATATGGTAGGGATTTCCCTTACCATCATCCTCCCAGGTCGGTAGCGTTACACTTTGACCATTGTATTCTCCTTTAATTCCAAAGAAATTGTAGGAAGGCTTTTGACTTAATTGTGACTGTCCCGAGTCCGATTCTAGGATGGCCTGGGCAATCATGACTGAGGCATAAAGATCGTTTTTCGCTGCTAAATAGCGTGAAGTCTCTCCAATCTCAGCAATAAAAGCAACTGTCGTCTCATCTGTAGACGTCATATTCTTTTCCATTGTCAACTTTGGAAAATTCAAACTAGCTAGAAGCCCAAGCAAAGCAAGTAAGCCAATAATGATCAGGCTCCATTTCTGTAAAACTCTAGTAAAAAGCAGAAGAGACTTCTTTTTCTTCTTAGTCTTCTTAAATTTAGCTTTCGACCTGCTTTTCTTTTTTCCTTTTGCCAATCAGTCACCCCCTTCATCCTTAATAATCTCTTTTAGTATACCAAAAATCAACAAAAAAGGCCCAAACCAACTGGTTTAAGCCCTAATCCAATATGACATTAAATAGCGTCTCCACCCCGTTCGCCAGTACGAATACGAATGACATCATCAATAGGAACAATAAAAATCTTCCCATCACCGACTTCACCAGTCGCCACAGCACCACGAATAGCATCAACAACCTCATCAACTGCCAGGTCCTTGACTACTATTTCCACCTTAACCTTGGCCAATAAGGTCGGAACAATCCGTTGTCCACGAACGAACTCCGCAAAGCCACGTTGAGTTCCATACCCCAAGACCTGACTTACAGTCATTCCCTTGGCTAAACCACTACCAGTCAAGGCATTTTTCAAATCTTCCAATTTGTCCGAACGAATAATCGCTTCTATTTTTTTCATCAGTATCCTCCTACGAATCCATACCCATAAAGGTTGGATAAGCTGTTTCCTTGTGTTCACAGTCATCAAGACCAATAGCTTCATCACGGTCACTGACACGTAAAGGCATATAATGGGCAATTACTTTTATGATACCATAGGTTACCAGCCCCGACCAAGTAGCTGTGAAAATAATGGCCAAAACTGTCACCAAAAACAAACGTGCATTCCCATAGATGAGTCCAACATTAGCCTTATCTAGGGCTAGATTTGGTGTTGTAAAAATAGCTGTAACCAAACCACCAAAGATACCTCCGACACCGTGGCAACCAAAAGCATCCAAAGCATCATCATAGGCAAAACGTTTTTTCAAGACAGAAATGGCATAGAAACAAACCGGACTAACCATAGCTCCAATTAGAATGGCACTCCAGATGGAAACGAAACCAGCTCCAGGTGTGATGGCAACAAGTCCGGCTACTAAACCAGTCGAACCACCGACCAAGGATGGATGACCTGTCACATATTTTTCAAGAGCTAGCCATGAAAACATGGCAGCTGCTGCAGAAACATGTGTGGTCACAAGAGCATGAACTGCTAAGCCATTGGCTGCTAGGGCTGAGCCTGCATTGAAACCAAACCAGCCAAACCACAGAAGACCCGCTCCCAACAGAACAAAAGGAACATTATGAGGACGGTGCTCTAAGATGCCATAGTCACGACGTTTCCCAACAACAATTGCCAAAACCAGAGCTGAAACACCAGAAGTAATGTGAACCACATCACCACCCGCAAAGTCAATTGTCCCCCACTTGGCAAGAATTCCGTCTCCCCATACCATATGTGCAAAAGGATAATAGACCAAAAGTAGCCAAAAGACTACAAAAATAGCTAAAGGAGTAAAGCGCATACGCCCTACTACTGAACCTGTCAAAATCGCCACACAGATAATGGAAAACATCATCTGAAAAGCCGCAAATAAGAGATCAGGAATGGCTAGACCACGACTTGAAGCCGTTTCAGAAACACCGTGTAAAAAGAGATGACTAATATTCCCAAAGAAATAGCCATGCCCCCCAAAAGAAAGTGAATAACCAGTAACAACCCACAAGAGGGAAGCAATTGCTAAGGGAAGAACAGACATCATCATGGTATTAATGACATTTTTTCGACGCCCAAGGCCACCATAGAAGAAGGCCAAAGCTGGTGTCATCAAGCACACCATGGCTGAACATATCAATATAAAGGCACTACTACCTGTATCCATGAAACCACTCCAATCCAAAGGAATTATTTTTATGTTAGATAATATAACACAAAAATAAAGAGTCTACAAGTTTATTTATGGAATTTTTTGATAATTCTTTCTTTTCTGACATCTTATGTCGCCACAAAAAAAGAGCTTCTTAGACCCCATGAAAGAGATTATAAAGCTCTTGTCTATTTAGTTTTCGCTCTTTGGCAACCGTTTTTATAGCTTGATTAGGCTTCATACCGGAAGCAATTAAAGCTTCAACAGCCTCAATTGGAGTAACATCTGATGTCAGGTTTTCTTCCCTTTCTTCATCCGATGCACCAGCTACAATCAGCAAACATTCCCCCTTGAGAGGATTTGTTGCAATATAATCCAAAATTTCGGAGATGCTACCTCGCTGGTACTCTTCGTAAAGCTTGGTCAGTTCTCGAACTAGAGTCAGCTGACGATTGCCATAAACCTCACGCATATTTTCAAGAGTATCAGCTACACGATAAGGTGACTCATAGAAAATCTGCGTCTCAGGATAAGACAATTTTCCCTTGAAGAAATCAAGCTGCTGACCCTTTTTACGAGGAAGAAAGCCATAAAAAATATGAGGCTGAGGTGCCAAACCACTGGCAATCAAGGCTGTAATCCCAGCTGATGCACCAGGTAAGGCCACCACAGGAATATCCTCAGCAATAGCAGCTTTAACCAAATCATGTCCAGGATCCGAAATGGAAGGCATACCAGCATCTGAGACCTGAGCCAGGGAAAGCCCTGACTTCAAGCGCTCCAATAAATCCGGAATTTTCTCATAAGCATTATGCTCGTGAAAAGAATACTGCTTGGTCTCAATCTCAAAATGTTTGAGTAATAGCCCCGTATTGCGCGTGTCCTCCGCACAAATAAGATCGACATCTTTGAGAGTTTGAACGCTGCGAAAGGTCATATCCTGTAAATTTCCAATAGGAGTTGGGACAAGATAGAGGGTACCATAATGAGACTGCCCCTTAAAACTCTTTTGAACCTGCATCTTTAATCTCCGTACAACAATTCCGCACAGAAGCCACAGGCTTCATTATTATCACGACGTTGACCATAAAAATCTGGGCAAATATGGAAGCCATCATCATAAATCGCCTCGAGATTAACCTTACCATGAGACATTTTCGTGCCCGTTTCTTCTTGAACCACTTGACTCAAGTGCTCACGCAACTTGTCGTTTTCCAACTTAAGAGCTGTATTTTCATCAAGAATGCCTGAGAAGTTCGCCTTAATTGCCTCAACTTCTGCCAACATAGACATCAAATTTTGTGATAATTCCTCAAATTTATCATACAATTCACGCTTTTCCATTTAGCTGAACTTCCTCCACTCCATAGGTTAGGGGAGCACGCCCCTTATCAAATGCAACCTTAATAGTCCTTGCAATCACGTCAATAGCAACAACATGCCCTTTGCCATCCTTGGTTTCAATTTCATCACCTAAATCAGGATAACTCGCCTTACTATCTCTGTAAAAGTCATCTTCATAACTGAGACAACACATGAGACGCCCACAAAGACCGTTCATCTTACCAGAATTTAAGGACAAACTCTGATTTTTAGCCATTTTAATAGATACTGGTGGGAATTCGCCCAAAAAACTAGAGCAACACAGGGCACGCCCACAAGGTCCTAAACCACCATAAATTTTCGACTCCTCACGACTCGAAATTTGGTGGAGCTCAATACGTGTTTTAAAATAAGCTGCCAAATCCTTTAGTAACTGACGGAAATCCACTCGCTTTTCAGCCACAAAATTAATCAGCACATAAGAACCATTTAAAGGAAAGATGATATCAACCACCTTCATCTCCAGCTGATTTTGAAGAATTAAGTCAGCCACAACAGCCATACTCTTTTCAGCCTTCAAAAGGTTGTCATTATATCTAGCTAAGTCCCCCTCCTCAGCTAGTCTTTCAACCCGATTCAGATCATTAGGTAGACTAACCTCAGGAAAATCAGTATTCTCCACGACCACCTGAGCCAAACGCTTGTCCTTTTTTTCCAAAACGACCACAAAGTCATCTTTGGCGTAGTGTCTATCTGGAATGACGTATTCTACCATTCCATTTTCTTCAAATTTGATTCCAATGACCTCTGTCATGATAATACCATATACTCCAATGCATTTTGAAAGCTGACATTGGCTAGCCACATGTTACGGGCCTCATAAACCAATTCAAGCCATCGTCTTGCTTTTGGATTTTGTATATCCTTCCCCAATTGATAAGTTAAGAAATCCCAAACCATCTCTTGCTCTGACTTTTCACCACACTGAACAGCCAATTTTGCAAGGTCCAAATAAAGCAAATCTTGATTAGCCAGCAAGGACTGTGTCAAACGCTCCACTGCGTTAATCAAATCAAGAGCCTTATTATCCTTAGCTAAGTGCAAAGCTTGAGCTTCATCCTTGGCAAAGTCTGCCAAGACCTTAGCTTGACTAAGTAACAGGCCTTCCCTCTGTAACAAGTCCTCCAAATAGGCCCGATTCTTAGGAAAATAAAAGAGTTGCGCTCGACTTTTAATCGTCGGTAAGATACGACTATCATCAGCCGTCAAGAGAAAAATGTAAATCTGACTCTGGGGCTCCTCAATAAACTTCAAAAGACTATTGGCCGCATTGACATGCATCTTATCTGCATCACGAATGATAAAAACCTGAGCCTGTCCTTCAAAACTTGATTGACTAAACTCTCTGGTCAACTGCCGAATCGTATCTGTCTTAATAAGTTGCCCTTGAGGTTCCACCAATTTAACATCCGAAAACTCCCCTTGTGCAATCAAGCGACAGGGACGACAGTTACCGCAAGGTAAACCATCTTCAGGCGTCAGACAAAAACGACTCTGTGCCAGCCAAATAGCCATATCGAAACTTCCGAAATCACCCGAGAATAGATAGGCATGACTCAAACGATTTTCTCTGATAATTTGTGAAAATTCTTCGAACAGCTTGCTCTGACTTTCAGCTAATTTCATTTTGCTCCTTACAAATAGCTTTTGATAATTTGCCAAGCATCCTCTATCACTTTATCAAAGGGTTGCGAAGCATCAATCAACTTGATCCGTTCTGATTCGACCATAGCCAAGTCTAAATAACCTTTACGAACACGTTGATGCATATCAAGCTTTTCCAAATCCAAACGATTAACTTCACGCTCACCATTTGCTGCAATACGTTTCAAGCCAGTTTCGGAATCCACATCAAACAACAAAGTGACATCAGGCTTATGACCATCCGTCGCATAGGCATTTAACCAAGCAATCTCAGTCTGTTCCAAGCCACGACCAGCACCTTGATAGGCAACCGATGAATCAATAAAACGATCCATGATAACCATATTGCCTTTTTCTAGCTCTGGAAGAACCTTTTCGACCAGATGTTGACGACGGGCAGCTATATAGAGCAAGAGCTCTGTCTTAGCATCCATAGCCGTATTATCTACATCCAAAATAACCTCACGGATTTGCTCTGAAATAGCCACCCCACCCGGCTCACGTGTCGTTATAACCTGACCAGGGTAAACTTCTTTTAAACGAGGTAAGAGTGCCTCTAAAACTGAGGTCTTCCCAGCCCCATCTGGCCCTTCGATTGAGATTAATAACCCTTTTGACATGATACTTCCTTTATTTTTTATTATCTTCTATTTTATCAAATTTTAGCTTAAATGAACATTCCCAAAATTATTATAGAGCATTGAAAACTATATTAAAAAAGAAGTCTATAAAGACTCCCATTACACATCTCGAATGCTTCAAACCATGCCGATTGCAGGGATCGAACCTGTGACCTACGCGTTACGAGTGCGTTGCTCTACCAACTGAGCTAAATCGGCTAACACAGTCATTTTAGCACTCTCTCCCAAAATGTCAAGCGCTATGTAATATCACATCACATTGACATGAAAAAGAACTCGGACTAGCCAAGTTCTTTCGTTTCTTACAATGATTTATATAGTTGACTTGCATTTTCAACAGTGAAACCATACTCCTTAAAGATACGGTCGCCAGGTGCTGAGGCACCCCAAGTATCGATAGTAAGTGTTTTGCCTGCAAGACCAACGTATTTGCCCCAACCAAAGCTAGTTCCAGCTTCAATAGCCAAACGTTTTGTCACAGCAGCTGGAAGGACTTCTTCTTTATAAGCAGCATCTTGCTCATCAAAGAGATTTTGTGATGGCATAGATACGACACGAACATGAATACCTTCAGCTTCAAGAGCAGCTTGTGTATCAAGAGCCAATTTCACCTCAGAACCAGTGGCAATGATGATACCATCAAGATTACCTTTAGCTTCTGATATGATATAAGCCCCTTTATTGACACCAGCTTCAGCATTTTCAGCTGTACCATCAAGGACTGGCAAGTTTTGACGTGTCAAGACAAGCATTGTTGGACGTTCAGTCTCAGCCAAAGCACGTTTCCACGCAGCATTAGTTTCATTACCATCTGCAGGACGGATAACGTTAAGGTTAGGCATTGAACGCACACTTGCCAATTGTTCGATTGGTTCGTGAGTAGGTCCATCTTCACCAACTGCTACTGAGTCGTGTGTCATTACATAAGTTACTGGCAGGTTTTGAAGAGCTGCCATACGTACCGCTGGAAGCAAGTAGTTTGAGAAGACGAAGAAAGTACCACCATAAACACGAGTACCACCATGAAGAGCAATACCATTCATCGCTGCAGCCATAGCAAATTCACGCACACCAAACCAGATATTACGTCCAGCATAGTTGTCTGCTTGGAAATCAGACTCAGCCTTAACCATGGTATTGTTTGAAGCTGAAAGGTCTGCAGAACCACCCCAGAATGAAGGAACTTGTTCAGAAATTTGTTGGATAGCTTGTTGGCTTGACACACGACTAGCTACAGCTGTGCCAAGTTCATGAGTGTTCAATTCAACAGTTGCTGACTCATTTGCAAAAGCAGCCTTGTATTCAGCAGCTAACTCTGGGTAGGCAACTTCATATTCAGCAAATTTAGTTTGCCAAGCATTTTCAGCAGCTTCACCACGGAACTTAATACCAGCTTGAAAACGACGAGCTACTTCGTCAGGAACAGTGAAGGCAGGTGCATCATAGCCGTACACGCTTTTGGCATGATCAATACCTTCTTGACCAATCGGTGCACCGTGAACAGCTGACGTTCCTTGTCCTTCAGCTCCATAACCGATAATAGTTTTTACTTCGATGATAGATGGTTTATCTGTCTCTGCTTTAGCTTCTTCAATAGCTTTAGCAATAGCTTCCAAATCATTTCCATCTTTAACAAGAATGTGTTGCCAACCATAAGCTTCAAATTTAGCCTTAACGTCTTCAGTGAAAGCCATTGATGTCGGACCATCCAGTGAAATATCGTTTGAATCGTAAAGAAGAACCAATTTGCCAAGTTTAAGGTGACCAGCAAGACTGGCAGCTTCTTGAGAAACACCTTCCATCAAACAGCCATCGCCATGTAGGGCATAAGTATAATGGTCAACAATATCAAAACCAGGTTTGTTGAATTTAGCAGCCAAATGCGTTTCAGCCATGGCCATACCAACAGCATTAGCAATCCCTTGACCAAGAGGTCCTGAAGTAGCTTCAACACCATCAGTATGATTAACTTCAGGGTGTCCTGGAGTCTTAGATCCCCATTGACGGAAGTTTTTCAAATCATCCATTGTCACCTTATAGCCAGAAAGGTGCAATAAACTATAAAGCAAAGCAGAACCATGACCTGCAGAAAGGACAAAACGGTCACGGTTTGTCCAATTACGGCTAGTCTTTGGATTAACATTCATTACATGGTTCCAAAGTACGTAGGCCATTGGCGCTGCACCCATAGGAAGACCAGGGTGTCCTGAATTTGCGGCTTGAATAGCCTCAATTGAAAGCGAACGAATAGTGCTGACCGCCATTTGGTCAATAGCATCAAAAGTCATGATTTCTAATTCTCCTCTTCTTGGACAATGCAGAGCAAATAAACACTTAGGGTCTGTGCTCTAGTTATACTGCCTTTATTATAGCACATTATCTGACTATTTGGGCGATTCAATTCTATTTGAAAAGGCTTAAGTTCATTTATGACTAGACCTTCTTTATCCGATTTACAAAGTGGCATTTTTTGTATATGGATAGAATGACGTTTTGGAAACACGATTGAATTGATTATAAAAAATCAAGGATCCTTTAAGTGATAAATCAGTAGATAAATTGATTTTCAAGTTAAAAGCATAATGCTATCATTGATCCCCCACCCGATACGAAACCCTATAGCAACAGCGTGGCTTTCCAAGACATAAGAAAAAGCCGAGGAAACCTCGACTTTATAAAAGATTATTTAACGAAGTCAAGCAATGCCAAGAAGCTATCAGCTTGAAGTGATGCACCACCTACAAGAGCTCCGTCTACATCTGGACAAGCCATGTATTCTGCAACGTTTTCAGGTTTAACTGAACCACCGTATTGAACACGTACTTTGTCAGCAACTTCTTGACCGAAGTCAGCAGCAACAACATCACGAACAACTTTACACATTTTTTGTGCATCGTCTTGTGAAGCTGATTTACCAGTACCGATAGCCCAGATTGGTTCGTAAGCGATAACTGTTGAAGCTACTTGTTCAGCAGTCAAACCAGCCAAAGCAGCTGAAACTTGAGCACCTACGAATTCTGCAGCTTTACCAGCTTCATAAGTTTCAAGTGTTTCACCACAACAAATGATTGGAAGCATGCCATTAGCAAAGATTGCTTTTGCTTTTTTGTTGATGTCTTCATCAGTTTCGTGGAAGTAGTCACGACGTTCTGAGTGACCGATAACAACATAGTCAGTACCGATTTCTTTCAAAACTTGTGGGCTAGTTTCACCAGTAAAGGCACCAGCATTTTCAAAGTAAGTGTTTTGCGCAGCAACTTTAAGGTTTGAACCTTTAGCAGCAGCAAGAACAGCTGTCAAGTCAACGGCAGGAGCCGCAATACCAGCTTCAACAAGATCAGATGAAGGAAGTTTTGATGCTACAGCTTCAACAAATGCTTTTGCTTCTTCTGGATTTTTGTTCATTTTCCAGTTACCAGCGATAAATGGTTTACGTGACATTTCACATACCTCTTCTTCTATTTATTTACAAGTTTATTCTATCACAAATCCCCTACTATTACTAGGATTTTAGGAAAATTCCGAAAACTATAGCCACTTCATACCGACTAATGACCTACTAAACTACTTCTCTTCTAAGATACTTTCATAAGAAGAACATCAAAAAGGTAATAAAAAACCAAAAAGAGCCGAGTAAACTCGACTCTCTCAATTATTGTCTGACGAATAATTGTATTGGGAACTTAATATTAATTAAGCTTCGATTTCAGATACGATACCTGAACCAACAGTACGTCCACCTTCACGGATAGAGAATGTTGTACCTTGTTCAACGGCGATTGGGTGAATCAATTCAACATCGATAGTCACGTTATCACCAGGCATAACCATTTCAGTACCTGCAGGAAGTTCGATAGAACCTGTTACGTCAGTTGTACGGAAGTAGAACTGTGGACGGTAGTTGTTGAAGAATGGAGTGTGACGTCCACCTTCTTCTTTAGAAAGGATGTAAACTTCACCTTTGAATTTAGTGTGTGGGTGGATTGAACCAGGAGCAGCCAATACTTGACCACGTTCAATTTCATCACGTTGGATACCACGAAGAAGGACACCGACGTTATCACCGGCAATACCTTCGTCAAGTTGTTTACGGAACATTTCAACACCAGTAACAACTGCTTTTTGGATTTTTTCCTTGATACCAACGATTTCAACTTCGTCATTGACACGAACAACACCACGGTCGATACGTCCTGAAGCAACAGTACCACGACCAGTGATTGAGAATACATCTTCGACTGGAAGCAACAATGGTTTATCAGTGTCACGTTCTGGTTCTGGAATGTAATCGTCAACAGTATCCATCAATTCCATGATGATATCTTCGTATTTAGTATCACCTTCAAGAGCTTTAAGTGCTGAACCTTGGATAACTGGGATTTCATCACCTGGGAAATCGTATTCTGAAAGAAGGTCACGGATTTCCATTTCAACCAATTCAAGCAACTCTTCATCGTCAACCAAGTCAACTTTGTTCATGAAGACGATCAAGTGTTTAACACCAACCTGACGTGAAAGAAGGATGTGTTCACGTGTTTGTGGCATTGGTCCATCAGTAGAAGCTACTACAAGGATCGCACCGTCCATTTGAGCGGCACCAGTGATCATGTTTTTAACGTAGTCCGCGTGTCCTGGCGCATCAATGTGAGCGTAGTGACGTTTAGCAGTTTCGTACTCAACGTGTGCAGTGTTGATTGTGATACCGCGTTCGCGTTCTTCTGGAGCAGCGTCAATTGAAGCGTAGTCTTTTGGTGTGTTGACTGAGCTTGGAAGACGACGTGCCAAAACAGTTGTGATAGCAGCTGTCAAAGTAGTTTTACCGTGGTCAACGTGTCCAATTGTACCAATGTTAACGTGTGGTTTACTACGATCGTATTTTTCTTTTGCCATTTAGGAAAAGCCTCCAATAAAATATATTTTATAGATAGACAGTAGGCAATACAGTCTAACTTTACTCTACTATTCTATCAAAATGTCATAGAATTGCAAGTATTTTATATGGTTTTCAGATTTTCTTTTTATTTAGAAGCCATCTTGAATTTTTCATTAAGAGATGATACTCTCGTACCATTACATTACTGACACCCTTATATCATCTATCTTCTTTACCTACATGCAAAAAGAAGCCGAACTTCAACGGCTTCTTCTTAGAGGTACTATTTTTTCGTCTTGTTTTTCTAATTCCTGTGTCTGGCTCAACTCTTCTTCAATGGCTTGAACAATATTGTCACGCTTTTCGTTAGCAGCAATATTCAAGACAAAAGCAATCCCGACTGATGTCACTAAAAGCGAGTTACCACCTTGTGAAAGGAAAGGGAAGGTAACCCCTGTGGATGGAATCAAACCTGAGATTCCTCCGATATTGACAAAAACCTGCATAAGCAGAAGGGATCCGACGCCAAGAGCCATCATAGAGTTAAATGGATTTCTAGCCTTAACCCCTACAATCATAATCCGAAGAATGAGGAAGAAAAGGAGAGCAAGGATTAAACCTGCACCAATAAGACCTAATTCTTCGATAACAATTGAAAAGACAAAGTCAGTTGTAGCTTCCGGTAGATAACCTGTTTTCTCAATTGAATTTCCAAGGCCAAGACCGAACCAACCCCCATTACTCATAGCATAATAAGAATGGGATAACTGAAGACCTGAACCGGTTAAATCCTTAAAAGGATTGAAATAGGCTGCAAAACGCTTGGCAACATAACCAAAGATTGGTACTTTGGACATGGTTTTTACCCCAACCAAAGCGATTAGTCCCAGAAATGCAGATGACAGACCAACAATACTAGCAAAAAGAGCTGTAAACCAGCGATACCCAACCCCTGAAATTGAGAACATAATAACCGTTGTTAATACAATAATGGCCGCATTCCCCAAGTCAGGTTGGATGGCAACTAAGCCAATCATAACCAATAAATAATACCGCCAGTCATTAAGTTGACTACGTTTTCTAGGGATCCATCTATTCTTAGTTAAGGCCTGATAATCATAGCGTTCTATCGCAGACTGTTTCTTTGAAAATGTGTGTGCTAAAAACCAAACTACAATAATCTTAAGGTACTCTGCTGGCTGGAATGACAAGGGACCAAGTACAATCCACCCATTAGCACCATTAATTTCTTTGGTAAAAAACTTAGCAACAACCAGAAGAAGAACTTCAAATAAAATAACGGTTCCTAAAACTTTATCTTTTCTGAGGAAATTCAATTTCAACCGATAGATGAAAAAGATAAAAAATAAGGACACTAGCCAAAAGACTCCTTGGTTGATGACGGATGCAAATGGGTTAGCACCAAAACTTACTAAACGAGCACTCGTCGTTGAATATACCACAATCAGACCGACTACGGATAAGATTAAATAAGGTATTAAGATGGTATAGTCCAAAAGATGCTTCTTTTCAATTTTCATATCTTAAAAAACTCATACTTTCTATTACGTCACTCTATAGTTTACAAAAAACACAAAGCTAACAGCTTATATTATAACACTTTGATACCTTAAACTAAAGCAAAAGCTTAATTAACCGTTTTCAAACATTAAATTTTTTTCAAATCACCTTATAATAAAGCCTTTTTGATGCAACTCTTACTAATACAGCTCTATAGTCTTCAATCAACACCGCACTCTTTTAACTCATATAAAAAAACGAGAACAAAGTCTCGTTTTCTTTACTCTTATTTAGTACCGACACTGATACGGTTAAGTGCTCTACGAAGAGCAACTTGAGCACGTTGAACTTCGTCAACACGATCAGATTTAGTTGCTTCTTCCAAGTCACGTTCGGCACGTTGCTTGGCACGTTCGGCACGAGAAACGTCAATGTCGCGTTCACGTTCAGCTGAATCGGCAACGATAGTAATGAGGTCATCTTTGACTTCAATAATACCACCATTTACGGCAATCCAGTCAACGTGGTTTTCATCATCCACACGACGAACCTTGAGTTCATCCACTTCAAGTGGTGCAATCAAGTTAATATGGCCTGGCAAAATACCAATTTGACCATCTTTAGTAACCGCATGGATAAAGTTGGCGTGGTGGTCGTATTTAAGACCATCTGGAGTTACCACTTGTACGGTCATTTGTGCCATATCTTCACCTCATTAGTAGCCCATTTCTTTAGCTTTGGCTACTACATCCTCAATTGGGCCTACGCTACGGAAGGCATCTTCAGGAAGATTGTCATACTTACCTTCAAGAATTTCTTTAAAGCTACGAACAGTTTCAGCAACTGGTACATAAGAACCTGGTTGACCTGTGAACTGTTCAGCAACGTTGAAGTTTTGTGACAAGAAGAATTGAATACGACGTGCACGTCCAACCAATGTCTTTTCTTCGTCTGACAATTCATCCATACCAAGGATAGCGATAATATCTTGCAATTCACGGTAACGTTGAAGCACACGTTGAACTTCAGTCGCAACAGCATAGTGTTCTTCACCAACAATTTCAGGTGAAAGGGCACGTGAACTTGATGCCAATGGGTCAACGGCTGGGTAGATACCCATTTGTGTCAACTTACGTTCAAGGTTAGTTGTTGAATCCAAGTGAGCAAATGCTGTAGCTGGCGCTGGGTCAGTATAGTCATCGGCTGGAACATAGATGGCTTGGATTGATGTAACAGAACCTTTTTTAGTTGATGTGATACGTTCTTGCAATTGACCCATTTCAGTAGCAAGTGTAGGTTGGTAACCAACGGCTGATGGCATACGACCAAGAAGGGCAGAAACCTCAGAACCTGCTTGAGTGAAACGGAAGATGTTATCGATGAAGAGAAGCACGTCTTGGCCTTCAACATCACGGAAGTATTCCGCAATTGTCAAACCAGTAAGGGCAACACGCATACGTGCTCCAGGTGGTTCATTCATTTGTCCAAAGACCATGGCTGTTTTCTCGATAACGCCAGATTCTTTCATTTCCCAGTAAAGGTCATTACCTTCACGTGTACGTTCACCAACACCTGTAAACACGGAAATACCACCGTGTTCTTGGGCGATGTTGTGAATCAACTCTTGAATAAGAACGGTTTTACCAACACCGGCACCACCGAAAAGTCCGACTTTACCACCTTTAAGGTAAGGGGCAAGTAAGTCAATAACTTTAATCCCTGTTTCAAGGATTTCAGTAGATGTTGACAATTCATCAAAGGTTGGTGCTTTCTTATGAATTGGTTCACGCTCTGCATCATCTGCAAAAGGTGCATCCAAGTCAATCGTATCACCAAGGACGTTAAAGACACGTCCAAGAGTATCCTTACCAACTGGAACACTGATTGGACGACCTGTGTCCAGAACTTCTAGTCCACGAGTCAATCCATCAGTAGATTCCATGGCAATGGTACGAACCACACCTTCTCCAAGTTCAAGAGCTACTTCGAGCACGATACGTTTAGACTTTTCTTCATCAGTGTAAACGACCAATGCATTGTTAATCTCAGGAAGCTTTTCACCAGCTGCAAACGCTACGTCTACAACAGGACCAACAACCTGAGCAATTTTGCCTGAGCTCATTGTTTTCTCCTTATGATAGTTTTCTGGATGACAATCATCCCTTTTTCTTGTATGTCAAATAAGACAAATCTTTAGCTATTCAAGTGCACTAGCACCACCAACAATTTCAGTGATTTCCTGAGTGATGGCAGCTTGACGTGCACGGTTGTATTGGATTGTCAAATCGTTAATCACATTCTTAGCATTATCAGTGGCAGTCTGCATTGCAGTCATACCAGCTGCATGCTCAGCTGTTTTGGCATCTACGATAGCACCGTAGATAAGACTCTCAGCATACTGTGGTAAGAGTTGATCCAAAATAGTATCACGATCTGGTTCCAATTCAAATTTGGTCAATACATGACCTTCAGATTCATTAGGATCCAAATCAGCAATAGGAAGCATTTGTTCCACACGAACTTCACTTGTCAAACTGTTGACATGGTGGTTGTAACACACATAAAGTTCATCAAACAGTTCGTTTTGGTACATTCCTACAGCTTTCGAAATGATTTTACCGACTTGATCAAAACTAGGTTGATCTTCAAGACCTCGAAGTTCAAAAGCAACATTCATGTTACGGGCTTTGAAGAAATCAGACCCTGTTCCACCAATAGAAATGATAGCATATTCATCTTCAGAATCATGGTCACGCTTAATCATATCCAAAACAGCTTTGAGAATTGTTGAATTGTAACCTCCAACCAATCCCTTATCTGAAGTAATGACAATGTAACCTGTCTTACGAACTGGGCGTGCGTCCAACATTGGATTTGACGAACCATTAATCAATTCTGAATGTAGAAGATCTGTTGTGATCTGTCTAATTTTTGAGGCATAGATTTGGAAATCTTTAGCAGCTTGCTCTGAACGTGTCAATTTTGATGCAGAAACCATTTGCATGGCTCCTGTGATTTGACTCGTTTTCTTAGTTGAAGCAATTTTTGCTTGGATTTCTCTTAGAGAGCCTGCCATATGCTGTCCTCCCTATTTCTATTTGTATTCTGACTGATCTTTGAAAGCTTGGATAGCTTCATCAAGTACAGATTCCTCAGGAAGATCCTTAGTTTTACGGATAGTTTCAAAGACGTCTTCATGATGGCTATCAAAGTAGTCATAAAGTGCTTCTTCAAAATCCAAGATTTGATCAACCGGAACACTATCCAAGAAACCGTGTGTCAAAGCGTAAAGGATAACAACTTGTTTCTCAACTGGAAGTGGCTTATGAAGCGGTTGTTTCAAAACTTCGATTGTACGACGACCACGGTTCAATTTCGCTTGAGTCGCAGCATCCAAATCTGAACCAAATTGCGTAAAGGCTTCAAGTTCACGATATGAAGCCAAGTCAAGACGAAGCGTACCTGCAACCTTCTTCATCGCTTTGATTTGCGCTGATCCACCTACACGTGATACAGAAGAACCCGCATCAATGGCTGGACGAATACCTGAGTTAAACAAGTTTTCTTGCAAGAAGATTTGTCCATCTGTGATAGAAATAACGTTTGTTGCGATGTAAGCTGAGATATCACCGGCTTGCGTTTGGATAATTGGCAAGGCAGTGATTGAACCACCACCAAGATCATCTGAAACCTTAGCTGAACGTTCCAAAAGACGTGAGTGGAGATAGAAGACATCCCCTGGATAAGCTTCACGACCTGGTGGACGACGGAGAAGCAATGAAAGTTCACGATAAGCCACGGCTTGTTTAGATAAATCATCATAAACAATCAAGACGTGTTTGCCATTATACATAAACTCTTCGGCCATTGCTACACCAGCGTAAGGCGCAATGTAAAGCAATGGTGATGGTTGTGATGCAGAGGCAGTCACAACGATTGTGTAATCAAGAGCACCATGTTTACGAAGCGTTTCTACTTGTGTACGGACAGTTGATTCTTTTTGACCAATAGCCACGTAGATACAGATCATATCTTGACCTTTTTGGTTCAAGATTGCATCAATGGCTACTGACGTTTTACCAGTTTGACGGTCCCCGATAACCAATTCACGTTGACCACGTCCAATTGGAACCAAGGCATCGATGGCCTTAAGACCAGTTTGCAATGGTTCAGAAACTGATTTACGTTGCATAACACCTGGAGCAGGTGTTTCAACTGGACGGAAACCTGTTGTTTCGATGTCACCAAGACCATCAACTGGTTGCCCAAGTGGGTTTACTACACGACCAATAAGGGCTTCACCAACTGGAACTTCCATGATTTTTCCAGTACGTTTAACAATATCGCCTTCACGAATTGCAACGAAATCCCCCAAGATAATGATACCAACATCATTAGTTTCAAGGTTTTGGGCCATACCATAGGCACCATTTTCAAATTCGAGCAACTCACCACTCATGGCATTATCAAGACCACGAGCACGTGCGATACCGTCACCGATATAGGTAACGACACCAGTTTCAGTGACGTCAAAGTTTGGCTGGAAGTTTTCAATTTGCTTTTTAATTAAAGCGCTAATTTCTTGTGCGTTAATTGCCAAAAGTCACACCACTTTCTATTTCAAATTCGTTTTAAAGGCTTGCAATTGACTACGAATTGACGTGTCAACAACCTTATTTTTTGCTTTGATGACGAATCCTCCGATGAGGTTCTCATCAATATTTTCTACTAAACGACGTGTCTTAATCTCAAATTTTTGTGAAACAATCGCCAAAAGTCGTGCTTTTTGGTCTTCAGACAAGGGACTTGCTGAGGTCACAGTGACATCGTAAGTGTTGTCTTCTTGATCAAAGAGCTTAAGGACCAACTTCAACACATCATAGAGAATGTTAGCTCGGTCATTAAGTAAGATTACCTCAAGAAAGTTGTTCATATATACTGAACAAGACTCTTGAAACAAACTCAAACTTTCTTTCTTAGCCTCGCTTGTCACATTTTCCTGTGACAAGAAGGTTTTTAGTTTTGTTTCAGCAAAAACGGTTAGGATTTGCCTTACTTCTTCTTGGATTGTTGACACGGCGTCTTGTTCAAAAGCGACTTCTACCAGACTTCTGGCATACTGCTCAACAAGAGCTTGTGTTTTCTTATCCATTAAGCATCTCCTAATTGATCAAGATAGCTATCAATCAAGTCAGATTGCGCTTTGGCATCAAGGTTTTGTTTCATAACTTTTTCTGCCAAGAGGACAGTCAAGTCTGCTACTTCACCTTTAACACCAGCAAGTGCTTCCACACGACTTTGAGCAATGTCTTGATTAGCTTTATCTTTTAAGCGTTTAGCTTCATCATGTGCTTCTGCAATGATTTTTGATTCTTGAGTTTTACCAGTTTCCTTGGCCCCATCAATAATTTGAGCTGCTTCTGTGCGAGCACCAGCTAACTCATCTTGACGTTTTTGTGCCAAGCTTTCTGCTTCTTGACGAGCATTTTCAGCACTATCAATATCTGTGGCAATTTTCTTTTCACGAGCAGCAAAGATTCCTGTAATTTGATCCCATGCGAATTTACGAATGAGGTAATACAAGAGAAAAACAGAGCCGAGCGTAATAATGATATTACCAAGTGTCGTACTATTAATCAGTAATGACATTTAATTTCTCCCTTTCTTAATTATTCTTCGTTGACTTTATCACCAATGTAGTTTGAACTTAGGATAATAAAGACATAGGCTTGAATGAAACCGATAAAGGTTGAAAAGGCAACCCAGACAAGGTTCAAAGCAAAGGATACAGGTGCCGCAAAAGCAGACCATGTTACCAATTGAAGAATCAAGCCAGTTAGTACCTCACCAGAATAAATGTTACCAAACAAACGCAAAGCCAATGACGCAAGGTTGGTTAATTGTTCCAAAATGTTCATTGGGAGCATTGCCGGATATGGTGAAAGGTAGCCTTTGAGATAGCCTTTAAACCCTTTTTTACGAATCCCCTCAATATGACTAATGAGGGTAACAATCAAAGAAAGAGTGATAGTAACACCGAAATTCGATGTTGGAGAAGACCAAAAATTGTAATGCTCACTTTTAACAGATACAAGCAGACCTATGTTGTTTGCTGTAAACACAAAGGTGAAAATTACAAACAAGAGCAAACTATAATTCTTCGTGAACTTTCCAAGATTTTGAGAAATGGTACTGTTCACAAATTCATAGATAAACTCAAGTACATTTTGTTTTCCCTTTGGTTTAATAGACATCTTACGACTTGCCCAAAAAACCACTCCAAAAACGATAATTACTGTCAAGAGAGACATGGCAAGGACAGTCAAGTCAAAATCAATCCCAAATACTGAGACGGTTGGATTACTTGTAGTTTCCAATGCTCATCCCTCCTTCATCTTTTAATTTGTCTATTTGACAATGTAGCTAAGGGCAAACAGTACGAAGAAAGTACCTTCGATAAAGGCAACACCAGTAAACATCAATGTTTGAAGTTTGCTAAACATCTCAGGTTGGCGAGCTGCAGCTTTAGCGATATTGGCAACGAGGATACCCTCACCGATAGATACACCCATAACGGCCAAACCGAGGCCTAAGATAGTTAAACTCATAGTAGAATTCTCCTTTTAAATTTTTTTACCCTGTTATTTTAGTCCTATTTTCTGCGAAAGTCAACGAATTACTGGTTTTTTAGACGTTTTCACTGACTTTGCCTAACGTTTTCATTTTACCTATGTAAGTGTTTGCCTTTTTAATGAAACTTCATCTGTTATTTCAAAAAAAGCCTAACCACAGTGGGCTAGACTTCTTGGGAGATTATATGAAGAAAAGAAAGATTCACTGTCTGACTTAAAGCCAAGGACTGTGAGTGCTACTGAACCAAGTTCAGCGATACTTATTAGGATGGCTATAATATAGCTTGGGTTGCTTAAAGAAAGCTGAAGGGATATTTGAATTGTTTAACTAATAAGTCTGACGAGCATATTTATCAAACTCATTGGCGTGCACCACTCTGAAGCCATTGGTCTGTTCAAATTACAATTCAGCCTCCCCAAAAGCTGAAAAAAGGCAACAAGCTAATACTTCTCAGGTTGGTTCGGTCTTACAGAATTTAACAAGTAATAACTTGCTTTCTAAATATTCAATTTCTCTCTCAAATCTCTTAACTTACTTCTGTGTGTATCTAAATCATTTTCAAATATTTTTATCCTAGAATCTTCATTAGATACAATATAGAAGCATTTTTTCCTATGATCAAATGCTTCCCTAACATGTGCTAAAGCATTTCGAATCTTTCTTTGTTCATCCCACAATGTTTGAATATCTTTAGGAATGTTTTCTTTTGTACAAAAATAACCTATCTGTTCTTCATAACTGCCGGATATTCCTTTTTTCCTTAAATGATATTCGATCTCAGCATGTTCACACATATACATTCCTCGAATAGCGTTTAATTCGTCCCATCTTGCTAATCCAATATCTATAGACTCTTTAAATTTCTGTTTAACATGTTCAATCGTATACTTATCATCTGTCGCAATAGATATAAATGAAAAATTAGTAAAAAGATTAACGTTACTCTCATCTTTTAATTTTTCAATAACTTTTTGAGAGATTGTTGAATACTCATTTCGAGAATACAATACAAAAAATCGCTTATAATTTTTTGATTTTCTTACTTCTACTAAATAATCTAATCCTTTTTCAGCTTCTGTTCCTCCCCCTAAATCAAAGTCAGAAATAAAAAAGTCATATCGTTCTTCCCCACCTCTTATCGTCAATAAGCGTTTTGCTTCACTAATATTAGTAACAACTTTGATATTAGGTTGATATCCCTTAGATTCTATGTGTTCTTCTACTGCTTTAACTCTACTTTCATGAGGTCTCTTATTTGCACCTCTTATAGAATCTTCTAACCAAATCACTCTCACTTCATTTCTCAATTTCGGTTACTCCATTTTTATTTCAAAATTTACATTTGATGCATCTTGAGATACATCTATTTTCCAATTATACTCGTCACAAATTTCTTTAACCAAGTATAATCCGACACCTGTCCCAAAATTTTTTGAACTGACTCCTAGGTCAAATATTTTTTCAATGGGTTCTATCTTTATTGGTGCTGTGTCTGAGCTAATAATTAATTTGTTTTCATTATCTAAAAAAGAAAAATTAATAAAAGTTGCATTGTTATCAATAGCATTTGAAATTAAATTATCTACTAAAATTGCAAACTCAAAAACATCTATTTCTTTTCCAAATTCTCCAGGACTTATCTCATCAATAATTCTTTTTCTATGCGGGCTAACCTTAAGATAGCTCTTTAAATATGACTTAATATCAATTAGTTGCTTACCTATTAAATCATATGTACCTAATTTCAAAAACTGTCTTTTTATAGTACTAAGACGATCCGCACTTCTTTTGAAATCAATAATATATTCACTAACCCTATCATATTCTTTAGTTTTTCGAAAATCTTCGGCTAGATCACTAATGGTATATACCAAGTTATCGCTGATTGTATTTAATTCATGAACAAATAATTCCTGTTTTTCTGGATCTTTTTCTTGTAGCATTACTTTTTGAATAGTATTTTGTGTTTCTAATTGAGCATTTGTTTCTATCAGGTGTTCATTTTTTTGTTCAAGTATCTCAGCCTTTTGTTCAGCTATTCTTTTTTTTCTTTCTTCTTGTCGCCGAGCTTCTCTTTCTTTTCGTCTTTCCTCCCTCTCTTTTTCGAGCCTTCTTTCATCTTCCATGCGATCTTCAGCACTAATTTGCGTAGCAACTTTATTTCTTTCACTCATCAACTTACTAATAATTGGTTTCAAAATATTAATTAGTAGCTTAACTCGTTCATCTTCTCTTGAAAATCCTTCACGAGAAGATGTTGAAATATCTTCAAGTTCATCATTATCCAGGATATCAAAAGATATTTCTCCTTCTAAATAAACTTTCATTTGTTGAGTATTATCTAAATACTCAAGAAAGTTTTCCACAGCTAACTTATCACGAACATATAATTTCAACCTATTAGGTGTATGAACACCATTTTTAACAAAATTTGGATCATTTTGTTTAGCTTCATTTGTATTTATTGTTGAATGAATACCAATCCAACCTTTAAGTTCATAGGGAAAAAACTTAGATTCTCCAGAGGTAGTTATGAACCTTCCTATACCTTCTATATTTTTAAAATCTTCTTTTGAAAATTTGACAACATCCCTTCGTCTGTTCCTAAACTCTGGATATTTGCTATTTGGGATTAATACACTTTTCGATAATTTATTGGATAAATTATTTTCTAAATCATTTTCAAAAAAGGCAAAAAAGTTTTTGAACGCTATTTTTTTCTCTACTTTTTCAAATGTTGCTCTTTGTCGAGAATCTGTAATATAGGCCACCTCTATCCCTGCATTAATATTATCTAAAAGATAGTAATCGGCCAAGCGAAGTTTTAAAGATTCGAATTTTGTCTCAGCAAATCCTGACATATTTACATCCACTAGTTTAACAAGAGTTCCTGTATCATATTGTTCCCATAATTCTCTATTTTCAATTCCAACTTCTGAAGCATTTACCCTTATTAATTCTGGAACATCATTATCATTTTTATCAGTTGAATCTAACATCCATGCAGTTGTGACACCAGCTTTTTTTGAAACAATATAGTACTTTTTAGATAGAAATAACGTAGCTAGTTTACCTATTCCCTTACGTCCTTTAATCCTATCCGACAATTCATTTTCAGACAAGCGCTTATTCCTACCTATTAACACATATTTTGTAGCCAAGTCATTATAAGACATACCACTCCCAT
>OATQ01000019.1_pt1 | contig 162838 bp, 116 predicted proteins | sample 1495061 | NCBI WGS metagenome assembly OATQ01 (sample SAMEA2579979, study PRJEB22360) | human gut metagenome
CCTCGCTCCGGAATCCGTTTATCGTAGTCCAAAGTCATACTTCTATTGACGGTATCGATCCGGAAAATTTCTTTTCCTAATACTTGTACTACTTGTTGAATTATGTAAATCTCTCAAAGAACCCTCTCGCTATCGTTTCTCGATTGCGGCTGCAAAGGTAAGGACTTTTTCTTAACCTCCAAATTTTTCGGTGAAAAATTTTCAAGTTTTTTTTCTCAAGCCGATCTCCGGGCGGTTGGAAATTATCGCTTGGCCTAGCCAACCTCATCCCCTACCCAAGGATACCTCCACGTTTCCATCATTTCTGAAGCGCCGTTCTCTCTCGAATGCGGGTGCAAAAATAATGCTATAAAACATACGGTCCAAATTTATCGGGCATTATTTTTCAAGTTTTTTACGGCAACGGATATCGGGTACATTATAATATAGCACACGCAAAAATACCGACTACTCACGTAAACGATATAGCCGGTACCCTTGCCATCATAGCGGCAATACTGTGCCACTACGATGGCACGGCCCTGCCACACGGATGGCACAGCGTTGCCACTGTGATGGCACGACCGTGCCAAAGGCGATAAATAAACTGGCACTGCAAACAATTGATAAACAAATATATGCTAGCATGAAAATTTCCCCAGAGGAGACATCTAAAAGACAGGAGACTTTATCTTTTATCTAGATATCTAAAGACAGAATAAAAATCTGCCGTTTTTTTTCATATATTTGAGGTCTCATCTAAATATAAACAAATAATGAAGCACTTGAGTTCCTCTATTTTATTGGGGCTTGGCTTGTTTTCCTTCTTCTCCTGTAAAGAAGCGACAGCGCCCGCCCCTATCCTGCCCGTTCCCACGCCGGCACAAGTTGAATGGCATAAGATGGAAACATATGCCTTTGTCCATTTCGGATTAAATACGTTCAATGATCTGGAATGGGGTTACGGAAACACTCCCGCCTCCACATTCAATCCAACGGATCTGGATTGCGATCAATGGGCGCAAACAATCAAAGCCGCCGGATTGAAAGGCGTAATCTTAACTACCAAGCATCATGACGGTTTCTGTCTATGGCCTACCGCCACAACCGAATATAGCGTAAAGAATTCTCCTTGGAAAGATGGCAAAGGGGATATGGTAAAAGAACTATCCGACGCTTGTAAGAAACACGGGCTGAAATTCGGTGTCTATCTCTCCCCTTGGGACAGAAACAGTGAGAATTACGGACAACCGGGATATGTAGAGAAATTCCATGCCCAATTACATGAATTAGTCTCCAACTATGGCCCGTTGTTCGAATACTGGTTTGATGGGGCAAACGGTGGCAATGGCTGGTATGGCGGCACGAATGAAACCCGTGCTATAGACGCCAAGACCTATTATCAATATGAGCGGGCATGCGACACGATCAAGGCGCACCACCCGGACATCATGGTTTTCGGAGGGACAGTACCCGATATCCGCTGGATCGGTAACGAGGAAGGTTGGGCCGGTGATACCCAATGGAGCATCTTCGCCCCGGAACCCTCCATGCCTACTTTCCAACAGAGTGTATGGGGAGATGAGAACGGACCGATGTGGCTAGGTGGAGAATGCGATGTATCTATCCGTCCGGGATGGTTCTATCACTCCCGGGAAGATCACCAAGTCAAGTCGCTGGCAAAATTAGTCGATCTTTATTACCGAAGCGTCGGGCATAACGCCAATTTCCTATTGAACTTCCCCGTAGCGTTGAACGGAAAAATAAGTCCGGTAGACTCCGCCCGTGCCGTACAATGGTATCAAACCATCCAAAATGACTTTAAGGAGAATCTTTTGAAAGGATGTTACGTACAAGCGAGCAATAAAAGAGGACGTAATTTTAGTCCCAATAAGGCAGTAGATGGGGATTGGGATACCTATTGGGCTACGGACGATGGCGTAACCAGTGGTTCATTGACTTTCACGTTAACCCATCCTACCGATGTAAACCGCTTGGTCATACAAGAATATATCCCATTAGGACAACGAGTACGCTCGTTCAATATCGAACTCGAGCAAGAGGGTAAATGGATTCCGGCACAGACCGTGGATTCTACGACAACTGTCGGCTATAAACGAATTGTCCGTTTCCAGACCGAGAAAGCGGAGAAGATACGCATCAACTTCACGGATGCCCGCGGACCGCTTTGTATCAATAACGTGGAGGCATACCTTGCCCCCGCCTTGGTGACCGAGCCAACGATTGCCCGTAATATCAATGACGAGGTAACCATACAGGCCGGGGATAAAGGCTCCGAGGTTCATTATACCACCGACGGCTCAGATCCGACCAAGGACTCACCGCTTTATCAGGCGCCATTCGCTTTCGCTCAAAAAGGAACTGTCAAGGCGATTGCCTATGATCCGACTTTCGATACAGTCAGTCCGGTTTCCGCGCAAACGTTCGATATTCCAGCTTGTGATTACACGATCGTATCACCGAAAGATGAGAAAACCAGCCTGATCCTAGACGGAAACGGCTACACGACCTACTATTTGCCACAAGGGAAACAAGAGTTAGTCGTACAATTAGCGAAAGAAATGCCTATATCCGGATTCCGCTACACCCCGAACCAAGGACGTGACGCAAGCGGTCATATCTCCAACTATCAATTATATATTAATGGAAAGAAGGTGGCCGAAGGCGAATTCTCCAATATCAAGGCTAACCCGATCGAGCAAGTCGTACATTTCCCAATAACGAAAGGTAACCAAATCCGTTTGGTCGCAACCCGTATCGTAGATAATAAAAAGCAAGCGGGTATCGGTGAATTCTCGGTAATTACGGAAAAATAAAGAATATCTAATAAAAGCAGAAGGGACCGCCTCGAAAACCTAATTTCCCGAGGCGGTCCCTTTTTATTTATTCATCGATCCTTTATTTATCCTTGAAGGTATCGGTTCATTTGTTTATACACGGCACGTATATCCAACGGCTTAGATATATGAGCATTCATACCGGCCTCCCTACTTTTCTGCACATCCTCAGCGAATGCGTTGGCTGTCATAGCGAAGATAGGAACCTTTTGAGCATCAGAACGCCCCAATGCCCGGATACATCGGGTAGCCTCATAACCATCCATATGCGGCATCTGCACATCCATCAATATCAAATCATAATATCCTTCGGCAGATTCCTTAAACTTCTTTACGGCCTGCACCCCGTCCTCAGCGCTCTCCACCGAAGCACCGGTAGCTCCGATCAATTCCTCCGCAATCTCCCGGTTAAGCTCGTTGTCCTCAACTAATAAGATCCGTTTACCTTTGAAATCATAATCAATCACATAACAATCCCTCGCAAGGTCACTTCGCCCATCAATATCGGAAAAACGAGTGGGCTTACCCGACTCCTTTATTTTGCCGAAAGGCAGATCAACCGTGAATGTACTGCCACTCCCCTGCACGCTTGTCACATGTATGCCACCTCCCATCAACTGAGTGAAACGCTTAACGATAGAAAGCCCTAATCCTGTGCCTCCATATTTATAAGTGACATCCACATTTTCCTGTTCGAACGATTCGAAGATCTTATCATAATTCTCCTCGGCTATACCACATCCCGTATCGATTACCTCGAAACGAAGGTAAACATTCTCTTGATCCTCACCTGTTTTAGATACCCGAAGTTTAATTATTCCCTTGGCCGGCGTAAATTTCAACGCATTCGATAACAGGTTAGAGAGAACTTGATTCAAGCGCAAGGAGTCTCCTATAATCTGTACTTCCAGATCACTAGCCAATACCGTCTCATAGCTGATCCCTTTACTCTTGGCCTGCTCGCCATACAGATTTTCAAAGTCCTGCAAGAATGCCCGGAAATTAAAGCACTCATGTCGAAGTTCCACTTTTCCGCTTTCTATCTTCGACATATCCAGCACGTCGTTAATGAGAGCGAGAAGATGCTTGGAAGACATGATTACTTTCTCAAGACAGTCCTTTATCTTATCGGTATTATCTATGTTTTGCATGGCGATAGTACTCATACCTACAATTCCGTTCATCGGCGTACGGATCTCATGACTCATCCGGGAAAGAAACTCGCTCTTCGCCAAGTTAGCCGCCTCAGCCCGTTTCAGGTTGCCCTGTATCACGGTCGCTTTCATCCGGGCCCCTATAGCCAGCAGTAATGCCGTAAATAGCACCGACAGGACAAACATCACGATAAACATGAATTGTAAGGGATTCGCATATATAAAGTCCGTAAGAGAAAATTCACTCACGCCGATAGATTCCAGATTCCGATTGCGTATAACAGTCCTCTCGGACTCAGAAAGATTATTGATCGCCTTGTTGAGTATGGTAAGCAAATCCGGATCGACCGGGATAGGCAACGCGAAACTTATCGTACTCTGATCATTGACCAACGTTACGGGAGCAAGATTCGTAAAATGATAGCGCAAGATATCCTGTTCCATCCTAGAGGACAAACCATAAATAAAATCAGCCTCACCATTATTGACAGCAAATAACGCCTCCTTAATACTCGGATAGAACCGTATCTTCTCCACCGATATACCACTCGGCAATCGTTGATTTTCCACTAAGGCTCCAACCAGACCCGGTGCGGGATAACTACATGCTTTATTGCGCACTATGATATTGTTAGCACTCACATAAGAGGCTGAAAGCGCAAGTCCTAGCTGGGCCGCATCGTTCTCATCTCCCAAGAAAAAACCTAAGATATCGGCATCCCCTTGCTGTATCAAACGGATCGCATCAGCATAATTTTTCGCATATACATACGAGAATCGTAGCCCTGTGAAACTTTTAATCTCATCCAGTACATCCGCCATGATACCCGTATGGTTCTTCAGCGGCGTTTCTTTACAATACAAAGGATACCAATTCTCAGGTACGGCTACCGTGATCGTTTTCCTCTCATTGACATACTCCAGATCCCGGTCGCTCAGTTGGATGTTTACGAGCCGGTCTGGGAAATTAACGGCATAACGTTCCGCCGCAAAATTAGGATTGGCATCCAATATCCGTTCCAAAGCCATATTCAAACCATCCAAGACTTCTTTATTACCCGGATTGGTCACGATATAATAAGGCTGAGAGTCATATGCCACGACTACACGGACAGAATCGCTAATATGGGCAACATTATTTAGTAACAAATCGATCTCACCTTTAGCCAGATAGGGATATAACCCGATTTTCCCCACCATATCTTCCTGTTTGTAATATCGGATATTACAATACAATCCGTTGATAGCCATAAACTCTTTGAGACGGCGAATGTTCTCCCTTGCATTCTCATACACACCGATGGTTTTACCATTCATACTCTCCAAATCATAACTATGGATAGAGCGATCATCAGATCGGGCAAGTAATAATGAACGGCTATATCCCATATTATAGTTCGGATAAGCATAATATTTCTCTAAAGCGGGTATATAATAGTTTCCACCCATCAACTCGTACTTACCCTCAACAAATTCATTCAACATAGCCGGTCCCTTCGTATCTATGTACTCGTATTCCCAACCGGTATATTTGGCGATCTCATTGAGATAGTCTACGAGCATACCATGATGAGTACCATCTTCGGCCGTCCAACTCATGCCATCTACCTGCGGAAAGGCAACCCTAAGTACACGTTTTTCACTTGTCCGCGCTAACACAGACAAATTAAACGCTAGCATTATAAATACTAACAAACCTATAGCTATACCATGACTCACATATCTCTGAAGTAAGTTCATTATAATGTATATCTTTTATTACCGGCTTTTCCGATGATAACAACCCCCATAACCCTCCGCAAAACAACTGTTTATTTTGGATGTACGCAAATATACTACTTTTTATATCACAGCGGATTATAAAATAATTGATTTTTAAGAGAAGATACTATAAAAACAGAAGGGACCGCCTCGAAGGTAAAACACCTCGAGGCAGTCCCTTTCCTAAATCCCAACAAACTTTTATCCCATCGAACTATTGATTACCTGTGTGGTTTTCTCAAAACTCTTCCTTAAGACCTCCTTTACATCCATGGTTTCCCAATATCCCTTATTAAAAAGCTCTACGGATAACCCACCCCGGAAACCGGAGTCGTATAGCAAAGGAAGTACTTTATTAAACGGGCAAATACCATCTCCCGGAAACACCCGATCCGAATCTCTCAACTCCGTACGAGGAGGCAACTCCGGATAATCGTTGATATGAAAAACCGGAAGGATCTTCCCATTTATCAAGCGTAAACTATCAAAACTATTTCCTCCTCTGTACAAATGGTAGAAATCCAATAAGACGGAAGCCCGCGAATGCCCGGAGGCGATCGCTATCGCCATGGTATCCGATAATTGATTCAGAACCCCGGCCCCCCATAGTTCCAATATCGGAGTGACACCCATCTCATCCCCTAAATCCAGTATCGCCCGATAGCGTTCGGAATACTCCGGCAACCGTGTACGATCCAATTGAGTAACTCCTTGAGCAGGAGCGGCGATAAATTTACCGCCCAATCCCGCTACCATCTCCATATCATGCCGCATTTGGTTTAGCCCTTCCTTCCGTTTCGAAGGATCATCGGCAAACCACGAGGCAAAACCGATCATATTCTCCAATAAAAGTCCGGAGCCTTCCAGCTGACGCCTGAGTGTCTCATAAGTTCCCCCTTGCTTTACGAACGCATCCACATCACGGGTCCATAACTCAATTCCCTCAAAACCAGCCTCGGCACATAAATCAATCTGTTTTTGAACAGGAAGTTTATAACCCGCTATCGTAGAGACATTGAGACAGACACGGAAAGGACGTTTCGAAGAGGATGCTTCGGGTGATGGCTCCTCTTTTTTCTTCGGAGCGCAAGAAGCCAAGCCTGCGAACGTACTGCCCAAAACCGCCAGACCGGTAGTCCGAAGCATATTACGTCTTGAAATCTTTTTCTCAAGCATAACACTCTCGTTTTAAATTAAACCTCCAAAGATTTACGGGCCTCCCGATCCGGATCATTCCGAGCCTCACACGTATTATTCAAGATCATCACCTCTCCATTTTCTTCCGTGTATTTCGGCCAAGCGGGTAACTCTCCTCCGTTCGGATCTCCTGTCCGCATGAAATTCAACAAAGCGCCAGACATCTTATCTGACAACGCACGAGGTACCTTACCTCCACCCGTATGAGTAAACATCCGATCCGTATTTTTAAACCAGAAACAGATATCCGAGCAATGGAACGCACGCATACGGTTATTAAACAAGGGCGGACACCAGCCAAACCAAGCTACATACACAGGCTGGCCTTGCTTTAATTTTGCGTTAGCCGCCTCAACCACTCGTTGACGGGAAGACAAAATCATCGCCCAAAGCTCCATCGGAGTCTTATCCGGGAAATTCTTGGCGAAAGCCTTCACGATCGATTCCGCTTTATCACCATATTGACTTCTCAGTTTCTCGATCACACCGTCTTGAGTGATTTTTTCCAAGGCCGCATCCGCCCTGTTCGGGTTCCATTCATGGAAAGTCGTACAGAATATCATCGGGACGACAGGAGACTCCAAATGGCTCTCACCGGAGTAGAATACACCGGCCGGAATATTCCGGTCATCAGCAACAGGGCCAAAAGTCCGTCTCATGCTAATCCCTTGATCTTCCCAGCACTTTTTACAAGCCCTATCCGCTATATCCAAATATTCCCGCCAAGGTATTCTTTGCAATTTATCCAGTTGGGAAGCGGTCAGCCCCGCTTCTCTCAAAATATATTCTCCCACCTTCCGGGTCATCACCTGATCGGAAGCTCCTACCGTAGATCCACTTAAAGCCACGGCTCTATGGATCAAACCTTTTGCCGCCGGCATAGCGGCTACTGTACAGACCTTAGAACCTCCTCCGGATTGTCCCATAACCGTTACGTTCCCGGGATCTCCACCGAAATTGGCGATATTATCATGAACCCATCGCAAGGCGGCAATAATATCTAACATCCCCACGTTTCCGGAATCCTTATACGCTTCTCCACCAACACCAGATAAGTCAGAGAAGCCAATCGGCCCCAACCGATGATTAATGGAACAGAATACGATATTTCCTTCCCGGCTTATATTCTCTCCATGATATCCATCCTGCTCGATCCCACTACCATTTGTAAAACCGCCGCCATGCAGCCACACCAATACGGGACGTTTCTTACCATCCGCAATGCCCGGTGTCCATACATTTAAATATAAGCAATCCTCACTCACATCCCAGTAGTTCCAATGATCGGCAAAAGTTCCGTAATTATTGGGCCACCGGTTCTCCATACGTTGCGGCGCCGTATTCCCATAAAAAACCGCAGGTCTCACATCTGTCCACGGCTCTGGCTTTTGGGGAGGCATAAAGCGATTTTTTCCCGACGTATCAGCCCCATAAGGAACCCCCAAGAACGTATATACATGATTCAGCAGATATCCCTGCACCTTCCCATACTCTGTCTGGGCAATGGCGATATCGTCACCGATAAATAAAAACTGTCCATCCTCTCCTTCCTTGACGTTTTGTTTAAGGGAGGAATCCCCGGACGGGGCACATGAGGAAGCCGTTACCAAGCTTCCCATGCTTAAAGAGGCTGTGCCCAGTCCTAGGTTTTTCACGAATTGTCGTCTATCCATATGCATAAAAACACAACTATTAATATCCCGGATTCTGTTTCCAAGATTGGTTTTTCGTAATCTGATCGTATGGTATCGGGAATAAATCACGCGAATTATTATTCAAGGCTTCCTTAAATGTCCAGCTACCTTTAGCGAACTTATCCCAACGAACCAAGTCTTGACGACGCCAACCTTCCCAAGCAAATTCACGGCCACGTTCATTGATCAACTCATCCAACGTTAATGTTTCCGGAGTATACACGGGCTGATTTGCCCTTTCACGTATTAACTGGAATGCAGGTTCCGCACACAAAGCTGATAAAGTAGCGGCATTACCACCTCTCAAAATAGCTTCAGCCTTCATATAATAGATATCAGCTAAACGATATAAAACAAAATCATTGTTCATATTACCAGTCATACCCAACTCATATTCATACTTCTGAATACGAGCACCTTCCCAACGATAAGCGGCATTAATAGAAGATACCTCAATAGTCAATTCCAATTGTTTTCCCGGATTATCACCATCCTCAACAGGCTCTCCCGTGACCTTATCATAAATCAAACCGTAAATAAAAGTCGCCTTTTTCCGGGTATCGTCATCTTTATATAAAGCAAGGAAGTCCGGAGTAGCGCAACCTCCATTCCAACCGCCCACATTTATACCCCACATCTGGCGAGACTTGGGATGTCCGGAGAATTTATGGAAATGAAACTCGTAGTCTCCATTTGAATTGATACCATTTTGCATCGGTACCACGAAAATATTTTCTTTACAAGACTCATTCGCCACTTTAAATGGAGCGGAGAAATCAGATACGACCTCATAATATCCAGAGTTAATCACTTTATCGCAATACTCTATCACTTTATTCATATCGTCCTTATCGTAAGAAGAGGCCCCTTTGAACACCTTTGCGTTCAAATATAGTTTTGCCAACATCGTATAAGCCATCGATTTCGTACATCTTCCATAATTCTCGGCAGACGGAGCGTCATCCAAATATTCCATATTATCTAAGATACAATCTACGACTTTCTGATAAAGCTCAGGACGGCTTGTCTGAGGAGAAGCCGTGATTTCACTCTCATATGTATCGATATAAGGAACATTCCCGAATAAATCCAGTAAGATAGAATAATAGAAACATCTCAAGATGACAGTCTCCGCACGATATTTATTATAGATATCGACATCCATCTCCTCTTTATATGTATCCAAGTCGTAAACCACACGGTTACATGTCGTTATTCCAGAAAATACGGAAATCCACACATTATTCAATGCATCCAGATTGTATTGCCATTGATGACGATGGAAATCCTGCCATACCCCTCCGTCATACCAGTCATTACCCGGCGCACGAGTCGGAACAACACATTCATCCGAGGAAACAGTCTGCAACCCCCATACTCCCCAGTGATTCTGATAAGCCTGCAATTCCGCATAGGCAGCACCTACCGCTTGCGGAATCAAAGAAGGATCCGCATAAAAGTCATTTGATACCATTTGTCCCGTCGTATCTTCATCCATATCCGTACAAGAAGGAGCGATAACCAAGAAACAAATCATTGATACTATATATATTAAACTATATTTTTTCATAACCTTCGATATTTAGAGTATCCATTAAAACGTAACATTCAATGTCCGAATAAAAGAACGGCTAGCCGGATAATAACGAGTCCTCTCAATACCCATATTATCTAATCCTACCATATCAACCTCCGGGTCGATACCCTTATAGCCTGTGATCGTAAACAAGTTCTGACCAGTCAAGTACAAACGTAAGTTTTGCATGAAACCTAATTTCTTCACCGGCACATTATAACCCAATGTGATATTGTCCAACTTCACAAAAGAACCATCCTCCAAATAATAACTAGAGGCTTGAGCCGCATCTTGCAACGGGATATCCATTACCGAAGCCAACATATTCTTCTCCTTTCCAGCCACATTCCGATTCTCCAATGCCATACGGCTTACATTATATACATCATTGCCTACGACAGCACGGAATGTAAACGATAAATCGAAGTCACGATATTTAAACTCGTTAGTCCATCCTGCTATAAAATCAGGTTGCGCATTACCTACGATCTCACGATCCTCATTATATGTAAAGTCACCACTACCATCGACATCCTTGAATTTCCATTTACCATCTTCCGTAAATCCCTCGAATACCGGCAAATAAAAATCACCGACCTTGCCACCCGGGACCAAACGAATCAATGGAGTCGAGTTCATACCTCCTAAATCACCATCCGACAAATAACCGGTCTCAATCCAGTCAGTCTGGAAAGTCTCATTACTTAATTTGTCCAATTTATTCGTGTTAAATGAAAAGTTAATAGAACTAGTCCATGAGAAGTTCTTATTCTGCACCGGGGTTCCGGAAACAGAGAATTCCAGACCTTTACTTGTAGCGTCGCCAACATTCGCCAACATAGAAGAATATTGATAAGGAGGAGTCGGAACCTTATATTTATACAACAAATCTGAAACCTTACGGGTATACAAATCAACGGTCACGTTCAAGCGGTTATTCAACGCTGCAAAATCAACACCTAGATTCCATTCGCCTTTCCGCTCCCATTTCAAATCCGGATTCTGGTTCTGTGTCGGCCCATAAGCATTGATCCATTGTTTAGAAGTATGATCATAAAAACGGCCTACCACTCCCATCATCGACAAAGACAAATAATTATCTGAAGGCATATTTCCTGTCACGCCATATCCCAAGCGCAATTTCAAATCGTTAATCCAGCTAGCGCTTTCCATAAAAGCCTCATTACCGATAGACCAACCGACACTTACCGCAGGGAAAGTTCCCCATTTATAATCCGCACCTAAACGAGTAGAACCCTCACGTCGTACAGACGCTGATAACAAGTAACGATTTCCCCAGTTATAATTTACACGGCCGAAGAACGAAACCAAATTATCTTGAGAAACCGAACCATCCATCATGCTTTGGCTAGGGTTATTAATCAAGTTACTACCCGCACCCAAATTATAGTAAGAATATACATCCGAATCAAAATTCGAGTTATTCATACCAAATGATTCCCGATAGTTATGCTCATAGGTATACCCACCTAATACCACCAAATGATGTTCTCCAAAAGATTTTACATAGTCGATCGTCGTCTCCAGTGTTTTATTAAAACGAGTATTAAAACTCCGAGATGCTGACCCGAAACTAGAAGTGTTAAATACCTCTCGTGAGGTATAAGTACCCTTATTTATATCAGAGTATTTCAATGAGCCAAAAGCTTGCGCACGAAGTCCTTCCAAAATGTTCCAAGTTACACGAGCAGACCCTTGGAAAAGTCCGCCTTTTGTACGACGGTCACGCTGCATAATATAAGCCACCGGATTTGAATATCCCTGAATATCCAGCGCATAATACCCTCCGGCATCTATCGTTCCCGTCTCGTCGTATACGGGTGCCGTAGGATTATAATAATACGCATGCTTAAAAGCGGAATAATCATCATAGCTGGAATTCTCACCTTCCCGGTCAAAACGACGATAAGTAGCGTCGTATGCTATTTGAATCTTTTTATCGAATAAATTCTGATTAGCGGAAAAACGAGCGATCATCTCATTGAACCCTGACTTAAGAGCGATACCTTGATTATTTCGATAAGATACAGAAGCCCGGTAATTAAAATCGGTCGTACCTCCTGTCAATGCCAAGTTATGCGAATGGGAGAACGGAGTTCGGGTAATCTCATCCATCCAATTCGTATCATATCCCCGGTCGTTTCCCCCATTTGCCAAAAACTGGTCACGATCCATGACTTCCAATTGATTGGCTATGGAAGAGATAGACATATATCCATTGTAGGTAACGCTCATCTTCCCGGCAGAACCTCGTTTTGTCGTAACCAAGATAACGCCATTCGTTCCACGGGTTCCATATATCGCCGCCGCTGAACCATCCTTCAATACATCGATACTTTCAATATCATCTTGTGGAATAGCGGATAAATCCCCTTGAGGAATACCATCAATGACGATCAACGGAGAAGTATTACCGGTTAAGGATGAAGTTCCACGTAATTGGAACTTATACTCTCCATTCGGGTCGCCGGCATTTGGTTTGGATATATTCAAACCTGCCACTTTACCTTGCAACATACCCATTGGGTCAGACTGTACGCCCTTAATCAAGTCTCCCTCCTTCAAGCCTGCAACAGAGCCGGTCAATTCTTTCTTTTTCTGAGAGCCATATCCCACGGCTACCACTTCTTGAAGTCCGATACTTTCTTCCTCCAAGCTCACATTTATCGTGTTCTTGCCATTTACCGGAATCTCCGCGGTCTTATATCCAATATAAGAAACGATCAATACGGCATTTGATGATACATTCGAGATCTGATACATACCGCTTATATCAGAAATCGTACCGTTAGTCGTTCCTTTCACCGCTACATTGGCGCCAATGATCGGTTCGCCTGTCATAGATTCCTTTACAACTCCTTTTACTGTAATCGTTTGCGCCATCATGGGAAAGAATAACGCCAAACTAACGATCAAAAACAGGGCCTTTCGAAGCCATACTTCCTTTTTTTGATTTTCCATAACTCATTCATTTAAAGTTGACATTGTTTTTACAAAAAACGACCGGAGATCTCAATGTGCTGTAATTCAATTCGTATGGTAATGGTTATATATAATAGAGTATTAAAATCCACCGGTCGTTGTTTTTAAGCATTCAATCGCATTAAACTTTCGGGAATTGCCACGGGCTTCTATAGCTCCGCTTCAAATACGCGTCCGCTTTCGGATTATCCACAAACTTACGAGCTTGCGGATCATACACAACACGAGTTCCCGTCAAATATGAGATATTAGCCATATGGGCTAGGATCGTCGCGAAAGCCCCTTTCTCGATCGGGCTGTTCGTCTCAATAGATTTATTTAATATACACTTACACCAATTCGTCGCATGGGCCTCAATACCACCATCCTCGAACTTCCCGACAAGCTGGGCACGGTCGGTTAGTAACTCACCCTCCCGATTCTTCTCTGGAATCAATTCATAACCTTCACGATTACATACTAAGGTAGCTTTACTTCCGACCCAAGCTACCCCTTGATCCCGATTATAGAGATGAGCGACTTGTTGGGCCCATTCTATATGGAAATTCTTATACTGAAAGATCGTTGTCTGGCAACTGGGAGTCTCATTAAAAGAGGTAGGATCTTTATAAGCCGTAGAGAATACCGCCTCCGGATATTCACGGTCACACAATCCTAACGCTTTCAATCCATCGAACGCAGAGTCTATCCAATGCACTCCCCAGTCGGTTTGCTGACCGCCTCCATAATCCCAAAAGCCACGCCATCCACGAAAACGGTAATTATTAAATGGACGCTCGGGAGCCGGGCCCAACCACATATTGTAATCTAATGTAGAAGGAACCGGAGAATCCGCTACGGCCGGACGTGGGTCCGTCGATTGGCAAAGCCATAGCTGAACTTTATAAACATCCCCCAACACACCGGATTTCAATATCTCATTAGCCGCCAAGAAATATCGTTGACTAGTCTGCCATAAGCCTGTTGTTACCACCCCTTTATATTTCTTTTGGAAATCCATCATCGAATGGCACTCCGGAATCGAATTACCAACCGGCTTTTCCACATAAATCGCCTTGCCCGCTTTTAAAGCCTCAGCGAAGATGTAAGGATGCCAATGATCCGGTGTTGCGATAATGACCCCGTCGATATCCTTATTTGCCAAGACTTCCCGGAAGTCACTATATGCCTTGATCGAAGTCGTTTGGTTCGGAAAGTCTTTTTTGAAACGTACGATCTGTTCATCAAGTCTCACTTTGTTCACGTCGCACATGCCCACACAATGTACCCACGGATTATCAGTCAAAGCCCCTTGCAAATCACGGCATCCCATACCGACACCTATTACAGCGATATTCACCCGCCCATTTATAGTCTCTTCCTTATGAGAGACGGTAGGAGCTGCCGATGCCAAAAGAGGTGAGATACCTAAGCCAGCGGCCAACATCGTCGAGTTCTTTAAAAAATTCCTACGTGTAGTCATAAATCATTATTTTAAGGTTATACAATTTATAAATTACGAATCCATATATTACGGAAAGCCACTTCCACTCCATGATCCTGTAAGCTTAATGGCAGACGGCCATGCGCTACATATTTAGGTAAACCGGTATATGGGGTCGTTCCTTTCAGTACATAATTATTCTGTACTACGATACCGTTCAATACCACGGTAATCATAGCGGGAGATTCCAATTCATCGTTTGTCCCGAAACGGGGAGCTTTCCAATAAATATCATAAACCTGCCACTCATTTGTCTTCGTGAAAGCATTTACCAACGGTGCACTTTGCTTATAAATACTGCCGACCCAGCCATTCACATACGTAGGATTATCCTCACAATCCAAAACCTGCACCTCATAACGGCTTTGTAACATAATGCCACTATTACCTTTCATCTGTAATGTATTATCCTTTCCCGGTGTAGGGGTCTTGAACTCGATATGTAACTGGCAATCTCCAAAATAATCTTTTGTCCGGATCGATCCGGTCCCGGAAGCCACAATCATCGCCCCATCCTTTACGGTCCATTTAGCGGGACCTCCATCTTTTCCCGCAGATTCCCACATAGAAAGATCTTTTCCATCAAACAGGATGATCGCATCGGAAGGAGCACCAGTTCCTACACCCGGCTTTACCTTAGGAGGAACCGGATAATACCATTCAGTACTCTCAGGTTTCCATCTTTCCGGTGGTCTTTGTTGTTGATTACTTTGTTGGGCGCTCATAAAAAACGCTCCACATAAAAGACTGATAAGAACAATCATTTTTTTCATGCTACATAGTATTAAATTAATGTTTCTATTTTCGCTCTATGAACAAGCTGCCGCAAATATATCACGCATACGAAAATTCCTCTTTTTCTATTTTATCAAAATCGTTTCCGATTGTCGCATAATACAAGTTCCAGCCTGTTTCCTCCGGTCATTGAGAAAATCGTATCAAGAATGAGACAATTTTACATGGCGAAGCAAGCCATACCCTTCCGTCATATTCCGTCTTCTCTCCCGGATTTTCTCCAAGGTTTGTAGATTCCCGATAGAAGGCATCTCATTTCGTCTAGCGTTATCCAAAAATTTCCACGCATACTCGGAAGCGATAGCGGAATCACGCATCAGCGGTAGGCGGGAATGAAAAACTCCGGTCCGTACGGAATCTGCGAACAAATCACATAGCGTACTTATATTTTTCCCCCCATAGGGCTTCTCGATCCGGTGTGTTTCATTAACACCTCTCAACTCCACGACCGCAGTCTTAAAATCATGACTCATCCGGGCGATTCCTTTCGTTCCTATTACATCTATGTAAGAGTTATGCGTTTGGTCTTTCGATAATTGTCCATACACATGCCCTTGTGTTATATCAAATACCACCCCGTTCTCAAATGTCCCGTGACATTGCAACCACCAAGGTTCGGGATAATCCCACATCCGGATCGCCTGCGCATGCCATGTCTTATACTCGCATCCGGCATACCACCGGGAAATGTCCACATAATGCATTCCGCAATCATGAAAAGACGGACCTTCATATTCATGACCTTCACCCGGAGCCAACCCCGGAGTCATATGGCAAATGCGAATGATCGCCAAATCTCCGATCTCTCCTCTCCGGATAAATTCTTTAATCGTATTATGGTACCAAGAATTACGCAAATACAAATTAACGGTCGAGAACAAACTTGAGTTTTCCACGCATTTCACGACCTCCCATTCATGCTCGATCGTATCTGCGACCGGTTTCTCTGAGATGACATGTTTGCCAAATGCCATTGCCTTCTTAATTTGCCTCAACCGGGAATCCGCCAATGTAAATAAACCGACCACTTGTACTTCCGGGTCCTCGAATACAACTTGCTCATCCGCTACGATTCGGGATGTCGGCGACTTTCTCCTTGCCAAATCTCGTGCCTCTGGGTCCGTATCGCAGATGTAAAGTACCTCCCATTGATCGCTCTTCCGCATCTCCTCCAAATAAAATCCACCCATGCGACCAAAACCTATTATACCTACTTTTACTTTTTGATTCATATTCTATCTTTTAAAGATTCACACTGTTTTTGCCAAAATTAAAGCCCCTTGAGTCAAACAGTATTACACTTTTCTCTCAAAATTATTACCTATCGTCTCAACAAACAGTCTTGCAAGGAACGGCTTTTAAAGCCAAAAACCGAAGTCTGGACATTGAAACAAAATGAAAAACAATGATACGATACTGCTATGGAAAGTCTAGGAAAAGGCTTTATATTGCGCATGAAATACAAGGGAGATCTATGAAAAAAAACTTGATGAATTATTTATACGTCCTATTATTTGTAGTAACCGCAATAGAGCTCAACGCCCGGTCATACTACTTTAAATCCTATGAGGTAGAAGATGGATTAAGCAATAATAACGTGACATGTTGTGTCCAAGATCATTATGGCTTTATGTGGTTTGGAACACGGGACGGGCTCAATCGATTTGACGGGAACAAATTCCATATCATAAAAAATCAAACCAAGCAGAGAGGGACTTTAATAAGTAGCTGGATTACCGACTTGGCGATAAGCCCTTCCGGTGAACTCTGGGTGGGTACTAATATGGGAGTACAAAAATACGATTACCAAACCGATACTTTTTCCTTGATAAAGTTCACGAAAGGAATCGGCTGTACCTATCTGGAATTTGATCACCAAGGGAATCTATGGATGCTGTTATCCGGCTTTTCTCTTATTAAATATAATGAGCAATCCGAGCTACACCAAAACTACCTGTATAAGGATAGTGATCCGATCACCTCTTTCTATATCACCCCCCAAGATCAGATCTGGGCCACCACGCTAAACGGCAATGTCGTCCTCTTAGACCCGACCGATAACAAATTCATCCCTCTAAATATCCATAACGGTAGCGACACCCTACATATAGATAATATGACGACTCTATGGGCATCCCCGTCCGATAATACATTACTGATAGGTACAAGCGATAACGGAGTCAAACAAGTCAATATACAAACAGGTGTTTGCCGAAATGTTCTTACCCAGCAAAAGAACAGCCCCCTCTATACCCGGGATATTTTCCAAGTGACAAACGACGAGGTATGGATCGCCACCTACAACGGTATCTATATCTACCAAATCCCCTCAAACAAGACCTTTCACATAGAACAAGACAAATGCGATCCATATTCACTATCCAATAACGCTATCAAACAGTTTTGCAAGGACCGGGAAGGTGGCTTATGGATCTGTACGGATAATGGGGGCATTAATTACCTTCCCCCTTATCTCAAATTCAAGAAAGACTACAATATACCCGGGCAAAAAACAATTAACGGTGATATTATCCATGATATTTGCCAAGACGCTAACCATAATATATGGATAGGAACCGAAGACGCTGGTCTCAATAAACTCGACATCCGTACGCAAACCTATAAGAACTTCCAAGATAAAGACGGTCTTTCCCAAAGCTGTATCCACGGGCTTACCGTGATTGGAGACTATCTATGGATCGGGACACACGCTAACGGGGTAGACGTGATGGATATCCGTACGGAGAAAATCATCAAGCATTATACGATCGCCCCGAATCCTTACGCCTCCCAAAACGATATCATCGTATATCTCTATAAAACCCGGAAAAATAACTTGCTCATAGCTACGGCATCCGGCATGTATCAATATAATCCGGAGAAAGATATTTTCGAGCCTCTCGATCAATTCCCCGGTAATTGCAGGATACAAACGATCTTCGAGGATCACGAAGGGGTTATATGGGCCGGAACATTCAATATCGGATTATATTATTTCGACCCAATCCGGCAAAAACACGGCGAATTTAAATTGGATTCCATAAACACGAACGCCAACCGGACGATCAATCACATCCATGAGGATACTAAAAACAATCTATGGTTCGCTACCGGAAACGGAGTGAAAATGTACGACCGGAATTTAAAGAGTACGACAAAATACACGACTCAAGACGGCCTACCCAGTAACGTCATTTACCGGATCGAGGAAGCCCCTAAAGGCCACATGTGGATCAGTACCACAAATGGCCTGGCCGTACTTAACCCTGTCAATCAAGAGATCAAGGTGTTCAAAAAAGAACATGGGCTCCTGTCCAATCAATTCAACTATAACTCTTCTTTAAAAGCTAAAGACGGCAAATTATATTTCGGGACCTTGAAAGGCTTGGTCCGGTTCCACCCCGATAATATCCAACAGTTCTCTATCCAACCGAAGATTTATATGACACAAATCAATTATTCGGACCCCGACCATAATCTATTGAGGCAAAAAGACATCACTTTTAAAAAAGGGATCACCTTAGAACATAATCAGTCCACATTCTACATCGACTACACATCATTAAGCTACCAAGCCCCCAACCTCACCCAATACGCCTATTGCATGGAAGGGTTAAGTTCCAAATGGTATCATGTGGTGGGCGAGAACCGGGTTTATTTCACGAAACTACCGCCCGGTAATTATACGTTCAAGGTGAAGGCGGCGAACCTGTCCGGTATTTGGAATGATGAGCCGGCGATGTTCCAGATTACGATCCTTCCCCCATGGTGGCTCTCTACCAAGGCGTTAATCCTATATGGGATTATCGCTATCGGATGCGTAGTGTTGCTGATCTTTATCATTTCCCGGCATAATAAGGCCAATATACAGCAGAAAATACAGGAGTTCGAGAATGAAAAGGAGAAGGAGCTTTATCAAGCTAAGATTGATTTCTTCATCAATATCGCTCATGAGATACGTACGCCCCTGACTTTAATTAAAAGTCCTCTGGAGAAAGTAACACGGGACATCAAGCTATCTCCCAGCGCAAAGAATTATCTGACAATTGTGGATAAAAACGCGAACCGGCTACTGGATCTGGTGAATCAACTACTGGATTTCAGGAAGACGGAAATCGAGGGATATAAACTAAACTTCATACATACGGACATCATCGCATTGATGCAAGAGACCTTTGAGCGTTTCCACGACACGGCGGAGCAGGAGGCATTGCAAATGATTATCGAGTGTAACGTGAAATCTTTCTACGCCTTTATCGATAAGGAGGCTTGCACGAAGATACTCAGCAACCTCCTATCGAACGCTATTAAATACGCAAGAAGCAAGATCATCGTCCGGTTCGAGGCGCAAGATGGCGAGCGATTCACGATCGATATCATGAACGATGGAAAGCCCATCTCGGAGGAGATAAAAGAAAAGATCTTCGAGCCTTTCTACCGGGATGACTCCTCTATCCATAAATCCGGGACCGGGCTCGGACTACCCTTGGCCCGTTCTTTAGCGGAGATGCACGAGGGATCGTTGACGTTGGAGAAATCTCCGGCCGGGCTTATCATCTTTAGATTACGTTTGCCGGTGAACCAACCGAACTCATTAAAACTAGAGGAAGAGAAAGCAGAGGTCCTGACCAACCCTGCCAGCGAGCGGAAATATGTCACCCAAGAATCCCGCCCGACGGTTCTCGTGGTGGAAGATAACACCGAAATGCTCCATTTCATCGGTCAAGAGATCAATGTCCATTACAATGTTGTCACCGCCGGTAATGGCGAGGAGGCGATTGCCCGTCTTCAGGAATATGGCATCCAATTAATCATCAGCGATATCATGATGCCTGTCATGGATGGTTTCACCTTATTGAAAAAGATAAAGACTAATCTGGAGTTCAGCCATATCCCGATCATCCTCCTGACGGCTAAGAACACCTTACAATCTCGCATGGAAGGGCTTGAGCTGGGGGCGGACGCTTACATCGACAAACCTTTCTCCATGGATCTATTGCTTACCCAAGTGACGAACCTGCTGAACAACCGGAGCAATATGCGTGCCTATTATTTCAACTCGCCGATTGCCAATATCAAATCCATGGCTTACACGAAGGCGGACGAGAAGTTCTTGAAGAAACTGAACGATATCATCGACAGCCATATAAACGACGTGAACCTAGACGTGGACATGATAGCGGACTTGATGAATCTAAGCCGTCCGACCCTTTACCGTAAAATCAACGGCCTGTCGAACGTAACGCCCAACGAGTTGATCAAGATCAGCCGGCTAAAGAAAGCCGCCGAGTTAATCCTTCAAGGCGATATGAGGATTTACGAGATCGCCGAGGCGGTTGGTTTCAACTCGCAATCCTATTTCAGCCGGGCCTTCTCCAAGCAATTCAACATGAGCCCCTCGCAATACGCAAAAGAAAATAATATCGAATTGAAATAGCCCGCTAGGAAGAATAGGTCTGGAACCAGCGGGTTACCTTCTCGCTATACGTCTTGGAGATCGGGATATCGGGTACTTTCTCGATCCCCAGCTCCAGATAAACGCCCTCCTTCTCCCTGCGGATCACCTTCACTTGGTCGAAATTTACCATGAAAGAACGATGGCAACGGAGTACATTCGTATCAGCGAGGCTCTCTTCGATCGCCTTCAAGGAGTTGCGAAGCATAAACTTCGTGAGCTGCCCCTTATTCAGATACCAGATACAAACGTAATTATCCGCCGATTCAAGATACAGCAGGTTACTTCGCTTCACGGAAAGGCGCAACTCGTTCTTCTCGTCATAGAAAGAGAAAACGCTTTGCCGAACCGCCGCTTCTGTCTGGTTCTCCTCCAACAATCGCAATTGCCGCTCTTTCTCTTTATAAGAGAAATACAGGTGCAGCACGGAATAAGGGAGCAATAAAACCAGACTGGTATTCACCGCCGAATCGTTAAAAACTTCCATATATTCTCGTTCCGGATTCAGTACCAACGTATAAATCGTATAGAAAAGCGACATGAAGAATATCTCCAGCACGATCCAGATCGCATAGGCCCGGACCGTGATAGCATGCCGCTTCCCCCAGTGGAACAGAATAATACGGCTCAAGACAACCACCAATACTCCCGTCAAGATAATCAAGCTGGAGAATACGAAGAACTTAAACTCCGAGACCTTGTACCAAGAGGTGGAGCTAAACGGCTTGTAGATGTTGATAAACACCAACGCAAACAAGGCCGTCCACAGAATCAGCCTCACGATATTCTGCTTACCGTATATGTAACTTGGTATTTTTTGATCCCACATTCCCATCTTTTTGCCTCTATTTTGGAACAAATGTAATCATTTTCCCAGACGAAATTCACCCCTCTATAAAAGATTTCACCCCTAAATAACACTTTATGTCCCCAACAAAGCCTGTTTAAACCATTTATTTTGAAGAGATGTTTTTCTATTGTTTGTTTGCAGTAAAAAATCAGAGGATTATGGATATTTCACTTCGTACTAAGCAACTGAACAGTCTTTTCTCTTATGACAAAAAGACTGAATTGGAAGAGAGCCATCTGGAGATCATCCCGTTTCGCTTCACCCAGACCCGTGGCGCCAGCGAGATCGACGAGTTCCAGAAGGGACTTACCCCCACCGGATTCTGTCCGATGACAGACGATCGTATCCAAGAGAACAAATCTTTCTCGTATGCCATATTCACGCCCTCGGGACGTAAAAAGAATAATGAGGCGATTATCCTGTTGCATGGCCTGAACGAGCGGACTTGGGAAAAATACCTCACATGGGCGGAATACCTCACCCATACGACCGGTAAGCCGGTCATCCTGTTCCCGATCGCTTTCCATATGAACCGTACCCCGGGATTATGGGCCAATCCCCGCGCGATCCTCCCTTGGGTAAGCAAACGCAAGGAGGAGGTAGCGAACGTGACGAACTCCACCTTCGCCAACGTGGCCCTCAGCAGCCGGCTATCCCAAAACCCGTTACGCTTTTACGCCTCGGGCAGAGAATCCGTTTATAATATGTGGCAATTGGTTCATGAGATCAAGAACGGCGAGCATCCTTTGTTCAAGGAAGATACGTCCATCAACTTATTCGCTTATTCCATCGGGGCGTTACTCTCGCAGGTCTTGTTATTAGCGAATCCGGACAAGATGTTTACGGACACCCGTTTATTCATGTTTTGCGGTGGCTCCATCTTCAGTGAGATGGATGGCAACGCCCGTGATATCATGGACAAGGAGGCGTTCGCCAAGGTACGCCATTACTTCCGGCATGATTTCTTGGAGAATCGTACGCTTCCCACCTCGTTCAAGAATGATTTTCTGGAGCAAGCCTTTAAGGCCATGGTACGTGAGGATGTGTTACGAGATTACCGGGAGTCGTTCTTCCAACGGGCTTGCGATCGTATTCGGGCGATCTCATTGAAAAAAGATATCGTTATGCCTACTGGCGGGGTGATCAAGGCTTTAGGAAAAGCGTCCGGCAAGATATTGGAAGAACTGGATTTCCCGTTCGCTTACTCCCATCAAATCCCCTTCCCTACACACTCCCGTATCGATCCGGGCCTGATCAACCAAGCCTTTCATTCCATATTCACGAGGGCGGCGGCGTTTCTCTAAAGAGATCACAAATTGTGACCTCAAACACTCATATTCTTTTTTAGTTCATGCAGGTACAATAAAAAATCGCTAAATAACTAATATTACGTTATTTAGCGATCATCCGTCGTGGTCCCACTTGGGCTTGAACCAAGGACTCCCTGATTATGAGTCAGGTGCTCTAACCAACTGAGCTATAGGACCTGTTCAGAGCTAGGCTCTGAAATCGGGTGCAATATTACGATTTATTATCGAGATATGCAAATGTTAAAGGGAAAAACTTATTTTTCCGCACTTTCTTCTCCGGCGAACTCCATCAAGTATGCTTTGATGAAATCGTCGATCTTTCCATCCATCACACCGTTCACGTCGGAAGTCTGGTAGTTCGTACGATGGTCTTTTACGCGACGGTCATCGAATACGTAACTACGGATCTGCGAACCCCACTCGATCTTTTTCTTTCCGGCCTCCACCTTGGCCTGCTCGGCCATGCGATGCTGCAACTCCTTATCGTAAAGGATGGAACGCAATTGACGCATAGCGTTCTCACGGTTCTTGGGTTGGTCGCGAGTCTCGGTATTCTCGATCAAGATCTCTTCTTCCTCACCTGTATACGGGTCCTTGAACTGATAACGCAAGCGAACTCCGGATTCCACCTTGTTCACGTTCTGTCCTCCGGCGCCGCCCGAACGGAACGTATCCCAAGAGATAGCCGCCGTCTCTACCTTTACCTCGATCGTATCATCCACCAACGGGGTGACGAATACGGAGGCGAAAGAGGTCATTCGTTTACCTTGGGCGTTGTAAGGAGATACACGTACCAAACGATGCACGCCATTCTCGCTCTTTAGATAGCCATAGGCATAATCGCCCTCAATATTGAAGGTCACGGTCTTGATACCGGCCTCATCCCCTTCCTGATAGTTGGCGATAGAGATCTTATAACCGTTATTCTCAGCCCAACGCTGATACATACGCATCAACATGGAAGCCCAATCTTGGCTCTCGGTACCACCGGCACCCGAGTTGATCTTGAGCACGCAGCTCATTTGATCAGCCTCGTCGCGAAGCATATTGCGGAACTCCAAGTCTTCCAGTAAATGAAGGGCCTTCTTATAAGCCGCGTCCACCTCTTCCTCGGTGATAATCTCTTCCTTTACATATTCGTAAGCCAACTCTAGCTCCTCAGCCGCCGCATGTACCTCACCGTAAAGCTCGATCCATTTCTTTAGCTCCTTTACTTTCTTCATCTGGACTTCCGCGCGTTTGGCGTCTTCCCAGAAACCGGGGTCTTGCGTACGTAGCTCCTCCTCTTCTAACTGAATGGTCTTGCTATCGATGTCAAAGATACCCCCTCAGCGCCTTATCGCGCTCCAACACGTCATGTAGTTGGTCTGATGTGATCATATGTTCTTTTCTTTTTTAAATTTACCGCGAAGATAAGAAATAGTTGATAGCCGACAAACTCGTTATTCCTCGTACATCGCCTCTATCTCGGTAGCGTACTTCTGCAATACGACCGGACGGCGCAACTTTAGCGTATCCGTCAGCTCGCATCCCATCATGAAAGGTTCCGGCAACAAGGTAAAGCGCTTGATCTTCTCGTAAGAAGCCAAGTTCTTCTGGTGCTCCTCTACCCTAGCCTCGATGAAACGAATGATATCCTTGTTCTTCACCAACTCCTCCCGGCTCTCGAACGAGATGCCTTTTTCCCCGGCATACTTCTCCAACAATGGATAAGCCGGCACGATCAAGGCGCTCACGAACTTACGTTGATCGCCGATAACAGCGATTTGCTCGATATAATTATCACCGCTCATCACCATCTCGATCGCTTGCGGGGCGATATATTTTCCGTTTGAAGTCTTATACAAATCCTTGATTCGTTCCGTAAAGAATAACGTATTACCCTCCAAACGACCAGCGTCGCCGGTACGGAAGAAACCATCTTCGGTGAAAGCCCTCTTCGTCTCTTCCGGTTTATTATAATATCCGGACATCACGGTCTTGCCTTTCACCAAGATCTCGTTATTCCCCGGATCTATTTTCACTTGAACTCCCGGCATTACCTCACCAATAGAACCAAACTGGAATCCGATCTCCGGGTAGAAACAAACCGTAGCCGTCGTCTCGCTCAGTCCATAACCATAAGCGATCGGGATATTCACGGACTGCAAGAACTCATTAACCGTATCCGATAACGGAGCGCCCGCCACCGGGAAAAACCGTCCACGCTCAATACCCAATACCCTTTTCAATAAGGTGAAAACCGTTTTATTGTAAAATTGAAACTTCAACTTCAAACCACACGGGGCCGGAATACCTTTATTCTTATACTCCAGATTATACTTTCGCCCGGTCTCGATAGCATCCAAGAAAATCTTCTTCATGGCCGGAGAGGCGGAGTTGATCTTCTCGTGTACGCCCGCATACACCTTCTCCCAGAAACGAGGCACATTGCACATCAAAGTAGGATGAACCTCCGGCAATGTCTTCTGGATCATTTTCGGGTCTTGGTTGATAGCGATCGTAACCCCTTTATGGAGACAATAATAGCACCAAGCTTTCTCGAAGATATGAGTCATTGGCAAGAAACTCATGGATAGATCCTTGTCGGTTACCAGAGGCAGACGGACATCATGTATCCGCATCGCCTCCAGATAGCAAGAATGAGGAAGCATTACGCCTTTCGACTCACCTGTCGTACCGGACGTATATATAATGGTAGCCAGATCCTCCGGAACGGCTTCCGTCATACGTATTTTCACCGTGCTCTCCGCATGCGCGTTATCCCCCAAGCGCAAGAAATCATCAAAATAAATGGACGTCTTATCTTCCGGATTCATCTTGACCGCCGGATCAAAGACAACCAGACGCTCCAGATACTTAGAGTCCTTCTGTACCTTGAAAGCGTTATTATACTGCAATTGCTCACCCACGAACAACGTGCGGATCTTAGCGTCATTGATGATGTACTCGATTTGTCCCGGAGAATTCGTCGCGTACATCGGGATGGAAACCACCCGGTTACCATACGCACCGAAGTCCGTATATAAACACTGAGGCATATTCTGGGAATAAACTCCGATATTCTCTTGTACCTTTATCCCGAACTCAGCCATCGCCTTGGCCGTAAGCATAACTTTATCGGAAAACTCCCTCCAAGAAATCTTCAACCATTTCCCCGTAGCGTTATCTCTATGTTTCAACGCTGTACGGTTCCCATATTTCTCTGCCTGACGGTGTATTAACTCGGCGAAATGATAATAAATCATAATTCCTTATTTTGAATTGATACCGCGAAAGTACGCTTTTCTCTTCTAAAAGACACGACATCAGTCCTTTTTTTACACATAATTGCTCTTTTTGTGCAAGTATTCGGTTAAATAATAATAATTCATAGTAGCATGTATTGCATAGTACATATGTAATACATACATTTGTAGCATAAAATTAAAAGAGATGAATGCAGAGAACGTAAAATCACAAATGAGGAAAGGGACGCTGGAATATTGCATCCTCCTGCTTCTCAAAAAAGAACCCGCTTACACCTCTGATATCATTCAGAAGTTACAAGAAGCGAAGTTGATCGTTGTGGAAGGCACTTTATATCCTCTTTTAACCCGACTAAAAAATAGCGAGCTATTAAGTTATCAGTGGATAGAATCTACGCAAGGACCGCCACGCAAGTATTACCAACTGACCGAGAAAGGAGAACTATTCCTCGGCGAGCTGGAGACTTCATGGCAGGAACTAAATGATACAATAAACCACATCAGAAACAATTAAAACGAAAGAGTGATGAAGAAGACACTTACTGTTAATCTGGGAGGCACAGTTTTCCACATTGACGAAGACGCATACCAATTATTAGACAAATATCTGTCGAACCTGCGTATCCACTTCCGCAAAGAAGAAGGTTCGGATGAGATCATGGATGATTTCGAGATGCGTATCTCGGAGCTTCTTAACGAGCGTATCCGCTTAGGCTACGAAGTCATCACGATCGAGCAGGTAGAGGAAGTGATCAAACGGATGGGTAAGCCGGAAGAGATTTTCGAGGAGGAAGAGAAAAGCACCGACCACGAGGATAATTACCGGACGCAACAACAGGAGACTCATGCCCAGACGACCAAGAAACGCTTGATGCGTGACCCGGACAACCGTATTCTGGGAGGTGTCGCCGGAGGTTTCGCCGCCTACATGGATTGGGACCCGACTGCCGTACGTATCGTGCTTTTCCTTCTGATGTTCTTCTATGGAATCACGGTTCCGCTTTACTTCTTGTTGTGGATCATAGTACCGATGGCACGCACGGCGACCGAGAAACTCGAGATGCGCGGGCAAAGCGTGACGGTGGAGAATATCGGAAAGACCGTGACAGATGGATTCGAGAAAGTCAGCAATAACGTGAACGACTTCATCAGCTCGGATAAGCCGAGGAACTTCTTCCAAAAGCTGGCGGATGTTTTCGTTCTGGTCATCGGGTTCATCTTGAAGTTTTTCATCATATTAGCCGGAATCTTCTTGTTGCCGCCGCTAGTACTAGTCGTATTCATTCTGGTAGTCGTAACATTCGCTTTGCTCATGGGTGGAGCCGGATTCATCTATAATCTCTCTCCGTTCGGAGCGGACTTGATAAACGGAGCACCGCTGTCAATGGCAATCATGGGATGCATAGGGACGATCTTATTCATCGGCATCCCCATATTCTCCCTGATATACGCGATTTGCTGCCAATTGTTCAAGGTACGTTCCTTACCGACGCAAGCAAGATGGATATTATTAGCCTTATGGCTTATCTCCCTTGTATTATGTGGCGTATATATCCATCAATCCGGTATGCTATATGACTGGCATGATTACTGGAACGGTGTACACGGTTGGAACAGGCATGCCGTTTGGCTCCCCTAATCCTATTCGAAGATGTAAGATGAAGATATCAATTTAGTAGTTTATAATGTTTATTGTGTGTTTAAAAAAAGAAGGCCGCTCTGTCACAGAGGGGCCTTTCTTCTAAGGTTAACAAATTTATGAGTAAAAACCACTAATGAATCATATTAATGATTTGCTGTCCCCTTTGCATGATATTGTCACGCATAAAACAGCGGGTACAAATATAACCAATTTTTTATAATTAAAAAATTATATTCAATTATTTGAATTCTTTTCTAATCTTAGCGGCGATCTCGGCCAATTCTTCTTGACTTACAGCCAATTTCTTCCCGCCGAAATACATATCGGACTCCTTCGTGATAGGAATCAAATGGATATGCGCATGGGGCACTTCCAAACCCATGACAGCCAATCCTACACGCTTACACTCGATAGCGGTCTCTTGAGCACGAGCTACCCGTTTAGCGAAAGCTACCATCCGTCCCAGCATCGGATCATCGATATCAAAGATATAATCGACCTCCTTCTTAGGAATTACCAAGGTATGCCCCAAGGCTACCGGATTGATATCGAGGAAAGCAAAAAACTCATCGTCTTCCGCAACCTTGTGGCTAGGGATCTCACCCGCCACGATTCTACTAAAAATAGTTGCCATACGTCTTTCTGTTTTTAAATTGAAATATCCATAATCTCAAACGTCATCAAGCCGGAAGGCACACGGATCTCAACGACATCCCCTACCTTCTTTCCCATCAAACCTTGGGCGATCGGCGTGCTTACGGAGATCTTTCCTTCTTTTAGGTTAGCCTCCGAATCCGATACCAACGTGTAGGTCATGACAGCGTTATTCTTCGTATTCTTAATTTTCACCTTGTTCAAAATCTGAACCTCATCAGTTTTCACACGACTCTCATCGATCAGACGGGCGTTTGAGATCAAACCTTTTAACTGCGCAAGCTTAGCCTCCATGATACCTTGAGCCTCTTTGGCGGCATCGTACTCAGCGTTCTCGGATAAGTCACCCTTATCCCTCGCCTCAGCGATCTGGGCTGATATTTCAGGGCGCTTCACGGTCTCCAAATAGTTGATTTCAGCTAAAATCTTATCGTAGCCGTCCTTTGTCATATAACTAACAGCCATACTAAATCCTCCTTATTCTTTATATTAATATTGATTGATTATCGCATAATAAAAAAGAATCCCGACCAAGTCATATGGCCGGAACTCCCCTTTTTTATCATTTCAAGACTCCGCAAAGTTAGGTTATCTTTCTAAGATGAACAAGTTTACGAAAGTGCTTTATAACATATAAATCTGATGATTAAATCATGAACAATTTACAATACGGACTTGATGTCAGCCTCAAGTTTCTTCACGTCGTCCACCCGTTTAACCAAGTTTCCCTTGCGATCCAAGATAAAGATCGCCGGAAGCTGTTTCACGTTATACAACGCTGCGGTCTGAGAGTAAACCGACTGTGGATCACGCACGCAAGCCCAAGGTAAATTAGAAGCGGCGTTCTTCCAGAAGTGAAGATCACTATCCAAAGAGATCTGGTAAATCTCCAAGCCCTTATCGTGGTACCTCGTATATAAATCGCCAAATTCCATATTCAAGGCAGGAGACCATTCGGACATATAGGCCGTGAAGTTGATCAACACCACCTTACCTGTAGCGACAGAAGACAATTTCGTGTTTTCCCCATGTACATCCGGCAACTCGATATCCAAGAAACTAACCTCTTTCTTCTCCACCTTATCCAAGTCCATCGGGCGCTGGCTACGAATCACCTTTATCGATTGAAGAGCCAAGTTATACAGATGCTTAGCACGAGGGCTTTCCGGATAATAGTGATCGAAGCTGGTGGCTACGGCGCCATAAGCCTTCGAGTCGTTCTTGTCATACAAATCGAAGAACAGCAAGCCGTCAATTTGCTGGAACAAGGCAAAGTAAGCGGCAGCGGACATCGGGGCGGAATAAATATACTTACGAGCCACGTCCTTATAAGCCTCGGCGGCCTCGAGCACCTGGCGGGAATATACGGAATCCGCCAACAGACCGGACTCAGATTCTTTCCGTAAACGATGGATCGCTTGGTTCGCATCTAATTGAGCCAAAGTAATATTCTTGATCGCCTTGCAATTCTCTGAGCCCTCCACGCTATAAGAAGTAGCGAAAGTCCCGGCATCGGCCACGAACGAGATCGTCTCCGTAGAATCTACCGAGAAGTTGATCAATTGGTTATTCAGACGCAAGCGATAAAAATCCGGGAATGCCGGACGAGGCTTCGTAAAGCTGAATTTACCGGCCGCCGTCAGTTTTACGGAGTCCATCAACTCTACCGTCGACACACCTACATTCTCCAGATACATCATCTGGCCGTCTGCGCCGGACACTACACCTTCCACCGTAAAATCAGAATTCTTCTTACAAGCCGTGAACAAAAGCAACATAACACACAGCACAGCTAGTAAATTCGTAGATATTTGTTTCATTATTCCAGTTTGTCTATATTACTAATCCGGTGCAAATATACATTATTTTACAATTGTGGCACTATTATTCCGTATTTCTTCAAGGCTTTTTTCAAAAAAAGTGCTTTAAGACTGTTATTTCTTTTCATTTTCATGCAATTACAGGTAAACTTTCATTACATTTGCACCAATTTTTGACAGATAGAAAAATAAGAAAAAAGATTATGCTTAATCCAATTAACAAGACGATCGAGTTAGGTGATGGAAGAACCATTACCATCGAAACCGGGAAATTGGCCAAACAGGCGGACGGAGCGGTTACCGTTCGTATGAACAACACCGTGTTGCTCGCCACTGTTTGTGCCGCTAAAGACGCGAACCCGGGTGTTGACTTCATGCCGTTGCAAGTAGAATACAAAGAGAAATACTCCGCTTTTGGACGTTTCCCCGGAGGTTTTACAAAAAGAGAAGGAAAAGCTTCTGATTATGAAATCCTCACATCTCGTTTAGTAGACCGTGCGTTGCGTCCTCTTTTCCCAGACAACTACCACGCTGAGGTATATGTAAATATTATATTGTTCTCCGCTGATGGCGAAGATTTGCCGGACGCATTAGCAGGTTTGGCCGCTTCCGCCGCTTTGGCAGTTTCTGATATTCCTTTTAACGGACCGATCTCTGAGGTTCGCGTAGCTCGTACGGATGGAAAATACATCGTCAACCCAACTTCCGCAGAATTGGAGAAAGCTGATATCGACATCATGGTTGCCGCTACCATAGACAACATCATGATGGTTGAGGGTGAAATGAACGAGGTTCAGGAATCTGAGATGCTTGAGGCTATCAAGGTCGCTCACGAGGCTATCAAGGTACAATGCAAGGCTCAATTGGAATTATCCGAGGCTTGCGGCAAATTGGTAAAACGTGAATATTGCCACGAGGTAAACGATGACGAGTTGCGCAAGGACGTACACGACAAATGTTACGCCAAGGCTTACGCCGTAGCCACATCTGGTAGCGGCAAGCACGAACGCAGCGAGGCATTCGAGAAAATCGTAGAAGAATACAAGGCTCAATTCTCCGAGGAGGAGTTGACGGACGAGAAACTGGAAATGATCGGTCGCTACTATCACGATGTAGAGAAAGAGGCTATGCGCCGTGCCATCCTTGATGAGGGTAAGCGTTTGGATGGTCGTAAGACTACCGAGATCCGTCCGATCTGGATCGAGACAGATTGCCTGCCGGGTCCTCACGGTTCCGCTATCTTTACACGTGGAGAGACACAGTCTTTATCTACGGTAACTTTAGGTACGAAGTCTGATGAGAAAATGATAGACGACGTATTGAACCATGGATACGAGCGTTTCCTTTTACATTATAACTTCCCCCCATTCTCCACAGGCGAGGCCAAAGCAACACGTGGCGTAGGCCGTCGTGAGATCGGACACGGCAACTTGGCTCACCGTGCGCTGAAACGTATGATCCCGGACAACTATCCGTATGTAGTACGTGTAATCTCCGATATCTTGGAGTCTAACGGTTCTTCTTCTATGGCTACGGTTTGCGCCGGTACCTTGGCGTTGAGAGACGCAGGTGTCCCGATGAAGAAACCGGTATCCGGTATCGCTATGGGATTGATCTCCGAGAACAAGGGTACGAACTACGCGATCTTGTCTGATATCTTAGGCGACGAGGATCACTTGGGTGATATGGACTTCAAGGTAACGGGTACGAAAGACGGTATCACGGCAACTCAGATGGATATCAAGGTAGACGGTTTGTCTTACGAGATCCTTGAGAATGCTTTGGCTCAAGCTAAAGAGGGTCGTATGCATATCTTGGGCAAGATCTTGGAGGCTCAACCGGAAGCTCGTGAGGATTTGAAACCTCATGCACCTCGTATCGAGACGATGATTATCGGTAAGGAATTCATCGGTGCGGTAATCGGCCCGGGCGGTAAGATCATCCAAGGTATCCAAGAGAAAACGGGAGCTACGGTATCTATCGATGAGGTAGACGGCGTAGGAAAGATCGAGATCTCCGGCACGAATAAGGCTACGATCGACGCGGCTGTCAAGGCGATCAAGGCTATCGTCGCTGTTCCTGAGATCGGAGAGGTTTATGAAGGAAAGATTTCCTCTATCATGCCTTATGGTGCATTCGTTGAGTTCATGCCGGGTAAGGATGGTTTGCTTCACATTTCCGAGATCGATTGGAAACGTCTGGAGACCGTTGAGCAAGCCGGCTTGAAGGAAGGCGATACGGTTTCTGTCAAGTTGGTTGATATCGATCCGAAAACAGGCAAGTTCAAACTTTCCCGCAAGGTATTGCTTCCGAAACCGGAAGGTTACGAGGAACGTCCGCCAAGACCAGAAAGAGGTGAGCGTGGACCTCGCCAAGATCGTGGAGACCGTGGTCCTCGTCAGGATCGTGGTGATCGCGGACCTCGCAGGGAGTACAGAGACTAAGATAAGGTCTTATACATTATATATTATCCCGGGTAGATTAAACACTATCCGGGATTTTTTTATCAAATCATCTACCACACCTACAACTATAGCTATAATCAATTGGTCATAAGTTATTTATCGGGTGGTGGTAGATAAATAGCATCTACCACTATTGGCTCGTATCTACAACCATTTACTACTTTTCAATCACAAAACACCACCGTCCCCTACTCGCCAACCGTATTATTAGTCCTATCTTTTTCAAGAAGCGACCGAAGACGGAGACATTGCTTAGCCGGCAAGCTATCTATTTGGTCATGCTTCATATATCATCTAAAAAACTGATTAATTGACATTTATAGTTTTTCTTGGTATAAAACAAAAGTTTTCCGCTATGGAAACATTTGTTTCCTCATGAGGAAACCTTAGTTTTGTGCTTACGAAACTTTAGTTTTCCCTAGGAGAAACTATTTGTTCGCCTAAGGGAAACGCTTTTCTCATGCCGGAAAAGTCAGTACTACTTACTTATCCATGGGATATATACTGCAAGTGGCATAGAAGATATACTGCGTTGGCAAGGTAAGTACTACTGATAATTTAGGATCATGTTGCCAAACATGCCTTTTGAGGGATAACGCTTCTCTTATGCCTTACGGTACGTTCGTTGAGTTTATATCGGGCAAGGATGATCTGCTTCACATTTCCGAGATCGGCTGGAAGCGTCTGGAGACCGTGGTCCTCATCAAGATCGTAATGATTGCGGGCCTCGCAGGGAGTACAGAAACTAAGATAAGGTCTTATACATTAATATATAATCCCGGGTAGATTAAACGCTATCCGGGATTTTATTTTATAGGACGTTACCATCTCCTAAGAAGTTCTTATATCTCGTTCTCCCAACGAATTTAGTCTTTATACTCCGTCGAACGATGTATCAAATGACCTATTAAAACTTATAGGCTACACCTGCCGCCAAAGCAAATTGCTGGAAATCCTTCGTAAGCTGGTATTTCCCTTCGGCACTTACATAAAAAGACGAGGAAATCGGATATTCCACACCAGCTCCAATATTTCCCCCAAATTCATTAGTCATGAAATGAGTATAAGTGACTCCCAGCAAAGGATAAACCTGCCATGTGTTTTTTATCGGAAATAAATAATGTACATCCGCACTAACCACATAAGAGGTACTACTGGCAAAATAGCAATCGAAAGAAGGCGACAAACGAATATGATCCGTTGCGTTCCAATTGAACTCAGCACCTAAGCGAAACGACTCAAAACTACTTGCTGTGCCGTAACCCACATTTATCCCGACACTTTTCTCTCCTTGTTGGGCAAAAACACTCAATATTTGTGTACACAAGCCCACGCAACTCAACAAAGTCAAAAGTAAAATTCTTTTCATCCCATTCATTTTTTGACTGCAAAAGTATCCGATAAGGTTGGATTCGGGGCTAAAACACTGTTCGCTTTTTGTTCGCTTTTTGTTCGCAGAGTTGTATAAGGCTAAAGACCAGCGATTAATTCATCCAGTTCATTCGGGGTTCCATCCTCTCCCTTTATTTTTTTATAAAGCCGTTTACGGGATGAGGATACGGAGGGTTTGGAGCGACCCAAGATTTTTGCCATATCAGTTACCTTGACTGATATCTTTATCAAGTAACAAATCCGGAGTTCTATCAATGACATTCCCGAGTATAGCTGATATAGACGATTCGTAAAATTATTGTATGTCTTATCTAACTCCTTCCGTAAAGCATTCCAATCTTCTTCCCTGATTATCTGATCTGCCTCATTCGTGGAATGGAATTTCATATAGATATCCGAATGCCTTAAATCCGACTCTAACAAATCACGCTCGGTACGCCGCAACTGTATTTGTTCATTGGTCACTTGCAAAAGTTCTTTTCGCACATGAAGCAATGAATTTGTATCTTCATGGTCTTTAGATAGTAAGGTTCCCAATTCATTCAATTTCGCGTTATTCGCTTCTACATATTGAAAACTTCTCTCATATTGTTCTTGCTTTTCCCGCTGAAGCGCCTCAAACTGCCTAGCCAACCGCTCTTTCTGCCGTTTCAGTCTATATATAAACAATAAGGTTATCGAAAGCCCCAATCCGAACAAGGATAATATCCGGTAAATACGAATCTGCATCCGGTCATTCTCGCCCTTTAGCCGTAAATTCTCAGTTTCCCGCTTTTGATAATTATATAAAGAGGTCATTTTACGGATTTCCTCCGAATCGGTTATCTTGCGGATGGAATCTTGCACTTGCTGGCCAAGACGGACATAGCGAATAGCCTCCCGATAATTCAACCGACGCTCATACAAAAGCGACAAGTACTCATAAATAGCGTCTCTAACATGTAAGTTAGGACTATCCAGGCACTTTCTTAAATAGTAATCGGCAGAATCCAATTTATTGAGTTCTAAATAAGTATTCCCCAAAACCGAATAAGTAGGATACATATTCCGGTCTACGGAATCTTTTAATGATTCAGACAAACATTCCAAAGCTTTATCATACATTACCAATTCCCGGTAAAGATCACCCAGCTCAGTCAATATACCGGAATATCGATGTCTATTTCCTGTTTCATTCGCTATAATTGCCGCTTTTTGAAAATAGAGAAGCGCACTGTCATTCTTATCGACCATATCATATACTCGGGCAATATCTCTCAGCACAAGAGAAAAACTAGTACTATCTCCTTTCAGTAATTTATACTCAGCCGCTTTCTCATACATACGGATCGCCTCTTCATATACATTCTGATAATCATAAAGCATCCCCATCTGCGAATAGACATTGGACAATAATCGGTACTTTCTCGTATCCCCCGCCACATCCAATGCCTTTTGGAAATACTTCAACGCTTCCGGGGCATCATTCAAATCCCGGTAGACACGGCCCATATAGTAATAAGACTCTAGTAATTTGTCTCGATCGCCATATGTCTCATAGAAAGCGGTGATTCGTTTGATCAAAGAATCAGAAGTATGCCGGACATACATCTTATCATTGACCTTCAAGTCGAGCAAGTCATAATACATACGCTGTTCCTCATCAAAGGACGAAAGGCTATCCCGCAATCGATCCAACAAAGGGCGGGCTTCCTCCGGATTTGTATCCGCAAGGGATTCGATCCGTGACAGGGTAGCGGGGTAAGGCTTCCCCCGATGATCGCAAGCATAAAAAGCCGAGATCAAGACCGACATCAAGAGGATGTATATACGAGGCATTGGAAATCTGTTTTATCACTTAAACGCAACAAAGGTAAAAAATTAAAGTGTAATAGTTTCATTGATATTTATACAAACTTTTGAAAGCCAATACGCAAAGTACGCTACGACCGGATACTTACAGGTTTTGCTTTTTACTCTTAACAAAAAAACACCAGATTTGCTTTTTGCCCTTAACAAATCCATGTACTTTTTGCTATCTATCTTGAATAAATCGTATATTTGTCATTCATTCAATCAGCGTATGGATAGTCTATTTATTAAACAAGAACGATTACTGGCACAAACGAGTACCCATATCATAAGGGAACTCATGAACCAAATTCACTGGGATAATCCTCTGATCGCCATCAGAGGATCAAGGGGTGTCGGAAAAACAACACTCATGTTGCAATACATCAAACTGAATTTCCAGCCGGGAAGCAGGGAGGTACTTTATTGCACGCTCGACAGCATCTATTTCAGTAATCACACCCTATCTGAACTGATTGAGCGGTTCTATTTGCAAGGAGGAAAACAATTATTCCTTGATGAAGTACATAAATATCCCACTTGGAGTAAAGAGATAAAAGAGGCCTACGACCTGTATCCATCTCTACGAATTGTTTTTAGCGGTTCTTCCCTATTGAATATATTGAATGCGGATGCCGATCTTTCCAGACGTTGCCTACCATATAATATGTACGGACTTTCCTTCCGGGAATTTCTCATGTTCTATAAGCAAATTGATATACCTGTCTATTCCCTACAAACGATACTGGAAAATCCGGGAAACATTTGCCGGGAAATAAATGAGAAATGTCGCCCCGTACAAATGTTTAACGAATATCTCCACGAAGGGTATTACCCCTTTTTTACGGGTAACAGAGAAGATTATTATATTAATATCGAGAATGTGGTCAATCTCATTATTGAGCAGGAACTCCCGTTGCTGTGTGGCGTAGATCCTGCCTATACACGGAAGCTAAAGGCTTTGATGGGTATCTTAGCTACCTCTGTTCCTTATGAGCTGGACATCACGAAACTAGCGGGAATGATCGGACTTTCCCGAAACTCTGTCATCAATTACTTACAGAATTTGGACAAGGCGGAATTGCTCAAGTTATTGTACTCGGATTTACTATCTGTCAAAAAGATGCAAAAACCGGATAAGATTTACCTACAGAATCCCAACCTATTGTACGCCATAGCTTCCGCTCCCGTACAGATCGGGACGGCAAGGGAAACTTTTGTCGTCAACCAGTTATCCGTAAATCATAACGTGGAATATGGAAAAACAAAAGGTGACTTTATCGTAGACCATGCCTACACCTTCGAGGTAGGAGGAGCGGATAAAACATTCAAGCAAATAGCGGATCTCCCCGATTCCTTCATCTTGGCTGACAATATGGAGTTCGCCACCGGCAAGAAACTACCGCTGTGGATCGTGGGATTAACCTATTAAAAAAACACGTACGACTTTTTTTTTAGAAAAAAGCGGTATCCAGCTTGCCGCCGGATACCGCTTTTCATTTATCTTTACCGATCAAGGAATCAGCAACGAGGCTTGATCTGCTTGAAGAAGTCATTACCCTTGTTATCTACCAAGATAAATGCGGGGAAGTTCTCTACCTCGATCTTCCAGATCGCTTCCATACCCAATTCCGGATATTCCACGCACTCGATGCTCTTGATATTGTTCTGAGCCAGGATAGCCGCAGGGCCACCGATAGATCCTAGGTAGAAACCGCCGTGATTCTTACAAGCGTCCGTAACTTGCTGGCTACGGTTACCCTTCGCCAACATGATCATGCTACCGCCATGGCTCTGGAACAAGTCAACGTATGAGTCCATACGACCCGCGGTCGTCGGGCCCATAGAGCCACAAGCCATACCTGCCGGAGTCTTAGCCGGGCCCGCGTAATAAATAGGATGATCCTTGATGTATTGGGGAAGATCCTCGCCACGATCCAGACGCTCCTTCAACTTAGCGTGAGCGATATCACGGCCCACGATGATCGTTCCGTTCAATGACAAACGAGTAGATACTGGATATTTATCCAATTCCTTCAAGATATCCGCCATCGGTTGGTTCAAGTTGATCTTGACAGCGTCGCCCTCACCCGCTTGACGAAGTTCCTCCGGAATCAATTCGCCGGGATGGCTATCCAACTTCTCGATCCAGATACCTTCCTTATTGATCTTACATTTAATATTACGGTCCGCGGAGCAACTTACACCCAAACCTACCGGGCAAGAAGCGCCATGGCGAGGCAAACGGATGATGCGAACATCATGTGCCAGATATTTACCACCGAATTGAGCGCCCAAGCCAATATTCTGGGCGGCGGCCAATACCTCTTTCTCCAACTCCACGTCGCGGAAAGCACGGCCACCCTCGCTACCGGTCGTAGGCAAGCTATCATAGAAACGGGTAGAAGCCAACTTCACCGTCAATAAATTCTTCTCAGCGGAAGTACCGCCAATCACGATCGCTATATGATACGGAGGACAAGCGGCCGTACCCAATGTCTTGATCTTCTCTACGAGGAAGGGAACCAATGTACCCGGATTCAAGATCGCTTTTGTCTCTTGGTATAAATAAGTCTTATTGGCGGAACCACCTCCTTTTGTCACGCAAAGGAACTCATACTCCATGCCTTCCGTAGCCTCGATATCGATCTGGGCCGGCAAGTTACATTTCGTATTTACCTCATCGTACATATTCAGCGGAGCGTTCTGGGAGTAACGAAGGTTCTCTTCCGTGTAGGTCTTGTAAACACCTAAGGAAAGCGCTTCTTCATCACAGTAACCGGTCCAGACCTGCTGGCCCTTCTCGCCGTGGATAATAGCCGTACCGGTATCTTGGCAGAAAGGAAGTACGCCTTTAGCCGCTACCTCGGCGTTGCGAAGGAATGTCAAGGCCACGTACTTATCGTTGTCCGTAGCTTCCGGATCGCTTAGGATCTTAGCGACCTGCTCGTTGTGAGAACGGCGAAGCATGAATGATACGTCGCGGAAAGCGGCGTTAGCCATAGCGGTCAAACCTTCTTTAGCGACTTTCAAGATCGGTTTTCCTTCAAACTCAGAAACGGAAACATAATCTTTTGTAAGCAAATAATACTCTGTTGTGTCCGGTCCCTTTTGGAACATCGGCTCGTAGTGAAACGGAGGTGTTGCCATATCTTTAGAATTTAATTATATATTGGTTTTATTTAAGTTTGTCCGTACTTTTCGATTGGCAAACTTAGCGAAAAAACTTGATATATAGATCATGGGGTAAAGAAATATAGTTATATTTGCCCGATATGAAAAAGTTGACCTCTTTATACATTATATTCCTGCTAACGATGCTCGGTTTTCAAGGAAATCTGAAAGCGCAGGTTAGCCACGGAGGCCGCCCGCTTCCGCTATCGCTCATGCGAAGTACAAACGGACAGATGTTTAAAGAAATGCCTCCGTTCGACGTTCAAGAGGAATTGCGTATCGACTCGCTGAATGAGAGCGACCTAAGAAGCGGTTTCCGTTTTGCCTATAAATTCATAACGGATTACAATCGGTACAACTCGGGCGTAACTTTCACCGGGCCGGATGGGACACGTGTATGGAGACTCGGGATCTACTCGCCCGGGGCCCTTTCCATCAACGTGCTCTTCACGGAATATGAACTGCCCGAAGGCGCCCAGCTCTTCCTATATAATGAGGACCAGACACAGATATTAGGCTCGTTCAATCACCTAAACAACTCGGAGTTAAACCTATTGCCGGTCTCTCCTATCCAAGGGGATCGCCTGATCATAGAATATCAAGAACCGGCCAACGCCTCTTTTCAAGGAAGACTGACCGTCGGGGAAGTCAACCATGGCTACCGGAGCTTGCGGGGGTTAGAACCGGGAGACAACACCTCACTGATCGGTAAAATTCCACCGTTAGCTTGCTATCAAGATGGGACAAACGATTACGCCCAATGGGGGCAAAGCGTCGTTCTCCTGATCATAGACGGAAGCGTAGGGTGCACGGGCACCCTGATAAATAATACGGACAATGACGGAAAGCCTTATCTACTCACCGCCTCCCATTGCCTGAACAAGCAATTCACGATGAAAAACCCCGATTATGAGAAAATAGCCGGAAGCATCGTCTGCTTTTTCAACTTCAACAGTCCTTTCTGCGACCCGATCCTAAGGGGAACAGAAGAGATGTCTACCGCATCCACTTACTTCAAGGCGGTTAATGAAATGGCAGACATGGCCTTGTTGGAACTTACCGCCACACCTCCGGTTTATTACAGGCCTTATTACGCGGGCTGGAACGCACAAGAGGTAGGACCTGCCCCCTATACGTGCATCCAACATCCCCAATACTCGGTAAAGCGAATCAGTATATCCGATGAGGATCTGGCTCCCTTTACCTTGACAGATCCAAACATGATTTTTTACAAGAACGCTCATTGGCATGTCAAGACTTGGGAAGTAGGTTATACGGCCAGCGGTTCCTCCGGATCTCCTTTATTCAATGCCGACGGAGAGATTATCGGAGCGTTATCCGGCGGGCAGTCCAGCGAGAATAGCCCGAAGGATGATTACTTCTTCTCTTTGATGAAACCATGGGACGCAATCGATACCCCCGAGAGACAGCTCAAATATTGGCTGAACCCGTCCAATGACGAGACCAAGGTTTGTGAGGGACTTGATCCGTATAAATCAGCCCCTTGTTTCCGGTTGAGCAACATCTATGACTCCGGTAATCAAGAAAACGCCGAATGTACGCTCTATCCCGGGTCTGAAAAAGCGTATTTATTCGGGAACAACCCCGCCAATATCACTGAATATGCGGAAGCTTACCAAGTAGCCGAAGCGGGTACCTTATACGGAGCTTATTTCGTAACACCGCCTGCCGGAGCGAATTACAAACAGATGGAAGTGGAAGTTACCGTTTACAGCGGCGACTCTAAGCCCTCTACATTATTATATACGGAGACATTCCAACCCACCTATAGCAATAAATCGATATTGGACGATACGTTTATTGAGACCGCTAAATCCCTAAATCGGTCACAGGAAAGTTATATCCATTTCTCCAAGCCCGTGAACGTCAGCGGAAAGTTCTACATCGGCTATAAGCTCAAGAGCGTCCCGGAGAACACGTATTTCTCCGCTTACAATTTGCCCAAAGGCAAAACGACCCGGAATACGGCTTGGGTTCATGATAAAAACGGCTGGAGACAAGCTACCGAATATACGCAAGCAGGTTTTAGCACCTCCTTGTTTATCGATCCCGTCATTCAATACGGTAACCCCATCAGCAACGAAAAGCTCGAGGCGAACGAGCAGGTACTCATTCATCTCGGTCCGGAGAAAGGCATGGTACACCTTGTTTTGCCGGATGGAATGGAGAAAGCGACTTATACATTGCACTCGGCACAAGGAAAAGTGTCGGAAAACGGAGAGATCACGGACAGGCAAGCTACACTCCATTTCCTAAAATTAACATCTGGAGTCTACTTTCTAACCGTGCATTATGGCGAGGAGCATTATACACAAAAGATTATATTTTAATCAAAAAATATACAATAAGAGTTCTGGGAAACCATCCATTGAAAAGAATGGCAAGAGGTACACAGCCATATTTTTTCAATAATTCTACCCATATTTTATGTATAAAACAAGCCTAGGATTCATTAATAAGTATTAATTAAAAAGATTTTATCGCTTCTTTGCTATCCATAACAAAAAAATACTTTAGTTTTGCACGATAATGGCTAAGGGATAATTTGGAAGTGAATATATTAACATAGTAACATTTTAAACTTACATCAAGATTATGAACAAAAAGTTTTTATTGCCATTCTTCGTATTGGCAGCCATTTTAACTCTTTCTTCTTGTTCAAACAAGTTGAAACCGTTGGCAGAACAGTACATTAAAGCGGAGCCGCAGCCGCTAGAGGCTATCGGAGGCAAAGTTCCTGTAACGATCAACGCGACTTTCCCCGCTAAATGGTTCAACAAGAAAGCTGTTGTAACTGTAACTCCGGTATTGCGTTACCAGGGTGGCGAAGCTTGGGGCACTTCTTACACTTACCAAGGTGAGAAAGTAAAAGGTAACAACCAAGTAATCCCTCAAAAAGAAGGCGCTAACGTAACTATGAAGTCTTCTTTCACTTACAAACCCGAGATGAAAAAATCAGAATTGTATTTGACTTTCGACGCGAAGATCAAAAACAAGACTGTTAAATTGCCGGACGTAAAGATCGGTGAAGGCGTTATCGCTACTTCCGAATTGGCAGACGCAGCTACTGCTACAGCAGCTATCGCAGCTGATAAATTCCAACGTATTATCAAAGAGGCTCATGACGCTAACATCATGTTCTTGATCCAACAAGCTAACCTTCGCGCTCAAGAATTGAATTCTGACGCTATCAAAGAATGGAAAGATCTTGTTAAGAACGCAGACGAGGCTCCGAACCAGAATGTAGCTATCGAGATCAGCGCTTACGCTTCTCCTGATGGTGGTTTCAAATTGAACAACACGTTGGCTGAGAATCGTGAAGGAAACACTACGAAATATTTGAACAAGGAATTGAAGAAGATGAAAGTTGACGCTCCGGTTGACGCTCGTTACACAGCTCAAGACTGGGAAGGCTTCAAGGAATTAGTTTCTGCTTCTAACTTGCAAGATAAAGACTTAGTATTGCGTGTGATCTCTATGTACCAAGATCCTGAGACAAGAGAGAAAGAAATCAAGAATATCTCCGCTGTTTACTCTGACTTGGCTGAGACTATCCTTCCGCAATTACGTCGTTCTCGTTTGACCGCTAACATCGAGATCATCGGTAAGTCTGACGACGAGATCAGCGCTTTGGCTAAGAGCAATCCTTCTGAGTTGAATATCGAGGAAATCCTTTACGCCGCTACATTGACTAACAACGACGGTGAGAAGATGGCTATCTATACAAAAGCTTCTGAATTGTATCCTAACTGCTACCGCACTTGGAACAACATCGGTATGATGGCATTCAAGGCTGGTGATTTGGCTAAGGCTGAGCAAATGTTTAACAAGTCTAACTCTGTTAAGAATAACGCTTCCGCTAACATGAACTTAGGTTTGATCGCATTAACGAAGGGTGACCAAGCTAAGGCTCAACAATTGTTCGGTAACGCTGCCGGCGTAAACGAATTGAGCGAGGCTCTTGGCGTTCTTTACTTAGAGCAAGGCGAATATGCTAAGGCTGTTAACTCTTTCGGTTCTGTTAAGACTAACAACGCTGCTTTGGCTCAGATCTTGGTTAAGGATTACAGCAAGGCTTCTCAGACTTTGAACGGTGTTGCTAAACCTGATGCTATCACCTCTTACTTGAAGGCTGTTGTTGCTGCTCGTACAAACGACGCTAACGGTGTAGTAAGCAACTTGAAGGCCGCTATCGCTGCTGACAAGAGCTTGGCTAAGGAAGCTGCTATCGACTTAGAGTTCGCTAAATATGCGACTAACTCTGACTTCTCAGCTTTAGTAAAATAATTAGAAAATATTCTTTCTAAATAAGAAAAAGACCTCATCCTTTTGGATGGGGTTTTTTTATATTCCACCCACTCAAGCCTATATTTCAGAATATTGCAACACTTCAAAATAAATATTGATTATCAATGACTTTTTATAAAATAAATCCGTAGATTTGCAAAATTCAATAAAGTTGTTGTAAATATTAATCAAATAGGGTAAAGAAATTATGAGATCACAAATCTGGAAACAAATGGTGTGGGTATTTTGTCTGCTCTTCCTTATGGAATCATGCGTTAAGCATGACATTTATCAAGGAGAAGACCCCTCGGTAGATCCTCAAGAACCTACCAAAGAAGAAGAAGATTACATAGCCCAGTTCGAGAATTTCGAGAACATACAGGTTAACATATCTTCTCAGCATGAAGGGACCCTATATTCTATTTATTATGAATATCCTTATGAGGAAGGCTCTTTAGTCAAAGATCCTTATTTAATTGGTAAAACTCCGATCCTTATGGCTCTGGAAGTACCTACACACGTAAAGAAACTCTATATCCTAAGAGGGGATGGGGAACTTATCGAGAGCGATGTAAAGGATATCACGATCGGTAGCGGAACCAAAAGCAGTTTACGGGCTACAAATGCGATCAGTGATGAAGTCCTTCATCTGATCAATAACAAATACTTCCCGGAAAAGTCATACAATGTGAAAAGCGAAGATTTATATAGATGTTCTGATCTAAAAATCACGGAAACCGTTTTTACCAGTAGCTTTGAGAAAGCGGATATTTGGCTAACCTATATAAGCGACGGAGGAATGTCCAAAGGCAACAGTAATATGCATGGTAAAATTTGGTTCTATACATATCCCTCCGAGAAGATGGAGAACCTTACTTTAGATGACTGCACCTTCTATGGAAAAACTAATGGTGCTATCCAAGTCACTGACTTCAATACGATCAACCAAGGCGATAATTATATATTCTACTCCAAAGAAGAACAGCCAAAGGCCCAAGCAGGAGAATATACCCGAATACCCTTGGGAAGATTCGACAAGGGGCTCAACGTCGGCTTCGTATATCGAGGCACAGACCGTCCACAGTTCTCCACTCCGGCATTAAATGGGCCGGATAACAATAAAGTACCAGATAATGGGACATTCTCCCATAATTACGTAGGCCATACCTTAAAATATGGTAATTCCTCTTTCAAAATAGAGAAAAACGTAGCAAACGGCTTCATTCACCACATTCAAGAAGGTGATTTTGAAGGAAATGTACTGGGAATGGAAAATCGCTGCCCAAACTATAGGGCCTATGATGGAGACTACAACGATATGCTTTGTCTAATCGAAAGTAATCCCGTTGCCATCGAGCCGGCAGAGCCGGTAACCCCTCCCGTCATAGAATCGCAAACGAACAAGAAAGGATTCCTCTTGTTCGAAGATAATTATCCAAACCAAGGCGATTTCGATTTCAATGACGCTGTCATATATTATAATATCACAGCATATACCGATAAGAGTACCGCAGATGTTTATGCCCAGTTACTGGCTAAAGGCTGTACATTCCACAACCAATTTGGATTTAAGGACGCCAATGGACTAACTCCCTTTTTCTCCGATGTCAATGGATATGTCAATGTGAGAAAATTCGACAAGGAACCGGAAAGTGGGATTACAAAGACATTAACATATAGTGCGACTCAGCTGATCATGCCTTACATTGATAACGGGAAGGGACCGGTAAGTAAAAACGTCAAGAATACGGATCTATACCCATATGTATTGGATATTCCTTATTCGGAAAGTCAACCTTTCCGTTGGTGTATAGAGAATAAAAGCATCGACGAAGCTTATAATTTTGACCAAGATTACCGAAAGGCACATGGAGATTGGTATGAGACTCCTAAAGATGAATCGTTAGTGATACAATTTACCACTCCGGATGAAGAGAAGAAAGATCCGGAAAATAAAGAATGAAGGATACACACTCATTGAAGGATCTCTAAAATCCTAACATCATATAAAAAACGGCGAGCTTTTTAAAGGCCCGCCGTTTTTTGTATCTATTAATAGAAGAATATATTATCTACCTTGGCGCTTACGCTCTGTCTCATCCAAGATGATCTTACGCATACGCATATTATTCGGGGTGATCTCTACGTACTCATCGCCCTTGATGTACTCAAGCGCATCCTCTAGGCTGAATACGATAGGAGGAGCCAAGGAAACTTTGTCGTCCGAACCAGAGGCACGCATATTCGTCAACTTCTTGGATTTGGTAACATTTACCACCAAGTCATTGTCCTTGGTATGCTCACCAACCACCTGTCCAGCGTAAACCTCCTCGCCCGGGGCGATGAAGAAACGCCCGCGGGATTGCAAGTTATTCAGGGCATAAGCGAAAGCCTGACCTGTCTCCATAGCGATAATCGAACCATTCATACGTCGTTCGATATCACCCTTCCACGGTTGATATTCCAAGAAACGGTGTGCCATGATAGCCTCACCGGCAGAGGCGGTCAATACGGCGTTGTTCAAACCGATAATACCACGGGAAGGAATTGTGAACTCTAAGTGCATACGACCATTCTTGCTTTCCATCATGGTCATCTCGCCCTTACGCTTCGTTACCATATCGATAATACGGCTAGAGCATTCCTCCGGAAGATTCACCGTCAATTGCTCTACCGGCTCACATTTCTCACCATCGATCTCCTTGATGATAACCTGAGGCTGACCTACCTGCAACTCGTATCCCTCACGACGCATCGTCTCGATCAATACAGACAAGTGAAGCACGCCACGGCCATATACCAACCAAGAATCAGCGGAATCAGTAGGAACTACGCGTAAAGCCAAGTTCTTATCCAATTCTTTCTGCAAACGGTCAAAAATATGACGGGAAGTAACAAACTTACCATCCTTACCAAAGAACGGAGAATTGTTGATCGTGAAAAGCATAGACATCGTAGGCTCGTCGATAGCGATCGTTGGCAATGGCTCCGGCTCGTTCACGTCGGCGATTGTCTCACCGATCTCGAAACCATCGATACCGATAATAGCGCAAATATCCCCGGACTGCACGGAATCAACTTTCGTACGTCCCAAGCCCTCAAATACATCCACTTCCTTGATCCTCGATTTCACCATACTACCATCACGCTTACAAAGCATGACATCTTGGCCCTCTTTCAACTCGCCACGGTGTACACGTCCTACGGCGATACGACCTACATACTTAGAATAATCCAAAGAAGTAATCAACATCTGCGGAGTACCCTCCAACATCTTTGGTTCGGGGATATACTTGATGATCGCATCAAGCACAGCCGCGATATCCTCTTTCGGCTCCTTCCAATCCTCGGACATCCAGCCCTGCTTGGCGGAACCATAAATAGTAGGGAAGTCAAGCTGCTCCTCGGTAGCATCCAGACTAAACATCAAGTCGAATACCATTTCCTGCACTTCCGACGGGCGGCAATTCGGCTTATCCACCTTATTAATTACCACGATCGGCTTCAAACCCAGTTGAATCGCTTTTTGCAAAACAAAACGAGTCTGCGGCATAGGCCCCTCAAAGGCGTCTACCAATAGCAAACAACCATCCGCCATATTCAAGACACGCTCCACCTCGCCACCAAAGTCGGCGTGGCCCGGAGTGTCAATAATATTGATCTTATATCCCTTATAATTGATAGACACGTTCTTGGCAAGAATCGTGATACCTCGTTCCCGTTCCAGATCATTGTTATCCATGAACTGATCCGGTTCTGCCTGTCCTTCACGGAAAAGCTTACCGGCTAATAACATCTTATCCACGAGCGTCGTTTTGCCGTGGTCTACGTGCGCGATAATCGCAATGTTTCTGATCTTTTGCATTGAAGACTAATTTATTGGCTGCAAAAATACGATATTTTTACGATATATATATGACATTCATGCTTCAAAACACAAAAAAGATAGCAGAATCTATTGCAAATCAAAAAGGAATGCCTACCTTTGCGACCGCTTAGATAACATAGTATTAATTTATTAAAGTAAAAAGAATCATGTATTTAGATTCAGCAAAGAAACAAGAATTATTTGAAAAGTATGGCAAATCAGCTACTAACACAGGTTCTGCTGAGAGCCAAATCGCATTGTTCACATTCCGTATCTCTCACTTGACAGAGCACTTGAAAGTGAATCACAAAGATTACGCTACGGAAAGATCATTGAAGATGTTGGTAGGTAAACGTCGTCGTTTATTGGACTATCTGATCAAGACTGACATCGAGAGATACCGCGCTATCATCAAAGAACTTGGTATCAGAAAGTAAGAAAAAGCTTACTCGAAAATATTAAAAAGGGCAATCCCAAATGGGTATTGCCCTTTTTATTTGTCTTAATCCTAGATATAATAAAATATTAATGTAAATTTGCGCCGTTTAGTATCAAATTATCAAACATTACAGGACTATAAATAACAAATCATACACATGGGAAACAACAAAATTATAGGCGCGAAAATTAAAAATATCCGGGAATCGAAACAACTCTCTATCGAGGAGGTAGCCGAACGCTCCGGGTTAGGTATCGAACAGATCGAACGTATCGAGGGTAACTTGGATTTTCCATCTTTGGCCCCTCTTATCAAAATAGCACGGGTATTAGGGGTACGTTTGGGTACATTCTTGGATGACCAAGCGGAGCTAGGCCCGGTCGTATGCCGCAAAAAGGACAGCGAGGCCGATGGTATCGGGTTCACGAACAACGCGACACAAGGGCACAAGCATATGGATTACCACTCGCTCTCGCAAGATAAGTCCGGCCGCCATATGGAACCCTTCTTGATCGAGATCGCTCCCTCCGAGGAAGGCGAGGATTTCATCCTGTCCACGCATGAGGGAGAGGAGTTTATCTACGTATTGAATGGCGTCGTAGAGATCAATTACGGAAAGAACACCTATATCCTAGAGGAAGGCGATAGCATCTATTATGATTCCATCGTGGCGCATCATGTACATGCGGCAGCCGACAACAAGGCCCGAATCCTAGGAGTTGTCTATACACCTTATTAAATCCAGCGTTTTATGGAATTACATAACAGAACCCTTGGCCAATGGCTGGAACATTGGGCCGAGACTACACCGGACAAGGAATATATCGTTTATTCGGACCGTGACTTACGTTTCACTTGGAGCGAATTCAACAAGCGTGTGGACGACATGGCGAAAGGCATGCTGGCGATCGGTATCACTCATGGCACACATGTCGGCGTATGGGCGACAAACGTACCGGATTGGCTGACTTTCTTATATGCCGGAGCCAAGATCGGTGCCGTACTGGTCACGATCAACACCAACTATAAACAAAGCGAACTGGAATATCTGGTTGAGAACGCCGATATCCATACGATGTGTATCACAGACGGCGTGTTTGATGGAAGTTACGTGGACATGGTCTATACCATGTTGCCGGAATTGAAGACCTCTCAACGGGGGTATTTGAAAAGCAAGCGTTTCCCACGCTTGAGAAATGTAGTATATATCGGACAGGAGAAATACAGGGGTATGTACAATACGCCCGAGATGTTGCTCCTCGGACAAAATATCAAGGATGAGACGTTAGAGGCTGCCAAAGCGAGAGTAAATTGCCACGACGTTGTCAATATGCAATATACTTCCGGTACGACCGGCTTCCCGAAAGGGGTCATGTTGACTCACTACAACATCGCCAACAACGGTTTCTTGACGGGTGAGCATATGAAATTCACCGCCGACGATAAGCTTTGTTGCTGCGTACCTCTCTTTCATTGCTTTGGTGTGGTATTAGCTTCCATGAACGTATTGACGCATGGATGTACGCAAGTGATGGTCGAGAAATTCGATCCGCTATTGGTATTAGCTTCTATACATAAAGAGCGTTGCACGGCCGTGTACGGCGTGCCTACCATGTTCATTGCCGAGCTGAACCACCCGATGTTCGAGATGTTCGACCTCACGTCGTTACGTACCGGTATTATGGCAGGTTCTCTTTGCCCGGTTGAACTCATGAAAACCGTGGACGAGAAGATGCATATGCGTGTAACCAGCGTGTATGGATTGACAGAGACCTCACCGGGTATGACCCACTCCCGTATCGAAGATCCGGCCGAGGTGCGTTATAATACCGTAGGCCATGAGTTCGAATTTACCGAGGTACGGGTTATCGATCCGGAGACTGGCGAGGAATGCCCCGTCGGTGTACAGGGCGAGATGTGTAACCGCGGTTATAATAACATGAAAGGTTACTATAAAAACGAAGCCGCCACCAATGAGGCGATCGACAAGGATGGCTTCCTGCATTCCGGCGACTTAGGCGTGAAAGACGAGAACGGCAACTATCGGATCACCGGCCGTATCAAGGACATGATTATCCGCGGGGGCGAGAATATCTATCCCCGTGAGCTGGAGGAGTTCCTCTATCATTTCCCCGGCGTGAAAGACGTGCAAGTAGCTGCTGTTCCTTCCAAGAAATATGGAGAGGAAGTGGGTGCCTTTATCATCCTTCACGATGGTGTGACGGCTACGGAGGAAGAGGTGAAAGACTTCTGCCGCGGAAAGATCGCCCGGCATAAGATCCCGAAATACATCTTCTTCGTCGATACCTTCCCGATGACCGGAAGCGGAAAGATACAGAAGTTCAAGTTGAAAGACCTCGGGCTGAAACTATTGCAAGAGCAAGGTATCACGCCGGCCTAACGATTTAGTGGACAGTTAACAGTTACTTTAAAATCCTCATAATGGGCGGCACGATCTTCCCGTGTCGCCCATTTTCCTAAAGAACGATGGACGGGATCAACACACTGCGTTACTCGGATTTATTTTTAGCGATGTATTTCGATGGCGGAAAGAGCTGCCTGCACCGGAATCATTCGCATGTGTTGGTGTATGTATACTCCGGAGAGATGGTAATCGACGAGAAAGGCCAAATCACCCGGTTACATAAAGGAGAATGCGCTTTCATCCGCAAGGACTTCAGCGTACAGATGACGAAACAAGCATGGAATGGCGAGCAGTTCAAGGCGATCTTCTTGATGTTCACCATGAAGTTCCTACGCGACTTTTACAGCAAATTAGATCGAAATATTCTCCCTAAAGACGCCAAGCGAGATCAGGTAAGCCTTTACAAGCTACCGTCCAACCGTCCCGATATCGTAAGCTTGTTTGAGTCGATGACCCCTTATTTCAATTCCAAGATCCAACCGACAGACGAATTGCTTCAACTAAAAATGGTCGAGGGCGTCTATGTGTTGCTCAATACCGACAAGAATCTATATGCCTCTATCTTCGATTTTACCGATCCATGGAAGATAGACATACTGGAATTTATGGAGCGGAATTATATGAACGATATTTCCATGGAAGAAATCGCCAACTATACGGGACGCAGTCTCTCCACATTTAAACGTGATTTCAAGAAATGTAGCGCTCTCTCGCCCCGGGAATGGCTCATCCGACGCCGCCTTGAAGCCGCACATGGGCTGATACGTAAGGGGGGGCGTAAGGTCTCGGAGATTTGTTTCGAGGTAGGCTTCAAGAACCTTTCCCATTTCTCGAAAATCTATAAGATAGCGTATGGCGTACCGCCAACCGAGGATATATAATATTTATAATGGCCCACACAACAAAGCTATTTGAACCACATAACAAAGCCTCTATACCACTCCCTCCTTATCTTCGCGACATAAATAATAACAAAATGTAAATCAAATGATCATGACAAAGACAATGGAAGAGAAAGTAGCTTTAGTAACCGGTTCAGCGATGGGTATCGGACTCGCTTGCGCTGAAGCCTTCGCCAAGGCTGGATACATAACCGTATTGGCAGACATCCGTGAGCCGGGAGAACAAGTAGAGAAATTAGTAGCCGAGGGACAGAAGGCCGTAGCATATCGGTGCGACGTATCAAACACGCAAGCCGTAAAAGAGATGATCGACTGGACCGTAGCTACCTACGGAAGACTGGATGCGGCTCTTAACAACGCAGGCATACAAACACCGCAACGCCCAATGGCGGAAATCACCGACGATGAATTCGACCGTACCGTGGCTGTGGATTTGAAAGGTGTCTGGAACTGCATGCGTTATGAGATCCTGCAAATGCTGAAACAAGGCGGCGGCGCCATCGTCAACACCTCATCGCAAGGTGGAGTCACGGGATTTCCGGGGCAAGCGGCCTACATAGCCTGTAAGCATGCCGTTATCGGACTGACACGTACCGCCGCTATCGACTATGCGGCAAAGAATATCCGCATCAATGCCGTATGTCCGGGCGTTATCCGTACGCCGATGGCGGAAGACTTAATGCGGCGTGACCCTTCCTTGGAGAAGGAGCTGGTGCGCGACATTCCCGCAGGGCGGCTCGGCAAACCGGAAGAGATCGCCAACGCCGTACTTTGGCTATGCAGCCCGCAAGCGAGCTTCGTAGATGGCCACGCGCTATTGGTAGATGGAGCCTTCAGTATTCATTAAATCGCAAAACTACAGAGAGTCCAATACTGCAACGGCATTGCAGTGTTACTGCAATGCAGGTTGCAGTAATGCTGCATGGCTGTTGCAGAACTACTGCAAGGCAGGTTGCAGTAACAAACCCACCTACCCCTCGGCAAGCCTCTGCCCTAGATGGAAATTCATAGATAAAGAACACCTACTATCAACGCTTTTTCGTACCTTTGCGTCTCAACCATTTATAGTATTAATTTATGTCACAATTATTTCCAACTAATCTGCCTTATAAAGTGGCAGATATGAGTTTGGCTGAATTCGGTCGCAAAGAGATCGAGATCGCCGAACACGAAATGCCGGGATTAATGGCGCTACGCCAGAAATACGCCGATCAGAAACCCTTGAAAGGCGCACGTATCACCGGCTCACTGCATATGACTATTCAGACGGCGGTGTTAATCGAAACATTAGTTGCGTTGGGAGCGGACGTTCGCTGGGCTAGCTGTAACATCTTCTCCACACAAGATCATGCCGCTGCCGCTATCGCAGCGGACGGCGTACCGGTATTCGCTTGGAAAGGCGAGACGCTGGAGGAGTATTGGTGGTGTACGGACATGGCGCTTCGTTTCCCGGAAGGTAAAGGCCCTCACATGATTGTTGACGATGGCGGCGACGCTTCCTTGCTGATTCACATGGGCTATCGTGCGGAGAACGATGCGGAGACTATCAACCGCAAAGGCGGAAATCATGAGGAACAGGTAATCCTGGATACATTAAATCGTATCCTTCAAGAAGATAACAGCCGTTGGCACCGTACGGTAGCCGAGATGAAAGGGGTATCGGAAGAGACGACCACCGGCGTTCACCGTCTGTATCAGATGATGGAGAAAGGTGAGTTGCTGGTTCCGGCTATCAATGTTAATGACTCCGTGACGAAATCCAAGTTCGATAACCTATACGGTTGCCGTGAGTCTTTGGCGGACGGCATCAAGCGGGCTACGGACGTAATGATCGCCGGCAAGGTGGTAGTCGTTGCCGGATATGGTGACGTAGGTAAAGGCTGCTCTCACTCCATGCGCTCTTACGGGGCCCGTGTACTCGTGACCGAGATCGATCCGATCTGCGCCCTGCAAGCCGCTATGGAAGGTTTCGAGGTTACGACCATGGAAGAGGCCGTGAAAGAGGGTAACATCTTCGTTACGACCACCGGAAACTGCGATATCATCACGATCGAGCATATGACACAGATGAAAGACCAATCGATCGTATGTAACATCGGTCACTTCGACAACGAGATACAGGTGGATAAGCTTGTCAACTATCCGAATATCAAGCACACGAATATCAAGCCTCAAGTGGACAAATATACGTTCCCGAACGGAAACTCCATCTTCTTATTGGCAGAGGGACGCTTGGTAAACTTAGGTTGCGCTACGGGACACCCATCATTCGTAATGAGCAACTCATTTACGAACCAAGTTCTTGCCCAGATGGATTTATGGCAAATGGCCTATGAGGTAGGCGTATATCGTTTGCCGAAACGTTTGGATGAGGAAGTTGCCCGCCTACACTTGGAACGTATCGGCGTGAAATTATCTACATTATCACAAAAGCAAGCTGATTATATCGGCGTACCGGTAGAAGGACCGTACAAGGCTGATCATTACAGATACTAATTAATTGAAGATTGAAAGTTGAGAATTGATAATGAAGGGAGGGCAGCTCCTGTAGTTCTCGATTCTTAATTTTCAATTTTCAATTCTTAATTTTCAATTACCATGCGTTTCGCTATTCTCTCCCCCATTTATCCCTATCGTGGCGGTATCGCCCAATTCAGCGGGATGCTCTATACGGAATTAGTAAAAGAAGGTCATGAAGTAAAGGCTTTCAACTTCAAACGTCTTTATCCGGATATCTTATTTCCCGGCAAGACTCAATACGTAGAAGCGGGAGACCGTGCGATCGAAATCGAGAGCGTGCGAGTATTAGATAGCGTCAACCCGGTTAGTTATTTCAGTACCGTAAACGCCATTCGTTCCTATGCGCCGGACGTACTGATTATCTCTTACTGGATGTCCTTTTTCGTTCCCGGATACGCCCACGTAGCAAATCGGATGAAAAAGCATTGTAAGGTAATCACCCTTATCCACAACGCGATTCCCCATGAGCCGCGTTTCTTCGACAAGCCTTTAGCTTCGTTACTTTTCAAGCAATGCCATGGCTTTATCGTGATGAGCGATAACGTGCGGTATGATTTGCGGAAACTTTACCCGGGCGCTAAATATATCCAGAACCCACACCCGCTTTATAATCATTTCGGGAGTAAGATCAACAAGAACGAGGCATGCCGGAAATTAGGAATCCATCCGTCCAAAAAGAATCTTCTATTCTTTGGACTGATACGGGATTATAAAGGATTAGACCTGCTGATAGAAGCGATGGGACAGCTTAACGAGGATTACCATCTCATTATAGCCGGCGAATGTTACGGTAGTTTCGAGAAGTATCAGGCTCTGATCGATGCATCTCCGGCAAAAGAACGTATATTCGTCCACTGTGAATATATCAGCGACGAGGAAATCCCCATTTATTTCTCAGCGGCGGATGCCTTAGTACTCCCCTATCGCTCCGCCACTCAAAGTGGTGTCGTATCCGTAGCCTACAATTACGATTTACCTATGTTAAGTACTCCCGTAGGCGATTTCAAGAACAGCATCGAAAAGCCGGGTACAGGCATCGTAGTGCCTGAGATATCCGCAACGGCCCTCGCCCAAGGTATCGAGGAACTTTTCACCCCCTCACAGCAAGCCACCATCCCTGCGAACATATCCAAAGAAAAAGCAGCTCTCTCGTGGGAAACCCTAACGAGAAAACTGCTCGATTTTATCAATAGCGGTTTCATCTAGTTGTAGAGACGGGGTGTGCCCCGTCTCTACAACCAACCGGAATTTATATCTCTTTTTGCTTTCTAGCTTTCCAAACCGAATATCCTACCGCACCAATCAATAACAACAAGATAATCAACGAACTGAAAGAGGTAATATAAGCCGCCGTAATATAACCTTGCGGTCTAAACTCAAATACGATCTGATGCTCTCCCGCAGGAACTAACATAGCTCGTAATATCCAATCCGCCCGGAAATGCGAAGCGGGCTTACCATCAATAGTTACCTCCCATCCCGGTTGATAATAGATCTCTGAGAATACCGCTAATTGCTCAGAATTCGTCTTCGTCGTATAAACTAATTTATTAGGGCGATAACTATCCAATGTTATCGTAGCAGTAGAGTCCAATTGAGGCGTGAAACCTTTCACCTCATCAGCGAAACGTTTATCGACAACCGCCGTCGTTAACGGATTGATCGTATTCAACGCCGCTATTTCCGCATCCGCATTCTCCACGACCTCCACTTTATCCACAAACCAAGCGTTGCCGAAAGCAAACGGATTCCTCAAAGGCGGTTGCTCCGGATTATAGATAATATAACGTGTATTGAGCATATTCAAGGACGGGCAAGCAGCGAACGCCCCCATCAAATCCTCTGCGGTCTGCGCTTTCTGGAAAGCCCCGATAACCGAGTTAAGCTCTCCTTGCAGACGGTGGTCGATCAATTCTTGGTACCGTCTCAATTTAGCGGCATAGTAACCGCCGATGGAGTGGTGATAATAAGATACACTAGTCTCTTGAAATGGATTATTTAACGTCACTACACGATAAGAAGGATCTTTATCCTTAAAGATCTCTTGGTCCGCAACAGTCTCCTTATACACGTCCACAGCTTTCTGACGAACAAAATCACCATCATTCAAATAACGTTTATCGACAGTCCACAAATCAGCCAACATCAAAACAGCCACACCTATTCCCACAATCGTACCAGCCTTCTTTCGATCTTTTACCGTATAATACCAGAATAATAAAGCGGCACCCAGCAATATAAAAATCAGAGAGCGCATAGCATCCGCGGAAGCCAAAGAAGCCCGATCCATCAATAAGGCATTATAGTACCAATCCGGTAATTGGTATTGAGCATCAAAAGAGGAACGGAAATCAAGTAACATGCTTGGCATCACCCAAAGGATCAAGCACAATCCACCCGTAATCGCTAAAGAAACGATTAACCCCCTTTTAAATAAAGCATCATCCACTTTTCCCGACACGATCTCTTTCAGCCCCCATATCGCTATGATGGGAAATACCATACCCGGAATAACCAAAGCCATCTCCACCGTACGGAATTTATTATACATCGGTAAATAATGGAACATAAAATCATTAAAACCATCAAAATTACGTCCCAAAGCCAAAAAAATCAAGAACACCGAACCAGCGAACAGCCACCACTTTATCGGGTTCCGGATCACGAACATTCCTATGATAAACAAGAAACAAACCAACGCTCCAAAATACACCGGTCCCGAAGTAAACGTCTTCTCCCCCCAATAGGTAGGAGCTTGTACTTCTTTTCCTACTTGAGCCCCCTTTGCCCTTAATTCCTTATACAATTCAGAGTCCGGTCCTAACATACCTCCGGATCCCCCTCCATAAGCATTAGGAACCAGCAATGTCAATAGCTCACCTTTACCATAGCTCCAGGCAAAAGCATAATCCTTATCCAGGCCCGAAGAGATTTTCTCTCCGGAAGCCGTAGTAGTAGTCAATTCCGTAGCACCACGGATAGAGTTCTTGCCAAGATCCCAATGAGCATACATATTTTGAGCGTTGGGAAGAATCGCTAATATAACGCAACCAACCATAATCACGGTCACTTTGCCTAACTCTTTGTATGTTTTCTCTCGTAGTTTAGCGAACACGTACCCCAGATAAACAAACAAACAAAGCAGCAATAAATAATAAGTGATCTGGATATGTCCATTCGATATGGATAAGGCAACTCCCAACAAGAATACGATTCCTCCCCACAAATACTTACGTTTGAACAGGAGCGCCATACCCGCAAGGGTTAGCGGCATATAGGCAATGACATATGCTTTCGTTATATGCCCGGCTTCTATAATGATTATATTATAAGAAGCTAACGCAAAAGCGATCGAGCCCGCAAGGGCCAGCCACCAATTCACCCCCATTACACACATCAATATATAAAAACATACCAAACCGGTAAATACCATGCCCGCATTCAAATAACCGATATCTTTTAATGGTGCCTCTAATAAAGTATACCCAGGCAACTTAGGGGCAGGATTCCCATATCCTCCCGCATAGGGCATTCCTCCAAACATGGCATCAGACCAAACGCTAAATTCACCGGGCTGGGCGGATTTCTCATATTTCTCCATCTGGCTACCTCCCATGCCAACAGCTTTCTCCATGTCTCCCTGACGAATCGATTTACCCTCAAATACGGCCGGGGCAAAATAAACCACTGTCAGCACCAAGAACACGGCTACAGCAGCGATATGCTTCCCCCATTTTTGCATTATACTCCGCATAAAACTTATTTATATTTAATTATTTATACTCTACCTTTAAACCATTTGGCAAAATAGAAACGTACGGCGAACCAACCATGCAATGCGATTGTCGAGACTTTCCCATAATATTTGCACATAATCTCATACCGCTCTTTCAAGGAAGCTTTCCGATTGGCGCTACTTAATCCTTCCTCCAAGAAGTCAGACAAAACCAGATGCGTATTATGCACTCTTTTCGCACGCTTCAGACATTGGATGCACCAATCATAATCGGCCGTCAAACGATAATCCGTATTATATAACGGAGCTATCTCCCGTTTTGATATAAACGACTGGTGACAAACCAACATTCCCATTCGAAAACCCTTCCAACTGAGTCTCTCCGGAGCCTTCAACCTGCGCATCCCCAACGATTTGCCCGCCGCGTCAACGATCCGGGTCTCTCCGTAAATCACGTCTGGCAAAGATACTTTCTTTTTCAAAGACGCCACAATTCTTTGCACGGTATCTGCGGTATAAAGTGTATCGCCCGCATTCAAGAACCACACATAGTCCCCCGTGGCTCGCCTTAAACCTTTATTCATGGCATCGTACAAGCCTTTATCAGGCTCGCTTATCCAAGAAGCGATACCGGACTCATATTGCTTGATGATCTCTACGGTCTTATCCTTCGACGCTCCGTCAATCAATATATACTCGATATTCGGATACGACTGGCTAAGTACGCTCAATATCGTACGCTCCAACCATCGCTCCGCATTATAGGTGATCGTTATGATCGAAAATGTAGGTTGCTGATTCATTTTTCCTTCTTTGTTTTATAAGCCTGTTTCGGATGATTTGGGGTATTGGGATATAAGCGCGTCAAACGCCCCGTTGACAGAAGCAAAGGTATAAACTCATTTTTTATATAAGCAGGATTTCTATTCACGAAAGACGCTATTTCTTCTATCGTTAAATAGGCATTCAAACAACAAGCTACTATAGAATCCATCATCTCTGCTTTACTCATTCTTCGGACTCTCTTTGAGGCCATATCCGAAGGTCGCAAGGTTTCATTCAAAGGTCGCAAGGTTTCACCTAAAGGTCGCAAGGTTTCACCTAAAGGTCGCAAGGTTTCACCTAAAGGTCGCAAGGTTTCATCCGCAACATAAGGCGATTCAACAATCTGTTTAGACATAAAAGTCAAATACAAGAATCCCATCTTATACTCATACACAGGAGCAGATAATCCCTCAGCTACACAGTTATCAATAATACGCTGTGTCCCTCTTCCCCAGCTTTCAATAAAACCAGCCTTGTAAAAGACATCCGCAATCAATTTATTATGAGGTCTGGAAGGGTGAGGCCTAGATAAGTCCTCTACCGTAATATCCTGCAAACGAGCCTCATTCCCCATTACTAACTTATCGTCATAAATACGGATTTGTATTTCGGAAGAGACAAAATATTCGCGATGAATAATCGAGTTCAATAGGGCTTCCCGCAAGGCCTCATAGGGATAAACTAATTTCTCGCGCCGATGAATCCCTTCATAAGATATATAACTTAACAAGTATTTTGTTCGCAAGATATCCAACGCCCGATCAACCTGCTGAATCAAATTGCCCTCAATGATATCAGTCGTCAGTACTTCAGTCTCCGAAAGGAACTTACCGATCTTTATCCGAGCCTGTAGCACATATTTTTGTACATTCTTTCCAAACAAGACCACAGCGGCTCTTTTGAATCTACCTCCGACTACTAAATTCAATCGTTTCATTAAAGCCAATATATCTGTTTCCTGCTCAATGGAAGGAACCCTATCCTTAGCTAATAACTTAAAACGTTCTACAGTTTCTATATCTATATCATCCAAAGAGAAATCTTCCTCAACCACACTCTCCCACGTCAGCCCCATTTTCGCAGCAAGAAACATATTCAACTGATTCCCCTGCAATTCAGAAGTAACACTTCCACTCCGAGTATAATATCGCCCGTGTACAGAAATCGGCATAGCAGAAGGCTGAACTTCTATCTCTAAATACTCTTTACCATTACTCTCTTTTAAATGGACAAGAGGCATAATTCCGGTTTTCTGGGCAATAAAATTAGGAAGTCTCTCTATTAGTTTCTCTGGATGCTCTATGCCAACAACCGTCCCATTATCATTTAAACCAATATACAACACGCCTCCCTGCGTATTACAAAAAGCAGAGACATAACGAGTATATTCGTCATGCCATGATTCCTTAAATTCGATATGCTGGTCTTCTTTCATTCTATTCACGCTTATTACACAGACTCTGATACAAAGCTATATATTTTTTGGCAATAATCGATTCCTTATAACAATCATGTACCTTGCGGATACAAGCCTCATCTAATCGCAAAGACTCTCGATTATCGATTACCCACTTGATACCCGTAGCCAAGTCATCCGTATCCTTATATTTCGCCAGGTATCCATTTTCCAAGTGGTTTATAATATCAGTCTGTCCGCTATTATCAAAACTCACCGCCGGACAACCACAAGCCATCCCTTCTATAATAGTCTGGCCAAAAGTCTCATACAAAGAAGCTACCACCGTTACGTCAGCTGCGGCATATAATTTCGCGATCATAGAAGGATCACTCAAAGATCCCATCCATACATAAGAAATCGGAATTTCCGACAAAAAAGAATCATCCCCTTTGATACCTCCAAACAAAACCAAGAAATAATCTTCCTCTCCTTTCCTCTCTTTCAATATAGATAAAGCCTTGACAAGATATTCAAAACCTTTAATCGGATCATTGATACGTGCGGCTCCCATCAAGATGATTTTCTTATCCAAAGGTAAAGATAAGCTCTTCCTAGCCTCCGCCTTATCAGAAAGTACAAACAGACTCGTGTCAATCACATTCGGAATCACCTCTACAGGCAACCTATTGGTCAACGCACTATCTTGAGCTTGTTGTCTTAACCAAGTACTTACCGCCACCAGTTGTATCTTAGAATCCGCTAAGAAACGTTTCTTATTAAAAACATGATACGACAAATCCTTTTTATCGCTCGAACTTAGGAAAGGACATTTTCCACATTCTTTCTTGAACCTCTCGCAACCGAACGAATAATGGCAAATCGCCGTACATGGCCACATATCGTGCATAGTCCAGACTACAGGCTTACCAATCCGTATCAACTTTTTTATATCATCTAAAGATAGAAATCCTTGATTAATCCAATGCAAATGAATAACATCCGCATTTTGGACTAATGGATGGGAGCTGAGATCTGTTCCCGTATTCGCAATAGAAACCTGGAACAAAGGTTTCCGCCGTAAATGATTAGAGAGAAAAATCACTAAACGTTCCCATACAAAACGCATAAAGTTAAACTTCTCCCTCAAGTTAGAATTATTGATCGAAACAACTCTTGGATCTCTGCTTTTTTGATCCCGCACAAGCATTGACACATTCGCACCAGACCTATTCAAAGCCTTCATCAAACGATTCGCAGCAACTGCAGCACCGCCTGTTAATTCTGCTGTATTTAATATCACTACATTCATCGCTTATCTATTATTTTCCTGCAACTATTTTTCTTAGTTTCAATCCATTCACTTATCCACCGGTTAATTCGCAAATCAAACGGAATTATCACTGACACTCAATAAGCAAGAAGCCACTTCTGAAGAAAAATGTTCCAAGTTATAAATCCTCTCAGCCAAGTATCTGCCAGCCTCCCCCATAGTTTTAGCTTCTTTAGGGTGGATTGCCACATACTCTATAGCTTTTTTCCAAGAATTAATATCTCCAAAAGGTACCTTCAATCCGATTTTTTCAACCTCCACATCAATCGGATAATTCATATTGTCAGTCGTAATAACAGGTAAACCCAAAGCCATAGCCTCTACCAATGTTGTTAATCCTACCGTATAAGGAAGATCATAAGTACTAATGACTATCGCTTTCGCATCGTTCGTGATAAGCGCAATCTCTTTATACTCCATATCGACGAAATGAATACGCACATTACTTTTGAGTATATCATTTAACTGCATTGTAAAAATAGATTTATAATCAACAGCTCCCACTTTCGCTCCCAAATAAATCTCACACATCTCTTTTGTTTCGGAAAAAGCCTTCACTAAAGTAATAAGATCTCTGTTCTCTCTACCTGTAGATATAAAAAAATCTTTACTTTTTCTTTGTTTCAAAAGGCTGTCATAGAAAGCCAAATCTGGCCCCCAATGCGTCAACACCGCATCTTTTCTTTTTATCTTACCTGTTCGCAAAGACGCATCCAACAGAGGCTGACTAAAGAAAAATAATTTATCTATTCCTCTATAAAAGAATGAGGATATAATATTTCTGATTTTATTGGAGGAATTCGTTACCGCAGTATGATGCCAAATAACTATAGGTTTGCTAAACAACCCTAAAGCTCTTAAGAATATCACCAGTTCCAGTCCTCGATGCGTTGCTCCATAAATCGCATCAAATTGATTAAACATAGACAATATGCTAATTAAATTGTAACACATCAATTTAAGTCGATTCTTATAAGGGTTAAAAGGTATTTCAAAGCTAACTCTTTTGATACCGAATTTTTCAAAATGAGTAAATCCATATAGAAGATGACCAGGATAATCTCCCTTTTTCCATGCTTGAAAATACGTCTCTACTGGAATTGTATGATAAAAAAGAACTCGCATAAAGCAATCTAAAAATTATCGAATCCAAACCTTAATTAAACAAATGTACTCTTCAGATAGAATTTGTGTGTGTTTTTAATCGTTTCCACAAATCATGTATCCATGTATATTTCAGCCACTTTGCAAGGAAGCCGCCATTAATCTTATCTTGAAAAACACGATGATTCTTTAATAACTCTGCATTATAACCATTAAAAGGAATAAATTGAGTTGGTTGATTACGAATATCCAATTCTGGCTTAACCCACCACGTACCATTGTTCTCCCCGCAATGCTCTCCTGTTCCGTCAAAGCCCCAATTTTGAGTTTTGGAAACAGTCGGAAATACAGAGCATAACCCCCATTGAAACATATGGAAATATACACGAAGATCCATCGCTTCTATCACCCTCCGAGAATCTGCCTTCAAAATACCTTTGATAAAAAAACCAATAGATACAAACGCTTTATAACGACAACGGTTTTTCTTCAATTCTGCCTCACGATCAAAATAATCTAAATTCACTTTTTCCCAACGATCCCGCCATGTAGCAAATCCCCAAGGAGAGTTACATGGATAAAAATAAACATCCTGCCTATAATCTTTAGGTAAAGGAAATGGCAAACTAAATCCACAAACAGCAAACACATTATCCATACCTTTATAATAGGCTAGTCCCTCGTTCATATAAGACAGGAAATTTTGTGCCACTATTATGTCATCCTCCAAGAATATAAAAGTATCATAAGTAAGCAATACCTCCTCTATCGCTGATTTAATCGATTCATGTGCTCCTAAGTTTTTCTCTCTAAACAGCAAACGAACCTCTTTAAAACCAGATATCGAAGATGCATATTTACGAACGTCATTTATTCGGGATTGGTGCTCGGACTTATAAGCTGCATCAGATACGATATACAACAGGGATTCAGCCGCTAATCTATTGTTTAACAATGCCTTTATATTCCTTTTCAAATGATCCAAACGATCATATACAGAAACAATGATAGGTGCGTAATTACCTTCTGACATATAAGTTATTTTGTAAATTTTAATAATTTTTTGCTTCGATCTCGCAATCTTCTTACCGGTACTCCAGCATAAATGCCCCATGAAGCCAAGGATTGATTAACAAAACTCATTGCTCCCACGACACTACCCTCCGCAACTGTTAAGCTCGGCATTACTACGCAAGAAGCCCCCACTTGAACATATTTTTGCAAAACAACCGGACCTCCCATCACATGTGTCATTTCTACCGGACACATTGGCCCAATCAGATAATCTCCTCCAAAATCATCAACAGCACTATAAATTGTAGTCCTTGCCGATACACCTGAATAATCTTCAATTGTGATTCCCATACCTCCATATAAAGCCACGTAAGCGGAAATATGAACTTGAGAACCAATTCCAATACAACCGGACAGGATACAAAAGTCATCAATCCTCACATTATCTCCAATCGATATCATAGCGGGAGAATAGATACTAGCCTTACGGCTCAACAGTACATTCTTGCCTATGGTAGCAAAACCTATATGTTCTAATTCAGATCGTGAATAAAAAGAATCCATAAACATCTTACTCTATTATTTGACCTATCACTCGCTCTACATCATCCTCACTCAAAGCATGGTGCATAGGCAAACAAATCACCCGCTCAGCCATCTTATACGCTTCTGGTAAATTATCCTTTCCTGCTGAATCCAATCCCCGATAAGTAGAGAACGTACTGATTAACGGATAAAAATAACGTCTTCCATAAACTCCTGCATTTTTCATCTTCTCATATAATGTATCACGACTCATACCATACATCCTTTCATCTATAAATATAGGAAAATAAGAATAATTAGCCTTAACCCCCTCTTTATCTTCAAAAAGATGAATGCCCGGGACCTCCTTTAGCGCCTCCCTATAACGTCTCGCCACTCGCTTTCGAGATTCTATAGCGACATCTACATGTTTCAGAGCCATCAGCCCATAAGCCGAACGTACCTCATCCATTTTCCCATTGATACCCGGAGCCACTACCGTTGTCTCATTAGCGAAACCAAAGTTCTTAATGTAATCAATGCGCTGTTTTGTCTCCGCATCATGACAAACCAAAGCCCCCCCTTCTATTGTATTATAAACCTTCGTAGCATGAAAGCTCAATGTAGCCATATCGCCAGCTGCAATAACAGACTCTCCATTTTTCTCTACACCAAAGGCATGAGCAGCATCATAAATGATTTTCAAGCCATAAGTGTCTGCTATTTGCTTAATACGATCCACGTCACAAGGCTGCCCATATACATGTACAGGCATTATTGCTGTTGTTTTCGGAGTTATTGCAGCCTCTATCTTTTCAGGATCCATATTTCCTGTCATAGGATCAACATCGACAAACACCGGTTTAATTCCATTCCACCAAAGCGCATGCGTAGTCGCCACGAAACTATAAGGTGTAGTTATAACCTCCCCCGTAATACGCATCGCTTGCAAAGCGCATATCAACGGTAAAGTACCATTCGTGAATAAACTGATATAAGGAATCTTCAAATATTCACAAAGTGCTCTCTCCAATTCTTGATGATAATACCCATTATTTGTCAACCATTTACGTCTCCAAATATCCTCCAAATAAGGGATAAACTCCTCTAAAGGAGGAATCAAAGGAGAAGTAACCGTTATTATATCATTCATATCTAAAATATTTTACAAACAACTCTTTTTGTTTTAAGCAATACATCTTGTATCCAATCCTTTGGATAAGTATCATAAGGTTTAATCAAGACACTTCGATATTCATCACAGTCCAAATCTACATATTTATCTATATATGATTTCACAAAGGGGAACAAATTATATTTAAATAACAAACGATTTCTAGCCTCTTTCAAGAATGGCAGTTTCTCCTGATAAATACGTTTAGAATCATTCAACACATTATTTATAAGCGCAATAGAACCTTGTTCATCATTAATATTCAAAGAAATCATAGCCTCTGAAGGGAAATAAGCATCAATGTTCTTGCAACCACAATAAATAGGTACCGTATATGCCAAAATAGCATCTGCTATTTTTTCTGTCCAATAATCATATTCATACGAGTTTTCAATGCAAATTGAAAACTCGTATGAAGCCAAGGCCTTGGCTTTGTCATCTACGGAACAAATGCCCTTTCCATAGAAATCTATCTCATCTCCATAAAGTTCACGGATCTTTCTCATCCAAGCAAGTCTTCTTGTATGCCCCGGCAAAAATGTACGACTAGAAGTTATAAAAGAAATTTTTCTTTTTTTCTCAGGAACTTCCATTTTCTCTATTTCTTCATAAGCATAAGACGGAGAAGCGGTTTGGAAGTTATAACCAAAATACCAAGGCAAAGCTTGTTGATCCCGATGATTGTTAGGATGCTTTAAGTTATGTGCTGATATCACATGATCGAATAAACTGATAAATGCTTGAGAATATACTTTCACAATAGGAGGTTCACCAGAGATAAAAAACAATCCTCCTTTACGGCATCTCAACGTATAAGGCTCACTTATATTTTCATATACTACAATAGCGTCCCACAACCGTTCCTCTTTGGAATTAAAAAAAAACCGAACTCCCCTAGATTCCCAATCTAAAGACAATTGTTTCTCAAAAAGCTCCGCAATTGGAGATATTATATTAATATTTAATTCTTTAACCATATAAGCTTTCTTTCAAAACTGTATTCTCAAAATATAGCAATCATACCATGAAATCTTTCAACATCATTTATTTCCTCCTCAAAAATTGTTCTGTTAAGGTTTTCTTCTTTGCAATAGAATAATCGATAGACGGAAAGAATTCATTCTTTTCAAAATCCACCCAATGAACATTTCCTAATTTTCTAATGCCTAAAACCAAACAAGGAGTAGAGGTTATCGTACCCAGCATCAACGAGGCCCTTTCCAACAACTCCATTGACGCAAAGAAATGAATCATCCTTTTACGCTTAATCAGTGGATCTGTTTTTGAAAACGCAGAATTATAATAACCTTTCTCATCTGATTGGCAGAATGTGAACCAATTATATTCTGGTGCCATTTTTCTCAAACACTTAATTATTTCATAATCATCAGTCAATACAAACACGTTCTTCAAATCCGTCACTTCCTTTATTTTTCGCAAATATAAGTCAACAGATAACAAATCATACTCTATAAACTTATCACCTCCTCGTATTTGACAACCAACATACTGCTCAGGTAGGGAGAATCCCTCTATCAAACTGCAAATTTCTTCTTTCACGGTTTTCTTGAAACGATATATGATGTTATAAATTACATTATAAGCTTGGATATAGTCTCCATCAATATCCAGTTCTGGTACATAATATCGTTTATTCTTGACACTTATTTTCTCAAACAAATCATGCGTATAATAATCAAAAGATTTTCCTTCTTGGAAAAACCGGATACACTTTGATACACCTATGAGTAAATCTGACTTTAATCGCCATCGCAATAATGAGCAACTCATTTTGTAAGAATCCGCATTTACGATCTTCCTCCATGAAACATAATGAGGGTGCCTGTTATAAATTCTATGAAATCGTTCATGCACTTCTTCACAGAATGGCTCAAAATAATCTTGCCAACCTTTTTCTATTCCAAAATTAGCATCATCAGAGTATAATTTAAATTGAATTTTATGCTCCAAACAATAAAGGATCATAAAAATCAAATCATTAAACTCACTGAAAAAACCAGCATCTATCCCCACATGATATACCAATATCGGTTTATATGACTCATTTAATTCTTTATATTTATTTAACAAATCCACACTATCCATTGTTTATGAAATTTATTATTCAACAATTCTATGTTCAATATATTATCATACTAATTCATAAATTATAACAGCTTGAATTTCAACCACGCTAGCCCTAATCGATTCGAAACATACAACCAAGCTAAACGCCACCAATCTTTCTGAGAATATTTAATCTGCTTACGTCGATGCAGCAAGATATATATGTCTTCCGCCTTGCCGACAAAATAGCTGAGCCCCAATTCTTCACCCTCTCTTTTGCCCCCTCCACAAATCGCAGATACTACATTATCCGCATGTTGTCTATATCGAACCAGTTTATGATCACAAAGATAGATACCTCCGTTATGATAAGCCATAATCGCCAGCCATTGATCATGGTAATAATAATGAATCGGAAAAGGAAATAATATGTCTTTCAATGACGCACAAAACAAACAAGTACAGCCCATCACATTATTCAAGCCATAAAGATATGTAGCTAACGGAACCGAACAAGGGAAATCCAATCTCTCAGTCATCTCTCGCCCTTTCACATCCACATAACGGATATTTGAATGTACTAACGATACCTTCTTTTCACGCATTATATGCAACAAGATCTCCAATTTATTTCTCTCCCAGATATCATCTTGGTCTGAAGGAGCGATATAGTCACCTTCCGCTAAAGCAATCGCCTTCTCGAAATTACGCCGGACACCCAAACGAACCTCATTCCGTATAATCATCCAACGGATACTTGGATAGTCATCCGCAAACTCTCTTACAATATCCATCGTACGGTCGGTCGATTGGTCATCACACACTACGATCTGCCACGGTAGAATCGTCTGTCCAACGATACTCCGCAACTGCTCACGAATGAATTTCTCTCCATTATAAGTACATAATGCGACACTTATTTTATCCTTTCCTATCTTTACCTCTTTCATTTCCGACATTTATTAAGGAGTAAATTCACGCCTTCCAAGAATACGACAGAACGCAACCGCCATAAAGCGAACGCATAAAAAAGAATTGACAAACTAATTTTCAATAGTAACAATATATATAGATTCTCAATCTTAATCGTTAAGACATATACCACAAAGAAGACGAACAAAGTAACCACCAAATAAGGTAACACATCTTGCGCCAATTGTACCAAACGGACACGAATCAATCGATAAACCAAAAGATGCCACACAAATAACATAAATACATAAGTAAGCACATATGCAACAACCATACAAAGAATACCAAAAGATGCAGTAAGCCATAATATAGCCAATTGTAATATACCATGGAATACATTCGCATATAAAAACATATCCGATTTCCCGTGCGAGACAAGAACTTGGGTATATAGCAATATAATCGGTCCTATCGCCCCTTGAACGCACAATATTTGTAATATAGGTACACTTTCCAACCATTTATTGCCAATCGTGGCACAGATAAACTCCTCAGCTACAAAAGCCAATCCCAGCATAGCTGGAAACGACACGAACGCAGCGAAACGAACCATCTTGCGGAATACATTCCGCTGACGTTCCAAATCATCATTCACTTGCACGAATACAGGTTGCGCCACCGAATTGATCATATTGTTCAACATTGAACCTCCCATAGTCATCCACTTATTTCCTTGCGAATAATAGCCTAACACATTAGCGTTATATAATTTACCTAACAAAACAGAAAACACATTATTATTGACCTGTTGGAAAATATTCGTAAGGAACAACTTTACACTAAACGGGAACATCTCTTTCAGAGGTTCGATCGAAAAATCAAGACTAGGACGCCAAGATACAACCATCCATTTCAACAAAGATGCACTTGCCACATACACCGTACTTTGAATTGCCAATGCCCAATAAGCGAAACCATTGAATGCCAAAAGAACCCCGCACATACCCGACAAGAACAACGCAAAAACATCAATCTTCGCCTGCATCTTGACTTGTAATTGCTTAAATAAGATAACATGAGGAACAATCGCCATTCCAGAAAACAAAAAACTCGCAAATATTACCCGAGATAAATTAACCAGTTCTTGACGATCATAAAATGACGCAATCAGCGGAGCTGAAAAAAAAAGAACAATATACAAACAGATGCTTACAACAAAAGAAAACCAAAACACCGCATTATAATCCTTATGAGTAGCATCCAATTTGTTAGTCAAGGCTACCGAAAATCCGCTATTAATAATCGTACTAGCAATTCCACTAAATATCGCCAACATACCTACCAATCCATAATCCTCGGCATTAAGTGTACGTGCCAGATAAATACCAAACAACATCCCCAACAGCTGTTGTACCCCATTACTTACCCCTCCCCAGAAGAGCCCTTTCGCTGTCTTATCTTTTAATGATTGTTCCGCCATTTGACATTTATGGTAAAAGTGCAACAAAGATAAACATTTACCTTTGGCTAACAGTGAAAAATGGGAAGCTTTTCTCTGCTTTATGTATATTTACGATCTTCCGCACATGATGTGGTAACAAAGAGTTATTGTAAAAATTCTTTTTATCCTTCGAACCCTCTTTATCTTCCATAGAAAAACACGTACGTGTTTTCTTAAAAACATGAGCAACTTTTCCAAAAAGACGTACATGTTTTCCGAGAAACATGCACGTCTTTTTGGAGCTCTGATTATCAAATAATTATAGCGACACACAAAATCATCACCTTATTGTAATGATTTCACATATCTACTCACTGCTATTTCACACTTTTCCCCGCATAAATCCTCCGTATAATATCCACCACCTTCATACCTTCCAAGACGTTGGTCGTTATGATCTCGCCGGGGGCGCCGGAAAGGACATTGACCACGTTACGGATCACGAAGTTGTGGTTCTGGGCGGAGCCTTTGTAAGGGCCATAATCATTGCCGGGGTTGGTAGGAGCCAATTCCGGCATCTCATAATCCTTGATATGGCAATATTCTACCTCATTCATATATTGACCGCCGATTTTCACGCTGCCATTCTCGGCCACGATCAGCATGCTGCTTTCCAGATTCTTGTCCCATACCGCCGTTGAATAACTCAAGCTTCCCATTCCTCCGTTCACGAAATTGAAATTGACGAAACCGGAATCCTCGAACGCCGTTAGCTTCTCATGGTTGAAATCAGCGAAACGGGACTGGATATTGCAAATATCCCCGAATAACCAATACATAATATCGATGAAATGGGAGAATTGAGTGAATAAGGTACCTCCATCCAAGGCAGCGTCGCCATGCCATCCTCCGGGTTTATAGTAGCGTTCATCACGGTTCCAGTAGCAATTCAGCTGCACCATATAAATCTGGCCTAATTTTCCGGACTCAACCATCTCCTTGATCCAGACCGAAGGCGGGGAATATCGGTTTTGCATTACGCAAAATACCTGCTTACGGAATCTCAACGAGGTATAAACCACTTTCTCGGCATCCGCCAAGGTCAAGGCCATAGGCTTTTCTATGACCACATGATGTCCGCTCTCTATCGCTTGGATCGCCATCTCGGCATGTAAGCCGTTAGGTGTACAAATATTCACCACATCTATATCCAATCCCAAACGGAATAGTTCATCTATATCCCGGGCGAAAGGGACCGCATAAGCCTCGATCCCCAGCTCCTCTTTCGGACGGATATCACATAAAGCGACCAACTCCGCTCCTTCATCCCGGGTAATCATCTCGGCATGACGCTTACCTATATGACCACAGCCGATCACGGCGAAACGTATCTTCTTATTCATAAAACACTCTTTATAGATTCTATAATATAAGCCTGCTCCTCTTCTGTCATCTCCGTATGAATCGGCAAGGATAATACGGATCGGCTCAAGCGAGAAGCGACATTCAAATCCCCGGAAATCCGGCATCGCCCCCTCATCACCTCTTGCTCCTGCAAAGGCAATGGATAATAAATCATAGAAGGAATGCCTCGTTCTTTTAACGCAGCTTGTACTTGATCCCTCTTTTCTACAGCTAGCTGTACCGTATATTGATGATAAACATGCGATGAAAAGGCTGATTTTAGTGGTTTGCGTACAGCATCCAATCCGGAAAAGGCAGCATCGTATCTAGCAGCCACTTTACAACGAGCGGCGGCAAATTCATCCAAATACCGAAGCTTAACATCTAAGACAGCGGCCTGCAAGGTATCCAAACGGGAGTTGCAGCCCACCAAAGCATGATGATATTTTACCTTTTGCCCATGATTGGCGATCATTCGCAGTCGTTCGGCCAATCGTGCGTCGGAAGTAAACATCGCCCCACCATCACCATAACAAGCCAACGGTTTCGAAGGGAAGAAGGAGGTCGTTCCTATAGAGGCGATCGTACAGGCTTTCTTCACCGTTCCATCCGAGAAAGTATAATTAGCACCGATGGACTGGGCATTATCCTCGATCACATATAGATTATGACGGCTGGCAATACGCAAGATCGGTTCCATATCACAACACTGGCCAAAAAGATGAACTGCGATAATAGCTCTCGTCTTTTCAGACAAGGCATCTTCTATCTTTTCCGGGTCTATATTGAATGTACCGGGATCTACATCCACTAATACCGGCACTAGGCCAAGAGCCAAAGCAACCTCAGCCGCAGCGATATATGTAAAAGCAGGAACGATCACCTCATCGCCCGAATGTAAGTCTAATGCCATCAAGGAGATTTGCAAGGCATCCGTACCGTTGCCGCACGGGATCACATAAGGAACACCTAAATAGTCCGATAAATGGTTACAAAATCCCTTCACCTGAGGGCCATTGATAAAGGCACAAGCATTTATCACCGTTTGCATGGCGGCATCGATCTCACTACGCAAACGTTCATACTGCTTCCGCAGATCTACCATCTGTATCTGTTTCTCAAGCATCTTATCCATTCAAAAAACAGGGCTATCCCGTCGTTAAAACGAAATAGCCCCCTCATTATTGCGTTTACCTTATTATTTCACCTCACTACCCGGTTTCACCTCTTTCTCCGGAGTGATAACCGCCAGCTTTCCATCAAAATTCTCAGCGGAGAGAATCATGCCCTCGGAAACAATGCCTTTCAGCTTACGGGGAGCTAAGTTAGCGATGAAGCAAACTTGCTTGCCTACCAATTCCTCGGGTTTATAATGTTGGGCGATACCCGATACGATCGTGCGTTTCTCCAGACCATCGTCTATACGGAACTGAAGCAGCTTATCCGCTTTCGGAACCTTCACGCATTCCAGAACCGTACCCACACGGATATCCAGTTTCATGAAATCATCGAACTCGATATTCTCACGGATCGGTTTCGCCTTATAATTCGCTTCCTCATTCGCTTTCTTCGTATCCAATAATTTCTGTACTTGGGCCTCGATCACGCTATCCTCTATCTTCTCGAACAACAACTCTGCCTTGCCCAATTGATGACCGGCCTCCAATAGATCCGTAGCACCTAGGCGATTCCATCCCAACGGCTCTACATTCAGCATCTTATTCAGTTTCTCCATGCTAAACGGCAAGAACGGCTCAAAAGCGATCGCCAGATTAGCCGTAATCTGCAAAGCGATGTTCATGATCGTAGCGACACGAGGCATATCCGTCTTCGCCAACTTCCAAGGCTCCATATCAGCGAGATACTTATTTCCGATACGGGCCAGGTTCATCGCCTCTTTCTGAGCGTCACGGAAGTGGTAGGTATCCAACAGGCGTTCCACGTTCTCTTTCACATCTGCGAAATCCTTCAAGGTCTGGCGATCATAATCTGTCAACTCGCCAGCCGCCGGCACCTTACCCTCGAAATACTTATCCGTAAGGACTAACGCACGGTTCACGAAGTTCCCTAAGATAGCGACCAACTCATTATTATTACGAGCCTGAAAATCTTTCCATGTGAAATCATTATCCTTTGTCTCCGGCGCATTGGCCGTCAAGACATAGCGCAACACGTCTTGCTTGCCCGGCATATCCACCAGATACTCGTTCAACCAAACCGCCCAGTTGCGGGAAGTAGAGATCTTGTCCCCCTCCAAGTTCAAGAACTCATTAGCGGGGACATTCTCCGGCAAGTTATAAGAACCTTCCGCTTTCAGCATGGAAGGGAACACGATACAATGGAACACGATATTATCTTTACCGATGAAATGGACCATTTTAGTCTCCGGATCCTTCCACCAAGTCTCCCAGCTATCCGGCAACAACTCCTTCGTATTAGAGATATAACCAATCGGAGCGTCGAACCAGACATACAGCACCTTTCCTTCCGCCCCTTCCACGGGAACAGGGATACCCCAATCCAAATCACGACTCACCGCACGGGGTTGCAGTCCCATATCCAGCCAGCTCTTACACTGTCCGTATACGTTCGGCTTCCATTCCTTATGTCCCTCTAATATCCATTCACGCAAGAACGGCTCCCACTTGTCTAAAGGCAGATACCAATGCTTCGTCTCACGCATCACCGGCTTGCTGCCACTGATAGCGGATTTCGGATCGATCAAATCCGTCGGGCTAAGAGACGTACCGCAAGCCTCGCACTGGTCACCATACGCCTTCTCGTTTCCACAATGCGGACAAGTACCCGTGATATAACGGTCGGCCAAGAATTGCTTCGCCTCCTCATCGTAGTATTGCTCGCTTGTTTTCTCGATGAATTCACCTTTATCATACAATGTACGGAAAAAATCCGAGGCCATCTGATGATGCATAGCGGAAGTAGTACGAGAATAGATATCAAACGTGATACCGAACTCCTCGAACGATTTCTTGATAATACCGTGGTAACGATCCACCACATCCTGCGGTGTAATCCCCTCTTTCTTCGCTCTCAATGTGATGGGTACCCCATGCTCGTCCGAACCTCCAATCATCAACACTTCCTCTCCCTTCAAACGAAGGTAACGGGCATAAATATCAGCAGGCACATATACCCCGGCCAAATGGCCGATATGCACCGGTCCGTTCGCATACGGCAACGCCGTAGTAATCAGCGTTCTCTTAAAATGTTTTTCCATACCTTGTGTTCTCTTTTTGAGGGGCAAAGGTACGGAATAATTTGGTTAGATAAAAAAGATTGGAATATCATTCAAGGATGGATATATTCCTCTTTCGATCGCATAGTATATATTGCCGATCAAGACATAATAGAATAATCAACAAATGTCTCATGTCTTGTCCTTTACATTAGAGATTAATAACTTCCCATGTCTTACAAACTTTTCCTGCCGCTATATACACCACATACGCTCGCATGCGGTAAGCGGGGAATTGCCGATTGATATCAGCGGCATATCTTCTCACCTGATCGGCATCTTCGGGACGAACGACCTTCAAGGCCTCTACCATGGTAGCGTCTTTCGCCTTGAAATACTTGAACTCCACCACCCGGCAATCGTTGTGGAAGGCGGTGCCCGATATGCCCGTCAATACCAGATCCGCACGGCCGCTTGGCAAGTTCTGCTCCACGGCGAAGGTATAGCAGTTGCTCAAGTAACGACTCAGTACCTCGTAGAAAGAGCAACGAATAAAGTTCTCGTTGATCTTGTCGAATACTTGCGCCGGGAACTGGCCGAGATATTCCTTGAAATAATTTTCCACAAGCGGCTCCAGCTTCCGATGATCCATAAACAGGCGATAAGCGGGAACAAAACAGCGAGCGTCATCGCTAATCTGATTCAACTCGTTGTAATAATTCATGTAGATGCTCTGAGCAGTCAAGTTGGGAAGCACCATCACATAATTATCTTTCAACGTTGTCATGCCCAAGTAATATAGACTGACGGGGTAAAAATCCGGATCAAAGAACTTCTGCTTATTGAACTTACTCCTAAGATCCGGTTGAGAGTAGATCAACTCGCCATCGATCACCAAGGCATCCAACATCTCCTTCGCATTCTCCAAGGTGATAGTAAGGCGGCGGATCCAATTCACGTCCGTTCGAAGGTTCTCGTCCACCATCTCATCGGGGACACCACCGGACAGCTCGGCGAAGTTCTTGAAGAAATAAGTCAATATAGTGGAATTAAATAACGGACGCGCATTGGACAGGAAGCGATAGCCATCATAGTTGTTTACGATAAGCGTCCACAGCTCGTCGAAACGATCCTCATTATTGCCATATTTACGAATAACATAGCGCAGGTATTCGGCAGCCTCCTCATGATTGAAACCCAACATCTCCGCGAAGTCAGGCTTCAAGGTAAGAATCTCGGCGATATTATAGCCGCTCGTCAAGTCATCCATCGTAACAGGCAGCACACCCGTACAAAAGCAAGTACGGATACTTCCCTCGCCGATACCCGCCTTGATAGCCTTGAAGAAGGTACGCAAGAAGCTCTCGCCAGTGGTGACAGACTCGTAAAGCGGGTCCTTATAGGCCGTGAGCAATTGGTTGGTGAAATTATCGTACTCATCAATAAGGATATAAACCTTGGGCAAGCCGCGCATACGGACATAAGCCAACGCCTCCTCCAGCATCTTGGTGGCATTACCTCTCACTGAGAACTTAAAATCACCGAAAAGATCACGGTTATGCTCTACCATGATCTCCACGGGGGAACAATTCAGATCATTAAAATTCTGCTCTAACCCGTCCATCGTGCTATCCATCACCATCTTCGAGAAGTCGTAGCGGATAATCATGTATTGGTTATGCTCCGGCGTAGGATTGGTCCCGATCCAAGTCCCCCCAAAAAGTTCCTCAAAGCGATGAGACTTACTGCGATCGTAGTAATGGGCGAGCATAGAGACCAACAAGCTCTTACCAAAACGCCGCGGACGCAGAAACACCGGAGCCTTATACCGCTCCAAATAAGGGATAAACCGAGTTTTATCCACATAATAAAAGCCACGTTCGCGTATTTCAGCGAAATCAGCCACGGCATAGGGAATGGTTATCTGAGGTATCATAAGATCTTCCTTTCTTTTTGATGTATACTGACAAACTTAGATAAAAATCTCCAATTCTTATACCTGTTCGCTAAGAAATCTTCTTTTATCAAGAAAAGGTAAGGAATAATTTGCGAATAACGGTTGGGACACGAGGGATGGAAATTGTCCATATGCTTTAATACATATTTGCACCTAGGTGCATTGGCCAACGAAACTAAGATACTTGGCCAACACACTTAGTTTCGTTGAACGATACAGTTAAGATACTTTTTAATCCAAAAGGGGAGAAAAGTAACTGGATATGTTTTTGGATTTGCCTTTAAAGAGAGAGACTGTATATTTTAATGTACGCACGTACGTTTTATATTATATGTAAAGAACGACACCCCCCTTGTTTATAGCTTGTGAAGTGAATAACTAGCGGCTACCCCCAGTGGTAAGCTAACGGCTTGGGAAGCCGTTAGTTATTCATTTCATAAGCCATATTTAGCATTAACAATCAACCCTTTAGTCGCATAGCCATAAGAGATTTCATATATAGTTCCTGCCACTGGTGATTTGATCGTCTTTGAATTCGTTTTATTTTCACCATCGTTATTTGTGACACTTAAAATGTAAGTTACTTCACTCGAGGGGAAATAAGCGGTTTCTCCATTGGATATTTCTACGGATCGGTTTCCGAATTGTACGGTAAAATGATAATCCTTAAAGCGATCACTAAAACCTTCCGGGAGTTTTAAGGAAACACCGATATTCACCATCGGGACTTCTACATTCAGATAGTTTATTTTACCAGCGTCTATCTTAAAATTCTTTTCAGCATAAAAGGCTGCTCCACCAGTTTCTGTATCTACCCAATTGGGCATGTCTTTATACGCTAGGTTATAGGTTTTCAGCAGATAGCTTCCGGCAGGCAAATCCAGCTTAGCAGGCACTTTTCCCGGTTCATATTGTTGCCCGCTCATTAATTGACCGTTTTGCCAAATCTCCACATATAGATCATTCTGAACTGCCCGAGTAGAAACAGTATTGACATTTTCTGTTTGAACAGAAAGATTTTCCAATATTAAAGTTCCTTTGCCTTCTGAAATATCAAAGGCTTCATCCTTTTGGCAACTTGCCAAAAGGATGAGAGTTAATAGAATATAAACGATATGTTTCATTCTTCTTTATCTTTATTTGTCATAAACAAGGGAAATATCATCAATATAAAGCTCGCTACCATAATGTTCATCAGCTCCATTCCCCCTAACTTTAGCTTTTACAACATTAGTATGTTTAGATCCAGATTTCAATGTTAAAGTCAACTTAGTAGCAACTACATTCTCTACCATATAATTAATTGGTATTTCATATAATTGATATTCAGTCTTACTAACAACATTTGTAGCCTCATATAAAATAACATCTTGATCTTCATTTTCTATTTTTAGTTCTATTACCCCTACATCATCTCCTTCTGGAATATAACGATAATAAAATTTCACTTTTGTTGGACGTACTTGAAAATCTCCAGAATAAGACAGTATCCCTATTGTATGAGTTCCCGTAATAGAACCATTCATACCTAGAAATGAACCTACATTTGTATTTGCTACACCATGCCCTATAGTTCTAATCAAAGCAGCATAATTACCATTATACTTATTTTCAGAACGCTTAACAGCAGATGCAGAGCAAAAGGATTCTCCTCTATAATTTGTGGTTTCCAGATTATTAGTAATCCATTGAAGACTTAAATCTTGAGAAAACGGGAACCACAAATTTTTATGATCACTCTGATCTTCCTCATGCCACTCCTCCATCCCAGAATTCGGCAACTGCACCGGATTCTCTAGCTCCACATCAATAGCATCCGTCATAACCACATCACGATAAACCGCTCTCACTTGATATGATCTATTTTGGGGATGTTCATTGAATAACACTTTCATATCTTGAATGTCTTTCCAAGTATCATCACCTCCGGACTTTTCTTTATACTGATATTTCAACTTAGACTTGATAACCTCCGGATCTCCTGTAGTAACGGTCAGTTCATCAATCGTAAACTCTTTCGTCCAGATATTTCCGGGTTGAACAGATACTGCCATTTCCGGCTTATTACACCTCAACGTATAAACCCGACTTGGGTTTTCTTGCCCTTTAATCTCCTCACTACTCCAGCGATTATTCGCTCTCACATCTACTTCAATCTTATTTTCTACTGTCGTACCCGCATCTGTTCGCAACTTAGCGACAATGGAAGTCAAATCTAAAGAGGCTTTATCTACACCAATCTCAGGCAATACAATGCCTAACACATTTTCCATTTCCGCTTTATCTGCCGGAACAGATAAAAGATAGTCCTTATCATTCAAGCTTGAAAATTGCGGATCACCAAAAGTAAATTTCAGCTTCAAGTCTTGCAGTGCTGAAGCCGTATTTAAATTCAATATTGCCGTTTTAGTCTCTGTCTCAGCAAAGGAAAGTATATTATTCTCAAATCCTTCCGCCTCAACTTTCGGCTTAGGCAACCAATCCATCGGGATATCGCTCGTTATTGTCTCCTTTTTAATTTCAACTTTAGCGACATCCAACAATAAATCATCCGATAACTTCAATGTCAGTTTAACATGATGTCCGGCTTTCAATACCGAAGGCAAATCCTTATGTTTTAACTCCTCGGAAAAATCCTTACCGCTCACCTTTGTTCCCTCAAAATAAAAGGCAACCTGTTTCTCTGCTTGAAAATAGGCACTTTTCTTACTATCAGAAGTCAATTTACAAGAGGACTTCCCAACAACTACTTTCACCCAATAAGAAGAGAAGATTTTCTTCAACTCCGTATCAGTGGGGAAAGAGGCAGAAGCCAACGCATTGGCCACCTTGCAACTCAAGGTAATTTTCTTCTGCTCGCCCTCCTTAATCACCACATTAGTAGTGTCGCCTAAATAATAGGGCGCATCCAACGCTAAAACCGGATTATCTCCATAGGAAGCAGATATCGTATAAGTACCGGCCGAAGCAGGTATCGTCTGGCTGGTATAATTACCATCAAACAACGGAGAGGAATCCCCGTTCTTCACGACCTTAAGCTTAAACTGATCCGCTAGTGGCTTTCCCAATTCCGCTGGCGTACTTTTCGTCTCAATGGCAACACCCATATCCTGCAAGGATACCTGAAAGCCGGCGGTTTTATCCATTATTTCTTCCTCCTGACAGGCCACCATGAGAAATAATGAGAATATACAACAACAAAATTTATCAATCTGCTTCATCATATTATTTAGTCGTATATAAGTTCGAAATCATCTACATACAATATGCTACCGTCACCTCCGGTAAAATAATCGCCATATTTACTGGCACTTGCCACTACGATAAGATACATATCATTGGGCTTCTCCAGCGTCTTATATTCCAAATCGATCGTAAATTCTTTCCATGTTCCATTCGTTGAGACACACTCTTTGAGAGGAAGCTCACCATAAGCTATAATATTATTATCCGTCTTAAATTGGATAAACGTCTCAGCCTTGGTATTATCCACCGTATAAGACTCTTTAGCCAATGCGATATAAATCGAGCAAACATCCATATCTCCTTTTGAAAGCGTCCCCGCAGGCTGATTATCTCCTATATGAGTTACCGCAACCGGAGCGTATTGGAAAAAGCCATGCAATGCGAACGGGCGCGAAGCGAACGACCTTCCGAATTTGATCTTCGCACCATTCATTCCAACCAAACTGCCAAAAGATCCGGTATACAGGCTCGCAGCGGCAAATTTCACCTTAAACTGCGATTTCAACTCGGCAGATTTTCCACCCGGCGTATGCACAACCGTTGAATTTCCTTGAGTCGGGTTGATATTGACCACAGCCCCCAATCCAGTTGTCGTACCCGGATTGCTCGTATCCCAAAATGAATGACCCGCCTCACCGGCATACCATGTTTTCCCATCTTGATGCCACAGATCGAAATTACCATTATATAATGGTGTGGCAGTCTCTGTCGTGAAGGTAGACTCGCCCAACACGCTTCCCGAGGCATCCACCAGTCGGCATTGATAAGCCGTGGCGGGCTGCAATCCCTCGATCTTCGCAGAGACCTTCGAACCGTCTGCCTTCGCAGAGACCTTGTTCCAAGAAGTCTCTCCCTGTTTCACATACTCAAACGAACAATTAGCCTCCGTTGCTTTCCCCTCCACAAACGCATACTTGCTCCAGGCATTCACGGAAAGGTCTCCGGCTGAAGGCTGCGAGCCTCCCTCCTCATCGGTCAGACGGACATATACCGTCCATATTGTCCCCTTATTGGGCTCGCTCCAGGGATACTGAACCAAAAACTTCTGTGGAGAGGTGAAATCTTTCACGGTAGTAGGATTTGGCGTCACCTCGCCATAGGCTCCACCCAAAGCCAAAGAGGTTATAGAGATATTCTTCAGGTTCTCTCCTTTCCCTACATAAATAATCACTCGATTATCCAGTTCGTCAATAGAATAGTCTATCATACCCTTGGCCTCGACCTTCCGGTCTATGATTTGCTTCACCTTTACTTGCCATACATAATCTTGATAGGTTTTTATAGTAAAATTGACCGGTTTGGTAAAATCGACCCTCGTATTGGATGACATAGGAATACTATCCAATGAGGCGAATCCGGCAAACGGGAATTTATTAGGATTAGCACAGAGAGCCGAATCAACCAAAACCTGCGCATCCCTTGGATTCACCACCAAACGAGTAAGTTTCAATCTAGAAATATCAACAGAATCATTTACATACAGTAATATGGTCTTTGCCGAAGCATCAATTAATGCCGCATCATCCGAAGAGCCTTCAGCCGGACGCTGTCCCTCCACACGAATGTCCGTGATACCCGCATTGACGATCGGATAGGGTATATCATTCTCTATCGCACAGGAAGCCAGCACGAAGAAAACAAAAAGGCAAAAGCGACAGGTCGCTTTATATATATCGTTGATTATTCGCATATCCAATTACAAATAGAAAGTCATACCTATGTTAATGGAAAAAAGATTGATCTTGAAATTACCGGACGATGTACGGCTCGAACCCTGCTCCACTTGGTTGGTCGTCTGGTCGATCCATTTGAAATCGAAACCCATCACGCCGACCGACACCTCCACGGCGCTCCAATCGGTGATAAAGGCGGCCAGTCCGGGGGCGAAACCAATCTGTAGGTTCTGTACCTTCTGGTAAGTACCATCATAATTAGCCCCCGAGCCTGTGGAATTCTTGCCCGTACCGTAGCCATAGGTCACACGAGCCTCGTTGAAGAGACCGAATATCTTGCTCTTCCCAATCGGGATATAGGTACGCAGGAAACCGGATGTCTCATATTTATGCTCCAGATAATAGAGGTCCTTGAACGAGATGGTAATGTCGCCCAAATTGGCATCCACATTCCCTAGATCCAAATAGTTCCTACGGTAAGCGAAGCGAACACCGGCCGAGATATTATCCCGGAAGAAATAGCCCACGTACGGACTTATCGCAAAATTATAGCCATTCCCTTCCAAATCCTTTATAACAAGAAAGTTCAAGTTGCTCTCGTCATGCTCGGAATACGATACGGCACCTCCGGCCATCCATGTTCCTTTCGGGATGAACACAGCCTCCTGTACCTCTCGGTCGATGCGCTTAATGGCGCGTTTACCGCGTTGTGCATTTACGGTACCGGTCACTATTGCTAATAACAGCAATAAGGTAAATAGTTTTCTACTCATTCAAATAATTCGCTCTATTGTTATTGCCATTTTCTAGTTCTATCCTTTATATTGCCACAAAGATATTTAAAATCTACTTAGCAAGGAAGATATCCTTACTTGCCAAATAGATTTATAGTAAAAACTTATTGTTCCCTACATAGACTTTCAGCCTATGGTTTATTTCCACATTGTAGGCTCGTCATCGTAAATGAGTGAAAAATCATCGAGATACATTATGCTGCCATCGCCTCCGGTGAAATAGTCGCCATACTTGCTGGACGAGCAGACCACAATGATATGGGTCGGTTTCTCCGTCAGATTCTTATATTTCAAGAGGATATTGAACTCCTTCCATTGTCCGTTGGTACTTACGCATTCCGACACAGGCACCTCACCATAGGCGATAATGTTCGCATCATTCTCAAAATCGATCGCAGTTTCTGCCATTTTGGTATTATCTATAGTATATTGCTTTTTAGACATCGCTATATAAATAGAACAAACATCAGGATCTCCTTTTTCAACAACTGCGTCAGCCGGAAGATTATCCCCTACATGAGTTACATTTACCGGAGCGTATTGGAACCAGCCCTTTAATGCTGTTGGACGAGAAGCGAACGGCTGACCAAAATTGATCTTAGCACCATTCATACCAACCAGCCCACCAAAAGATCCGGTATACAGGCTCGCCGCTGCGAATTTCACCTTAAACTGGGATTTCAACTCCGCAGATTTTCCGCCCGATGTATGCACAACCGCTGAACTACCTTGGGTAGGATTGATATTCACTATGGCTCCCAACCCCGTTGTCGTACCCGGGTTACTCGTATCCCAGAATGATTTACCGGATTCCCCAGCATACCATGTCTTTCCATTCTGATACCATAAATCAAAATTAGCATTATATAATGCGATAGCCGCCTCCGTAGTAAACTCTACGATTTCGCTTGCCACCTCTTCCGTATCCTTATAGATAAAACGGTATTGATATTTTGTTGCAGGAGTCAAGCCCGTAATCCTTACCGAATAGGTATCGTTTTCACCTACGGTCAGATACGCAACCGGAGTCCAAGCCTCGTCTGTTGCCAGTTTATATTCCATCGCCAACTTGCTTTGATCCAAGACACCTGCCTTTGAAAGCACCTTCCCCTCCAAGTAAGCAAATGAACTCCAAGCGTTCGCCGCACTTGCCGATAGAGTTGTCTTAGCGGTCAGAGGCACACCTATGGTGAAATTATAGGTCTTGATTGTTCCGTCCAAAGTAATATCAATACTGGTAGAACCATTTGGCGAGTCAGCCACTTTATACATCAAGCGAACATTATCTCGAGCTTTTACCGCACGAACGGTATCTTTCTTAGAATGTAGTGTACCCTTTTGATTCGTTACGCTCGTTGAGATAATCAACGACTTCTCGGGAACTGGGAAATAGGCCTTTGCTGTCTCGTTCTTACCTAACTCAAAGGTAAGGCGGGTTCCAGTTTGGTCTGCCGAATCAGCCACAACAATGGTCGCAGACTTAAAGCTTTTCTTGAACAGCTCGTCAAATTCAACAGTCACCAAGACATTCGCCAATGTACAGATAACTTCGGCCGTCACATCCTTTCCTGCCATAACCTCTACCTCAGCTGATCCCACATAATAGGGCTTATCAAACTCGGCAGCTTTACCATCGAAGCCATTTGAAGAGGCTTTCACCACGTATTTACCCGTAGGCAAGGAAAATCGCTCTCCATCCCACGCCGTATAGTCATCCGTTTCCTTAACAACACCTCCTTGATCATTCAAGATTTGTACCGCCAACTGTTTGGGATTATAAACAACCTCCTCACTTCCCGCTTTGGTGGCTGTGGAATTATTGGTCGTTATATCCATACTTAAATAACCGGTATTTTTCATGGATGTATCATCCTCGGCCTGGCAAGCGACCAAACCTAATACCAACACAAAAAATAAAAGTGTATATATTGTCTTCATATTATTCAGCCACTTTTACACTTAATTTATCTTTTACGACTTTACCATCATTATCTTCCACCGTAATATTAAATACGTGTCCTTCTGGATCTGTTGTAACACCTCCACCAGTACTTGGATCTAGCAACAAACTAAAAAAGGCATGTACCGGAAATTCATAGCTCTTTTCTCCACCAACAGGTAAAGTTACACCCATTGACGTCAACGTCTCTCCTAAAGCTTCATTTCCTATCAATTTAAACTCTTCACCAAATAGATCTTTAACTATTGACGCAAAAAGCTCATTTCCTCCCTTTATCGCGACAGTGATATTTTTCAAGCCGGCAGGAGTTGATATAATAACATTTGCATTTTTTTGTTCATCAGCGGGCAACGTATAAAGAGCTTGCGGTATCGTGATTGTCGGATCATCACCCGTCACCGGTGGTGTCGGAGGTTCAGGATTCTCTTCGCCACTATCACCTTCCACTTCTATATCAATATTCTCATTTGTCTCTTGGTTAAAACCGTTAACCGTGATGGTGATACCGGTTTTATTGAGATCCACTTCTTTTCCGGGAGCCAACGAGATCGCCAAACCATCTCCTCCTACAAAATAGGGGCTGTCGCTTTCTACAAAATCAGCACTTTCCTTCTTCGTTAATGTCTGATTTATAATAACTTCTTCACTCGTTTCCTTCACTATAGCTGTTCCCGACACATAAATCTTATCTGTCTCAGCAGCCATTTTCCAATAAATCGGAGTTGGGTTTGGATTTTCTTGCGTATAAATATCTGAATGACCGCACTTGTCATCCACCGTAATAGACCATTTGCTATAATAGTTTATAAACTCGGAGGTAAAATCCATCGCAATTTTGACATTCTGGATCTTACATTTCACCGTAGCGGTTTTTTCCACACTAGGCATTATCTCTGCTTTTTCTACACCTCCATAATAAGGATCGTACATCTTTTCGGCAAACTCTCCCGGCGAATGCGCCTCTATCTCATAATTTCCTTTCGGCAACTCAATCACACCATTCGCATTTTCTTCTTTAAACTTAGCAAACGACTCATAGTTTTTAGTAAGATCAAAATCCATCGCCTTGATCACGAGCGGAAAATCTTCTTTCTGATCAGTTGCTCCTTTCGTTGCTAAAGAAGCAGAGGAACCTGCGCTCACGTCAAGTGTCAAATAGCCAGTTTCCTTTGGGATCTCTTTCCCGAAAATTTCCTCTTTCATCTCACACGACATCAAGCCGGAAAACAAAACCGTGCTCAACATCCATATATTGATCGCTTTCATATTCTAATCTCTTATTATTACTGTTATATATATTTATACCCAATCCCCCGGAATAACGATATCTACCGGATGATCAACCGTAGTCTCCTCAATTGTAATCGAAATTCCTAAATTGCCATTGTTGACTACTGGTTTCAAAGTAAGTTTCAAAGCATCCGCTGGACTTAACGTATAGGTCTTAACCGTCCCTTCTGCTTTTACATTCTCTTTCTTAGTCAAGCTTACCGTAACCTGGACCTTTTCCTGATTACCTACCTTAAAATACATCGGACCGACTGTCGCCTTTGCCCAAACAAAAGAAGAGGGTTTCTGCGCCTCTGTCTCAATCTTCAAGGAATAGTCGGAGAAATACTCATCCATCTTCGGATCGAACACAACATTAATTCGAGCTGAGCTGGGCTTACATATTACAGGAGCTGTCACCTCCTTTCCCTCCTTCACTTCAAAAGCAGCTTCGCCAGAAAAATACAACACATCGGAAGAAACCGGTTTATCTTCACCCGTAAAGGCTTTCAACACATAGTTACCAACATTCAAAGAATATTTCTCTTCCAAATTCTTATACAAATCATTAATAATAAGATTCTCCTCTTGCCCGGATTTAAACACTTGCACAGTATAATTGTTCACATCCTTATACTCACTCTCATCCACGGCTTTTGTTTGAAAACCGACCTCCGGTGCCAGATCTATTTTCACGAAACCTTTGCCCTTCGGAATATCCAAATTATCCACTTCAGAGCTACAGCTACCCAACATCAAACAACAGCCCAGTAAGCAGGCCATTCCCATAGATGTAAAATTCTTTTTCCTCATATAAATGCTTTTTTCAATTACTTCAATTCGTATAGATCCATTCGATCCCAATTCGGATGCAAAAGAATATATTTCACAAAGATCCTACAAGGTCTATTTGTCTTATTACCTATTCCTTTTTTTAGATTCCACACCTCACCCCTACACATACAGAGCCATTTATAAAGAGTGACCATGTCCTATTTTTACAACCCATTGTTCCTTTTATTAGAAACCGTGCCTAAACAGAATGCGCTCAGACAAGAGCCGCCCCTAGAGAAAGCAAGATTACAAGATAGTCGCTTCGATGGAAGAAAAAAGGATTTGACAAAATGGCAATTTGTAATCTCAACCTCTTGAGTATCGATTATTTCGGGGCAAAGTACTACTTACTTCCAAATTCATAAGAGAAAATTAGCAATTATTTGAATGATAGCCATATATCAAAAAACGACATTTTGTTCTAGCAAAAATAATTCATCGTAATTCATATTATGGGGAGTGAGAGAGGGAAAAAACAGTCTTACAATAGGGTTATAACAGTATAAGAATGCCTATTCACGACTACTTACACCCCTATTCACGACTACTCACGATGCCCAACGGCAGTATAGGCATTGCCCAATGCTGCCTATTGCATACATATTCGCCGTCTAACGTGTACCGAAAACGTTACTTTTTAACATAAAAGGCCACTTATCTTCCTGATTCTTTCGCTATTTTGATAGGTCAAGGAAATACCCCTGTCACAATATACATCCAAATTCAATCAAAACGAAACAGAAAAGATAATTCTAATGGCAACTACTTCCTTCGACAAGAAACCATACCAGTCCAGCCCAAACACCCAAGCGACTCCGAAAAGCCTCCGGAATACCGCAAGTTTCAGACGCTCGTATAATTTTCCTTCCACAAGACACGGCAAATCTTTAAAAATGCCTATTTTTGTCAAACGTTCCCGATAAGTGAATAATTAAACAAACATGGAAAATGACATTCCCAAAATAGACCTGCCTCAAGATTGGGTGATCGGGAAGCTTTCGATCGAAGATATAGGCCTGCTGAATCTGTATGCGAATTACCCATGCCGATTGAAAGCGGGGATTTTCGTGCTATGCCTAGGAGGAGAGATCGAGGCATCCATCAACTTAACGCAACTCAAGGTAGAACCCGGAAGCTTCATCACCATCATGCCCGGATCAATCCTGCAGATCCATAGGGCAGACGGGGACCTACAGATCTATTTCATGGGATTCTCATCTGATTTCCTCAGCCAAGCGAACTCCAGCAAAGCTGTCATAGACATGCACTATATCGTGAAAGACAATCCGGTGTATAAGCTAAAAGAGAAAGCCCAGCCTCTTATGAAAGATTATTTTGAGTTATTACTCAAAACATACGAGTTTTACGCCACGAAAATAAATCGCGGGATTACCAACCATTTGTTTACCGGTATGCTGATGGGGATCAGCAGCATGTATAAAGACCAGACGGAAGACCTGTCAATGCTCTCTAAAGCAGAGCTAATCAGTAAGAATTTCACTCAACTAGTAATGCAAAACTATACCATGCAACGATCCGTTGCATGGTATGCCAAGCGGCTTGGCATCACGCAAGCACACCTAAGTACGATCGTCAAACAAAGTACGGGAAAAACTTGCATAGAGATTATCACCTCGATGGTTATCATGGACGCAAAGGCACAACTAAAATCGACGAACCTTACCATCCACGATATCGCCTATACACTGAATTTCACTAATATGTCCTTCTTCGGAAAGTATTTTAAACGCCATGTAGGTATGAGTCCGCAAGAATACCGCAATTCCTAAACAACCCTAAAAAAGTAAGCTAGCTTACTTTTAAAGCACTTCCGGCCGGGTGTCTTTTCCTGAAATCACTGGTTCTTCTTTAATTTAGCTGAAGAGCTAGTTGAACAGTAAAACTCGTTTACCGAACAAGATTGGTATACAGCACGTTAAGTCATCCACAAAAGACTTCCCAAGTGATTAGTTATTCACTTCCCAAGCCGTAAGCTGACCACTAGGTATAGCCGTCAGTTGTTCACTCGACAAGCCGTCAGTTATTCACTTCAACAGCCATAAATAGCGCGATTTCCAACTAATATAAAGATAGTTTTTTCAGCTTAGTAACTGCACTATTATGGTTAATAGATGTATTCTAAGTGCAATCTCACATCCCCCAATTCTCCCTATCCAAACTCCTATACTGTATCGCCTCCGCCAAATGCCGGACTTCGATATGTTCCGAATTATCCAAGTCGGCTATCGTGCGGGAGACTTTCAGGATACGGTCATAGGCACGGGCGGAGAGGCAGAGACGTTGCATGGCGGTTTTGAGGATGGAGAGGCCGGAAGCGTCGGGAACGGCGTACTGATGGAGTAGCTTGGAGTTCATCTGGGCATTACAATAAATACCCTCATAAGCGGCAAAACGCCTTTCCTGGATCGCACGGGCTTTTATGACCCGCTCACGGATAGCGATACTAGGCTCTGAGGGCTGTTGCTCGGAAATCTTCTCGAAAGGGACAGGGACAATCTCTATCTGGATATCGATACGATCGAGTAATGGGCCGGAAATGCGGTTCATATATTTCTGGACGGCTCCGGGAGAACAGAGACAAGGACGGTCCGGATGGTTGTAGTAGCCGCAGGGACAAGGATTCATGGAGGCCACAAGCATAAAGCCGGCTGGATATTCCACCGTGAAACGGGCACGGGAGATATTGATCACTCGATCTTCCAATGGCTGTCGCATGACTTCCAAGACACTCCTGTTAAATTCCGGCAACTCATCCAAAAAAAGGACACCATTGTGAGCCAAGCTGATCTCTCCCGGCTGCGGGAAAGTGCCCCCTCCTACCATGGCGACATTAGAGATCGTATGATGGGGAGAGCGAAAAGGACGTTGTACCATCAAGGAGGTGCCACCTCCTATCTTACCGGCTACGGAATGGATTTTAGTTGTTTCCAAGGACTCATGCAAGGTAAAAGGGGGCAAGATCGTGGGGAGACGTTTCGCCAACATGGACTTGCCACTTCCGGGAGGACCTACCATGATCAGATTATGTCCGCCGGCGGCGGCCACCTCCATCGCACGCTTCACGTTCTCTTGTCCCCGGACATCGGAGAAATCGCAATCAAACAATTGCTGGCGGTCGTAAAACTCCTTACGGGTATCAATGACCGTAGGCCGCAATGTCGGTTTCCCCTCCATAAACTCCAGCACCTCTTTGATATTCGAAGCTCCATACACTTCCAGATCGTTCACTACCGCAGCCTCACAAGCGTTTTGCTTGGGTAAGATAAAGCCCTTAAAGCCTTCTTCCCTAGCCTTGATAGCGATAGGCAATGCCCCTTTTATCGGTTGGAGGCTCCCGTCCATAGAAAGCTCGCCCATCAATACGAATTTGGATAAGTTGGATGAATCTATCTGCTCTGCCGCCGCCAGAATACCGATCGCCAAAGGCAGATCATAAGAAGACCCTTCCTTACGGATATCTGCGGGGGCCATATTAATAACGATACGATTGCGGGGGAATTTATAACCACATACTTGAAGAGCCGAGATAATGCGTTCATGGCTCTCACGAACGGCCACGTCCGGAAGACCGACTAAAAAGAATTGGATACCTTTGGAACAGTTCACTTCTACGGTAACGACCGTAGCGGAAATCCCCTGCACGGCAGCGGCATAAGATTTTACTAACATAGTTAAGAATTTTGAGTTACTAATTACAAATTAAAACCGGAATCTCCTGTTTCCAATCGCTCAGTCTTCGAACAAGTTCTCCAGTGTTTGCTTGATCTCGATTCCATTCTCTGTTTTCATCAAGATCTTATGATCCTCATCTATCAAGAAACAGCGTGGCAATACGCTTACGTTATACAGATCTATCAACATAGCCGCTTGTCCGGCCGAATCTGTTACCAAGTTCCACGCTATACTATCCTTCTTCAGTACATCCCGGACATTATCCGGATTATCGTCCAAGCTAACCAAAAGAATGTCCAACTGATCTTTCGGATATTTCATCGCTACCTTATCCAGATATAGATCCTCTGTCTGGCACATATCACACCAAGGAGCGGTAAACGTCAGCAATAAATATTTCTGCGGGAAAGAATCCAAACTTACCGTATTCCCATAAATATTCCTTACGGAGAAATCTGGGGCTTCCGCACCCAAAGCCGTACGTTTCGCACGGGCGCTATATTGCTCCAGCTCCTTCACCAGATAAAAGTCTTTCAACCTTGGATTCAATAACGCCAACAACTCATCAATTTTACGAGTATCATCGGGATCTGAGAAAAAAGATTGAATCAAGACAACGGATACCTCTTCATCCGGGTTCTCTTTTACGTACCGGATCGCTTCCTCGCTCAATTGCATATTAACATTCGCCAAACGAGCGGCGATATCCGTCTCCTCGATCGTATCGTTCAAATCCTTGCTATTTAAAGAATTTGATAAATTTGTCAATTCCGTCAATAAAGGAGCGATTTTTTTCTTAAAAGCGGTCAACTTATCATTTGTCCGTCCCCCCTTTACCTGCAATAGCAATGGAGAGTTAGCGTCGCCCGTGATTTTTACGGTTTCTCCCGGTTCCAGATAAGCCGTAACCCAATGCTCTTTATCCGCAAAGAAGATAGTCACACAATGGAAACCCGCTTCATTTTGATCGATCTGGAACTGCCCGGGTTTCGTACAAACCACCGTATCAACCACTTTATAATTATCCTTCTCAAATACAGCATATACGGTTTGATCTTCCAGATTAGAAAGTTCCCCTTCAATCCGATAGACATAATCCTTGCCACAAGATGACAAACAAATTATAAAGCCAATAATAAGTGCCAGTTTTTTTATCATTACTCCTTTTTAAGCTCTTCTTATAACAGATAATCCGGTCTAAAGGTAGGAATATTTTTTTTAACTACTTTACATTTATAATAAAATTAACGTAGTTATCATAAAAAAAGCGCAGAATTAGTAATTCCACGCTTTTTTATAAAGATATTTTTAAACCTTGACCTTTTTTGATCAAGGTTTTTTAAGCAATTATAACTGAGGACCAGCAGCAACCAATGCCTTACCAGCTTCGTTGCCCGTGAACTTAGCAAAGTTCTTCTGGAAGCGAGCAGCCAAATCCTTCGCTTTCTCATCCCATTGAGCAGGATCAGCATAGGTATCGCGAGGATCTAAGATCTTCGGATCTACGCCCGGTAATGCAGTCGGAACCTCGAAGTCGAAATACGGGATCTTCTTTGTCGGAGCCTCATTGATAGAACCATCAAGGATAGCGTCGATGATACCTCTTGTATCTTTGATAGAGATACGTTTGCCGCTACCGTTCCAACCTGTGTTCACCAAGTAAGCCTTAGCGCCAGTCATTTCCATCTTCTTAACCAACTCTTCGCCGTATTTTGTCGGGTGCAATGACAAGAAAGCAGCACCGAAACAAGCGGAGAATGTAGGAGTCGGTTCCGTGATACCACGCTCTGTACCTGCTAATTTAGCGGTAAATCCAGACAAGAAGTAGTATTGAGTTTGCTCCGGAGTCAAGATAGATACTGGAGGCAATACACCAAATGCGTCAGCAGACAAGAAGATAACTTGTTTTGCGTGCGGGCCTTTAGAAACCGGCTTAACGATGTTCTCGATGTGATAGATCGGATAAGAAACACGAGTGTTCTCTGTAACTGACTTATCAGCGAAATCGATCTTACCATCAGCGGCAACTGTTACGTTCTCAAGAAGAGCGTCACGTTTGATAGCGTTGTAGATATCCGGCTCGCTCTCTTTATCCAAGTTGATAACCTTAGCGTAGCAACCACCCTCGTAGTTGAATACACCTTCGTTATCCCATCCGTGCTCATCGTCACCAATCAACAAACGTTTCGGGTCCGTAGACAAAGTAGTCTTACCAGTACCAGACAAACCGAAGAAGATAGCTGAGCTCTTGCCCTCTTTATCCGTGTTAGCGGAGCAGTGCATAGAAGCGATACCACGCAACGGGTTCAAGTAGTTCATGATAGAGAAGATACCCTTCTTCATCTCACCACCGTACCAAGTATTCAAGATAACTTGCTCTTTAGTCTTCAAGTTGAAAACAGTAGCAGTCTCAGAGTTCAAGCCTAATTCTTTGTAGTTGTCAACTTTAGCCTTAGCAGCGTTGAAAGAAACGAAATCAGGTTCGCCGTAGTTAGCCAATTCCTCAGCTGTCGGACGGATGAACATATTAGTTACGAAGTGAGCTTGCCAAGCAACCTCCATGATGAAACGTACTTTCAAACGAGTAGCCTCGTTAGCGCCACAGAATGTATCGACAACGAACAAACGTTTGCCAGACAATTCTTTTACGGCTTTAGCCTTCAAGTCTGCCCAAGCGGCCTCAGAACAAGGCTTGTTATCATTCTTATATTCATCAGAAGTCCACCATACAGAATCTTCGCTGGCTTCATTCTTTACGAAAAATTTATCTTTAGGAGAACGACCTGTATAAATACCAGTCATCACGTTTACAGCACCTAGCTCAGTTACTTGGCCTTTCTCGAAGCCTTCCAAACTCGGTTTAGTTTCTTCTGCGAACAGAACATCATAAGACGGATTGTGAACGATTTCTTTCACATCAACAATTCCGTACTTGCTTAAATCTAAATTAGCCATCTTGAATTTAATTTAAATGATTGACTTTATATAACTTTTCTCTCTACTCTAGTTCGATACGGTGAGGCTTTCCGACCTTTTGGAGCTTGCTGCGACTCCACCTTGTTAACCGCGGTACAAAAGTAATATTTTTTTTTATCGTACACAGCTTATTAAGGAAATTTTTCAGTAATAATTACTCTTTTCCATGCAATTAACAAAACCCTTAGTCTATTTGTAATATGGAGTTTACAAATCATATACTTTTAGCTAGCATCTCAACTATTTCCGAAGTTGTCATCATAGGTATTCGCTTTTATTGTGACTGAAACAAAGATATATACTTTTTTCCGCACAAACAAATCCAGCGTATAAATATAAGAAAGGCGCAGGATAAATATCTTGCGCCTTCTCTTATATCCAATCAGAAATATATTACTTTACCTCCCAAATCTCACCTTTCATCAAAAGGTCGTGTAATTTACGTGTAGGATTCTTCGCTTGTACCTCCTCGATTTGCTGGTGGACAGCCTCATCATAGGTCGGTCCCTCCACATCTCGTATTACGCCTAACGCAATTGGCATATCACCGCTCATCATGGCAAGCATCATATGCAAGGTGTTATCCTTCTCATGGGCGTCGTGTACCAATACGTCATCCATCGTATAACCATCTTGTCCGATCGTTACGGATTTCAGTTTTAGGCCGTCTAGCACAAGGCCTTTATCCATGTTAGCGCCGTAAACCATTTTCTCGCCATGGCGAAGGAAAATCGTACGATCCGCACGGTATGCCTTATCAACGATCCCCTTATGGATACCATCATTAAAGATCACGCAGTTTACTAGCACTTCCGTAACGGAAGCGCCTTTATGACGGGCGGAAGCCGTCAATACCTCGGTCGTATTCTTCAAATCCACGTCAATCGTACGGGCGAAGAAATTACCACGGGCACCCAACGCCAACTCGGCCGGGATAAACGGATCTTCCACCGTCCCATAAGGAGAGCTCTTGGATACGAAACCACGGTCAGATGTCGGGGAGTACTGTCCCTTCGTCAAACCATAGATCTTATTGTTGAAAAGAACGATATTCAAATCGATATTACGACGGACAGCGTGGATAAAATGATTACCGCCGATAGCCAAGCAGTCGCCATCACCCGTAATCAACCATACGCTCAAGTCCGGGCGAGCCGTCTTTACGCCGGTAGCGATAGCCGCTCCACGACCATGGATCGTATGGAAGCCATACGTATTCATATAATAAGGTAAGCGGGAAGAACAGCCGATACCTGAGATAACTGCCATATTGTGAGGAGCCACTCCTACCTCGGCCATAGCCTTATGCAGGCAATTCAGTACCGCATGGTCGCCACAACCCGGGCACCAACGTACGTACTGGTCGCTTTTATAATCTTTCGGTTGAAATTTAGTTTCTTCTGTTGTCATCTTTTAAGCCTCCAATATTTTAGTGAATTCCTCAACTAATCTCGCAACGACAAAAGGTTGTCCCTTTACACGATTGAAGCGATACGGGTTAAATCCGGGTACCTTTCCACGTAAATAGTTAGCGAACTGGCCGTTATTTTGCTCAGCCACCACCACTTTCTTATACTTAGAAAGAACCTCAGCCGTATTCTTAGGCAGCGGGTTGATAAACTTGAAGTGAGCGAAAGCCACCTTCTTGCCATTCTCTTGCATCGTCTCCATCGTCTCGTAAAGGTGTCCGTAGGTTCCACCCCAACCAACGATCAATAAATCAGCGTCCTCATCTCCGATCACTTCCAGTTCGGGGATATAGTCGGCGATCTTATCGATCTTAGCCTGACGGGTCGTCACCATCTTCTGGTGGTTAGCCGGATCGGTAGAGATCGCACTCGTCTCGTAGTCTTTCTCCAGACCGCCCAGACGATGAGCGAAACCTTCCGTTCCCGGAATCGCCCAGTAACGAACCAAGCTTTCCTTGTTACGACGATACGCCTTCCAGACTTTCTCGTCTTGATAATTAGCTACGTAATTCGGCTTAATCTCCGGATATTTATCCATTTCCGGAATTCTCCAAGCGGAAGAACCGTTAGCGATAAAGGCATCGGTCAACAAGATAACCGGAGTCATATGCTCCACGGCCAACTTACCCGCCCAAAATGCGGCATCAAAACAATCAGTCGGCGTAGAGGCCGCTATTACCACGGCAGGGCTCTCACCATTACGGCCATACAGAGCCTGCATCAAGTCCGTTTGCTCGCTCTTCGTCGGCAAGCCCGTAGAAGGACCGCCACGCTGAACATCGATAATCACCAAAGGCAACTCGGCGATTACAGCCAAACCGATCGCCTCGCTCTTCAAGGCAAGACCCGGTCCGGAAGTAGATGTAGCCGCCAAGCAACCGGCGAAACTAGCTCCGATAGAAGTACAGATACCGGCGATCTCATCCTCGGCCTGAACCGTGATAACGCCTAAATCCTTACGTTTAGATAATTCATGTAAAATATCAGTAGCCGGAGTGATCGGGTAACTACCCAAGAACAACTGCAAACCAGCCTTCTCGGCAGCGGCTATCAAACCATAGGAAGTAGCCTTATTACCATTCACGTCCGTATAGAATCCAGGCTCGGCTTTCTTACTCTCGATACGATACGTAGAAACTGAGGCATGGATGTTATTACCATAATTATAACCGTCCGTCAAAGCCTTGATATTAGCTTGGGCGATAACCGGTTTCTTAGCGAACTTATTCTGCAACATGTGCATAGCCTCCTCCAGCGGACGCTCGAACAACCAGCAAACAAGTCCTAAGGCGAACATATTCTTACAGCGAAGAGCCGATTTATTGTCCAAGCCAAACTCAACCAATCCGTCTTTTACCATCGTAGAGATCGGAGCGGCAACAACCTGCACGCCAGTCAATCCCAGCTCAGTAAACGGATCATCGGTCGTAAACAAGGCCTTATCCAAATCACTTTTCTTGAAAGAGTCCGTGTCGATTAAAACAATCGCATTGGGTTTTAGGTGTTTTACGTTCACCTTCAGCGCGGCGGGATTCATGGCCACCAATACGTCGGCCTTATCACCGGGTGTGAAGATCTTGCGCGATCCCAAGTGCACTTGGAATCCAGATACACCACTTAGTGTTCCTTGTGGAGCACGTACTTCTGCCGGATAGTCTGGGAATGTAGAAATCTCGTTCCCGAAAACCGCGGACAGGTTTGAAAAGATTGTACCGGTTAACTGCATACCATCTCCCGAGTCTCCCGAGAAACGAATTACAACCTTCTCCAGCGTCTTAACTTTTGTCTGTTCTGCCATAATATACTTTATTAGCTTTATCGCTTATTGGTATTTAGATCGTCCGCAAAGTAAAGCATAAACTTTGCGAGTTCAAAACTTTTCCGCATCAAAAAGCAGAGAGGTATAGATCAAGATTATTAGATGATAGATTAAAATGGTTAGACACATAACTATTCACTGTCTTCCCATAATACATATATACTCCCGCCCTAAAGCCCTTATCCGATTTGATCATTCCTTGCACGGAACCGGCGTCGCCCAACGACAATAATAAAGGTACGAATATATTACTATAAGCCATCGAGGTAGTACGAGCCACCCGGTTGCTGATATTCAGTTTACAATAATGTAATACCCCATATTGCTCGAACACCGCAGGATCTTCCCTCGACAAGCAGCAAGTCGTCTCAAAGCAACCGCCTTGGCTTACCCTCAGATCGATCACCAAAGCTCCCTTTTTCATCGTACGCACCAAGTCCGTAGCGATAATATAGCGATGTCTCGTATTAATATAACGCATCGCCCCGATCACCACGTCAGCGCTACGAAACGCGTTATGCAGCACATTCGGATGGAACGTGGAAGTAAAAAGCCCTTGCCCCAAGACCTGTTGTATTATACGCAATTTATTGATATCATCATCGAATACTTTCACGGATGCTCCCAAGGCCAACGCGGCACGCGCGGCCACGGTCCCGGCGTTTCCGGCCCCGATAATCACCACTTCTGTAGGGGATACGCCCGGGATACCGCCTAATAAGATCCCTTTACCTCCTTGGGTATTGCTCAACAGCTCGGAAGCGATCGTTATGGAAGCCGCCCCCTCGATCTCGGAAGTGACATTCAGCACCGGGAAACGATTATATTCATCCGCCATCAACTCATAAGAGATAGCGGTAATCCGTTTCGCCATCATCAACTCGAAAGCCTCTTGAGCGAATAAATTAAACTGCACCAATGAGAAAACGGTCGTGCGAGGTCTCATAAGCGCGATTTCCACCGGCAACGGAGGCAATATCTTCAAGATCAGATCCGCTTGGAAAACTTCTGCGGGCGTATCGACGATCTCCGCCCCCGCCTCCGAGAAATGATTATCGGAATAGTTGATGCCTAATCCGGCGCCACTTTCCACCAGCACCCGGTGACCGCAATCGGTCAGCATATCCACCGCCTCCGGAGTTAACGGCAAACGTTTTTCCGCCTCGCATCGTTCACGAGGAATACCGATGAGCAAACGGTTATTCACCTTGCTGATCTCTTTCAATAATTCCTGCGGGATATAGGCCCCCTGTGCCTGCCGGCCGTCGTTCGCTTCCATATGCTATAGGATTTTCATTAACGCGTTCGATATGTCATGTACATCAGATTCTGTTAACATCTTCTCGGCATCAAACGTTATGGACGCCTTCGTATAAAACGGATTCCTTTTCTCCAGACTCTCGGCGATAAACGCCCTCAGTTCCTCCCCGGAACGTCCTTTCAACACCGGACGGGTATGTTTGCACAACTCCAGACGCTTCGCCAGCTCCTCGACTGACACCTTCAAGTAAACCGTCGTGCCAGAAGCGTTCATAAACTCCATGTTATCGAAAAAGCAAGGAGCGCCTCCTCCCGTGGAGATCAGCACGTCCTCAAACTCAGCGACCTCGTGAAGCATATTCCGTTCTATCTCTCGGAAAGCCTCCTCCCCTCTCTCGGCGAATATCTGCGAAACGGCCTTATGATAACGCCCTTCGATATAGTAATCAAGATCTATGAACGAAAGACCGGCGAGCTTGGCAAGCTCTTTTCCCACCGTTGTCTTGCCCGCTCCCATATATCCGACCAAAAAAACACGTTTCATACGTTATTATAATAGTTTTCGCAAATGTAAACTTTTTCCGGGAACTCCATCTTCTTTATTCCTAAGAATCAATAAAAAAATCATAGGCCAATGGCTTTTACTGTCTGGGTCGCACGATCCACTACCAATAAAGTATGACGAGCACCGGCTATTTTCTCGGGATAGACCATCGAATCTGTAAAGTCCTGCAATAATTTTCCGTTCTTAGGGCTGATCTCCCATAGCTCCGACCGTTTATCATCGACACGAAGCGTAACAAACAAACGATCCCCTACAAACGCTATCGACTGGGGAGACTTTTCAAATCCCAATGTCACCAGATACGGCGCAAAGCCCGTGTCCCCTGCCCGAATGTCCGCAGGATCGAACAAATAGATTATATTTTTATTCTGGGCCGTCACATATAAAAAGCCATCATTTCGTGCCGCTACTGCATAAGTACCCATTGCCTCTTGTAAATTTACGCTACGGCTATATATAGGTACCCGAGCAGCGGAACCGGGCTGTACATCTTGCTCCAAGACAACTACCAGTTTCCGTTTATCCCGGATAAAGACAGCCCCTTGACTAGCCGTCACATCAAACGCATGAACGGTCTGATAACCACCCTCACCCCAAGTACCCGTACCGATACAAGTAATGAACTCATACGTTTCCGCATCAAACACATCCGTACGGCTTCCCGTATTCGTGACATATATTTTCCCATACGAGCGAGTCACGCCGTTTGGCTCCCCCGCAAAGGTCTCTTTCTTATCTCCGTTCATCCACTCAACCATACTTTTCACATGACGCACATTACCGGAAGATACATCAAAGACCTCCAAACTATAATGTCCCGGAGCGTCATTTGCTACATATAGCGTATTCCCATAAAGATGGACCGCTTTCGGATGAAAAGTTTCCACAGTGGCACCGGGAATATCCAAGACAGAAAGTGTAAATGAGAGAGGAGAACCCTCATCACCAGCCCTATCCGTCTCCATCGGAGCAAGCCCAAGCCCGCCATCTATGGCATCCAATTCCGGATCATCGATAATGTATTTCGAGGAAGTATACACGTTTTTATTCTCTACCAGATTCTTATTCCTCCGGGTATGCAAGAAACGGCGGGAATAAACCGGTAATTTCTTGCTCACGGAAAGCTGTGAGTAAACCTTCATACAAATTGTAGGGAAACCGCCTTCCGCCGGATAGTACGTCATATTCCCACTATGCCCATACCCCAAGCAGTGTGCCAGCTCATGATACGGCGTGTCAGAACCATTGGCATCGTCGGCATAATGGGTCAAATAGACATATTCACCTAGCCCAAAGGTATTTCCTCCACCCAGACCGACAACATTCACCACGCGTCCATAACACAACCCGCCATGATTCGTGATCTGTTTCTTCAACACATCTATATCCACGATTTGCTCGTTATTTATCAGCTTGCCACGCCACTTCTCCAGTTCCTCATCAAAAAGCGAGGAAGAAAACATCGCGGCCATATTCAAGGAAAGGGCAACCGCCTCACGAGCCAGATGTGGCCTAAAGTTGCCCCAGTTCGAACCGGAATATTTACCAAACCAAATATCCCACTTAGGTTTCACGTTTATCATTCCTTGATAGACCGGATCTCCACATTCAACCCGCAAACTTATATTCTCGGCCACGATATCCGGATGGGCATCTATGGTAACCTCCTCGCCGGAACGTGTATAATAAACCTTCGCCCGTTCTAGAAAAGGCAACTTCATTTTAAACTCCTGAAAAGGTAAAACCGTAGTAAACTCCGCAAACCGTACCTCATCCTCATAACCCTCAACCGTAGCCCAGACAATCACATTATGGATAGCTCTAGGAGAATAGAAACGAAGCATCAACTCCTTCTGCCCGGTAACTGACACCTGCAAAGGCTCATTCACCTTGAATTTTCGCTTTGACGAATCGAAAAGAACCTCGTCCGGTTCCTCATCCTGAAGGATGTAAGAAGTATTCGACGAATCATAATCCTCCTCCGCCATCCGTATCAAACCATATTTACTCGTTCCTCCACTATTACCCACATCATCTTCATCCGAACATCCGAGAACAAGAAAGCCTCCCATTACAAACAGAATGACACGAATGATCGTGTATCTCAACATTTCATTCATAAATAATCTCTTACCAGTTTTGGACGCAAAAATAGTATTTTTATTTAACTCGCATAAAAGTCACCGTTTTTATGTAATTTTGCCCCGTAGACAGATGTAGATTCGATGATGAAATTTATAGATAAGTTCAATACAATCATCCATAAGCCATTTTTCAGCAAATATAGTACCTTAATGGGGCTATGGGCATTGCTGGGGGTTATCGCATGGATTACCAAGTATTTCCCCGGGAAATATAACAACTTCTCCATCTTCAGGCAATCCTTTTGGCATACGTTGAATGAGTTACCGCTCTATGCCGCCTATCCGGAAGAATACAACGATATTTTTCACTACGGGCCGGTATTTAGCTTGGTAGTGGCTCCGTTCGCCATTACACCGTTATGGTTAGGACTGCTTACTTGGTCAGTGGCGCAAAGCCTTTTCTTATTCTGGGCGGTCAAGATGCTACCGGGGATCAAGCGGGAACGTATCTTTATCTATTGGTTCTGTGCCCACGAGTTGCTTACCTCGCTTTTCATGTCGCAATTTAATATCAGTATCGCCGCTATCATTGTCCTCGCCTACGCATTGATAGAGAAAGAGAAAGACGTATGGGCCGCTTTCGTGATCATGTTGGGTACCTTTACTAAATTGTATGGGATCACGGGATTGGCGTTCTTCTTTTTCTCTCGCCATAAGATGAAGTTCAGCCTATCTTGCGTAGGATGGGCGGTCGTCATGGTCGTAGCCCCGATGATATTGTCCGGGCCGGATTATATAATGTCCCAATATACCGGTTGGTTCGAGGACTTATCCGGAAAAAATTCAGAGAACTTATTCGCGCTCATGCAGAACATTTCCTTCTTGGGAATGGTTCGTAAGATATCGGGATCGGTCAGTTACTCGGACATTTATCTGATAATAGGGGGATTAATAGTATTCGGCCTGCCTTATCTACGCATCAGTCAATATAAATATGAGGCTTTCCGGAAAACGTTATTGGCCTCGGTGTTGATGTTTGTCGTACTGTTCAGCACGGGTAGCGAGTCCAGTACCTATATCATAGCGTTTATCGGAGTCGCTATTTGGTATACGGCTGTACCGTGGAAACGTTCGACATTGGATATTGTCTTGATGGTCTTCGCCTTTATATTGACCAGCATGTCTCCGTCCGATCTTTTCCCGAAATACATACGAGTGCATTATGTATACCCGTATGCGTTAAAAGCGTTGCCTTGTATGCTGATCTGGCTAAAGCTGACATTTGAGATGTGTACGAGGAGTTATAATCCGGTAAAGGTATAAATGGAATGAACGCACGAGCAGACATAGATTTGGTATTACCTTGTTACAACCCGCCTTCGGGCTGGGAGGAACGAGTAGCCACCCATTTCCGCGAAGTGGAGCGATTATTCAGCCCGGTACGTTTCCACCTTTTTATTGTCAGTGATGGTTCAAGACGGGGATACGAGCCGGAAACGATTGACCGCCTCCGGCAATTGATACCGAATGTCTGCGTCGTAGACTATAAGCCCAACAGGGGAAAAGGATATGCCTTGCGAGAGGCAGTAAAGCGATGTACCTCTCCCTACATTATTTATACGGACTACGATTTCCCTTATACAAACGACTCGTTCGGCAGGATGGTCGAGACGTTGCTAGGAGGAGCGGACGTGGTCGTGGCTACCCGTAGCAAAAGTTATCAGGAGAATTTGCCTCCTTTCCGAAAAGTGCTATCCAAGCTATCCCATATATGTAACACATGGATTTTGAGGATCAAGATCAAGGATACGCAAGGAGGTATGAAAGGATTCAGTCAAGCGGGACAAGCGATATTCCTGACCACCCGTATCAATAGCTTCCTGTTCGATACAGAATTTATCTATAAGGCAAGTCGCCGGAAAGAGATAAACCTACAGACAATCAACGCGAACATCAAAGAAGGACTAGCGGTATCCGATATGGGATTCAAGGTCCTGCGGCGGGAAGCGTTGAACTTCTTATCCATCTTATTTCATAGAGATTAATTAACATTCATGATATTACTTAGTTTTGATATCGAGGAGTTTGACGCTCCATTGGAACACGGCGTGGAATTGCCGTTCGAGGAACAAATGCGTACTTCCGTGGAAGGAACCCGGAAGATATTGGCATGTCTGGCCCGTCACCGGGTAAAAGCGACTTTCTTTTGCACGGCGAACTTCGCCCTTCACGCGAAGGATTTGATCTTGGACATCCAAAAGGGTGGACATGAGATCGCTTCGCATGGTTTTTATCACTCGTCGTTCGAGACCGCCGATCTACGCAAGTCCAAAGAGGCATTGGAGGAACTGACCGGACAACCGGTGAACGGTTTCCGTATGGCCCGCATGATGCCCGTCGAAGAAGAAGAGATCCATAAGGCCGGTTACTTATACAACTCGTCCTTGAACCCGACTTGTATTCCCGGCCGTTATAACCATCTGGGGCAACCCCGCACCTATTTCATGAAAGATGGCGTATTGCAACTGCCCGCCTCGGTGACGCCGATCGTCCGTTTCCCCTTGTTTTGGCTGGCTTACCATAACCTTCCGGCCACCTTGTACCGTAAGTTAGCGCTTTGGACTTGGAAAGAGGACGGTTATTTCCTGACCTATTTCCATCCGTGGGAGTTTACCTCCTTGAGCGACCGGAAAGAGCTAAAGTTGCCGTTTATCATGACCAACCATTCCGGTTGCGGCATGGAAAGAAGGCTGGACGCCTTGATCCGTTTCTTCAAGGATAAAAGAGCGCCGTTCGGTACCTATACGCAATTCTCACAAGAAATCTTGAGTAAGAGTCATGGCCAAGAATAAGTTTTATGTCGTATGGAAAGGGTTGAACCCGGGAATCTATGATAACTGGGCGGAATGCAAGGCACAGGTAGACGGACAAGAGGGAGCCAAATATAAATCCTTCGAGAACCGGGAGGAAGCCGCCAAAGCCTTCGAGGCCGGCTATACCCATTACCTAAAGACCGCCTCTTCCCCGAAAGCCGTGGCCCGTCTCGCGCCAGAAGCCCCGATCGGGAACCCCATCAATGAGAGTCTTGCCGTAGACGCCGCCTGTAGCGGTAATCCCGGGGATATGGAGTACAGAGGCGTTTATACCGCCACCGGGCAAGAGATCTTCCATATCGGCCCGCTGAAGGAGGGCACGAACAATGTCGGGGAATTCCTCGCCTTAGTACACGGCCTCGCCTTGCTACAGCAAAAGGGAAGCGACCTGCCGATCTATTCGGATAGCCGCAACGCCATCAGCTGGGTCAAGAAAAAGAAATGCAAAACCCTATTAGCACGTAAACCGATCAACGAACCTATCTTCGACCTCATCGAGCGGGCCGAGAAATGGTTGAACACCCATACCTATACCACCCGGATCCTCAAATGGGAAACATCCGAATGGGGGGAGATCCCGGCGGATTTCGGAAGGAAATGAGGTAAAGGTAATTAAAATTATATCGTATATTTGCCCAATATATCGAATTCAAGCCTATGAAGATCGCTTTCGACGCAAAACGGATTACGCATAACGCTACCGGACTGGGTAATTATAGCCGGTTCGTAGTGAATAGTTTGTCCGCTTCTTTCCCGGAGCATACCTATCAACTCTATACGCCGGGCAAAGGCAAAGAAGCGTTACGGAAACGGATCGAGGAGCGTCCAAGTGTCTCATTCCATTATCCGGAAGGCAGGTTCGATAAACTATTTCCGTCTTTATGGCGTACCTCGGGCCTAACGGCTACGCTTCGAAAAGAGCACGTAGATCTGTTCCATGGCTTGAGTAATGAGATTCCTATGAATCTAAAACAGAACGGAATCCCAGCGGTCGTAACGATACATGACTTGATCTTCTTGCGTTACCCGCAGCTTTATAAACCGATCGATCGTTCCATCTATACCTACAAATTCAAGCAAGCTTGTTTACGGTCGGACAAGATCATAGCGATCAGCCGACAGACGATGCGAGACATCCGGGACTTCTTCCACATTCCGGAAAGCAAGATCGAGGTGGTTTACCAAGGTTGTGACCCGATATTCGGGCAAGCGGTTCAAGAAGACGTGAAATCGTCCGTACGCGAGAAATATCAGATAAACGGGCCTTATATATTATATGTAGGGAGCATCGAGGAACGGAAAAATTTATTGCTTCTGGTAAAAGCCCTGAAAAAGCTGAAAGAAGATATCTCCGTGATCGCTATCGGTAAGCATACGCCTTATACGGACACGGTAGAGACTTATATCCGGGAAAACAACCTGTCCGGTCGCGTCCATATCTTGACTCATATACCTTTTAACGAATTAGCCGCTTTCTATCAGATGGCGACCTTATTTGTCTATCCCTCGTTTTTCGAAGGATTCGGTATCCCGATCTTAGAAGCCCAGCTTGCCGGTATTCCGGTGATAGCGGCTACCGGTTCTTGTCTGGAAGAGGCGGGCGGACCGTCCGCTTTATATACCGATCCGAGAAACGAACAAGAACTGCGCGGCTTGATAGAGTCCGTATTGAACGAGCCGAAGCTGGCCGAATCCATGCGTTCCGGCGGACGAGAGAATATACGGCGATTCATGCCCGACGTATTAGCGGCTCATTTCATGCGAGTATACGAGAATATCTCACGATCTTAGCAAATCCATTTTATCCATACACAATGAATATACTTTTAGTCTATAAAGAAGCCGATATAGCGACCTACAAAATGCTGGAAGGATTGTCCAAGCTTGAGGACTTCAACATCTATATCGCTTCTCCCCAATCGTATACCGACAAAAAGATCTATGGGAATTGTACACCTTTGGATCTGCCGGTCATTACCTCGAAGTTCAACTGGAACGTTATTCGTGCCCTGCGCAAAATCATCAAGACTTATCGGATCGACCTTATCTACTCACCGAGTAGTTCCGGTTTATCAAACGCTCTATTCGCCTCCATAGGCACACGGGCGAAGAATATCGCATACCGAGGTACGCAGGCTAAATTGAAGCGGTTCGATCCGACCTATTATCTAGGCATATTAAATCCCGCCGTGGAGCATGTCGTATGCGAGACCAAAGATATCGAGGAATATCTCTCCCGATTCATCGCACGAAAAAGACTAACGACCAGCACAAAGCCATTTGATATCGATTGGATCAAGGAGGCAGTCCGTACGCCCAAACAAGCAGACGATATTCCGGACGACGCCTTTCGTTGCATCTATATCGGAGCGACGAAGAACAGGCCGTTCAAAGGCTTAACCGATTTGATTGATGCGTTTATCTTATTGGATGATCCACGGGTACATCTTACAATCGTGGGAGAATATGGGGAAAATGATTTCCAATTAGCCCAACAGTCGAAGGTAAGCGCACAAATTCATTTTCTGGGACAGCGTTCCGACGCCATCTCTTTTCTGGTCACGTCCCAGTTGTTTATACTTCCCTCGCACCGGGATGCCTCCCCAAGAGTCGTGCGAGAGGCTATGGCTTGTTCAGTACCTTGTATCGTAACAGACATACCGGGAGCAAGAGACTTAATCATAGACGGAGTCACCGGATTGTTAGTGCCGCCTTCTTCTCCTCAACAAATGGCGGCGTCTATCCGCTCGCTTATCGATAACCCGGAGCGATTGGAAGCGTTCGCCAAGGCCTCACGTGAGCATATCATCCAAGATTTCAGCGTAAAGGCTTATACAGACGGCTTCGCCACGTTATTCAGGTCGATCAAGAAAGCATAGATTATTTACAGATTCAGAAACAACGGATATAAGCTAATGAATAGCTATCATAAAGATGGTCCTTCATTCCATGTTTATATTGGAAGGACAGGATATTTTTCTTAAGCTCATAATTTAGCTTTGTCCGTAGAATCATCGGCTTATCCCCATTATCCCGATATCCCCGGAAACCGGCATAATTACAATCCAACGAGACCCCCCGATAGGTTCCTAACACACCTGCCCCATAACAGAAAGCGTCGTTCTGACGATTAACGACATCGTTAGTCATCCAACAATAAAAACCCGCTAAAGCTTGTACACGGATCGAAGCGTTTACATCTTTCCGCTTCCACAACGTACGTCCCAGATTGGCGTCGAACCAATAAGAGGCCGCATCCGTATAACGAGCGTCGCACAAGCGTCCGCCACTGGCGGTTTTCAGGTTGGCGCTTACCACGATATCCATCCACTTCTCGCTCCGGAGAGCTTGGAAATAAAAATTAAAGATCACGTCGCCCCGGCAAACAATCGGGGATTTCAGTTCTACCGCATAACGCTCATCCCGCACTTCCGGCGACATCTCATACCATTCTTGGAATACCCAACTGACATTCACTCCTACACGCCCCTTTACGACAGGAATGTACAAACGGGTAAAGATATCTTTTGTCTGATCGCCTCGCGTCTTATGATATTCCCCCCGAAGCTCCACTTCCCAACGGCTGGACAGGCTTCCTCCCACCAACTCGGGAATCGGAAAGGCATTTGGCCCGAAATAACGGGGCGAGTAAGTCAGATACTCTACCTTTTCCCACCATTCTAACGCCTTAACCGGAGATACATAGGCCAAAAGACAACTAACAACTAAACAGAACCGGAGTATTTGTATTTTCATAAAAGTCTATAATTCAAATTCAATCTCATGCTTCAACGCATATTTCTTCCAGAAACGATTTCGATAGTATAATATCCAACGAAGGCATTCCGCTTTATCAAAATGCCGGCTCTCGGCATAGGTCTCAGCCATTAAATGAAAAGCGGCTTCCCGTCCCCACAAGCGGGAGAAATTCGCGCATCCTCGTTTTAGCGAGACAGGCCCGAAATACATCCGGTTTATATCGATCAAGGAAAACCTAACCCCTTCCTCCGTACGATCGTACAATACATTTCCGGGAGAGAAATCGGCATGATAGACCTCCGCCTCATGCAACTCTGCCATATAAGTGCCTAACGCACGAAAAATATCCTCGTTCTCCTCTACCGGACGCTGTCCGACTTTATACAATGTCTTATAGCTGGATTGCAAACTGATAAAATAACTATATCCCAAAAGGCCTTTCTCCCGAAAAAGGACATAAGCGATCGGGGCAGGAGTCTCAAACCCCTTGGCAACCAATCGCAGAGCGTACTCATAGGCTCGCACAGCCTTAGGCTGACGGAAAAAACGATAAATAACACGGTTTATCAAGAGGGGGACTCTATATCGCTTGACATTCAGTTCCACACCATCTACCTCAAAAACCTTGATCTCATTCCTCGCCTTATAAATCGTTTTTCCCTCTTCTGAAAATATACGAGGTACACGCCTTACAAAATCCTCGAATCGCCCGTACGCCGGGTTAATGATCTCCTTCATCCGAAACCATTTCATTTAAAGAGGTTAATACCTTGTTTATGATTAGATCCGGATTGAGCTGTTTCATACACGCCCAATCCTTCCGCAGGCAGGGCTTTTGGCCGAATACGGAACAAGGACGGCAAGGTAAGTCCAACTGGATACAATCTTCCGGATCCTGATGATATCCGTAAAATCCGGCATAGGGATGGGTAGCGCCCCAAACGGAAAGCACCCGTGTACCGACCAAGGAAGCGAAATGCATATTGGCGGAATCCATGCAAATCAACAGATCCAACCGGCTGATCAAGGCCAGTTCCTGATCCAAGGAATACTTGCCCGCCACGCTTTTTACCCGGGGATACTCAAAAGCCCATTGATCCAAGAGCGCCTCCTCGTAGCCACGACCACCGAACAGGAAGATGGTAAAATCCTCTCGATCGGAAAGCTCGGCCATGACCAGCTCCATCTCCCCGGTCGGATAAATCTTTCCCCGGTGCTTGGCGAAGGGGGCGATACCGATCCATTTGCCCGTCTTCGCTCCCACAAGGGGTTCCAAGGCGGATACATCCGGGATAGAGGTCTCATAAAGCGAGGTGAACGATTCCGTATAGTTAAGCCCGGCGTTGCGGAACACATCCGCATAACGTTCGATCACCGGGCGAAGTTGTTTAAATCGTTTATGCTTCGCGTCGGTCAACCGGGCACGATCTTTCCGGGCCTTATCCACGACAAACACCCGTCTGCCGTTCAAGCGGAACAGCGTACGGATAATCATGGTTCGCAACACATCGTGCAAATCCAGCACCATATCGAAATCGTATTTCACCAAGGCAGAGGCAAAACGAAGCAATCCCGCCAACGTTTTCTCCGTGCTCTTCGTATTGATACCGATCACGTTCACGTTCTTCGGGCGGTTGATAAAAACCGGGATCAAGAACGCTTGCGTCAACACGGTAAACGAGTCCGTAGGATTCGCCTTGGCTGCGGAATAGATAACGGGAACGGTCATCGCCACATCCCCGATAGCCGAAAGTCGTATTACTAATATATTTGCCATTATTTCTTACCGTACAACACAGGATTCAAGGCCGGGTCGTTGTACATCTTCATTTGCTTGTAGACCTTCATGTATTTCTTACCGTCACGGATATCGGATAGCAATTGATCCAAAGCCATCGACAAATCCTTCTTCTGTTCCAACAAGACGGCCAACTTCTGCTCACAACGAGCCTTATGCTCGGCAGTAGCATCCGGACGGTTTGCCTCCTCACGCATATGATAGATCTTAAGCGTAAGGATCGACAGACGATCGATCGCCCAAGCCGGGCTTTCCGTATTGATCGTAGCGTCCGGCAATACTTTCACGTTCTTGTATTTATCCAGAAAGAAACTATCGATCAACTCTACCAAATCCGTACGATCTTGATTCGACTTGTCGATGCGGCGTTTGATAGCCAGCGCTTCCACCGGGTCGATCTCCGGATTCCGGATAATGTCCTCCAAATGCCATTGGACGGCATCGATCCAGTTCTTAAGATAAAGATAAAACTCGATGCTCTTTACCGCATAGGGATTATGCACTGTAGCATCTACATTGTCAGTTACATGATAAGCCTCCGTAGCTTGCTCAAAAATGCGGAAACATTGTTCGCTGAAGTTCATATATGATTCATTTTCTTTCTGTGAATACTTTGTGGGACAAAGATAATGCTTACGGATCAGAAACCCAATTCTACCGGATAAATTCTATCCTCTTAGCATATATCCTTTCTTCGGCAAGGATACGATGCCGGTAGACGGATCGTTATGAAGCGCTTTACGGAGATAGGTGACCTGCACATTCAAGGCCAGGGAGTTGGCGTATGAGCTAGTTCCCCAGACGGTTTCCAACAGAAGGTCACGATCCACCGCCAGATTCAGGTTTGTCGCCAGGATTCGCAGAAGATCCGCTTGGCGGGAAGTGATCAATACCTTGTTATTGCCCGTACGGATCTCATTCGTGGTATAGTTGAAGGTCGTGTTTCCGAAATGGAAGCTCTCCTCCTGCACGTTTTCATGGACACCGATCTCAAAACGGTCCTTGATACGGGCGATCAGCTCTTCCGGATAGAAGGGTTTCGCCAAGTAATCGTTTCCGCGCAAGCTAAAACCTTTCAAACGGTCGTTCTTATCGGAACGGTCGGAAAGGAAAAAGATCAAGACATGACGGTCTTGCTCACGGATCTTTTCCGCTACCTCGAAACCGTTTAGGCCGGGCATGTTGATATCCAGCAAGACCAGATCCGGTTTCACTACCGGGAATTGCTTCAAAGCCATGGTACCATTGCCGGTATAAGTCACCTCATACCCCTCCCGTTCCAAGAATCGCTTCAAGACGAGGGAATACTTAAGGTCATCGTCAGCGAAAAGTATTTTCAATGTCGATTTCATAAGGCTGTAGTCGGTAGATTTATAGTAATTCGAGTGCCTTCACCTAATTCACTTCGCAGGGATACTGAACCATGATGCGCCTCTACTATTTGGCGAACGTAGCTCAATCCCAACCCAATACCGGGAATTTGCTTATCCGGCAGATGAGACGAACGGTAAAATTTATCGAACACCTTTCGCCGCTCATCCGGAGCGATACCGAAGCCATTATCCGAAACGGTCAATTCCACCCTTTGCTGATTCCAAAGCACTACGATATCGATATCCACTTCCTCTCTCGAATATTTGATCGCGTTCTCTATCAAGTTAGACAAGACATTCGCCACATGTACCGGATCGGCCGTCAGATCCGGCATATCCGGGGGAAAGGCCGTCGAGAAAGAGACTTTTTTCCCGGTGGGGATATTGGTTAGGCGTACCACCTTCTCCACCAACTCACGGAGATTAAAAGCGGAAGGTCTCAGAAGCGTCTCCCGCTCGTCCGCACAGACCATATCTTTCAATTTTCCCAGATAGGCGGAAAGATTATCCAACTCGAACATGGAGTCTTGAAGGACCCGTTCCGTCGTGGCCTCATCCATCCGCATCTCCCGGTCATTCAAGAAAGAGACGAATACCTTCAAGGTTTGTACCGGTCGCCTCAGCTCATGGATCATCGTATGCACGAACCCCTCACGCAACTCGTTCAAGCGCATTTGCTCCCAGATCGTACGGATCTGGAAACCCAAACAAGCCAGCAATAACAAGATAAGGAAAATACTTAGGAAAAGCTGCCATCCCATCCGGCCCAATAACGGATTCATGGGAAGATCCACATCCACCCACACCGCCTTTCTCTCGATCGGGGCGAACAAATAGCATATCGAGATAGAGGTTGAAAGCAGTTTTTTCGATAACGGCAACCATAAGGCCGACGACTGCCCGGACAAGGTATCGCCCGCTACGAACGGACGTACCCGATAATCCAGACCGGGCAGACCGGCAGACAAGATGGAGTCCAAACGCTCCGCGGAGAAAGGCACGAAGAACTCCACGACCGAACGATCTACCCCAACTAATAAGCTATCTTCCGGCATATTCGGGTCCAGATGAAGCCGAAAACTATGGATCTTTGTCGTATCCTTGGGATAAAGCTGGAAACCGAACGAGTTTTTCAACCCGTTTAACACGCTATCACCAGACTGGTATTTCGACTGGCGTTCTATAATATAAGTACCTTTCGTCATCTCCGCCTCTTCCTTCCGCATACGAAATTCCTCCTGCCCGGCATGAAATACCTCACCGGCGATCTCATCCGCATAAGTACACATCTCATACCGGAACTGATTGAACAACCAATAGCCTTGTACCCCGATCGCCGCCAAAGCCGCCGCCAACGAGATTACCCATATCCATCGAATCCTCTTTCCCATATCTTATTCCTTTCCGGCAAAGATAGATAGCTACTCCATGATTACAACGTACATGTAGCCATTTTTATAAGCGGAGTAATATTTCAGTAATAAAAATCTTCCTTACGGTAAACGTTCCTCTCTTACATTCGCGACAAATAACTTCTAAAACCAACAGATCATGAAACGAATCATAGCGACAATCGGCCTGCTTTGCGTAGGTCTGTCAGGGGCGGGACACGAGACGAACGCCCAAGTGACAATCAACATCTTCAACCTAAACGACGTACTAAGAGCCAAGCCCATCGACGAGACACGTTTCACGGTACAATACCAGACCACGTCCATGCCGGACACGCTCCAACCCGACAAGAAAGAGGAAGAGACCCTCATGCTGAAGGTCGGGGATAAATGCTCCGTTTACTATAGTTACGCCAAATTCCTCACCGATTCCGTACTAGAGGCCGACAAAGCCGCCGGAGCCTCACAAGAAGTCATCAATGAACACCTGCAACAATATTCATCCAAGACCAACGCGCAGGTCTACAAGAATTATCCGGCGGGAAAGACCACGACCTTGGATGCCCTTGCCGCCAGTCGCTTTCGCTGCGAGGAAAAGGAGGAGCGCCCGGAATGGACCTTACTGCCCGATACGATGACCATCCTGTCCTATCCTTGCCGGAAAGCGACCTGTCATTTCAAGGGCAGGCATTATGAGGCTTGGTACACGCCGGAGATACCGAAAAGCGAGGGTCCTTGGAAATTATGCGGATTACCGGGCCTGATCCTAAAAGCCCAAGACAGCCAAGGACATTACACTTTCATCTGCACGGGTATCGAACTGAGCCGGGATAAGAACCCGATCCTTTTCGGGGGAAACGATTTCGAGCCGATCAGCCGCAAGAACCTGCAAAAGGTTTACGAACGATATGCCGCCGATCCTATCGGATACATCGCCTTGACCTCGCCACAGGTGAAAGTGACCGTCACCGACGATAACGGGAAACCTTACCAACCCAAGAACATGCCGTATAACCCTATAGAAAGGGAAGAAAGATGAAACGGATCATACTGCATATACACACTTTTTGTTTACTTACGCTGCTCTGCCCGGCAGGATTGGCCGCCCAATCCGTCATCCGAGGGATCGTGATCGACAGGGAAAGCCAACTGCCGGTAGAAGCGGCCACCGTGCAATTAACTAGAGGCAACGTCTCCCTTCCGATCAACTATACGTTAAGTAATAATGAAGGGACCTTTACCCTCACCCAACCGAAGCGGACGGACTCACTTCTCGTCTCCGTCTCGCTCTTAGGGTACCAAACCCAGCAACAAGCCGTACATGCCGGACAAACGCTTCGTTTTGAGATGGAGCCGCAGGTATTCAGCCTAAAGGAGGTGGAAATCCGTCCGGGACGTGTCTGGGGGCAGCAAGATACGATCAATTATGATGTCACCCGCTTTCTCTCCCCAAAGGATCAATCCATCAAGGACGTATTACGGAAACTTCCGGGTATCGATATCGATGATCTGGGGAAGATCTCTTACAACGGGAAAGAGATCCGTAATTTCTATGTGGAGGGACTGGATCTCACCAACGGGAAATACAAGCAAATCAGCGAGAACCTGCGAGCCGACGCCGTACAGAACATACAAGTGATGGAGAACCACCAACCGATCCGTGTGTTACAGAGAAAGATCAAGACCGAAGACGTAGCGTTGAACCTCAAACTGAGACCGGAATTCCGGGATCGCTGGCTGATCAATGCCGAAGGCGGTCTCGGCGCATCCCCGTTCTTATGGAAAGGAGCCGCTGACGCCTTGCAGATCAGCCGCAGCAGCCAATCCGCTTATCTATATAAAGGGAATAATACCGGGCAAGATGTATCGGGCGAGCAAAATACGCTTACCGAATCACCCGAATCCCGTTTATCCGAGCCCAAGGTTCCCCAATTTCTGCTACAACCCTCATTCTCCGCCCCGCTAAAGAAAGAGCGCTGGCTGTTCAACCATATACACAGCCTATCCGCAAATCGCCTATATAAACTGAACGAGAACACCCAACTCCGTATAAACGCCGGTTATATCCACGACCTGCGAACACAGGAAAGGGGGAGTGAGACGACCTATTACCAATCCGAGGACACGATTCATCTAACGGAGCAAAGCGATAGCCGCATTCGCTCGGATCAAGCCAACCTAAATATCGGAGTGGAAAACAACTCGCAGGAAAGGTATCTCAAGAACCAGTTCTCAGCCACCGGAGATTGGCAATCCAGCCTTTCCCATATAACTGAAAACACAATTTCCACCGGCCGTACAACATTGGACCAACGCATCAAAACCCCGAACCTCGACTTGCGTAATAATTTACGGACCCTGTGGAGCTTGGACAAATACACGTTGGAAGCCCAGTCTTCGCTCCGTTACCACAGCAACGCGGCCGATCTTCGCTTGGATAACCACCCTTATCCAATGAACTTACGCGACTTTTATACCGATAATTCCTTCTCATTCCTGAAAAAGAGCGGTTCCCTCACCCAGCGATATACGGTGGGCATAAACGGGGAGATCAGCAATATCGAGAAAAGCCTGCAAACTTATCTTTCACCCGATTACCAATGGAATACCTATAAATGGACCCTATCCCTCAGCGTTCCTCTCAGATGGACCGGATATACAGGGGTCGGTTTCTCCCGCATCTCGGTTAATCCGTCCCTGTCCATTATCTACAAACTGAATTACGCATGGCGTTTCACGGTACACGCCTCCTATAAGGAAAGATACGGAGAGATGACCGACTTATACGACCGGCCTTATCAAACGGATTACCGGAATAGCGTCTGGAATTGCGGAATCCTCCCGGTTTACAGACAACAGCTTTATTCCGTTTATGGGGAGTACAAGAATACGGCACGGGAATTCTTCGCCACGGTAAACCTGACACACAACCGGGAGTGGTACAACCGTATATACGAGCAACGTATAGAGAACGGACAGATACAACGAGTCTCCTTACCACTGTCCAACCACGGTTCCGGATATACCGTCAAAAGCACGCTATCCAAAGGCTTTTACGATCTAGGGCTAAAGACCTCGCTCCTGGCGCTCCTCAATATCAGCAAGGCCGAGCAAATCAGCGGGGGACAAAGGCTTCCCTATCAATATCGTCTCATGCGCCTAGAACCCAAAGTGATCTGGACTCCCAACCGCCATTGGGAGACCAGTTACCAAACCGATATCCGGTACGGAGGAAGTAAAATAGGAGAACGTACCCGTTTGGCGCCCTTATGGAACGTCACCCAACAAGTACAACTCTCCTACATTTTCTCACCCATAGAGGCAAGCCTTTCCGTAGATCATTATCACAATGACGTGAATGAAGACCAATCCGTCAACGCCGTTTTCGCGGACTTCTCGGTCTTATGGAAATCCCGGCGTTGGCAAATCACCGCCACGGCAACAAACCTGTTCGACAAACGTACCTACGCATATACACGATACGCATCGTTGGAAAGCTATACCTCATGGGTACATATCCGTCCCCGGGAGTTCCTGGTAGCGATCCGCTACCAGCTATAAACGATCCAGACGAGTCCGGGTTATAGGCGTATCTTCCGCTCCACCGTACCCTCTGCCGTATCTATCCGTATGAAATAAATACCAGGCTGGACATTTCCCAAGGAAACAGCGTAATCCACCGACGCAGGTAAACCGACCTTCTTTTCATACAGATGACGACCCGAAGCGTCATACACATGGATACTGAACGAACTAGGGACCTCCGCCCAACGGACATGGAAACTTCCTTTCGTACCGCTAGCATATACGGACACGGCCTCTTGCGAAGCCTCCTCGAATACGTTCTCCGTAGAGGTAGGGATTCCCAATATATCCAGCAAACCTTTATACACGTCTATCTTTCCCCATCCCCATTGCATGTTCGGATAAGAGAGGGGCTTATCCTGAACAGACGTACGGGAGAAAACATCCTTGATATCATCCGGGGATAAAGTAGGGTTCGCCTGTAGCCAAAGAGCGATACAGCCTGTCACGAAAGGACAAGCCATTGATGTACCACTCATATAGCCCCACGGATATCTATGTCCATTAAATGTGGAATAACGAGCCTGATATACCTTGTCTCTTTCACCGATCTCACCCTCCAGATAGAATGAGTTATAAGAGGACGCCACCCAAAGTCCGGGTGCTGTTATATCTGGTTTCATGCGATTATCAACCGTAGGGCCTACGCTTGAAAATGATGTTAACTCACCCAAACTATTACCTGGCCAATAAGAGGTACCCCCATCTACATTTACCGGGCATATACGAGTGGCATAAGCCCCGACAGCTATCACGTTTTTGGCCGATGCCGGAGAGCCGACAGTGAAATCTCCCGTACCGACCGTATAAGGATACCCTTTTCCCAAGTCCGTAAATAAGCTCTCGCCATTGTTGCCCCAAGCCCGGACCGGCGTGTTATTTGTCGCCACATGAAGTAAGAATATCTTTTCATTTTTGGTGCCTTCTGGATAATTGAACTGAATAAAAAGACGGTATCTCCCATTAAACACATATAATTCAGATTCCATTTGCGCCTCATACACCAACGTGCCATCCACGCTCTCACTAGTAAAAACAGAAGACTTAGGCATTGTATCCAAGGCGAAAAACCCGGTAGTATTTAATATCTCATCGCTTTCGCGATCATACAGATCCAGGCAAACAGAAAAAGGTTCCCCGGGCTCGTCCGCCCAAATATCCACCAGTCCATAAGAAAGACCCGTATTAGACCTGCCTACAAAAGTATGCAAGGTATCCGAAGGCGACATCAGTTCGGTATATACTGGCATGTCCCTAGAATTTCCCATGGCAACCGTGATGATTTTTCCCGGTCCGACCATTCGGTCCAACATTATATCCATAAAATTAGTACCATCGTGTCCTCCAACACCATCCCCTAAACTAAGATTCACCACGCAAGGTCTACCCTGTTTCTCGCTCTCTCTGAATATATAGTCCACTCCGTCTACGATATCAGAATTCTGCATGGTAGTAGCCACCAAGATCATCTCACTTTCATTTGCCACACCTTGATAGGGCGTATCAAACCCTCCTCCGGCAGCTATGCCCGCGACATGGGTACCATGCGTCTCCACATACGAATCAAACGAGCAAGCCGCATCCAGCAGTTCCTCTTCCGTCCTGTATTCCGCTTTACTATAAGGACTCGTTTGATCCCAAACTTGTTTGATACGATACGCTTTACCCTCCTTGTCATAGAAGTTCGGGTGAGTAAAATCAAATCCAGAGTCAACTATACCCACGATAACCCCCTTACCCGTATAAGGCTGGGGAAGCTTAGTCCCCGCATAGGCGTCCGCCACGTCCGAGTAGTAACGGGCCGAGTCCATACTGGCCCTCATAGGTTGTGAAGCGGATACATATTGGATACAACCCAGCTCAGACACCGACTCCACGGCAGACAGGGGGATCAACACCGTAGCGATATCTCCCGTCCTTGTCCGGATACGGCACCCGGCCGAATCCAAGGAAGCCCATCCCTCATCCGTCGCCACCTTCACGAAAGCCGAGAGATAATCTCCCGAGATAGAACTCCTCAACAACGAGTTCGCCGTATCTTTCTTCGCTAATTTGTCTAAAAGAATACGTGTATAGGGAGACATCTTGGAATACGTAGGTTCTTGGGCAAACATCCCTCCTACCACAAAAATCGCTAGAAGCAGCGATAACAAAATAGATTTTCTCTTCATATTAACCATCTTTTCCATTATATTTCAATTAAGACGTAAAGCTCGTCTCATCACGCCAGCCACGACATTTTAAATGCGCCATTTTATCTGTCTTATTGTGATACAAAGTAAGGCTTTTAAATGCGGACTTTCATTAAGAAACCCCGCTACCTTACGACATTTAGTCCAAAAACAGTGTGACATATAATCCGGATTCGAGGTAAACTAGGCCCTTTTCATATCTAATCGTCACAAAAAGCACTTATAAATCAAAGAAAAATTTATATTTTTGTTCGCTAAAAAGTAAATGAATGAAACTAACATATATAACTTTATTCTTTTTTTCTATCGTACTCTTGAGAGCGGCAAACCCTTCCGCAGATAACCGCCCCCAAGAAAAATTATCTTACCAATCCATATTCAATCAGATCATCGCAACCCCCGAAAAAGCGATAAACCTAGCCGATAGCGCCGAGAACCTACGGATCATACCGGAATACAAAGCACATATCATCCGGTCACGGGCATACGCCCGGTTGAAAAACGAGAAGAAAGCGCTGGAATACGCTCTAGCCGCATTCCACACCGATTCCGTACAAAACGACTCCACGGCCTACATGAATGTTTGCCAGATACTAAGTAATTGCTATATCGAGCTATCCCGCCAGAACGAAGCCATAGAATACGCAACGAAAGCGATACAGATCGCACGCTCCCAAGGCGATAAGAGCGTCGAGGCTACCTCTATGATCTCCATCTCACGGGCACAAAACGAGCTGGCACAAAAAGACAAGGCTATCGAGACACTTGACCAAGCGATTGAACTGCTACAAGGCACCACCGATCCGGAAGATAAGTGTACGTTGATCTCACTTTATATGGAGAAGCTACGAAACATCATGATCCAGGAGAAAAATGAAGAAGCAATAAATACCGGAAAGGAAGTAGAGGCACTTCTGGAAAAGATGGAACAAACAGGCGACATGCAAGAGACAAGGGTGGATATGCACCTAGGTTATTTATATAGTTTCCTTTGCGAAGCGTATCAACTGATCGGAGAGGAACAAGCAGCGGCCAGTTACTACCAAAAGTTCCTCACCACCAAATTCGCCCAAAAGCCGCAGGGAAGAACGAGAGCGGACCCTTACCTGCTATTAATAAATGATTATAAGCAAGTGATCCATAACACCTTGGAACGGGAGAGACTGACTCCGGCGCAAGATACCATCAATAAAGATTATACGGTGATGCTAGCGAAGCTAAAGAATACCTATTCCTTAATGGGCGACTATAAAACAGCTCTCCAATACAGTGATCGCCTCTCCAACATACGAAAGGAACTGTATGCCCGCGACAAGGAAAACGCGGCCATGGAACTTGCCATCGCCTATGAGACGAACGAAAAGGAAACCAAGATCATCAAGCAGGAAATGGAGCTGAAGCAGCGCAACACATTTCTCGGAGCCTCTCTAGGCATCATAATCCTCCTTATTCTCTTGCTTTGGATCTCGTACCGGAACAGCAAGGTCATCAAGCGAAAGAACAAGATCACAGTGAACCAAGTAAACCAACTCCTAGCCTACAAGAATGAGCTATTGGCGATCAAGGAACGTGACAAAGAGGCAGAACTATCGCACCAAGAAGAACTTCCCAAATCAGATAGCAAGACACAAACTGACCCAGATCAACCAATCGACCAAGATTCTTTCATCCTGTTGGAAGAAATAATGCATAAGGAGAAACTCTATCTAAAATCAGATCTTACCCGTGAGGACGTACTAAAACGGCTCCACATGGACAAAAACCGTTTTTCCCGGATGATACAGAGCAACACGGAAGACAATTACACAAACTATATCGGCAACCTCCGCATGGAACACTCCATACAGCTAATGAAACAATATCCTTATTACAACCTAGAAGCCATCGCCCTCGATTCCGGATTGGGAAACGTACGTGCCTTACACCGCCTCTTCAAGAATAAGATCGGGATGACGCCTACCGAGTATAAAAAAGCCTTACATGTGAATTAAATTAACTATTTGCAGCAATCGGTCCCAATCCCGTACAAAAAACTTACTTTAAGCCCTTTTATTCAATAAATTCATCTAATTTCGCGTCATTTATAAACGACACGTCTCTATGAATAATGATAAGATCGTCACACCCAGCTTTTGCTATATACTAGCGGCGAATTTCCTGTTTTTTTTCGCTTTCTATCTAATCCTGCCGATCTTGCCTTTTTATCTGAAGGAAGAATTCATGATCGGGAAGTCTATGATCGGGTTTATCTTGTCGTGCTATACGCTAGCGGCGCTCTGTATCCGTCCGTTCGCCGGATATTTACTGGATACTTTCGCCCGCCGTCCCTTATATCTGGTGGCTTATTTCATTTTCACCGCCATATTTGGCGGATACATGGTAGCCACGGCGCTTACCCTCTTTATCGCCTTACGCGTCGTACACGGTTTCGCCTTCGGCATGGTGACGGTGGCCGGAAATACGATACTGATCGACATCTTGCCCTCCTCCCGCCGTGGGGAAGGTATTGGCTATTACGGCCTAGCCAATAACATCGCCATGAGTTTCGGGCCGATGATCGGTCTGTTCATGCAAGGGAACTTCACATACGACGTGATCTTTTCCTGCTCGTTGCTATCCGGAAGCCTTGGTTTTATCATGGCCTATATGGTCAAGACTCCTTATAAGCAACCGGTCAAACGAGAACCGATCTCCCTAGACCGCTTTTTCTTGGTGAAGGGAACTTGGGCGGGTATCTCCCTATTATTGCTCTCCATTCCTTATGGTATGACTACCACTTATGTAGCGATGTACGCCGCTGAGATCGGGATCAGCGTAAACTCCGGACTTTATTTCACCTTTATGGCCGTGGGACTCGCCGTCTCCCGCCTGTTCTCCGGACGGCAAGTGGATAAAGGACGGATCACGCTTGTTATCTCCCTCGGGATGTATTTGGCGGCGGCCACATTCTTTCTTCTTGCGGCGCTCAAGGAGTTGATGCATTGGAATCCGGTATTTTCCTCTTATCTCTACATAGGTATAGCCCTCTCGCAAGGCGTGGCGTTCGGAACCATGTTCCCTGCTTTCAACACGCTTTTCGTGAATCTGGCACCCAATAACCAGCGGGGTACGGCCACGTCTACATATCTAACTAGTTGGGATGTAGGTATCGGTATCGGGTTGATGGCCGGGGGCAGTATCGCACAAGAGCTGGGTGGCTTCAACTACGCCTACCTGTCCGGCGCTTGCCTTACGGTATTGTCTACGTTTTTCTTTTTGTTCAAGGCAGGGCCGCATTTCAACCGGCACAAGCTAAGATAAGCGTCACGTTATAAAGAAACCTTAAATTCCCCCGAGCGTATCCGCTCATTCAGTTCTTTCACCAAATCCTTATATTGATACCGGTTACCGCAGGTATGAATCTCTGTTAGCGGGTGTTTATCGATTACCTTCTCCAGTAATTCGGAGCGAGACGGCGTAGATGGCAAGGCCGCGTATTCCTCGTACGTGTAAGACAAGAAAGCCACGTTGCGCCCGATACCCCGGTTATCCAACAGATAGCCATCGGCCAAAGGAGTCGGGTAGGGATACTTATCCCCCACTTTCACATCGCTTACCGCCGGATACGAGACAATCGTCTGGCCATCCTCACTCAATCCAACCGGGACATGACGGCTATAATCTTTCGCCGTCTTATAGATCACCACAGGAGGAGCCGCTTGCACGGAGGAAGAAATCCGTCCGGAAGAAGCTGGTGTCGGCACCATTCCGGAAAACCGGCTGTCGGTCGTTTCTAACCCGGCAGCCTGCTTCCGACTGGAGGAACAACTGATCCCCCAGCAGGAAGCGATGAAGCATAAAGCCATAATCCCTTTTTTCATTTTTTCATTTTTGCATTTTCCCTGTTATCGCATAAAGATCTCCCGTGAAGTTAAAACTTTCCGGTACCTGTCACAATACTATTTTCTTCTCCGCCCAACCCTGTTCGATACGGACTTTCAACACATAGATCCCCCCGGATAAACCAGCGGTAGAAAGGACGGCCCCCGTCCCGTTCATCACGCCCGTAGAGCAAAGCCTGCCCGATACATCGTATAAGTAAGCCTCATGGAGCGGAGACGTGAAGGATACGGACAGACGACCTTCTCCCGCCAGGACCCGAAGCTTATCATCAACCGCCAATGGATGGATGCCTGTGGGAACGCCTTCCACGGTTACAAATACCTCTGTTCCTTTTATAAAATAGAGACCATCAGATACCACACTATACGCAGCCAGCACGTAGCGACCCGGGGATAGGTTTACTTTTATTTGAGTACGTACCTCTTTCTCTTCCCCTGGCTGAAAGTAAGCGCCTTCAATAGACAAGTCCGTATATTCCCCCGTAGACAACGAATGCGCCATGAAGACTATCATCGGATTACGCTCATAGGCGCTCTCGTTACGAATCACCGTGCACAACACGTTCGAGCCACCCACTACCAAGCTCTCTTCCGAATAGACAGAATGCGTCCCTGTATATTCATCAGCGTAGGATATCACCTCTATCAAGGAATCCGTCGCCAACAAATGGATTTCGTTATTCCTCACCCTTGAAGGGGTTAGCTCCCGCCACTCCTTTTCGCCAGATACACGATACAACGCCCTCAACCCGTATAGACCCGGATCCAAGCATAGTGGATCAGTCTTCCACAAAAAAGAAGGTGAAACCACAGCTGGACTTATAACGCCCTTTTCCTCATAAACGATCTTGGATAGACTATCTCCGGTAAAGACTCCTAGAGCAAGCTCTAGCTCCTTCTCGGAGGAGGCATCTAGCTGTAGGGCATATTCAATGCCTAAAGAATCACCTTGCGAGATCGATGGACGATCTACATTCACCGAATTAACATTCAACGACAGATAAGGCTCGCTCGCCTCCGTGGGTTTCTGGAAACCGATAATCATATCTTGACCATAAGAGAATCCGCTATACGTTTTAATATATGGATTCAGCACATCCAGCTCGAAGAAACCGTTAGCGGCTCCTCCCCAACCCCAATTGATATGGAACAGGCCGTCCTTATCATAGCCATCGCAAACAAAGGCATGCCCACCACTCGTAGACGTCCCCCCGTACAAGACCGGACGTTTGGCCGCGAGCTCGACCTTCAACAACCTTTTCCAGCCTGCGGTCATATAATAGTCACGATGCAGACATAGCAGATTTTTATCATAATTAAGATTCTCGATCAATCCCTTGGCCATATATTCGTCCATAGTTCCGCTGCCAGCAGCAGAATAGAGCATATTACCAGCCACGCCCACAGCATACATCAACTCGGCGACAGCCTTATCTTGAACGGCGGTGGAAGTAGAGTCGTACACATCCAGCATATTCTTCCAGTCAAACGTATAGCCACTTAAATCCACGGGGAAAACAGTCTCGTTCACATTTTCCTCTCCCATTCGATATTGTCCTTTACCTACCGCTTTCTCCGGCCATTGGTGGTAATTCATGATCTGGACGGCAGCCGTAGCCACACAACCCGTCGCTGAACGCTTATCCCCATCCAACGGGCAAAGACTATTGTAAGGAGCGCCTTGATTCCATTTCGTCTGTATCAACGGCTCCACTCGCTCCGGAAACCCATCGTCTGAACGCGGAGACGAAACATTCTCCGGAAACACCTGTTCAAGCTGCGTATGGGCATGATCGATCTGGCGCTCGTATTCCTCAAACCAACCCCTCATGTTCGACGGCATATCTCCCGGATCGAAAGAACCCGACAGGGAGTAACCCAGCACCGGGGCGACACGGTCGTCGCCCGACACCATCACGAAACCATCCCCTTCCCCTACATTATAGATGTAGTAATACGGATCGGACGACACGGAACGCAGGCCGCTCCCCTCTCCCGTATACACCAACCGAAAATCGGATCCCGGGGCCGAGCGTAACATACCCTGTCCCTCATAAAAAGAGCGGGCCATCCTCAACGCCTCCGCCTCAGTACGCTGACGGGCCTCCAACGAGAAGGCCACGCTCACGACACACAATAAACATAACAGTAATCTTTTTTCCATCTATTATTTTTTTTTGACACTCGCAATGTACGCCTTTATTTAATGACGAATCCTTCCTCACAACCTTGAGTTGTGACATTCAGTCCTTAGTTTATGTCATTTGATACAAAATAACCAACGGGGTATGACCGTTTCCATACGGCTCTTTCATTTAACCATCCGTCTTTGCCAAGCTGGAATACAGGGATCCCCAATAAAATTCCGTACAATAAGCTCGTAAAAAGGAGACCGTATATAACACATTGATAATCAATACCCCAAAAACAGAATGATCTTTTCCGGAAAACACGTACATGTTTTCGCGAAAAGTCGTACATGTTTTCCGGAAAAGTCGTACGTGTTTTCCCGGGATCCTTCCTCCGAAAACAAAAGCGCATGATAAAATTCACAAGAAGCGAAACTCCCATCACTTGTATATCCCCTGTTTTTTACTTAATATCGCGTAACGATAATCAAGCTGATAAGATGAAAATAATAGCAGATAACACGGTTCCTTACCTAAAAGGGATCTTGGAGCCGATAGCGGACGTATCCTACCTTGACTCCAAAGAGTTTACTCCCACGAACATAAAAGACGCAGATGCCTTGATCGTACGTAGCATAGATAAATGTACACGCGAGCTATTGGAAGGTAGCCGGGTTCGCCTCATCACGACAGCCACGATCGGGTACGACCATATCGATATCCATTATTGCGAGAAGGCAGGGATCACGTGGAAGAACGCCCCGGGTTGCAACGCCGCTTCCGTGGGGCAATATGTATTATCCTCTTTGGTAGCCGTAGCCCTCCGCAAAGGAGAGAGACTAGCAGGGAAGACTATCGGTATCGTTGGCGTAGGCCATGTAGGGAGTATCGTGGAGAGGCTATGCGAGGCCATGGGGATGCGTGTGCTTCGCAATGACCCGCCCCGTGCCGAGCAGGAAGGTGAGGATGGATTCGTATCCTTGGACACGATCGCGAAAGAGGCGGATATCATCACCTTGCATGTCCCGCTGACCAAGGAGGGACGCTTCGCCACCCGCCATCTAGCCGATCATGCCTTTTTCGACCAGCTGGAACGGAAGCCATGGTTTATCAACAGTTGCCGAGGCGCCGTACATGATACGCAGGCCTTATTGCAGGCCAAACGAACCGGCAAGGTCAGCGAACTGATCATCGATTGCTGGGAGAACGAACCGGATATCGACCGGGAATTACTGTCGGAAGCCACGATCGCGACTCCTCATATAGCCGGTTTCTCCGCCGACGGGAAGGCGAACGGGACACGAATGTGCCTAGAGAATATAGGATGCTTTTTCGGTATCCGTATCGAAAAGATCAAGGAAGTCATTCCACCTGCCCCAACCAACCCATTCATCGACTTGGGACAATTCAAGGAGCACCGGGTGGAAGAAGCCATCTTGAGAAGTTTCAACCCAGAAGTAATCGACCAAGCACTAAGAGCAAATCCTCATCATTTCGAGCGATTTAGGGCAGCGTATGACCATCCCCGTGAGTTCCATGCTTACCAAGCGATCAAAGCTGACCCGGAAGAATTCGCCGTACTCCAGAAACTAGGTTTTCAAGTAGGCTAATGACAAAAAAGCCTTACAGTAAACTTTCGATCACATGAGGATAATGCGCATACTCCAAGGCATGCACTTTCGCAGCTACCTCATCTGGCGTATCCGAAGGTAATACCGGGCAAGAAGCCTGGAAGATGATAGCGCCCTCATCATAATGCTCATTAATATAATGTATAGTAATACCCGACTCCCGCTCACCAGCCTTTACGACCGCCTCATGCACATGCATGCCATACATCCCCTTGCCGCCATATTTAGGGAGTAACGCAGGATGGATGTTCACGATCTTTCCGGGAAAAGCCTGAAGAATAACGTCTGAGATCTTATTCATAAAACCGGCCAACACGATAAGGCAGACATCATATTCCGCCAACTTTTTCAAGATCGGCACACCGGCAATAAATTCCTCCCGTGAAAACACGAAAGAAGGAACGCCCAACTTGTTTACCCGCCCATGCACGCCAACATTGCGGTTATTTGATAAAACAACCGCAACATTAACGTTTTCACTGTTAGCAAAATATCGGGTGATGTTCTCGGCATTCGTACCAGATCCGGAAGCAAAAATCGCTATGTTTTTCATATTTTCAGATGTTTAAATGCACAAGAAAAGAAAAAATGTGCAGTTTTCCGCATTTTTAGCTTATTAAATTTGCTTTGTAACATAAAAAATTCTTTTCTTTGCACTGCAAATTTAAAAAGTATATTCGTATTTATTAATCTAAATTGAAAAAGTTATGTCTGAAGTTGCTGAAAGAGTAAAAGCTATCATCGTTGACAAGTTAAGTGTTGAAGAAACAGAAGTTACAAACGAAGCAAGCTTTACTAACGATTTAGGAGCAGACTCTCTTGACACTGTAGAATTGATTATGGAATTCGAAAAAGAATTCGGTATCTCAATTCCTGACGATCAAGCAGAAAAGATTACAACTGTAGGTGACGCTATCGCTTACATCGAGGCTAACGCGAAGTAATCAATCCTTTTAACTAAAGGTATGGAATTAAAAAGAGTTGTAGTAACAGGTCTTGGAGCTATTACTCCTCTTGGTAATACCCTCCCCGAAACATGGGAAGGTATTATCAACGGAAAAAGTGGCGCTGGACCTATTACTCAGTTTGATGCATCCAAATTCAAGACACAATTTGCATGCGAAGTTAAAGGCTTCGATCCGTTGAAAGTTATGGATCGTAAGGAAGCCCGCAAGTGTGATCGTTATAGCTTATTCGCGATCGATGCGGCGAAACAAGCGATCGAGGACGCGGCAATGGACTTGGATAAAGAAGATAAGAACCGTATCGGCGTTATTTTCGCTTCAGGTATCGGTGGTATCAAGACATTTGACGAGGAAGTATTGAGTTATGCGAAGATCAAGGATACGATCGGTCCGAAGTTTAACCCGTTCTTCATCCCGAAAATGATCTCGGATATCGCGGCCGGACATATTTCCATGCTTTATGGATTCCACGGCCCGAACTTTGCGACCGTCTCAGCTTGTGCATCTTCTACAAACGCTATCAGTGACGCATTCAATTATATCCGTTTAGGCAAGGCTAACGTCATCATCACCGGTGGAGCGGAAGCTGCTGTTTCTGAATCGGGTGTAGGTGGATTCAACTCCATGAACGCGTTATCGACACGTAATGATTCTCCCGAGACCGCATCTCGCCCGTTCAGCGCTAGCCGTGACGGATTCGTGATGGGTGAAGGTGGAGCTTGCTTGGTATTGGAAGAAATGGAGCACGCATTGGCTCGTGGCGCTAAAATATATTGCGAGATCGCAGGAACCGGAATGTCTGCCGATGCTTATCACTTGACCGCTTCTCATCCGGATGGTTTAGGAGCGAAGCTGGTTATGCGCAACGCATTGGAAGACGCGGGAATGACTCCGGAAGATATTGATTACATCAATGTTCATGGAACATCGACTCCCGTAGGCGATATCTCAGAGGTTAAGGCGATCAAAGATGTGTTCGGAGAACATGCTTATCAACTGAATATCAGTTCTACAAAGTCAATGACCGGTCACTTGCTTGGTGCTGCCGGAGCGGTAGAGGCGATCCTGTGTATTATGGCTATAAACGATGGTATTATCCCGCCGACCATTAACCATGCGGAAGGCGACGATGATCCTGAAATAGATTATAAACTGAATTTCACATTCAATAAGGCTCAAAAGAGAGAAGTGAAAGCCGCTTTATCGAATACGTTTGGTTTCGGTGGACACAACGCTTGCGCCATTGTTAAAAAATTCGTGAAATAACGTGTTTAGAAAGCTATACAAACAGCTACATAAAAGAATAAGGCTCCTGCATAATAAAGGTAGGGAGCCTTATTTGTCTTTATCAAAGATTCTAGGTTTTTATCCGGATAATCTCCAGATTTACGAGCAGGCCTTGTTGCATAAATCATCATCGGTAGAGACGGGTGATGGTAAATGGCTTAACAATGAGCGTCTTGAATTTTTAGGAGATGGAATTTTGGATGCGGCGGTCGCCGATATTGTCTATAAGCGCTACCCAAATAAGCGGGAAGGCTTTTTGACAAACACACGCTCCAAGATCGTACAACGGGAAACGATGAATAAGGTCGCCGTACAACTCGGCCTCGATCAAATGGTAGTCTATTCAACCAAGATAAACTCTCATAACAATCATATGTATGGTAATGCGCTCGAGGCTTTGATCGGCGCTATTTATCTGGATCAAGGTTATGACGTTTGTTATAAGTTTATCCGTGACGTGATGATAGAAAAGTATATCGATGTAGATATGCTCGTCCGGAAAGAGATAAATTTCAAGTCAAACTTGATTGAATGGAGCCAAAAGAACAAAATATCGATCTCGTTCGATCTAATAGAGTCTTTTACGGATCATGATGGGAATCCTGTATTCCAAAGCGCGATTAAATTGCTGGGCGAGCAAATTGGCATAGGTATCGGTTACTCCAAAAAAGAATCCCAGCAAGCGGCTTCTAAAATGGCGGTCAAAAGATTGCGGACAGACAAAGAACTCCAGCAACGTATCTCTGCCACAAAGAAAAAGAAGGCTGGTGAACTAACCGATGAAAAAGAGTTTTCTGACCTCCCAGAGGAAGAAACTGTATGATAAATAGCAGAACTTGGGTATATCGTTTGATATACCCAAGTTCTTAGTTCTATAAGAATAAGCTCATATAAAGTTGTATGTATGAAAAACCAGTACAGTAAACTTCTCCGAATATTAATAACCGGCATATTATATATCGGTTATTTCTCGATTTCAAGTTTGTTGGCGCAGATCAGCGAAGGAGGACTCCCCCCCAGCTTTCAATTCGCAGGTTCACTTCGAAGTGAAAAGCTAGCAGAACAAGTTCCAGTGAATTTCAGTGTGGAAGACCTCAAGACGGTCGATGCGTGGAGGGTCAGCCAAGGCGCTCCGTTGCGTGTAGCCAAGTCGATCCCAACCAGCTTCGACATCGCCAATAGCGGCGATTGGATTTCACTACCTGACGGTAGCCAAGTATGGCAACTTCACCTTCAAGCGAAAGGAGCGATCGCCTTGATCCTGTATTACTCCGATTTTTATATACCCAAAGGTGCCCGGTTATACCTGTATAACGCAGCGAAAACCCAAGTATTGGGTGCCTATACGCATCGTACGCATCCTAAAAACGGACCGTTCGCAACCCAAGCCGTAGCAGGCGATGAAGTGATCCTCGAATATGTACCTGCACCATCCGGCGAGACACCTCGACTACGCATTCGGGAGGTCGGTTACGGGTATAATCATCTTGAAGCGATCATGCCAGAAGTACAGGAAGCGCCGGGAGCCGACTTTTCAGGAGCTTGCGAAGTGAATATCAATTGCGAGGAGGGAGCCGATTGGCAGGAGCAAAAGAAGGGGGTGATACAAATGATTCAATACATCCGTAATAAAGAGGGAGAAGGAGGAAGCTATATTTGTACGGCTTCTCTGGTAAATAATACGGCCCGTGACAAAAAGCCTTATGTATTATCCGCCTTCCATTGTTCGCAAGATATGCTGGGCGAACAGACGGTTACTCCCGAGGAATTAGCAGTCTGGTTGTTTTATTTCCACCAAGAACATGTGGGCTGCGATAATGAGTCACCCATTTATCCGATAAAAACCATGGTAGGATGTACACGGAAAGCCTCTACCCCTGTCGAAAACGGTTCCGACGGACTGTTGCTGTTGCTTAACGACGAGATCCCCGACGATTATAATGTATTCTTTAACGGATGGGATCGTTCAAATATGCTTTCACTCTCGGGCGTAGGCATCCATCATCCTTCCGGCGATTATATGAAAATCTCCACCTATGGAAATTATCCGACAGAATCGATTACATGGCGTAATAGTGATGTTGGGAAAACCGGGGCCACAAACGCTCATTGGAACGCGACTTTCGATGCCACGCCAAACGGACACGGGGTGACCGAGGGAGGTTCTTCCGGCTCGCCTTTATTTAATAGCAAAGGTTTGATTATAGGTACGCTGAGCGGTGGAAGCTCCAGTTGCGAACTGCCCGAAGGATTGAATTTATACGGTAAATTGTATTATCACTGGAATAAATACAGTGATAATGATACAGCCCGGATGGATGTCTGGCTAGATCCACTCGGAACGGGCGTCACCTCGTTGCAGGGAATGACGCAGGATGGGAAAACGATCGGAAACGAGTATGAAGGTCCGACTGATTTGAAATACAAACAGATCTCCACGGGTGAGATTCAACTGACATGGAATGCCCCAGTCCTCGAAAAAATAGCTGGTTGGGGATCACAAGATCGTTATCAACAGTTCGGTCTCGGAGGAGATCCATTCTATTTCGCTCAGAAATGGGATACGAAAGATCTACAACCGGTGCATAAAAAAACGATCCGGAAGGTTAATTTCTATCCACAGGAAGGGGTCACTTATGGAGTCTATATCAAACAGGGAAACCGGGAGTATGAAGAGAGTTTCACTCAACTGCAATCAGGTAAAATAAATTCGGTCACACTTAAAACACCATTCGTAATCGACGCGAAGCAGGATTTACTGGTAGCCATTCATGTGATAAGCTATGCCAATAACACATACCCGGCATGCTCCGATGAAGGCCCCGCAGTCGACGGAAAAGGGAATTTATATTCTTTGGACGGAAAAAAATGGGAAACATTCTCAGATGATGAGCTAGATGCCAATGTTGTGTTATCGATCGTAATAAGCGCGGAAGAAGGTGAGCTCCCCTCAAGTTCCGTATTCTCCACGAGCACTTTCTCGGAGAAACCGCAACCCATGAGAACGGGCCGATTATCATTCCGGAAACTGGCTATCGCCTCTGATGCGCAAGAAGCAGAGTTGATCACGGCTTTTCCGGAGCTGACCGGTTATAAGGTATATCAAGATACCCGGGAACTGACGACATTACCTGTTTCTCAACGGAATTATACGGTGAAAAATCTGACAACAAGTACCCCTCTGCTCCAAGTAACGGCACTTTATGGAACCGACGAAAGCGCTCCGGCTACGGTAATTCCGGAAACGAGCGTAGGTAACGAACTGAAGCCAACAGGCGAAGAAGTAGATATTCAACCACGTATCTTCTCGAATGAAGTACAGATCCAGAATTATCAACAACTGAAATCGCTTGAGATCTACAGGGCCGATGGAAAGTTGATACGTAGCGTCCCGCAACCGGGAAGCAGTCTCAGCACGGGTGATTTTGCCACTGGAATGTATATCTTCCGCTTGACTACCGAAAAGGGAAGCCAAACCGTTCAAGGTATTAAAAAATAAACGGCCGCCTACTAGTATAAAGTAAAAAAGGTTGTGCGTTCTCTGACACACAACCTTTTTTATTTTATTTCCCGAATGTTACCCCCATCCGTTTTCCTTGTACGATCAAATCATGATCCGGTGTCACCAATTTTAGTTTTCCCGCTACTTCCGACAAGGGAATGGATTCCACCGTGTCTCCTTTCATACAAACCATACGTCCGAATTCACCAGTAGCGATCAGTTCCGTGGCATGGCCTCCCAAGCGAGTCGCAAGGTTACGGTCGAACGGAGAGGGGTTTCCACCCCGTTGGGTGTATCCCAATACGGTATCCCGGGTCTCGATACCCGTTCCCGCCTCGATAGCCCGGGTGATATAATCAGAAGGACGCTTTTTATCCGGAGTCTCGATACCCTCGGCTACTACAACGATGGAATAAGGTTTGCCCCTGCGAGCCCGATCCAAGATCGCCTCGTTCACCTTATCGATATCGTATCCCAATTCCGGAAGTAAGATCACGTCGGCACCTCCAGCCATCCCGGCATACAAGGCGATCCATCCGGCATGATGGCCCATCACCTCCACGACCATCACCCGCTTATGTGAACTAGCCGTAGAATGAAGACGGTCTATAGATTCCGTGGCGATATTCACGGCGGTATTAAAACCGAACGTAATATCCGTACCCCATATGTCATTATCGATTGTCTTGGGAACGCCTATCACGTTCAATCCGATCTGAGATAACAGATTGGCCGTCTTCTGCGTACCGTTTCCTCCGATACAAACCAAGCAGTCCAGCCCCAGCTCCTCATAATTTTTCTTAATGATCTCCGGCTTTTCCGAATCTCCCGAGGCCAAGAGCTTACGGAAAGGCTTCTCTCTGGACGTTCCTAAAATGGTTCCCCCTAAATTTAATATGCCGGATAAGCTCCGTTCATCGAAAACTTGGACGTCTTTATTCAAAAGACCTATAAAACCGCTATGAATACCTATCACTTCCATGCCGTAATGCATGATAGCGGTCTTGCCAACACCACGGATCGTAGCGTTGATACCGGGGCAATCGCCACCCGATGAGAGAATCCCTATTTTCATCGTAACGTTAATTTAGTACCTAGCAAAGATATAAATAAAAAGAGAATGCCTACATTTGCACTCGAACAAATAAAAAGAGCATGGATATTTTAACACAGATGATTTCGCTCCTTTTCCGCCATCGACAAACGGAGATCGGACGATTTGGGCAGGATATAGACCATATCCAGCGCAAACAGCTGCATGCTCTGCTTTCGACGGCACGCAAGACGGAATGGGGACTCAAATATGATTATAAAAGCATTCGCTCTTATTCTGACTTCTGCCAACGTCTTCCCTTACAGACTTATGACGAGATAAAGCCGTATGTCACCCGAATGATAAACGGAGAAAGGAATATTCTCTGGCCTTCGGTGGTGCGGTGGTACGCTAAGAGTAGCGGGACCACGAACGACAAAAGTAAATTCCTGCCCGTCACCCCCGAGATATTAAAGGGTTGCCACTATAAAGGAGGCTTCGATTGCGTGGCCATTTATCTGCGGAACAACCCGGAAAGCCGTTTCTTCTCCAAGAAAGGCTTGATATTAGGCGGCAGCCATAGCCCTTCCCCGCTAAACTCCGAGGCTCATCAAGGCGACTTATCCGCCGTATTACTTCAAAATCTCAATCCGCTCGTCAATTTAATACGCGTCCCCAAGAAACCCATTATCCTAATGGATGAATGGGAAAGCAAGATCAAGGCGATCGTGGAGAACACTTGGAATAAGGATGTAAACAGCCTATCCGGTGTTCCTTCTTGGATGTTGGTCTTGATCAAGGCCGTATTGAAAAAAACGGGTAGGGAATATCTTACGGACGTATGGCCTAATCTGGAGGTCTTCTTCCATGGGGGAATCAGTTTCGAGCCTTACCGGGAGCAATATAAAACCTTGATTCCATCGAATAAGATGCATTATATGGAGACCTATAACGCATCCGAGGGCTTCTTCGGGCTGCAAGACGATCCGACAGACCCCAGTTTGCTTATGATGCCGGATTACGGTATTTTCTATGAGTTCATCCCGATGAACGAGGTGGGTAGCGCCCATCCGACCGTGTTACCGCTGGAATCGGTAGAGACCGGGAAAAACTACGCGATGGTGATCACGACCTCGGGAGGATTATGGCGCTATCAGATCGGGGATACGGTACGTTTCACCTCGTTATTCCCTCATAAATTCGTTATCTCCGGACGTACCAAGCACTTTATCAACGCCTTCGGCGAGGAGCTAATGGTGGATAACGCCGATAAGGCGATCGCCATGACTTGCCTACGAACCGGGGCGAAAGTAAAAGAATATACCGCCGCCCCACTCTTTATGCTGGATAAGGCAAAAGGACGGCACCAATGGTTTATCGAGTTTGACAAGAAACCGGAATCTCTCGATGAATTCGCCACTTTATTAGATCAGAACTTACAAAAGCTGAACTCGGACTATGAGGCGAAGCGGTATAAAGAGATCTCCCTTCAACCGCTGGAAATCGTTATCGCCCACGACGGTGCTTTCTATGAATGGCTCAAGCAGAAAGGTAAATTAGGCGGCCAACACAAGATCCCACGCCTCAGCAACGACCGCACGCATATAGAGGAGCTTTTGCGCATCAACCAGTCTCTATAAGCCGGTATGCGCTTTATTCATAAGACGCATTAAAATTGATAAGTCAGATAGAATCCCGCCATATTCGAACTGAATACCGGAGCGGCCACGATCGGGCAGTTCTTCACATTTCGATTGATCCGCCGGGCGATAGCGTTACGAATCGGGAAATAGATCAGATACGATAACTCTACCGACAAGATCCCGAAACCCGCGCCGGCTACTACATCCGCCACCCAATGCCTGTTATTGTATAAGCGGGAACCCGCCACGAACGCCGCTATCGCATAACCCGAGTAAGCGAGTATAGGCGAGCTATCCTTAAATTCCTTATAAGCCATATGCGCCCCTAAGAAAGCATTCGAGGTATGTCCGGACGGAAACGAATAAGGCGCCCCGTCCGGGCGAGGCTCGTTTACCCAGTTCTTCAGCCCATGCACCATCAATCCGTTCATCCCTTCCGCTAAAGCGACCAAGCAAAGTTGGTCCACCCAGTTATGCTTCTCTGTTCCCATAAGGTCGCAGACAAATACCCAACCCAGCATTCCCCACTCCAAGTAATTGTCGATATGGATTTGCTTCACGGAATCTTTCCGGGAAAACAGGTGAAAGTCATTCATCCCGTCGATCGCCGTGCCTACGGCTCCCACCGTTATCAATGAGGCCGGAAGAATCAAGCTTTTCGGGTTAAACTTATAGGCGACGACAGGCATTCTCTCCTTGACAGGGGCTTGAGAACGTACGTTTAACGTATCGAGATCACCAACGCCGGCGAACGCAATGTTTACGAAGCCTATCAAAAGGCTTGCCAAGACGATTAATTTCCTATATATCATATCCGTTATTTTCCTCTAAGACATCCCTCTCCCGGATAAACCCTTCATCAAAATAGTTGTTCTCTATTTTCGAATGGATCACCCGCTGGAAATAGAAACGATGGTTATTCCAATGGAAGGCCGGGTATTCCCTGTTTTGTTTGACAATATTATTCGTGAAGACCAACCCGTCCACGGACTTGGCGTATACCAATGGCCTATCGAACGTAATAAACTCGTTCGCGTCGATCACGATATCACTATGGAAATATTTCCTTTGCGACGCTAAATCCGGGATTTCGGGATAAATAGAGATAATAGCGTTCGTAAATTGGAACATATTCGTCAAGGAGTTGATGAACTTATTCTTACGGATCAACACGTTCCGGCAAGCGCCGGTCTCGAACCAGCCGTTGCAATCACCGCACAGCAGGATCGCCGTCCCCGAGGTATGATCGAAAACATTATTCTCTACGACCGTTTGCCGAGGCGTGCTGAACAAGGAACCGCGGGCACGGTTATTCCGGATCACGTTATCCGAGAATAGGACCGTCGGCGTCCACTCCAGATTCTCTATGCCGAAGCCGCTTCCCTCATGGATCGAAGGATTCACCGTATTCTCAAACCGGATCTCGAACTCCTTCGCCCCTCGGTAATCCGGTTGATCAACTGCCTTGATAGCGGTAATCCGGTTTCTCGCCCCTATCAATTCCATGGTGCTCGAATGGATGAACTGCACGGAATCCCCTACCCTTCCCCATTCGAAACCATACGATTGCGGGTGCATATACCGGCCTACCAAGGTAGAGTCATTCACTCGTCTCACCACTTTCAGGTAAGTTCCATGCACATTGATAGCGTCGTCCATCATCCCTTCGTACAAGCCATTCTTGGAGATGATCGTTCCCTTGCAGGCCGAGAAATGGGTAGCGTCCGCCTGTGTCGTGAAATACCGCGGATCGTCCGCCCCTTTCAAGCAAACGGAGAAACCATCCAGCGTGATATTCTCGCTCACTTGCGCCAAGAGGCCCATTCCCTCGGCATAATGAACCTTGATATTCTCCAGAGTCGTATTCACGTCATGATACAGGAAGACACCGGGAGCCGGACGTTCCCAAGAACGCATGGCGATCACCGTACCGGGCACCAAACGGCTGTCTTTCCAACGGGGAGACTTTATCAGCCTTGGAGAAACCTCGATCAAGCCCCGCACGCCTACCGGGATATCGCTTGTATTATACACCAAATGACGTGTATCTCCCTCGAAGGCGATACCGGAACCGGGAGTCAACTCCCAGCCTTCTCCCTCCGCTACAAACACGCTATCCCGTATCTCATAGCGTACCCATGGAGCCACCTCGAAGGTGATCCCGCCTTTCAGCGTATCGTTCTCCACCACTTTTACCTGTGAAATCTGAGGATGCTTGAAGTCTATACTGAAATTCTTCAAGACACAATTCCTCGAATCCAGCAAAGAGACCGGCAACATCCTGCCGTGGAAGATTAACTCCGAGCCTTGCCCGTCGAACACCATATTCTTCATCCCCTCGAAAGGCAAACCTACTTTCTTCGGATTCATTTGATCATGATTCGAGATGAAATAGACACGCTCCGCCGCGCTATCGGGATAAAACTCATAGCGGCCCTTAGGCAAGGTCACCACAATGGTCTGGTTTTCCTCGCATTTCTCCCGTATCTGCTCCAATGCCCTCGCCATAGCGGGCGCATTATCCACATTCTCGACCGGGGATAAACCATAAGCCGACAAATCATACCTCCCTTCCGTAGAACAAGCGCTTCCAAACAGGGAATAAAGCAGGACAACTGCCCCCCATAGATACCATTTCATAGAAAATCAATTAAATATATCCGCGAAGGTATGTATTTTACAGGGTAAGCGCACTAAAAACAGACAACAACTTTCCGTCTCATGAATCCTATCACGAATCTCCTATAATAGCAGCCTGAGTTTTCTCCTAATAAAACAAAAGTTTCCTCAGTAAGAAACTTTTGTTTCCCTATATAGAAACGAAAGTTTTTCCTTGAAGAAACTAAAGTTTTCCGTATAAGAAATTTAGAAAAACTGCAATAGACTGATAATCAATTAAAGTACAAAAAGAAACAGCTACCCTTTCCATTCTCGGATTCTACCGAGATATGGCCGCCATGCAAGGTGATTATTTGCTTACAGATGCTTAAACCGATACCCGAGCCGGAGGGCTTGGTGGTGAAGAAAGGTACAAAAACCCGGTCGATCACCTCGGGTAAGACACCGATACCGTTGTCTCGCACGGTAAAGACGAGTTCGTTTCCCTCCTGCTGAGCCGCCACGATAATCTCGGGGTTTGACTTTTCCGCACAAGCCTCACAAGCATTCTTCAGTAAGTTCAAGAAGACCTGCTCCATCTGCGCCCGATCCGCGAACCATTCCAGAGGCTCGTCCGGCAAGCGGAAACGGATAGAAGGCTCAGGGCACAAACGCCCTAAATCCGAAAAGAAATCTTTCACTAAGATACGGGTCTTTACCGGAGAGGCGATCCGGGTCAATCTCCGGTAATTCTCAACGAAATCCAGCAACCCTTTACTCCGGCGATGGATGACATTTACCCCATGCTGGATATACGAACGATTCCGGACATCATCCGGATCTGCTTTGCAACGTTTGCTCAAGGTCTCGGACAACGAGATAACGGGTGTGATGGAGTTCATGATCTCGTGCGTCAAGACACGGATCAATTTCTGCCAAGCCTCCATCTCATTCCGCTCCAAGGTAGAATGGATGTTCTTCAAGCTGACGATCCAACGCTCGCAACCTCGCAAGTCGATACGAGTGGCATCGATCGCCCAATCTTGCGGAACGGATGGTTTTCCGTAACGCACCACCGTCTTCCCCGCCTTGATAGCCTCCAAAAACTCATTGGGTAACCGACACCTCGTATCCAGCAACGCGTCGGCGGTCCGGTTCTTCCATTCAATAGCCCCTTCCTTGTCGGTAACAAGTACGGCTGTATCCACCTTATTCAACAGGCTCTCAAAATACTGCCGCCTCACCTCCTCGTCCATCAATCGGCCACGCAAGGATCGCAGGGCTGCGGACAAATCGTCCGCCAACTCCCGCATCACCTTATCCTCGTAAGGTGAACGAACGATCTGGATCAAGTCTTGCTGCCGCAAGCAATCCACCACATAACGCCAATACTTCACCTGCCGCATCTGTATGAAATAAAGATGAATCGAGAAATACAAGATCGCGATCCCGCAAAAAGTAGGACAAAAGATAATCTCCTCATGCACGCAATAGAACAGGAGTCCCGTAGACAAGACGATGCCTACGATGTGCGAGATGACCGTGAACGCATACGATCTCATAAGCCGAACTTCTCTATTTTACGATACAAGGAAAAACGGGTGATACCCAATAGCTCGGCGGCATAGCTCATATTACCATTGCTTTGCCGCAAGGCTCGCTCGATGATTTTCCGCTCGGCTTGCTCTAGATTCAAATCAGGGTCCAGCTCCTTCTTCCGCTCGTAAGAGGCCGTATAGAGAGGGAAATCATCCGGTCTCAGCACCGTACCCTCGTTCAAGATCACGGCTCGCTCCAAAACATGCTGCAACTCCCGGACATTACCGGGCCAAGGGTATTTCATCAGCTTACTCCCCGCCTCCCGGCTCAACCCTTTGATCGTTTTCTTGTATTTCCGGCTATACAGCCTCTGGAAATGATCGGCCAGCATCAAGATATCCTCTCCCCGCTCACGCAGCGGTGGTATGGCTATCTCTATGGTATTGATCCGATAGAGCAAGTCTTGCCGGAAACTCACCTCGCCCACCAGCTGACGCAGATTGGCGTTGGTAGCGCAGATCAAACGAACATCGATCGAGATCGGTTCCACCGCTCCCAAACGGGTGATATGACGTTTCTCTATAGCTGTCAGCAATTTAGATTGCATCGGCAAGGACAGGTTACCGATCTCGTCCAGAAAGAGCGTACCGCCGGAAGCCATCTCCATACGTCCCGGCTTGGATCTTCGGGCATCCGTGAAGGCACCTTTCTCATAGCCGAACAACTCACTCTCAAATAATTGTTCCGGGATACTTCCCAAGTCGATCGTCACGAAAGCATCGTCACGCCGGGGCGAGTAATGCCTCAACAAACGGGCAACCAGATCTTTTCCGGTACCGCTCTCACCGGTAATCAATATATTCGCGTCGGTCTCCACAAGTTTGTAGATCGTGTCTTTTACCTTCAGCATAGCCGGCGACTCACCGATCAATTCCGGCAATGTGTCGTCCTCCTTCATGGCTTTCATTTGCTCTCGCAAACGTCCTACCTCCTTACGGGAATGGCTCAATCGAATGCCCGACGAGAGGGTAGCCAGCAACTTCTCCGTTTCCCACGGCTTGGAGATGAAATCGGTAGCGCCAACCTTAATGGCCTTGACCGCTTTCTCTATATCCGAATAGGCCGTCATGAAGATCACGACCGCCTGCGGATCGATCTCCAAGATTTGTCCCAAATACTCAAAACCCTCCTGCCCGCTCACGGCATCCCGATGGAAATTCATATCCAGCAAGACCACGTCCGGTTGGAACGTCCGCATGAAATACTCGATGCGTGCCGGTTGTGTCGTTACCTTCACCTTTTGCATGTACGGCTCCAACAGTAAGTTCAATGCGAACAACACATCCTTATTATCGTCGATGATCAATATCTTTCCTTTTTCTTCCATACGGACAAAGATAAAGGGAATAAAGACAGCTTGTACGTGCATTATCGCACAAAAAATGTACGCTATCGCACTACATGAAGAAATACAGATTTTTCTATGATTCTATTTTCTAATACGTTACATTTATGGCATGATATTTGAATCGGATTCAGCGAAATTGAGTCATCAGCGATATCATCAAAAAACGGAATTGCCATGTTAATACATTACTGTGTCATTGCCTTCAAAAACATCTGGAAGTATAAAGTCAGCGCCTCCATCAGTATCCTAGGGCTGGCTTTCGCCCTCGTCTGTTTCGTGCCCATACTCTATTGGATGGATCATGAGACCACTTACGATTCTTTCTACAAGGATTCCGAATCCATCTACCGTGTCTATAGCGTAGAGAAACAATCCGGGAAAGTAAACAAAGGAGCCTCGAAAGGTATCGAGAATAGCCTACGAGAGCAAGTCCCAGCTATCGAAGCCTCCACCACGCTTATGCTTTCAACCGAAAACTGCCGTACCCAAGCGACTCCTTATATCCAAATGAATATGCTTTATACGGACAGCACGTTCCTAGAGGTATTCCCGCAATCTTTCGTTTGTGGAGAAATGAGTCATCCGCTACAAATCGTAAACAACATGATCTTGAGCGAAAGCATGGCGGTCCGTCTATTTGGCGACGCGGAAAAGGCGATCGGGCAACCGATACACACCTTGATGAGAGCCTCCTTACCTCCCTACATCGTCACGGCGGTGGTAAAAGATCCACCGGCTCATACCAATCTACCGTTCGACGCGATCATCAACCATAACATGATACAGCATTTCTCCCAGTTACCTCCAGAGGCACAATGGAGCTTCTTCGTGATGGACTTATACGTGAAACTCCATCCAAGCGCAGACCCAAAAGCCTTCGCCAATCAACTAAAAGAGCTACCCGAACGTATCGGGGTGAACAAGGAGATCGAGTTGCGAACACTCCCCATCCGTGAGATCCGGCATCATCTGAATGAAGATACACCTTTTACCTTAAATTTCATCGGCTTGTTTGTCGTATCTGGTGCCCTATTATTGTTTGCCGCCCTCTTCAATTTCTTGAATTCCTATATGGATCTCTTTCGGCAACGTGTGCGGGAATGGCGTTTACGGACGGTCAACGGCGCAACGAGAAAGCAATTGATCGAACAAATGTCTGTCGAACTAGGCTGTTCCGTACTTGCATCCTTGTTGGTAGCCTTGATCTTCATAGTCCAAGTCAAGCCGCTTTTCGCCCGATGGCTGGAGATTGATTTGGAGATGGGCCGGTTCCTGTTTCTTTTCGCAGGGGTAGGTATAGGTACATTCCTCATCCTCCAATGTGCAGGATTAGTATTCTTCGGACAGTTCAGCCATACGGCAACCACCTCGCTCGTTCCCAAAGAGACAGTCAAACCCCTTTTGTTACGCCGCATGGCCGTGACCTTACAATTGATGATCAGTATCCTGTTCATCGTAGCATCACTGGTTGTCATGGAGCAAATGCGATTCGTAAATCAAAAAGATTTAGGTTTCGATCCAAAAGGCCTTATCCAACTATCCGGCTTCGTAGACGTATCCGGGAAAATAGAATCCACGTTGATGCAAGAGTTAAGTGCCCTGCCGCAGGTCAAAAGTTTCACCGACACGAACTTTAAGCCTCAACATCATGTCGATCCCATGGCGATCTTCACGAATGTGGAATGGGAGGGAAAACCGCTGGACACAAAGGTGGACTTCCACCTCTATGGAACCGATCACCGGTTCGGTGAGACCTTCGACCTAAAGATGTTAATGGGCCGGTGGTGGACAGAAGGCAACGAACTTAGTGTCGTGCTCAATGAGTCGGCGGTTCGAGCCATGGGCTTACAAGACCCGGTCGGCAGTATCATCCGTATGCCGTGGTGGTCTGATTTCAGTGTGATCAAAGAATACGAAATCGTCGGTGTCGTCAACGATTTCCATGCGCTATCCTTCCGGGAGAGCATTCATCCGATGCTATTCATTCCTTCGGGCGGACTGGTGAATAATTTGTATATCCGGGTCGTAGCGGGTGAGGAAGGAAACGTCACCCACCGTATCACGGAGCTACTGCCCAAGATTGACCCGACATTAGCGGACACCCAACTCACCCCGATCGGAACGCTTTACGATCAACTGAACCAATCCGAGATCGTCGGGCTGAAGATCTTCTCGTTCCTCGCTTTCGCTTGTTTGCTAATCTCCTTGTTCGGCATCTACGCCGTCGCTACAGCCTCCACGAAACGGCGGCGTAAAGAGATCGCTATCCGGAAAGTAGTAGGCTCGAAAGCCTCCGAGATCATTTTCTTGTTCTTCAAGGAATACATGCGATTAATTGTCATCGCCGGAATCATCGCTTTCCCGATCAGCTATCTCGTCATGAACTACTGGTTGCAAGGCTACGCCTATCGCATCCAAATCCAGATCTGGTGGTTGGTGGGAATATTCATCACCATTACCAGCATGGTTCTAGGTACGATACGTGAACAGGTATGTAAGGCAGCCAATGAGAATCCGTCGGAAGTCATCAAGAGTCAATGAATGCCTATGAAAACTACAGACTATTCACGATCAGCTTGATAATACCAAGGATTTTATGTAAGTTCGCGATTCCTAAATATATAATAGAATATGGAACATCCATTGAATATTTACAACACGCTTACGAGAAAGAAGGAGCAATTCATACCCCTGCACGAGCCGCATGTAGGTATGTACGTATGTGGCCCCACGGTTTATGGTGACGCCCACTTGGGACACGCACGTCCGGCGATCACGTTCGACTTGCTATTCCGTTACCTTACCCACCTAGGATATAAAGTGCGTTATGTACGTAATATAACGGATGTAGGGCATCTGGAGCACGACGCCGATGATGGGGAGGATAAGATCGCCAAGAAGGCACGGCTAGAACAGTTGGAGCCGATGGAAGTGGTTCAATATTACCTCAATCGTTATCATCAAGCGATGGATGCGCTGAACGTACTTCCTCCCAGCATCGAGCCGCACGCTTCCGGACATATTATCGAACAAATCGAGTTAGTCAAGAAGATTCTGGATAACGGCTACGCTTACGAAAGCCAAGGCTCCGTCTATTTCGACGTAGAGAAATATAATAAAGATCATAAATACGGCATCCTCTCGGGTCGCAATATCGAGGATATGTTGAATACGACCCGTGCGTTGGACGGGCAGGACGAGAAGCATAACGCCATCGACTTCGCCCTTTGGAAATGCGCCCAGCCGGAGCATATCATGCGTTGGCCGTCTCCGTGGAGCGACGGCTTCCCCGGTTGGCACTGCGAATGTACCGCTATGGGCAAGAAATACCTCGGGGAGCATTTCGACATCCACGGGGGTGGCATGGACTTGATCTTCCCGCACCATGAATGCGAGATCGCACAAGCCGTGGCTTCCCAAGGAGATGATATGGTTCATTATTGGATGCACAACAATATGATCACCATCAACGGCCAGAAGATGGGTAAATCATTAGGTAATTTCATCACGCTGGAGCAATTCTTCACGGGTGATCATCCCTCCTTGCAACAAGCGTATTCCGCCATGACCATCCGTTTCTTCATCCTGCAAGCGCATTACCGTAGCACGGTCGATTTCAGCAACGAGGCTTTACAGGCTGCCGAGAAGGGCTTGTCACGCTTGATGGAGGCATACGGACATTTGATGAAGTTGCAGCCGTCCGCTACCTCTACCGTAGACACGAAAGGTCTTCGTGAGAAATGTTTCGAGGCCATGAATGACGATTTGAACTCACCAATCGTGATTTCTCATCTATTCGATGCCGCCCGTGCGATCAATTCGATAAAAGACGGCAAGGCTACCATAACCGAGGAGGACCTGAAAGAATTACAAGAGGTATTCCACTTGTTCTTGTTCGACATCCTAGGTATGAAAGACGAGGCTTCCGCCGGTGGTAACAGCTATGAGACTTTTGGCAAGGCCGTAGACTTATTATTATCCATCCGCCAGCAAGCCAAGGCGAATAAAGACTGGGCCACCTCCGACAAGATCCGTAACGAATTAACCGCGATGGGATTCGAGATAAAGGATACCAAGGATGGTGCGGAATGGAAACTAAGCAAATAATCCACCAAGCGAATAGTAAGAGGTTATGACAATCCATGAATTTCTTCAAGGCGATAAATTCGCCTTGCTTGCGGGCGTTGAATTATTAGAAACGGGCAACGGTTACGCCAAGGCGCGTATGCTCATCAAGCCCGAACATTTAAATGGTGGAGGCGTATGTCAAGGTGGGGCGATCTTCACGTTGGCGGATCTGGCTTTCGCCGCGGCGACTAATAGCCACGCACGCCTGACATTATCCATTACCTCAAACATCAATTTCTTTAAGGCGGAGAGTAAGGGATACTTATATGCGGAAGCGAAAGAAGCGTTCAGCCATAAGAGACTGGCGAATTGCGAAGTCCGTATCACCAATGAAGCCGAAGAATTAATCGCGACTTTTAATGGTACAGGTTACCGCAAAGACACGGAATTACCCTTCACTCCGTTGGTTTAAAAAAGAAATTCTATAAAAAGCTCTCGCCCCAGCTCCGTGATGAGCTGGGTGCGAGAAACACAAGCCTATCTAAAAAGCTTTCATTTCTTCTGCACCACGATACGGCAAGTAAGCGGGGCACGCAGGTTATAGGAGTCTTTATAATAGACCTCGGCCGCCCCGATCTTCAGTTTCGCCCGGATCTTTACCGGGATATGGTTCTCGTCATCACCGATCCAAACCTCCGCCGCTTCCTTGGCTTGGGAAAATGCCTCATCGTAGATATCGATATAGAAATGACGGGTACGGAATTTCGCCTCCTTATGCTCGACGATCTGTTGTCCCGTATAGCGGAAACGAGCGTTCACGAGCTCCCGGCCGATAGCGATCATGAAAGGGAACTCCGCACCATAACTCATCGTCCGCCAATCCAGCGAACGGAGATACATCGTAGCTCCCAGCATATCGAATACACGCCCTTTCGCCATTAGCATCGTGTCGATCTTCGTCTCCTTTAATGTATGGCGATGCGAGTGGATATCGATCCTACCGCTTCCTTGATACTCAAACTGGAGATTATCCACCAGATAGTAGTCTCCCTCGTTCGTGCGCTTCGAGCTGAACAAGAGCCGAGGCTCCTTTGAGTAATGGCAATCCATCGTATCACGCATCCTGAAGACTTTCTCGATCACGCCGGCAGAGCGGAACAACAGGTTATAATGCCATGACGGCGCTCCTTGGTATTCCGATTCTTTCACGGAAAGGGTAGCCAATCCGGCCTTCGACATGATCAGGCCCCATTTAAAATAAAGATCGTAATCCACCCGTTCCCCATGGGATAACGGCAACGTTTGTGCCCGCAAAGACGTAAGACTCGCTACACACAAAAAGAAAACGCATATATACAGTTTAGAAGCGCAAGCCGCCCACACCGCTGTTCCTATTGGACGAAGACTGTGTTCCCTCATTTTTGTAATCTCTTTTCTTTTTCGTTAGCTCTTTCGGTTTATTCTTCGTGATATCGATCGGTTTCTGCCGTTTCATCGGTGTAGCCTTGATATTCCAAGTCTCCTCCACTTGCCAATTCTGCATGATATTGAATATCTTCGGGCAATAGAAGACAAGTTCCGGCTGCCGTTTATCGGCGTAATTACCGGTATCCCAGACACCGTTATCATTCACGTCTAATACTAAACGGGCATAATATTTATCCGGTTTCAAGTCCATGAAAAGCACGCCGCCATCTTTTACCTTCACCTTACGGATCGGCTGGTCGCTGCTATTCAATAATTCCACGAAAGCGGTGGTATCCGCTCCCTCAATATTGATATATAAATGCCCGTACTCATCTTCCTTCTTGATCTTGAATTCCCCGCTATACACATCGTTCCATTTACCATAGGCACTGAATATCGTGGCGGAGTCTACTTCCAAACGGTATTCCTCTCCATACTTCCACGGGCGCTTGATGAAGAAGTTCAAAGAGTTCGTCGTATCCGGAAAGAAATCGAAGTCTACGGCTTCCCAAAGCGTATCCACTTTCTGATCCAGATAGAAATGATCTTTCGTTAACCCCGCTACCGGTTCGCTAAACGTAACAGCGACCGTATCATACAGGTTGATCGAACCGGAAGCGTTTACGTTCATTCCCAGAAACTCGATGGGTTCCGGCTCATCGTCTTTTTTCTTTTTCTTCTTCTCCACAGGACGGCGACGCATGGTAAATTGTACCGTATCGGTCTGCGGACGAAGTATATTCATGGAATCGCTTTTCAGGTAATTCACCTCCACTTGCAGCGTATCTTGCTTCCAGATCAAAGAATCGGTCAACCAGTAATGCACGGCTTTTCCTTCCTCCGCTGTCTGCAAGAAATACCAATTGCTATCCGCCGGGGTGAAATTCAAAGGAACCGGTACCGGAATAGTATCCAAGGAGGTATTGAAACGCAAGGTTAGTATTTTCTCATCCGTACGCTCCGGCTTCAACATATATTGACGCTCTACTTTTTCCTTAAACAGGCGCAACTCGATATTGTCCGGCATAAAATGGGTATAACCGACTGTCATCACCGTATCGATCGTCAAGCTATCTTTCCAAATCGTATCCTGACGGGTCGTCAACTCGAACGCGGGGACGATCAAGGAATCGTAAAAAGCGATCTGCTGCCCGGGCTGGCTGTACTTGTAGGAGCGCATCACATCCTCCAAGGCATAGATCCGATAGGTTCCGGGGGCCATATTACGAATCGTAAACTCTCCCTTGTCGTTCGTACGGGAAGTACGGACAAATGGGATCGTCGTAAAGGCGGAATCCTCCAGATTCGTATGCACGCCGATCGTAATACCCGGCATAGGCTCCAGATTCTCGGCGTTCAGCAAGACTCCGGACACCTCCATACTATCAATGGATTCGCCGGTAGAGAACGCGAAGGAATAATTCTCCAATACATTCTTCTCATTATTATCGGAGATCGAATTGGTAAAGTCTATCGTATAGGTCGTATTCTCCTTCAACGTATCCATCAGCTCGATGACCGCCTTCCGGCCGTTCGCCCGGATAACGGGTTGCTCCATTTGGGGTGGAGTGATGATCACGTTCTCGGTAGGCTTATCGATCTGGATCAACTCATCAAAAATAATCTCCACCTTCTTTCCCTTATAGTTTATCTGGCCGGGCAACGGCGTACTGCTTACGAACTTAGGCGGAGCCTCATCATAAGGCCCTCCGTTCGGCGAGGCTATATTCGCGCACGAATACAGCACGACCAGCAGAAGTACCCCTATAAAGAACCGTAAACTATTTCTCACATATTTATCTTCCATTCAATACTCTCATTTCAATTGAGGGACAAAAATAGGGAAAAATCCCGTGAACGATAAGGATATATACGCTAATTAATCTATCTTAAAATGAAAAAGCCCCTATCTCCTATTAAATAAAAGAGATAGGGGCTCTACAAGTATCTCAATTATTTGAACGCTACTCTATGAACCTCAAAAATCGCATCGCTTACTTGTATCCTTAAAATATATATGCCGGAATTCACTTGATTAAAATCAAGCGTACCCCCGCTTCGTTCCATTTTCCCCTCAGCGACTAATAGGCCTGTCGCTTGATTATATAGCTGATAAGAGACTTGATTTGAAACAACCACATCAGACAAAATAGATGACTCGTCATTCTCTAATTGATTTTCTATGACATCCACAATTTTACTGGATCCATCAGAATAAACCATATAAGAGCTTTGCACGGATACAGTTGTTGATGCCGCAGAGCCCGCCGCCCCACACTGAGTAGTATAAGCACGACACGCTATATAATAACTGCCCGGAATCGAGAATGTTATATAATTTGTATTACGAGAAGGAGATTGGCTCGCTCCCTGACTTGGTGATACGGTCCATTTATACTCACAAACACTATTATCATAAAGAGGATTCGCTATAAAACTCCCCCCTTGATTTAGGCGTACACTCGAAGGTCCGGTAACTTTAGTTACTGTTGGATATCCTGCATAAATCGCTTTAGATACCGCAGCACTTTGTCCTCCTAAACTAGCGGTCAAGCGTATCCACTCATCTCCAAACTTACCCGGAGCTATCCCTACAGATACTGTTTTCGTACTCTGTCCTCCCTGTATCTCTAGCTTGCCATTAGTATAGCTCCAAGTCAATTGTACCTCAGAAGGAACAGTTACATTACTAATCGTATAATTACCATTATAGCAAATCACGGATTCTCCAGAAATCAGATAACGGAAAGGTGATACGGTAAATGTCTTAGAGATAGTTCGCACACCGGAACAACCCGACAAGCTAACAACAGCTTGCACCGTAACAGATCCGGACTTCGTAAATATCACTTTAGGGGCAGCTGTTCCTTGCCCTGATGCCACATATATACCCGTTCCGGACCATGTAGCCTTGCTTAACGAAGAAGAAGCGACGTCCAACGCTAACGTACTATATTCAAATTGGTAAGCAGCTGTAGAAGTTATCGCTGGATCTGAAATTCCTTTATAAGGACAATTATACCATTGAGATACTTCACCATTTTTCTTCAACCGGACCTTAACTATTCCATCTGTAGGGCACACACTTGAGGTGATACTTACGCTATTCAATTCCAACCCTTCCTTCGTATTTCCTCCATTATTGATTTTCCATCCGGAGGGCGTACTCCATTCATAAGTCATTCCTTTCACTAATTGAGTGGTAAATGTATTAGTCTGAGTTTTTCCAAAAGGAACAGAAGTTGGATAAGCCGTAAAGCCAAATTTACGAGTGAAAGATATAGAGGAATACCCACTTTTATCAAATTCAGCACCTTGATTTACACCACGTACCTTGACTGTTCCTGTACCGACATTATTTGTCGTAATATTGATGGATTCAGAAGAAGTAGTAAATACACCTGTTTGAGTACCACTTTTCCATCCTTCAGGTAAAGTCCACTCATATTTAGTAACCAGATTTTTATCTCCAGTTGTTGTTTGTCCCGGGTAATAAAATTTTTGACCAAGCAAAACTGTTATATTCTGAACTCCATAGTCTAAATTAGTAGAAGTTTTTGAAGTAAGAGAAGGCGGAGTTACTCCATTCAAACTTTTTATTTTTTGAGTGTAAGAGGCTGACTGCACTCCGCTAACTCCCGAACTATAATAAACTTCAGCCGTTAATTTCCCTTGAGGAGTACTACCATTTGTAGACTTCACATTATCCCAATATACGGTTATACCATAGAAATTCCCACCGGGGATTGAGGTTTGGGATGAACCAAGGGAAAAAGACCCACCCGAGACAGTCCAATTTACTCGGGCAATATTACTCCCTGCATCCAATACATAATAATATCCCATTTTTGGAGTAACGAACTCTGGTACGTCTTTGTCTGGTTTTAACACTGGATGCTGTGCCATCGCACTAACTATACTGAAAAAAACATACCAAAACGGATAACAACAATTTCATTCGTTTCATAATAAATCAATTTAAAGGTTTAAAACAAAAAATACACTCCACATCGAAAAGCATGATCGATATGTGTATCATAATCCACTTCACGAGGAAGTTCTGAGAATTGTTCGGAATAATGATCCAACCCTCTCACGGAGAAATAGCATCTATAATCAAACTCAACACCTACAAATCGCCACGTATATCTCAATCCCACTTTGGGATATAAAGAATAATCATTGAATCTATCTCGCAGAAAAGGGTAAGGCTCTCCTTCTTGAACCTCCTGATATCGAAAATAGAATCTTTGGTATTCCAATCCTCCACCCGCAAACAGATCTAAGTTCTTATACGACACAATGGAATAATCATATCCAATGCCCAAGCCATACAATCGCATTTTATGAGTATAGTAACCCCGTATGACGGGATCTACGTAACCATAATCGTCTCTCCAACTTTTCCATCCCAACGGCACATTCACATAAAATGAATGCTTTTCTGAAAGATTATACCGTACCGTAAGCTCTATCGGATGTATTAGCTCCTTCACCCGATCTTTAAAACCATAGGCGATACCAATACCAAACCGAGCCGGTTCCTTTTCCTTTGTAATCTCCTGCGCATTGGATGTCGCAAATAGCAAAAGAAAACATACCAAAATGGATAAAAACAACTTTGTTCGTTTCATAATAAATCAATTTAAAGGTTTAAAACAAAAAATACACTCCACATCGAAAAGCATGATCGATATGTGTATCATAATCCACTTCACGAGGAAGTTCTGAGAATTGTTCGGAATAATGATCCAACCCTCTCACGGAGAAATAGCATCTATAATCAAACTCAACACCTACAAATCGCCACGTATATCTCAATCCCACTTTGGGATATAAAGAATAATCATTGAATCTATCTCGCAGAAAAGGGTAAGGCTCTCCTTCTTGAACCTCCTGATATCGAAAATAGAATCTTTGGTATTCCAATCCTCCACCCGCAAACAGATCTAAGTTCTTATACGACACAATGGAATAATCATATCCAATGCCCAAGCCATACAATCGCATTTTATGAGTATAGTAACCCCGTATGACGGGATCTACGTAACCATAATCGTCTCTCCAACTTTTCCATCCCAACGGCACATTCACATAAAATGAATGCTTTTCTGAAAGATTATACCGTACCGTAAGCTCTATCGGATGTATTAGCTCCTTCACCCGATCTTTAAAACCATAGGCGATACCAATACCAAACCGAGCCGGTTCCTTTTCCTTTGTAATCTCCTGCGCATTGGATGTCGCAAATAATAAAAGAACAGCCATAGACAAAAACCATTTACTCCTCAGTATATACTTCTTACTCATACTCCATCCCATATTGCACGTTCATAAATATTCGATATAAAAACTATCTTTCAATAACTCCATAAAGATAGCCTCCCAAAGCCCTTACCAGTTAACTGATAACTTCCCGATCCAACCTCAGAGATATCAAGCATATATAGTACTCCGTATCCCCGAATATTCGTCAGTATATGACTAAGGCATAAATATGCCAATAACATGATAAAATTTTTGTTTACTTCCACCGTCCTTTCTTTATTAACAATAGGTTAAATCCTATCAACAAATATAGGTCTTATATTTAACTATTCCAAGATATTTGAGTAGATAAAGAGAGATTTTCTTAATCATATCATGTTATAAATAAAGCATTGTCCGGATATTCCCACATCACGGATTTCATATCAACTAATTTTTGTAAGACAGTAAACAGAAGCCCTTATTGTCATTTTTTTCTCTTAAAGTATGTCATCGCAACTCAGACAGGAAAAAACATTAGCTTGTTTTCCAGAAAACACGTACATGTTTTCGAAAAAACACCATAGTGTTTCGCAAAAAACATGTACGTGTTTTTCTGAAATTGGTTATCAATCATTTACAAAATGGCAATTCGTATCGAACTTATTGTAAAATAAATCACTAAAAATGAAGCGGGCATTTATATAAAACAGTATCTTTGCATCTAATAGGAATATAACCAAATAAATACAACGACTATGTCAGAAGTATCAGGTATCGAATTGGAGAAAGATGCGGCAGGGAACAACAGCTACGTCCGTATCGACTTAAAGAAATATGGGGATATGATCAATCCTATATTGAAACAGCTAGGAGTTATCGGACAAACTCAATTTGACAAGGATTGGGAAAGAGCACTCGACCCGGAGACATTCCGGAAAGAAGCGAAAATACGATTAAGAGAATTATTCAATCAAAAACATAGCCATGAAGTAAACCAATAAAGTAGCCTTACTCCCTGAAGTTTACGATTTTTTAGATGTTTTAGCCCAAACCTTACTTGAGAAAGATTACGTCTCATACATAGAACATGGAGAAAACATCGTAGATGATATCATTGACTTCGTAAAAACGATCCCCTATGCGCCACATTATCATCTTACCCCCTACGCTCAAGTCTATTTCAGCAGATACGGGCAGAATTTACAATATACCTTTTTTAAAAGGAAAAGCAGTAAGCATACCACTTGGTATATATTTTTCTCCCGGCAGGAAGACTTATATATAATTATATTACTAACAACCACAAAGACGGCAAATACATACATGCCCCCATCAAGGAGGAGGATTAACACTCCGTTTCAGCAACCTGAACCCAATCCGGCAATACAAACACTTTCGCTTCTCGCAATATTCTCGTTTTAACTGGATGAGTGATTGCGTATCACCAGCGTTATGGACTTCGATACCGGATCGAGCGAAAGCGGTTACGATATGATTGCGTTCCGGCGGGATACTCTCCAAGAGGCGGGTCGCACGCAGGCAATACTCAGGAAGTTTATTTCGACCGCCGTAAGCGAATAGCAGAGGGACTACCGTATTTATTAACAGGATATTCAAGGCATTCTCCCCGATCATTTTATCTTTTTCCACCGAGGCGTATTGGAAATGATAATGATTCTTCCAATAATCCGAGGGTTGGATACGGAAATAATCCTTGATCTCTTTAGGAGAAGAAGCGGACAGGATCATCGAGAATAACGTATCGTACCGATGCCAGATAGCGGCCAGTTGCGCCAACTTCACATGCGGGAAGTTGGTCGGACGGATGCGAAGGCTTTTGAACAAGGAGTCATCCAAAGGCTTGAGGCCGAACTTATGGCGGAGAAACTCATATTCCCGCCTCAGCAGACGGTAGTAATGGCAGGAGCCCTCTTCCGAGAGCATACCCGCTTGTCCGAAAAGCATCGCCTCTACTTGCGACTCGCTAGCCCTTTGCTTTTGGATATATCGCAGGGGGAGGCTTTTCGCCAACCACTCGAAAGCGTCGCTATTCACGCCAAAGCCGAAACTACGGGTTAATAGGATATAGAACACCTCGTTCCAATCCTCTTGATACTGATCCAGCAGACGGTATATATCCTCTGTCTTTCGTTCCAGCCGCTCACCGAGCAAAGCATCCATCCATGAGGCCAGATGTACGGAGTCCACATCTTGAATCCGCTCAAGACAGGGGACGGGCACCTCTCTTACCAATAACCAATCGATATTTTTCCGGACAGGTTCCGGAACGGGTAATATCAATTGAGGAATAGGCTCACCGTTCATCCGGCAGATAGATGCGTCATTCACACCCGTTACATGCAAGATAACGGAGTCATATGCCTTATCCGAATCATGATGATGTAGCAACCAATCGGAAGCTTTTTCGTGGATATCCACGCTTCCGGCCCATACCGTGCCGTCGATTTTTACCTTGGCGTTGAAGAAGTCGGGACCGGCGTCGGTGTTTTGTATTCCGGGATCGATAACAGCGATAGGAAGCCCCTCGGTGGTAGTCAATGGAGTACTCGCGTAGAGTTTGTATTTCCAAACATAGTGTAATAAACGTTCCATATTCTTTCAGAGTTAAGATTTTGGATTCAAATGTAATTCATTTTCTGTATATTTGCGACATTAATTGAATTAAAGTATGAAAATTGCACTTATAGGTTACGGGAAAATGGGCAAAACGATCGAGCAGATCGCCATCCAAAGAGGACATCAAATTGTTTCCATCATAGATATCAATAACGCTGAGGATATATATTCAGAAGCGTTCAAGAGCGCCGACGCGGCGATTGAGTTTACTACCCCGGCTACCGCTTTCAATAACTATATGAAATGTTTCGAGGTAGGCGTGCCGGTCGTATCGGGTACTACCGGATGGCTGGACCGTATCGGCGAGATCAAGGAGAAATGCGAGAAAGAGGGCAAAACCTTCTTCTACGCCTCCAACTTCAGCATCGGCGTAAATATCTTCTTCGCCATGAATAAGTATCTGGCGAAAATCATGAACAACTTCCCCTCCTACGACGTTAAAATGACAGAAGTCCACCATATCCACAAGCTGGACGCACCCAGTGGAACGGCTATCACGTTGGCCGAAGGAATCTTGGAAAATATCGATCGTAAAGACCGCTGGACCTTAGAGAACGCCGAGAGCGCGACCGACCTGCCGATCCACGCTATCCGTGAGGGTGAGGTTCCGGGTATCCACGAGATCACGTATGAGTCGGACGTAGATACGATCAGCATCAAGCATGATGCCAAGAGCCGTGCTGGATTTGCGCTAGGCGCCGTAATAGCGGCAGAGTTTACCGCCGGAAAGAAAGGTTTCCTAGGCATGAATGACTTATTCAAATTCTAAACGTATTAGCTAAAAGATGAAGAAGTTCACGAAAAAACAATGGATCAAGTTTAGTATAGCGGCCGTATTATACACGTTGTTCGCTATCTGGATGCAAAACTTATGGTTACTGCTGGGATTAATCGTCCTAGTCGATATATTCTTGACGCACTACATCCCTTGGGGAGCTTGGAAACGGTCTAAGAACCCGGCGGTACGCAACGTATTGGAATGGGTGGACGATATCGTATTCGCGCTGGTAGCCGTTTATTTCATCAATTTGTTCGTCTTCCAGAACTATCAGATACCGAGTTCTTCCCTAGAGAAATCCTTGCTGGTAGGAGATTACCTGTTCGTCAGCAAATTAAGTTACGGCCCTCGCGTTCCGAACACTCCGATCTCCTTCCCGTTGGTACAAAATACGTTGCCTATCTTAAACTGTAAATCGTATCTGGATTGGCCGGAATGGGGCTACAAACGGGTGAAAGGTTTGGGCCACGTGAAACGTAATGATATCGTAGTGTTCAACTTCCCCGCAGGCGACACGATCGCCGTGAAAGTGCAAAACCCGGATTACTACTCCTTGGTCGAGGAGTACGGACGGGAACGTATCTTATTGGATAAGGCCACGTTCGGCGAGGTAATGTACCGCCCGGTCGACAAACGGGAGAATTACGTGAAGCGTTGTATCGGTATGCCGGGTGATACGCTCCAACTCATAGACAACCAAGTGTACATAGACGGTAAACCCGCCGAGAACCCGAAAGATATGCAATTCAACTACTTCATCGAAACAGACGGTTCCCCGATCACAGAGGAGCAATTCCGTTTGATGGACGTAAGCAAGGATGACCGTATGCTGGCCTCCAGCGGCGGTTATTACCAAAACCTATTGTCATACCTAGGCTTTACGCCTAACGCGAACGGACAGTACAACCCGGTATATCGCCTGCCACTCACGAAAAAGGCCTTGGCGATAGCGGAGAAGTTACCTACCGTGAAGAAGGTTATCATCGAGCCGGAGACGTTGGGCGGCCCTACCTATCCGGTCGGATACAATACAGGCTGGACCCGTGATAACTTCGGGCCGCTTTGGATCCCGAAGAAAGGGGCTACCATCCCGTTGGACGAACGTAATCTGGCGTTGTACAGCCGTTGTATCAAGAATTACGAGAACAACACCTTGGAAGTGAAGGACGGCAAGGTCTACATCAACGGCAAGCCCGAGACTTCCTATACGTTTAAATACGATTATTACTGGATGATGGGCGATAACCGCCATAATAGCGCGGATAGCCGCTCATGGGGTTTCGTACCCGAGGATCACATTGTCGGCAAGCCGATCTTGGTTTGGCTATCCTTGGACAAGGATCGCAGTCTGTTCGACGGTGGTATCCGTTGGAACCGCCTGTTCCGTTGGGTGCATCCGGATTAAGAGGTGAAAACTTCGTATTATGACAATCCAACGATTCCTGATAGTTCTCATGAAATGGCTGGCAGCTTTCGCACTAGCCGCGGGGATCGTCATGCTCATACGCCTTTTCTGCATAGAGTCCTATCGCATCTCCACGGACTCTATGGAAGAGGCTTTGCATAAAGGGGATTATATCCTAGTCAATAAAATACCGGGGAAGAATAAGCCCGTCCGGGGCAAGGTCGTGCTTTTTACCAGCCCGCTCTCTCGAGATTCAGCGGATGCTCCCTTATTCATCAGCCGATGCATCGGTATGCCGGGCGATACGATCCGGGTCAGCATGGACGGATATACGATAAACGGGCATAAAATCCCCCGCTCTCCTCGCTCCCTCTGTTCCTATTTCATAACACTGAGCGCCAAGGAGACGTTCTTGGAGACGTTAGAGAAGTTGGACATCCCACTTAGGGATTTCAGGCAGGAAAGTTTCGGCTGTATGCTCAGCCTCACGGCTTTCGAGGAATATCAATTGAGGGAGGAATTGCCCGACGCCATAAACCGTCATTTTATCGGGGAACAAATGCAAGAATACATGTTGATCGTCCCCCGGAAAGACCGGGCTTACCCGCTGGACGCCGCCTCGCTCACCGCCTGCAAGGAGATCATCATGCGGGAGACGGATGGTAAAGCTTCCTTCCGTGACGGAAAGTTATATCTGGACGGGCGGGAGACTAATTTCTTCTTTTTCCAACAAGACTACTATTGGGTACTGTCCGATAATACCAACGAGGCGGTAGATTCCCGCCATCTCGGTTTCATACCGGCCGACCATATCGTCGGCAACGCTTGGCTCTGCTGGTACAGCCCCGACAAACAACGAATCTTTAAACCCGTTCATTAATCATGCGACCTGTATATATAGCGACCGCCTATCTAGGCCCCATACAACAATATTGTAAGATGCTCCAATACCCGGAGGTCCGTATCGAGACCGCCGAGAATTACGTGAAGCAAACCTATCGTAACCGTTGTTCCATCGCCGCCGCGAACGGCCCACTCTCCCTATCCATCCCCATCGTCAAGCCGGATACCTTGAAATGCCAGACCAAGGACATCCGTATCTCCGACCACGGAAACTGGCGGCACCTACACTGGAACGCTTTGGTATCGGCCTACAATATGAGTCCGTTTTTCGAGTATTATGCCGATGACTTCGCTCCTTTCTACGAAAAGAAATACGAGTTCCTCCTCGACTTCAACGAGGAACTGCGCCGTCTAGTCTGTGACCTGTTGGATATGCAACCCGCAGTCGTCTACACCGAGCATTATGAGCCAGAGGTAGCCAACGATTTCCGGGAAACGATCCGCCCGAAACACGAAGGGGAAGATCCCGCCTTCCGCCCGGAACCTTATTATCAAGTATTCCGGGAGAAATTCGGATTCCTCCCCAATCTGAGTATAGCAGATTTGCTGTTCAATATGGGCCCCGAAGGACTCGTTACGTTACGGGCATCAATTACCGGATCTCTTTAATCGATTGTATCAAGGCTTCCATATCTTTCGGGAAGATATCTCCGATATTACCGATACGGAACGTATCCGCATCCGAGATCTTACCCGGATAGATCACGAAGCCTTTCTCCTTCAGCCGTGCGTAGAACGAGGTGAAATCGAAATCCGCGGAAGGATATAAGAACGAAGTGATAATAGGCCCTTGGGCATCATCGGGCAGCAAGGTCTTGAAACCCAATCCACGCATACCTTCCACCAATATCTGGTGATTCTCTTGATATCTCTTATAACGAGCCGTGATACCGCCTTCCTCGTTCAATTCCTTCATCGCTTGGTAGAAAGCGTGAACCACGTGCGTCGGAGACGTGAAACGCCATTTGCCTCCCCCTTTCTCCATCGCTTCCCACTGGGCATAGATATCTAAGGAAAGCGAGCGGGCATTCCCCTTCGTCGCCATCAATTTATCTTTTTGGGCGAGGATAAAGCCGAAGCCGGGAACTCCTTGAATACATTTGTTCGCGCTACTGACCAAGAAGTCGATACCTAAACCTTTCACGTCGATAGGGACACCGCCAAAGCTGCTCATCGCATCCACGATAAAGGTAATCCCCCGGCCCTTGATCACCTCGGCTACCTCCTCAATCGGATTCAACAAACCGGTCGTGGTCTCGCTATGTACCATTGAGAGATGCGTGATACCGGGATGTTCCTCCAAGGCACGTCGGGCTACCTCGCCGGTTACCAGTTCCGTCTCATGCAAAGAGACCAGTACGTAATTGATATGATAATAATCGGCGATCTGCGCCATACGTTTGCCATAAGCACCGTTAGCGAGGATCAATAATTTATCCTCCGGACGCACGGCGGCCCCGATCGTAGCCTCCACACAATACGTTCCGCTACCTTGCAGCAGGACACTGGTGTACTCATCCCCGTCCAATCCCGCTATCGCCAGCAAGCCTTTACGGATCGGGGTAACGATACCCTCGTTATAATCCTTATCCCACGTACACCAATCTTGAAGCATGGCCTCACGCACCGTCTGCGACGTACTCAACGGGCCCGGTGTCAATAATAAATAGTTTCTCATATGATTGTTTTATTCTATTCGGTTATCAAGCTTAATTCCTGTTGTTAATCTTCTCGATGCAAGCGGGCAGCTCGGCGATCGTATCCAAGACGAAATGAGCCCCCGCCGCCAACATACGCTCACGCACCTCTTTCTTCAGAGATTCCCATTCTTCCGCCGGACGGCTGTTATATTCCTCCTCGCTCACGCCCATCTCGTTGCTACCGGTCACGATACCGACGCTCCATACCTTGGCGTTCACGCCCTCCTTAATATCAGCGATCGTATCTCCTACCTTCACCACTTGATCTACGGAAGGAATCGCTAAATCTATCATATTCTTATAGATCATATACGGGGCGGGGCGACCGGCCGGGACCTCGTTCGGTGTCACCAGATTATCTACCCTATATCCTTTGGCCTCGGCTCCGGGACGGACAATCTCCATCATCTTCGCCGTGTACCCGGTCGTAGAGCCGATCTTTATACCTTGCTCGCAAAGCATCGCCATCGTCTCCAAGACTCCCGGTATCGGAGTGGTGAAATCCTTCAAGGAAGCGAACAAATGTTTCTCGAAACTAGCGTACATCTCATCCACGTCCCCCTTGTTCCAGTCCCTCTTATACAAGGCACGGAACTTCTCGTTCACCTCCGGCATGCTCAAGATCGCCTTGATATGATCGATCTTCAAGAGACCCATCGGCTCACGGGCCTGCCGGTAAGTGATATCAATCCCTTTCTCTTCCGAGAATACCTTGAGAAAAGCGTTCAGTGGAGCGAAGCATCCATAATCCACGGCCGTACCGGCCCAATCCATAATGACACCTGAAATCTTCTTCATATTCTGTATGTATCGTATTTAATAATTTTCTTGTTTAAGCGATCGTAAGGACATTGTTTTCGGTAGGTTCAAGAGTTGCTATTTCCTCGCAGCCACATAAAGCGGTCTCCTTGCGATAGCGTTGCCGCAAATATACGAAGGAAGCGACAAAAGTGGCGCAGCAAAAGATCCCTACATATCCGGCAAGTTGGTTATAAAATACCTCCCAGTCCAATCCCGTACCCACGAATTCCTTTAGCACCAATACCAGTATCGTACCCGTGTACCCCAGAAAATCTGTTAAGACAATAAAGAAACCGACGTTTCCCCGTATCTTGAAACAGGCGATGAAGCGATCGAAGAAAATTGTCTGGAAGGTTAAGTAAGCCATATACAGGCAAAGGCTCTGCAAGAAAAGCCATGTCACCGGGCTCAATCCCATCCGCTCCTGCCCGAACGACACGAACGCCATGACCATCATGCCCGTAATAATCAAACCGTACAGGACTGAAAGCGCCTTAAAATTATCTTTCACGAGCACCATCAAACCAAAGATCGCCAAGATAGTCAAGGTCACCACGCTATCTATTTGCGTGAACAACCAAGGCGAGTAACCGGACATATCGATGATATTCACCAAGAAGTCCTCCTTGATATCCCGCAATACCACGATCGCTATATTCGCCACGAAAAGCATCGTCAAGAAAGGCATGAAATGCTTAAAAAGCTCCCAACGCTGCCGCCCGTTCAAGGTCTCCCGCTCCGACTTCAAGGCGATATCCTCCTCCGTAGGCTGTGGAAGTCGGTTCAGCGCATATCCCAACAAGGCTAGCAAAGGCAATGCCACCGCCCCGATCAAGGCGGGCATCCAGAACTCGCTGACCTGCCATATATCCATCACGTACAAGCCGACAGACTTCGCTGTACCGGAACTGATCACCATACTTACGCCCAACAAACTAGCGAGGACATCCGTCATCCTACGTCCTTCTATAAAGCTAAAAATAATCCCCCACATGCATCCCAGCGAAAGCCCGTTCAAGAACATCGCCGCTATATTATAAGGAGCCGAGAGCAACCCGAAGAATACCAACGAAAGTTCCGCCATCACCACGGACATCAAGATGAACCGCAAACGCTCTTCCCGCCGCAACTCCGATATCAACTTAATTCCCATGAACTTCGACACCACGTATCCCAAGATCTGCACGATCGTGACCGCCACCTTATAGTCCATATTGAATACCTCCAGATCCTCGAAAGCGGCAGCCGTATACGGCTTACGCAACATATATACCAAGGAATAAGAAAGCAAGGCGGCCCCTCCGGCCCATAGGATGAAAAGGAGATCGGAAATCCGTTTCCGGGATGTTTTATTGCTCTGTATCGCAGTGTCCATAATCTTCTGTCGTTTTATTTTCGAAGGCAAAAGTACAGCCGCCATGTTACAGACATATTACTGAACCCATGAATGTATATTATTAATACCCAACTAGGAATCAATAAATTATAAAGAAATATTTATGTAACATTCATGAAACGGAAACGCAACATATGTCCTCTTATTTTGTAAGGTAAATCAAGAATATAAACACATGAACAATCTTCAAGAATTCTACCGAAAGATCGAATATCTACGAAGCAATGGGGTTAAGATGAAAGAGATAGCCGACTGGATCGATATGGCTCCCAGCATATTGTCCTCCCTATATACGACCGTATTGCCGAATTATTTCGAGGGCATCAAGAGTTACCCGCCGGAAGAAGCACTGGACTCGGCGCTCGCCCTAGTGAATAACGTGTCGAAAAAACGTTTGCTTTCCCATATAGAGGAGATGATCCTTCGCCTAGACCAGATGGAGCTCGCCGAACCGGATAGCCTAAAAGATAATCCTTTCGCCAAGCAATTGATGGAGGAGACACGGCTCTCCGCCTCTAAAATAGAGGCTTTCAAAGGAATCTATACCAGTTACAGCCTTTCTTCCTCCTCGGACTGCCTCAAGATGGAACCCTTCCTACTCTCCCCCTCGGATAATCAAGTCCGTGTAGGGCGGATCAGCGCTTATGGAGAGGCTCAATGGGGATTCGGGATCATGCCCGATCCTCAGAATTTCCATTGCATGCTGAACGAGAACCAAGCGCCCCAATTCACGATGGTAACGATATACCTGCAAATACCATTTTTCAAGAATCCCCGCCAATTACGAGGATTATACATCGGGCAGGATTATAATCGTAACCCGATCGCCCGCCGAATCCTTCTTATCAAGGAATCAGAAAGCACGGAGATCGATGAATTCATGAGCCGGAAAAGCGGACTGATCGATAAAGAAGATTTTACCCCGGAACAACAGGTCTACTATGATTATACTTGCCAGACAGGAGATTTTATCAAGATGTGTACAGTCCCATCCCTGCGGATGGACGAGAGTGATTTAGTCAAAGAAAAGAAGATGCTAACCCTATAAACCAGTAGAGACGGGGCATGCCCCGTCTCCCACCATCCTAATATAATAGAGACTGATTATTCCTTCTGGAACTTCCTACTCACCTTCAAAAGGTTCGCCGTAAAAGAGACCACGTTTTGGGCCTCTTGTACCATGTTCAAATAAACCATGCTCACCTTCGTGCTGCCGGACTGCCCTTGGATACGCTTCAACTCCCCTTTCTTCAAGGCGGTAAGTTGGTTCATCAAGGTAATCGACTCAGCGATCAGCTCCTCAAAACCAATATAATCGTTTTTACGGATCATAGTAGCGCAATTTCTCAAGAAGGAGATGATTTGTTCAGATACCTTACCAAAATCATCTTTCTGTACCGGACTCAACGGGCTGAAATTATTATCGATATGATCTTTCAGCGGCTCGGCCAAGCGACGGATACTGAATATGATCTCGCTGGCGAAGTCATTTCCTTGATAATAATAAAGCCCCTTCTCCACGGCGATATCGTGATCCAATTGGGTAACGCCAAGCGTACCGACACGTTTCACTTGCTTCAAGTGAATCTTCTTCTCCTCCACGGCAGTCAAGACCTTGCGCAACTCACGGAGGTTCTCATTCATGAATCCATTTACCGCCTTACCGAATACTTCCGCCGTAAAATCCAGATCGGATTGTAATTCCTCACGGCTATGCTCGCGGAACAGGGCCAAAGCCTCACGGGTATCCGTAGCCTTACGAAGTTTAGACACCGTAGAATTCACCTCCTCCTTCAATGCCTCTTTCCGCAATTTAGCCTTATAAGCGAAGTGGCTACGAACCAACGAATAGATCGCCAAACCAATCATAGCGACCAAAGCTGGAATACCTCCCCAATAAATCAAAAGAGCGACGATGAAACAGATCGTAAAAGCAGCCCCTGCCGTAATGAACCAACCACCTATCACGGACAATACGCCTGTGATGCGATATACGGCGCTCTCACGCCCCCAAGCACGGTCTGCCAACGAAGTACCCATAGCGACCATGAAAGCCACATACGTCGTAGATAAAGGCAATTTCAAGGAGGTTCCCAAAGCGATCAGCAATCCGGACAAAACCACGTTCACCGAGGCACGTACCAAGTCGAAGCTAGCCTTGTCATCCATGATCATCTCGCTTTGGTTGAAACGGCTATCAATCCAGTTCTTAACCGGAGTGGGCACGATACTTAATATCGTAGCGGATATATTACTGCAATTCCGTACCAATACCCGTGCGACAGGCGATGTACCGAAAGACTCCTCTCCATCCGATTGACGAGACAGATCCAAGGAAGTCTTCACCACGTTCTGAGCCTTTTTGGAGGTAGCCAAGGCGATTACCATCACGATCCCGGACCCCACCAAGAAATACCAAGGTGTCTGGGCCGGTCCCAACAAGGAGGTCATCAAAAATGTATCCGTGGTAGTGGTCCCTCCCTGCGCCATCAAGTCCATATAAGAGGAATAGCCAGCCAAGGGGACTCCGATAAAGTTCACCAAGTCATTCCCGGCAAAAGCCAACGCCAAGGCAAACGTACCCATCAAAATGACCACCTTGAATACATTCACCTTCAACCAATGCAATACCTGCATCAAGATCGTAAAAAATACCATACATCCCAAAACGATCATCCCCGTATTGGCATACACCATATCCTTGAACTCACCCGTCATAAAAGAACTTGTCTTCAGTCCCTTTATCAGCATAAAGTAAATGATGGAAGTGGCCGCTAAACCTCCGAACAGACCAATAAAATATTTAGAACTTTTCTTATAATTAAATGAGAACAAGATCCGGGACAGATACTGCACGATCACACCAAAGAAAAAAGCGATCGCCACAGAAAGAAAGATACCCAGAATCACGGTAAAAGCCTTCTCTGTATTCAGCAGATCCCCCAATTGCAAAGCGCCTGAAGAACTAGCGATCTTTACCAAGGCAATCGCTACCGTTCCACCCACCAACTCAAACACCATGGAAACCGTTGTTGAGGTCGGCATTCCCAACGAGTTAAAAATATCCAGTAGCACCACATCCGTAAGCATAACGGCCGCAAGGATACACATGATCTCCGAGAAATAAAAATGCTGGGGTTGATAAATACCATGCCGGGCAATATCCATCATACCATTGGATAACGCCGCACCAACAAAGACTCCCACGGCAGCGATAGCGATAATAACTTTAAAGGATGCGGCTCTTGCGCCGATAGCTGAATTCAAGAAATTCACGGCGTCATTACTAACACCGACCGATAAATCTACGATGGCCAATACAAACAAAAATATGACCAAGAACAAATAAAATGTTTCCATACTGATTGTTATAATTCTTGCGCAAAGTTCTGAAACAATTATTTCGCATCCGTTACATACATATTACAATGATGTTACAACCTGCGGATTAGATTCAAAAACAACCAGATATGAAATTAGGTTGAAATTAACATCAAGTATTTCTCTTTTAAGAGAGAGATCCACTAAGGGTTTTTATATACATTTGCGACTATATATTTAGAAGGGAAATAAGTTAACAAGATTCTAGTTACTTGGAAAAACACTCCAAAGAAATAATGCAATGGGTCTGTGAAATCGCACTATCCGATTCTCAAACTGCTTTTAAATCGCTTTATTTAGCCTATTTTCAGAGGCTAATGCGGTTTACATCCCTTTATGTGCCTTCCTCTGTAGAAGCTGAGGAAATTGTCTCTGATACATTTCTAAGTCTTTGGAATAATAGAAAGTCATTACCGGAGATCTCTAACTTCGATTCTTATATCTATGGCATAGCCCGCCACAAAGCCATCAGCCTATACCGGACACAACATATGGAGAAAGTCCAGATCGATGAGAATACGATCGATTTATTCGCACATACCGATACTACGCCCGAGGAAGAACTTATTTCTAAAGAATGCATCGATCATTTAAATGAGGCGATCAATACGCTCCCGGATAAATGCAAGATGGCTTTTAAACTGATCCGTGAAGATAAGATGAAATATAAGGATGCGGCAAATATCCTAGAAATATCAGTAAAGACATTAGAAGCCCACATCGCCACGGCAGTACGGAAACTACGGGAATCTCTAGCTAAAGAAATAAACGACTAATCTATCCACGTTCCCTCTTTGTAAAGACGTAGCGTGCCACATCTCTACAACGGCTGGTGTATATAACAAAAAAAGGAGCCAATCTTTCGACTGACTCCTTTCACCTAAGACGGCGGCTACCTACTCTTCCACTGTTACGCAGTACCATCGGCGTGACGAGG